>Ga0268298_10000994_pt1 | contig 34989 bp, 27 predicted proteins | sample WWTPWeurt_MetaG_FD_194462 | JGI IMG/M metagenome (GOLD analysis project Ga0268298, IMG submission 194462) | Activated sludge microbial communities from WWTP in Nijmegen, Gelderland, Netherland - WWTP Weurt | ecosystem: Engineered > WWTP > Aerobic digester > Activated sludge | place...
CGGAGAACGACTTCGTCCTCCAGGACCAGTACGATTTTCCCGCGAGCGCTCATCTTGCAGGGAGCTTGTACGCCGGCTCGATCAGGTCGACTCCGCACTCGAGCCCGTCACACCAATCGATGAAGCGGGCGACCTGCTCCTTGCCACGGAATAGCGCACCGTGTTGCGGAGCGATGATCTCGATGTCGAGGGTGCGCACCATCGCCGCCCAGGCGCGCATGGCCTTGTTGCTGGCCATGTAGCGGCGGTGAAAGCCTTCCATGTACTGCAGGTGACCATCGAAGTCGGGAACCTCGCGATACGGCATGCCGAGCGAAGCGCCAAGGTCACCGCTGTAGAGGATCTTGCTGGTCGGATCGTAAATCTGGTGGTTTCCAGGGGAGTGGAGGAAGTGCGCTGGAATCACGAAGAGGGGGGCGCCCCCGAGGTCGAGCACCATCCCGCCATCGTCGATGCCCTTCAGCCGATTCTCCACCAGGCGATCGAGCCCGAAGTGCGGAACGAAGCGCACCCACAACTTGGAAATGTAGGCGTCCGCGTCGGTGGTCATGAGCCAGCCGTTGGACGCAGCCACGATGTCGGGGTCTTGATGCGACAGGAAGATCACGCTCAGCGTGGACCCCTTGAGCTGGGTCATCGTGGCCGCGAGCACGCGGTTATAGACTTTGTGCCCACCGGGATCGAGGACCATGCCCGCCCCGTTGTGCACGATGACGTGCTGGTTCGCCTGCACGGCGAGCCCGGCGTCCAGGTCGTCGAGGAGCACGTTCTTGTGGTTCCCGTTGTCGAACAGAGTGAGCTCAGGCATGGGTGTACTCCTCACAAAACTCGCTTGATGGCCTCTACTGCACGCGACATGTCCAAGAAGATGAGACCCAACTTGGCCTCCTTCGTGGTCAGCGTGAGGAGCATCGTCCCGGGCGCTGCGGTGACCATGACCACGTAGCCGTTCTGTCCGCGGATCAGGACCTGCTCCACTTGACCGCGCTCGAGCTCGGTGGCCGCGCGAAGACCGAGGCTGAGCAGCGTAGAGCTCATGCCCGCGACGCGGATCTCTTCGTAGTGCTGGGGGAGTGCACTGGCGATCATCAGGCCGTCTTCGGAAATCAGCGCACTCGCTTCGATGTCCGGTGTCCCCGTCTGCAATCCTCTCAAGATCTTGTTCAGTTCCTCGGTTCTCGACGCCATGAAGAAGCGCTCCTTTCAGGGTGGGGGTTCGGAATCTGCGAGTGCGCGACGGTCGACGGGGATGATCATCGCGACGGACGTCCCCACGTCGGGGATCGACTCTATCTCGATTTCGCCTCCGGCCGATCGGATTGCCCGCTGGCACAAGGCGAGCCCGATGCCGCTGCCGTGGCGCTTGGTGGTGAAAAACAAGTCCGTGCAGCGACGGTAGGCCTCGGCACTCATCCCCTGTCCAGTATCGACGACGACCAACTCGAGCCAAGTGCCACCGCGTACCAGACGCGCGTGAACTCGGATCGTGTCGTGGGGCCTGCAGGCGTGGATCGAGTTGGTGATCAGGTTGAAGAGAACGGCGCGCACCGTCGCCGGCTCGAGGGGCAAGAGCGGCAGGTCGGGGATGTCCCAGCGCAGGTAGATGTTCGACTTCTCGGCCCGCGACGCCATCACCGTACAGATCTCTCGACAGGCCTGGTCGATGGCTGCGGCTCGGCGTGATCGCAGCGAGCGGCCCACGCTGCCCACTCCGTCGAGCTGAAGACCGATGCGCCGAGCTTCGCCCAGCACGGCGTGCAACGAATTGCGAAGCTCGCCTGGTTCGATGTCTTCGAGGATCAACTCGACGGTGGTGATGATCGCCGAAAGCGGGTTCCTGACTTCGTGGAGCAGCGTCGGCATCGACTCGGCGACGGCTGCGAGCTGCAGCAGTCGGTCGCGCTCGCGCGTCAACGCGACCGTCTCCGAGATGTCGCGGAAACTCACGGTGTAGAGCGGCGCGCCGTCCCCCTCCAGTCGCGAGACGCCGTACCCGATGGTGACGAGATCCCCGCGCCGATTCGGGAACTTGGTGGTCCATTGGGTGTTGCCCGGAGCCGAGCTCGCGCTCGCGACCACGTCCGGCCAGCCGAAGTCGCGAACGAGATGTTTCCCGACGAGCTCCTCGGCAGGCAGGCCGAAGATCAAGGCCGCGCGCTTGTTCGCGTAGCGCGCGACGCCGTGCTCATCGAGCACCAACACGGCGGAGGGCAACGCGTCGAGAACGCGACATGCGTCTCCCAACCACGCGGACGCGGACGTACCGATCCGAGACACCTCGCGCTCAGGGTACCCTCAACGCTACACGAGACCGATCGCAAAACTTTCGGAGTGTCAACGGTTTGACGCGACCCGTGCGTTGGCTGGAGGTCAGTCACGCGCCTTAAGCGCGGGGGAGAATCGGAGCGCCAGCGCGGCCCCCGCCGCCGAGTGCTGCGCGCGTCGATCTCACTCGACCGTGACGGTCTTGGCGAGGTTTCTCGGCTGATCCACGTCGGTGCCTTTCAGGTCAGCGATGTAGTACGCGAGGAGCTGAAGTGGGACCACCGCGGCAATGGGCTGCGTCAGCTCCGGCATGCGCGGAAGCTCGAGCACCCACTGCGCGATGCGCTTCGCCTCCTCGTCTCCCTCCGTGATGACGGCGATCACCTGACCCTCGCGTGCGCGGACTTCTTGGACGTTGGAGAACGTCTTTTCGTACTGGCGATCGCGCGGCATCACCACGACCACGGGCATGTCTTCGTCGATGAGCGCGATGGGACCGTGCTTCATCTCCCCCGCAGCGTAGCCTTCGGCGTGGGCGTAGCTGATCTCCTTGAGCTTGAGCGCGCCCTCGAGCGCGACGGGGTAGCCGAGCCCACGCCCGAGGAACAGCATGTGACGCGCGGCGTGCCACCGTCGCGCGACCTCGTGAACCTCGGATTTTCTCGCCAGGGCCCAGCGCACGCCGTTGGGCAACTCCACGAGGTTCTGGAGAATGCCGCGGGCTTGCTCGGCCCCCAGCACGCCGCGTCGGCGCCCGAGATAGACCGCGAGCAGCAGCAGGGCGACGAGCTGGGTGGTGAAGCACTTGGTCGAAGCCACGCCGATTTCCGGGCCGGCGTGCGTGTAGAGCGAACCGTGGCTCGCGCGTGGGATGGCGCTGTCCAGAACGTTGGCCACCGCCAAGACCCGCGCGCCATGTTCTCGGGCTTCTTTGACCGCGACCAGGGTGTCGAGGGTCTCGCCGGATTGGCTGACGGCGATCACGAGGTCTCGCTCGCTGAACACCGGGTCTCGGTAGCGAACCTCGCTGGCGAGCTCGGTGTGGGCCGGCACGCGTGCCAGCTGCTCCAACCAGTAGCGCCCCATGAGCGCGGCGTGATGGCTCGTGCCGCAAGCCAGGAGCACGATTCGTTCGATCTTCTTCGCGCTCTCACTGTCGAGGCCGAGCTCGCCTTCGACCACGTCGCCCGCGTCCAGGTCGATGCGCCCGCGGAGAGTGTCTTCGATGGCGCGCGGCTGCTCGAAGATCTCCTTCAACATGAAATGCTTGAAGCCGCCCTTCTCGGCCTGCATCGGGCTCCAGTCGATGTGCTTGGGGGCGCGCTCGACGCGGGCGCCGGCGATGGTCTCGATGCGGAGGCTCGTGGCGCCGAGCTCGGCCATCTCCCCGTCTTCCAAAAACACCATCTGGCGCGTGCTCGAGAGCAGCGCGGGAATGTCGCTGCCACACAGCATCTCGCCCTCACCGACGCCCACCACGAGCGGCGAGGCGTTCTTGGCGACCACGATGTGCCCGGGCTCCTTCCGGCTCACGACGGCGAGGGCGTAGGCGCCCCGCAAGCGACCGAGCGCCACACGCATGGCGTCGAACAGACTGGGGGCTCCCGCTTCGATGGCGCGGTTCAGAAGGTGCGCGACGATTTCGGTATCGGTGTCGCTCGCGAAGCGCACGCCGGCAGCGATCAGCTCCTGGCGGAGCTCCAGCTGGTTCTCGATGATCCCATTGTGCACTACGGCCACGTCACCGGCAGCGTGAGGGTGCGCGTTGGACTCACTCGGACGACCGTGAGTGGCCCAGCGCGTGTGTCCGAGCCCAGTCGTCCCCGGGAGCGCACGGCTCTCGAGCGCTCGACCCAGGTTTTCGAGCTTGCCCACCGCCCGCACGACTTCGATTTGGGAGCCGTCGTGCACGGCGAGACCCGCCGAGTCGTAGCCGCGATACTCGAGCTTCTTCAGCCCCTCGAGCAGGATGGGCGCAGCCTTCCGGGGTCCAACGTATCCGACGATGCCGCACATGATCTTCCTCTGATGGTTCGGCGCCCCGGGAAATTCGAAGCGCGCGAGCCAGGGCTTTTTTCCCACTGCAGGCTCGCCCGTGCCAGTTTTCTTCGGAAAGCTGCGGAGCGCTCCGACAAGTGCGCGAAATTCCGTGGGCGAGCGCTCGCGCCCTGCCATACTCGCGTACCGTGAGCGCTGCGCGCGGATCGTTCTGGCTCCTCTTCGGGCTGCTCTTTCCCGCGTCTTCGCTGGCGGACGCCGGAGCCGGCAGTGCCCCGAAACCTGGAGCCGAAGACCCCGTGGTGGTCCGCGTGGGCGAGAGCGAAGTGCGAGCCGGGGAGCTCGAGTTCTTGCTGCGCCGCCTCCACGAGTTCGAGAGCGCCACCTACGGAAAGACGCCGGCGGAAGTCAAGCGCGGCTTCGTGAATCGACGTCTGGTGCCCGAACTTCTGGCGGCCGAAGAGGCGCGACGCATCGGCGCGGACCAGAAACCGGAAATCGCGAAGCGGATCCGAAGTGAGCTCGGCACCGCGCTGAAGGACGAGCTGGCTCGCGAAGCCGACGCGAGCATCACCACGAAGGAGCTCGACGACTACTGCCGCGGGTCGGGCAATCTGGACGCCGGGCACGCTTCGGCCAACTGCGTCGGCGACCGCGCAGGCTTGCGTGTCGCCCTGCGCCGTACCAAAGCAGCCAAGGAATTCGATCGCCTGTTCGATGCGCTCTATCGCGAGCACACCCGAGAGGTCCGTCGCGACCTGCTCGAGGCGATCGTGGTCACGAAAGACGGAGTGATGGCCGCCCCGATCAAGTGAGCGTGCGGGGGCGTCTGCGGCGCATCACGAGAGAGAGGGCGGCGAGCGCCGCCAGCCCGAGACCGGGAGCGGAAGGCGCGCGCTCGGTCCGGCAACCGCAACCGGAGTCGTCTCCGCTGTCGCTCGCCTTCTTGCCCCCCGTGCTGCTGCCTCCGCTCGCGGTGCTGCCTCCGCTCGAGGTGGTCCCCCCGCTCGAGATGCCCGCCGCGCCACCGACTCCGGTTCCCGCGTTGCCCCCCGCGCTGGCGTCGGCACCACCACCGCCCGGCGAGCCGGCAGCGCCCGCACCTCCACCCGTGCCGGTCGAGCCCGAGCTCCCACCCGCACCCGCGTCGGCCCCGCTGTCGACCCCCGCGTCGGGGATCGAGCCGCAGGCGTCACCCGGCTTGTTGATGGTGATGCTGTCGATGACCTGATTCGTTTGTGGCGCCGCACCCCAGGTCTCGACCTTCATCGACTCGTTCTGGATGTCGACCAGCACGTAGTGGTGATCCCCTGAGCACTTGGCGCGGCCGGCCGTGTTCCCACACAGGAATGCCGGGATGGTGAAGGCGCCCGCCCCACCACTCACGAGGTACACGGTGCCGCCGGCGTAGTTCTGGGCCCCGACCGAGCAGGGATTGCCCGACCCGGGGTTGCCTTTGGTGGCGCACGCGCTGGGCTCGAAGCGCTCGTACCAGTGGTTGTGACTCGTGAACACCACGTCCACGTGGTGCTTGTCGAAGACCGGCACGAGCGCGGCGTTCTGGTTCTCTTCGTTGGAGGCGTGGGAGATCGAGAACAGCACTTCGGTCGTGTAGGTGGGCTTGTGGTAGTAGACGAACTTCCACTTCTTCGGGTTCTGCGTCAGGACGGCATCGAGCCAAGCGGCCTGGTTCGCGAAAGGAATCGAACCGCCTTTGAAGCTGTCGGTAGAGAGCGCCACGAAGATCGCGTTGCCGTAGGTGAAGTAGTAGTAGTCTTCGGTGCCACTCGAGTTCGCTCCTTGCGAGCGCGGGAGCGCGAAGATCTGATTGTAGTTCGCGGTGTCGCCCGACCCCGGTCCGGTGTCGTGATTCCCCATGGCCGGCATGAACGGGATCGATTTCGCGACGGGTTCGGTCCAGCCGAGCAGCGCGAGCCATTGGTCGATCTTGTCACCGTCGATCACCAAGTCGCCGCCGTTCAGGATGAACGCGGGCTTGTGAGCGCCCGCCTGGCCCATGATCTGTGGCCAATTGTCACCGCCGCCGAAGATCGGGTCGGGCCGATTGTCGGCCAGGAACGCGAACTTGAAGTTGCCGCACGTCGAGCTCTCGGTTGGCCCCGTGGCGAAGCTCGACTCTGCCGAGAACCCGTCCGCCGCCGCTCCCGCGATGTAGAAATACTTGGTACCCGGTGAGAGGCCCGTCAGCGTCGCCTCGTGGATGTAGCCGAGGCCTGCGTTGGCCTGGAGCTTCGTGGCCGTGACCGTCTTGGAATAGGTGCCGGAGCTGGTCCCGAACTGGACCTCGCCCGCGACGTTCGCCGTGGTGTTCCAGGTGACCGTCATGCTGGTGGCGGTCGCGTCGGTGTACGACAGCCGGAGGAACTTGGGCGCAGCGAGCGCCGCAGGTGCCAGGAGCGCCGCCGCGAGCGCCGGCAGAGACGACACGAGAGCACGATGAATCATGGACCGATCCTCCGGGTGGGTCTCACCGCCACGAACCGGGCGTAGTTTCGCACAGGGCGAGGCGAGCGCCAATCGCGGCCACGGCCTCGGGCCGCCCCGAGCCCCTCAGCCCTTCAAGGCCTCGGCGCCGCCGATGATTTCCATGAGCTCGGTGGTGATGGCTGCCTGCCGCGCTCGGTTGTACGAGAGCGTCAGCCGGTCGATCATCTCCGAGGCGTTCTTGGTCGCCGAGTCCATGGCGGTCATGCGCGCGCCGAGCTCGCTCGCCATGCTCTCGAGAAGCGCCCGGAGCACGCTGATTTCCACGTACATGGGCGTCAGCCGCTCGAGCAAAGCCTGCTTGTTGGGCTCGAAGATGAACTCGCGCTCGTAGACGGGCTCGGCCGCTTCCTCGATCTCTTTGAGCGGCAGTGGGAACAACGCCTCGCACACGACGCGTTGGGTCATGGCGCTCTTGAACTCGTTGTAGACGAGGTAGATCGAGTCGACCTCGCCCTGGAGGAACGGCTTCAGCACCACCTTGGCGACGGTCCGGGCCTGGTCGAGGTCGAGGCGATCCCAGACGCCTGAGAAAACGTGGACCACCGGCGCGCCGCGGCGCTTGAAGAAGTCGCGACCCTTGCGTCCGATGACTGCGATCTGGACCTTCTGCCCCTGAGCCTCGCGCTCGCGCCATTGGCGCTCCGCGACGCGCAGGATGTTGGTGTTGAACGCGCCACACAAACCGCGATCACTGGTGATGACCAAGAGCAGGACGGTGGACTCCGGTCGCCGCGCCAGGAGCGGATGCTCCGGGTCGATGCCGCCGCCGCCTTCTTCGATGCGGCGGCTCGCGGCGGCGGTGACCTCCGCCAGGACGTGCCCGGTCTTCACCGCGTACGGACGTAGAGCCAAGATGCGCTGCTGCGCCCGGTTCAAGCGCGCGCCTGCGACCATCTTCATGGCGCGGGTGATCTTCTGCGTGCTCTTGACCGAGGTGATCCGCTTGCGGATGGCTTTCAGGTTGGCCACTGGTCGGGGCTCCCGGGCTCACTCGTCGTCGGCGCTGGTCACGAAGCCCTTGATGAACTTCTTCAGCACCTTGTCGAGCTTCTTCTTGATGTCGTCCGTGATCTCGCGCTTCTCCCGGATCTCCGTCCAAAGATCGGGGTGCTTCTCGTCGACGTGACGGTAGAGCTCCTGCTCGAACTCCTTGAGTGAATCCACGGGGAGCTTGTCGACGAAGCCGTTGGTGCCGGCGTAGACGATGAGCACCTGCTTCTCGACCGGAAGCGGCACGTATTGGCCCTGCTTCAGGAGCTCGGTGAGACGCTGGCCGCGCTCGAGCTGTGCGCGAGTGGCGGCGTCCAGATCGCTCGCGAACTGGGCGAAGGCCGCCATTTCGCGGAACTGCGCGAGGTCGAGGCGCAGGGTACCGGCCACCTTCTTCATGGCCTTGATCTGGGCGTTGCCACCCACACGGCTCACGCTGATGCCCACGTTGATGGCCGGGCGGACGCCCGAGTAGAAGAGGTCGCCTTCGAGGAAGATCTGTCCGTCGGTGATGCTGATCACGTTGGTGGGGATGTAGGCAGACACGTCGCCGGCTTGGGTCTCGATGATGGGGAGCGCCGTCAGCGAGCCGCCCGAGTGCGGGTCGCGTGCGAGCTCGAGCTCGTCCTTGTTGGGCTGCTCCGCCAAGGACTTCTCGGCCTGATGCTTGCCCTCTTCGCCCAAGTGGAGCTTGCCGTCGACGCCGCGGAAGGTCCAATCACCCGCCGGGACGCTCGCTCCCTTCTTCGTCACGAACCAGCGGTCGCCCATCTTGGCGGCGCGCTCGAGCAGGCGTGAGTGAATGTAGAAGACGTCACCCGGGTACGCCTCGCGACCCGGCGGGCGGCGGAGCAAGAGCGACATCTGGCGGTACGCGACGGCCTGCTTCGACAGGTCGTCGTAGATGCAGAGGGCGTGGCGCCCCGTGTCGCGGAAGTACTCGCCGATGGTCACACCCGTGTAGGGCGCGAGGAACTGGAGAGGCGCGGTCTCGGTCGCCGTCGCGACCACCACCGTCGTGTAGTCCATGGCGCCGTGGCTCTTCAGCTTGTCGACCACCTGGGCGACCGTGGACGCCTTCTGACCGATGGCGACGTACACGCAGAAGACATCTTTGCCCTTCTGGTTGATGATCGTGTCGACGGCGATGGCGGTCTTGCCGGTCTGGCGGTCACCGATGATGAGCTCGCGCTGACCACGGCCGATGGGGATCATGGCGTCGATGGCCTTGAGCCCGGTCTGGAGCGGCTCTTTCACCGGCTGGCGGCCGATGATGCCAGGCGCCTTCACCTCGATGCGGCGCCGGTCTTTGCTCTCGATGGGACCCTTGCCGTCGATGGGTTGGCCGAGCGAGTTCACGACGCGGCCCGCCAGAGCGTCGCCCACCGGCACGTCGGCGATGCGCCCGGTGCGCTTGACGACGTCGCCCTCTTTCACGCTGGTCGCGTCGCCCAGAACGGCGATACCGACGTTGTCCTGCTCGAGGTTCAGCACCAGACCGTAAATGCCGCCGGCGAACTCGACGAGCTCGCCGGACATGGCGCCCTCCAAGCCATAGACGCGCGCGATGCCGTCGCCGCTCGTGAGCACGGTCCCGGTCTCGGTGACGAGCGCGGCGCGGTCGAAGTTCTGGATCTGCTTCTTGATGATTTGGCTGATTTCGTCGGCGCTGAGCTGCATGGCTTTGTCGCGGGTTGGGGCCTTGGGGTGAGGCGGGGCAATGAGTTTCGGAAATCAGGGGCCAGAGCTCAGCTCTGGAGCAGGGTTCGCTCGAGGGACTGGAGCCGCCCCTTCAAGCTGCCGTCGATGGTGTTGTCGCCGATTCGAGTGACGATGCCGGCGATCAAGCTGGGATCTTGCTCGCGCTCGATGACCACCTTCTTGTGCGTGGTGACCTCGAGCTTTTGGGCGAGCTTCGAGTAGAAATCCTCGGAAAGCGGCGCTGCGCTCACGACCTTGGCGCGCACGATGCCGGCTTTTTCGTCGGTGAGACCGCCGAGACGGCGAGCGACGTCCGACACCGCGCTCAGGCGCCGGCGCTGGGCGAGCAGCCGGACGGCGTTCAGCGCGAGCTCGTTGAGGCCCAGGCGGGTGCCCACCTCTTTCAGCACGGCGTCGCGCTGTTCTTCGGGTACGAGCGGGTTGTCGGCGACCGTTCGGAGCTCCTTGCTGCCTTCGTAGATCTGGGCGAAACGCCGCAGATTCTCGCTCAGCTCGTTGAGCTTCCCGGTCTCGACCCCCAGTTCGAAGATCGCGCGGGCGTAGCGATCGACGACGGCCGAGCTGATCATGCCTTGCCTCCTTTGGTGACCATGGCTTGGTCGAGGGCGGCGAGGTATTCCTCGGCCATCCGCTGGTGGTCGGCCATGCCGATCTCCTTCGTGAGCTTCTCGGTCGCGCTCTTGATGGCGCCTTCCACGGCCTCGCGCACGAGCTCCTGGCGTGCCGCTTTGAGCTCCTGCTCGATCAAGAGACGCGCGTCGCGCTCCACGCGGGCGCGCCGCTCGGTGGCTTCCGCCAAGATGCGCGCGCGCTCGGCTTCGCCAGCTTCGCGCATCTCGCGTTTCAGTCGCTCGATCTCTTCGTCGATGTGCGCGAGCTTCTCCTCGTATTCGCCCAGACGATCGGCGGCGTCTTCCTTCATGCGCGCGGCATCGTCCATGCCCTGCATGATCGAGGCCTTGCGCTTCTTCAACGCCTCGGAGAGCGGGCGATTGCCGAAGCGGTAGATGACGTAGAAGAGAATCGCCGTGTTGAGCAGCATCGCGGCGAGCGGAGGCTGCATCCCCTTGGGCCGGAACAAGAGGCTCGGCTCGGGGTCGTCGGTCTCGGCGAGAAGTCCGTAGTACCAGTTGATGGGGCCTGGGCCATGGTCGGCGCCGTGGCTGCCCTCTCCCGGACCGGCTTCGCCGTGGCCACCGGACTCGCCGTGCGCGGCAGCGACGGGCTTGCCTCGCTCGGCGCCACCGTGCTCGGCGCCGGTGGTCTCGGCCAGGGCGACCGATCCCAAGAGCCAGCCAGCGAGCGCCAAGAGCGCCGGCAGGAAGAGCTGAGGCCTCATCAGCGCACCTCCCGACCCAGGACGCGAGAAGCGAGGTCTTTGGCGAGCTCGTCGGACTTCCGCCCGAGCTCGAAGCGAATCGAGCTGACCTCTCCTTCGAGCTTCTTTCGCCCCTCTTCCACGATGCGACCGGCCACGGCGCGAGCCTCCGCCAGGATTTCGGCCTCGAGCTTCGCGGTTTCGGACCGCAAGTGATCTCGCTCTTCGCCGGCGACCCGATGGACCTTTTCGAGCTCCGACTCGTATCGGACCAGGAGCTCTCCCGCTTCTTCCTGCATTCGCCGGGCTTCGGCGCGCGCGCCGTCCGTGCGCTTCTCGCGTTCCTCGAACACCTTCAGGACGGGATCGAACAGGAGCGGCTTCAAGACGACGATCAGCGCCGCGAAGATGAGCATCTGCACGACGAAGGTCTTGTCGAAATCGATGCTGATCCCCCCGCTCATCGAGGCGCCGAGCATGTGGAGTGCAGTCACGTGGGTCACCTGGCCAAGTCCCGAAGGGTTCCGGGAGGTTCGGGTAGTCGAGCTTCTGCTCCGCCGGCCCTGGGACTGACGCGGGATCAGGCCTTTGCCGGAAGCGCGCGCGCAAGTACCACCTCGGGTTCGGCGTGTCTAGCGCGGTGCGTGATGAGGGCAGACCCGTGGAATTCCAGCCAGAGCGGCCCATCCGTCGGACCCCGCGACGTGGGTCAGGCGCGGCTCGGAGAGGGTCGTCACCAGGTCGGCGTAGCGGGGCGTACCCTCGGGCGCACAGGCGTCGGGCATGACTTCGAGCAGCGGGACGAGAGCGAACGTGCGTTCGGCGAGCCGCGGGTGGGGCAGGGAAAGGCCAGGCTCCTCTACCCGGCGCTCCCCGAGGAGGAGGTCGAGGTCGAGGCTCCGGGGACCCCAAAGCTCTCGGCGGATCCGGCCGTGATCCCGTTCGATCCCGAGGAGACGCTCGAGGAGCTCCCGCGGCGTTGCGTGGGATTCCACCCCGAGAGCTGCATTCAGGAAGCGGCCCTGGGTGGGCCCACCCCAGGCCTCGGACTCGTAGACCGCGGAAGCGCCGAGGACACGCTCCGTCCGGGAGATGGCCAGGGCGGCGGAGCTCAGGATCGCCAGCCGATCTCCGAGGTTCGAGCCGAGACCGATCACGAACCGGGTCGGGGCCATTGCGGAGCGGGAGCCTAGCGCGATATCGAATGCCCATGTTCGGGCACACGCCCGGTGAGCTCTTCGTGGTCGGCTTCGTGGTCGTCGCGGTGGTGACTGCCGCGTGGTGGCCGCGCCTCGGGGCGTGGATCGGTCTGCGCGCGACCGGAGGCGAGCCGAGGCCCTCGGTCCCGCCGAGCGCCGAGCGAAGGCCTTCCGCTCCCAAAGTCGCTGGAGACCCTCCAAATAACGTAGACTGAGCGACGCTTTGGGAACAGAAACCCCGGGCGGCGACGCTGGAACGCCGCGCGAAGATCCCCTCGTGTTCATGAGCGACGCATCGGCCGAGGCCGAGCGTCTCATGAGCGCGCTGCGCAATCGGGGTTACGTGGTGGTGGACGTACCGCTCACGCTGCTGGTCGGGAGAGTCTCGGTGCAGCGTCCGGCGCTGATCCTGTGCGACGTCGACGCGCCGGGTGCGCTCGAGCAAGTGAAGCGGCTGCGCGACGTGCCGGGAGGCGGACAGGTCGACATCGTGTTCTTCGGTCAACCGAGTCGCACACTCGACGAGCTTCGCGACGAAGTCTTCCACGAGTCGAGCGGGTTCTTCGTCCGGCCGGTCGACACCTTCGGGCTGCTGCGAAAAGTAGAGGCGCTCGTGGGGCCGCCGTCGACGCCCGATCGGCGGATGGGCATCCCATCGAGCCGCCCACCGGCCGCGCTGCCCCGCTCGGCGCCGGATTCGGCCCGGCCCGTGCCGCCTCCCGTGAGTGCGATGCCCGACGCCGCGGCGATGCTGGCGCTGGCGCGGGACGCTCGGGTGCTCGACGACGAACCGGCGTCGACGCGCTCGACGCCCGCCAACGCGCTGCCGGTACTGGGCAAACCATCCCCGATTCCGAGCTCGGGGCCGAGCTCTTTGCCCCCGTCGTCTGCGCCGGGCGCGCGCTCGAGCTCCATTCCGTCCATCGAGCCCAGTCTGCCGCAGCCGATCCCGTTGGGCTTCGGGGCCGAGCCAGAAGGCGGCCCGAGCCATCTGGGACGCCACATCCCGCAGTCGGAGATCAGCCCCGAGCTCGAAGGGATCCTGGCCCGAGCCGAGCAACGCGTGGGTTCGTCCGAAGGCTCGGTACGATCGCCCGCGTCGATCCGCCTCACGCCAGAGGCAGAGGTCGACGCGGTCCTGCCGCAGGACGTGCTCTCGGCACTGGACGAACCCCTCGAGATCGACGACGCAGACGACGACGACGAGGGCGGCACCGGCACCGGCGGAAGCGCTGGAGGTGGCAGCGCTCGAACGGGCTTGCTCACGGGCGTCGGCAGCGGCGCACTCACCCAAGGGGGGGGCTCCGGCGGCCCCACGGTGGGCGGATTCGGGAGCTCGCCGTCCGAGCTGTACGGCGCCGCGGGCCCCACGGCCCCGCCTCCGCGGCGCGACGCGGTGAAGCTCGCGGATCTGGCGCAAGTGTTTCAGTCGGCGGGGGAAGAAGCGCCACGAACGCCGCCTGCATCCGGCTCGAGACCGCCGAGTTGGCCGGCTCCGCTCAGCGTGGCGGGACCGATGACGAGCGTCGAACCGAAGCCGCTGAGCGCACCCGCCGAGCGCGAGCCACACGCCGCCGTGCTTCGGGCCACGCCGCTGCCACCAGCACCCGATGCGATGCGCAGCGCGCGCGGATCGACCGCGGTAGTGGCGCAACCCGAACCCCCGTTCGAAGTTCCGCGTCGCGATGCGCCGCTCGAGATCCCGCTGGCTCTCGCCCGCGGAGATTCGGCCCGCGGCATCGCGCGCGCCATCCGGTCACGCTTCTCGGGAGCGCTGGCGTTCGAGCACGACGCGGGAATTCGGCGGGTCGTGCTCCGCGACGGGGACTTCGTGACCGCCGCGTCGGGCATCGCCAGTGAGTCACTCGTGGCCTTCCTCACTGCGCGCGGGACGCTCTCACCCGACGTGCAGAAGGCGCTCGGGCACAAGCTTCCCGCGTTCGGCCGGCACGCGGGCGCAGCCTTGATCGCCCACGGACACCTGAGACAAGACGAGCTGTGGCCGGTGCTGCGCTCCCACGCCGAATGGCTCGTCGGACGCGTGCTCGAGATGACCGCAGGCGGCGCCAGCATCGAGCGTGACGTGCCCGCGCGCCTCGAGGCCGAGCCCGCGGTCTTCGGCGGTGCCACGGGCGCCGAAGTGTACGTCGAGATCGTGCGCCGCGTCGTCCCGCCGGAGGAGGCCCTCGTGCGGCTCGGAGGGCAGCGCGCCCGCGTGATCGACGGACCGAACCCGGCGCTCCTCGGCGAGTGCGCGCTTTCGGACGCCGAAACCGCGCGGGTCGCGCGCTCCAAGGCAGCGACGCTCGGCGAGGTTCTGGATGGGACGCCGGCCGACCTGGCGTCGGTAGTCTACGCACTGGTGGAGCTCGGCGTGCTCGAAGCGCTGAGTCCGGCGGCGCAACCGAGCCCTGCCGAACCGGCGGTCGTTCGCCGGTACGACGTGCTGGACGAACAGGCTCTGCGCTCGCGCATCCTGGCGCGCAAGGCCCTGGTGATGGAAGGGGACTACTTCGCCGTTCTCGGCGTGCCCAAGAGCGCCACCAGCTACGACGTCGAGCGTGCGTACTCGGAGCTTCGGAACGAGTTCGAGCCGAGCCGCATCCTCACTGCCGGCACCGCCACCTTGCGCCCCGACGTCGACCTCATCCTGGAGGTGCTCGACGAGGCCTACGAAATCCTCTCCGACCAGCTCCGCCGCGAACGCTACCGTCGCGCCTTGGAAGCGACGCCGAACTGACGGTTCACCCGCGTCAGTGCGCGTGAACGTGCCGATGAGCGAGCCCGCGTCGGTTGAGCACGTGAGCGACGACCAGCAGAGTCCCGCCCAAGGCGGTGAGGGCGGACTCGACCACCACCGAGAGACCCGGGGCGAACGCCGCGCCCGAGAGCAACACCACCCCCACTCCGCCGAGCACGAGAACCCGGCGGTCGTGATGGGCTCGGTAGCCAGGCACGAAGGCCAGGAGGGAGACCACCAAGACCACCAGCGCGAGCACCTCGTGCAGGCCGTCCTTGGCGAGGAACGAGAGGCCGAACGCCGGCAGCAGGCCGAGAAAAAGCGGAACGGCGATGCAGTGGGCGACGCACAGCGCCGACACCAGCATGCCCAGCGTATCCCAGCGGCGGACGCGGACTTCCACTTCGGCTTCGGAGACGCTCACGGAAGAGGACACCTTTAGCTCAGGGCCGGGACTCGTTCAAACCCCGTCGACTATTCGATGAATTTCGGGTCCTCGATGTCGTTCGCCACGCAACCGGAAGGCGCGACCAGCGGATTGCAGCGCGACGGAGTCCCACCCGGGACCTCGACGAGGTAGTTCACTCCCTGAACGGGCGCGGGGTAGTCGGTGCTGACGAGCTGGGCGCCGCTCGCGAACGCAGCGTCGCGCTTCGACGTATCACCCGCGAAGGGCTCGACGTTGTCCGAGTCGGCGCGCGTGCGCACGATGAAACCCTCTTTCACGCGGGCGGGGATGTCGGCGCTCGTCGCGTCGTTCAGCACGTAGGTCGCTTCGTATGCGGCCCCGGGGGTCGATGACGCGAACAGGAGCCGGCCATCGAGGTCTTTGCCGCCGTGCGTGTACGCCTCGCGCCAGGGGCCGGCTTCGTCGACGAAGAACAGGATCTTGCCCCGCGCCTGCCCCAGGGTGGGCCAGCCGGCGGTGACGATGGCTTCGCGCAGCGAGCTCGCGCTGCCGCGAACGTCGTCGGGCGTGACGATGGACGAGCGAGGCCACTCGGCGAGGATCTCCGCTTCCAGGGATGCGAAGTACGGCTCTGCGTCGGCAGGTAGTCCGTCCTTGGGCTCGATCTGCACGAAGATGGGCTGATGGGCGGGGTGCCCTTTCGACCACTTGGCGAGCAGAGCGAGGCAGTCCCGGAACCGTTCGCAGTTCGACTTCGTGTCGATCACGGGCAGGTGGTAGACGACGAATTCGCCCTTGTCGGCGTCCCAGCGCGTGTCGAGCTCGAACTGACGCACTCCCTGCTGGGCGAGCTGCACGTCGAGCATGGCGTGGCTGTACTTCAACGCGTCGATGGTCATGCCTGGGGTCTCGACGTGGTAGCTGTTGTGAGAGCCCTTGGACTGGAGCTGGTTCATGCGAAGCTCGCCGTCCTTCGGGTAGTCGAACTTCGCGGGCTGGGTGCCCCCGTCGTCCGAGCCATCTCCACAGCCGCCGAGCGCGAGCCCTGCGAGCAGAAGCCAGGGAGTCGCCTGTACGGAGAACCCTCGACGCTGTGCCTTCAGCATGGGTCGAAAGATAGCGCGACCGCGCCAAGTCAGAAGTTCCGTGGTATTTTCCAGCCGTGGAGCGGTTCGCCCTCGGGTGTTTGACCTTGGCCCTCGGTCTGGCTTGCCCGCGCGGCGCGCTCGCCGCGGACGGCGGCGTCGACGGCGGCGGCGGCAGCAGTGGCAGCGGTGGCAGCGGTGGCAGCACGGCCTACGACGTGCTCGCCAGCTACTGCAGCGACAGCGAGCTCGAGTGCACGACGGCACCCCTCGAATACGCCAAGACCATCTCGCTGCCCATCGCCTTCGACTTCGACACGGGCTGGGTGCCCCAAGGCAGCGACCTCCAAGTGCGGTTTTTCGCCAAGCTGCCCGCCAGCACCACGGTCGAGCTCGACGGCGCGCTGGAAACGACCTGGCCCGAAGCCATGACGCTGGCCACGCCCGGCGGAAACCACGGGCTGCTGAAGTTCGACTACGGACTCGAGATCGGAGCCAAGGCCAAGCTCGACGTGAGCGTCATCGGTGTCCCAGTGAAGTGGGAGGGTGACATCCCCGGGCTGCCGAAGGTGAACTTCCACCTCGCCGCCGAGAAGACTTTCGAGCCCTGGGCCTTCGCGCCGAACACGGCCGTGGCCAAGGGCACGAGCACGAAGCTCCGCGTGTTCGAGGCGAACTTGCTCGACCTCGCTGGGATCCCCAGCCAGATCAGCAAAGGCGGCGTGGCGGTGGACATCTACGGGGACCTGACCGCGACCTACCAGACCGAACGGATTCGGATCGAACCCGCCAAGGTGACGGAGGGCGCCATCACGAGCGCCACGGGCACGACCACCCGCGCCTTCGCCGGGGGCGCTTTCGTGGAGTACGACGTGTTTCCCGAGGGTCGAGTCGACTACGACGGGACGTTGCATCTCGTGCCAGCGTTCTTCGTTTCGGTGTTGGGCAAGGACTTCAGCTTGCCCATCGCGGACGTGCCGGTCAGCTTCAACGTCGGCAAGCAAGACTTCGTGTTCGACCCGGTTCGCGTTCACGTGCCCCTGCCCGACCTGGAGGAACCGCCGACTTCTCTCGACTTCGGCAGCGTGAAGGTGGGCGACGAGAAGTCCCTGAGCGTCACCTTGACCAACACGGGCGAGGCAAAGGCCCGCGCCACCGGCTTCGTGGAGGCACCCGGCGACGTAGCCTTCGTGCCGGTCAAGCCCGAGGTCATGGTGGAGTCGCAGAAGAGTACGACCTACTCGGTCACGTTCGCGCCGAAGAAGTCCGGCAAGGTGTCGACCGTGCTCACTCTGCTCACCAACGATCCGGATCAGCGCTTCATCAAGATCGCGCTCGATGGACAGGGGCTCGGCGCCGCGGTGGCTGACGCGGGTCCGGAGGCGAGAGACGAGTCGGGAGACTCGGGGGGCTGCGGCTGCCGGGTGGGCTCCACAGACGCTACGCCGTGGACCACCGGTGCAGCGCTCGGCCTGCTCTTGTTCGGACTCCGCCGCCGTCGCGTCCGCGGCTGAGCGCCCTCGAGAAAAAACCGCATCCGGACTCCAGCGCTGGGCGCGTCCGGACACCCAGCGGTCACGGCGAAAAAACGCCGAAGATCCAGCATGTGGCGGCTGGCATGCGCCTCGCAATTGGGGTCGCGTGGAAGAAAAGCGACGTGGCCTCCGTGCAAGGTTCGTCGCGAGCCGGGTCCATGAGGGGATGGTCACGTTGGCGCTCCGAAGGGGACTTCTGCCGCTCGGGCTCCTGCTCCTCGGCTGTGCAGCGACTTCCGCAGCCGAACCCGCGGGCGACGGCACGGTCGAGGGCAGCGCGACGCTCTCCTGCGCACCGGAGACTGGCTGCTCGGCCTGCACCGGCTGCATCGCCGCCTGCGTGTGCAGCACCGGGGACGACGTCGGTTGCGTCGAGAGCTGCGGCCCACCCGGCGGTGATCCAGGCCCAGCTCCCGGCGGCGGAGGGAGTGGCAACGCCGCGGGAAGCGCCGGCTCGAGTGGCGGCGTGGGCGCGGGCGGCGGCGTTCCCGGAGGCGGAGGCAACGCTGCGGGTGGCGGCGGCGGCGTCGGCAGCGGGACGGCGAGCGGAGGCAGCGGAGGCGCAGGTGCAGGCGGCAGCGGAGGCACCGGCAGCGGAGGCACCGGAGGCGGACCAACCGCGTGCACCTATCCGCCAGGCCCTTACGGCACGAGCGTGGGACAGGTCGTGAACCCGAATCTGTCGTGGCAGGGCTTCGTCCCGGGTGCCAGCACGGCGTCGACGATCTCGATCCAGGACTACTTCGACTGCGATGGCACGCGCGGCATCCACGCCCTCTTGATCGCTCAGGCCGCGATCTGGTGCGGCGCCTGCCAACAGGAAGCTCAGGATCTGGACAGCCTGATGGCGGGCGGTTGGACGCAAAAGGGCATCCGCGTGCTGAGCTTGATCATCGAGGACAAATCGGGAAACCCGGCTGAGCTCAAGCACGCCCAAGCCTGGAAGAACACCTTCGGCGCCAAAGCGTGGGGCGTCGCCGCCGATCCCAAGTTCACGTTCGCTGGCGCCGGCTCCAACGGACTTCCTCTCGGCATCGTGATCGATCCGCGAACGATGAAAGTGGTCGACCGGAGCGAAGGCTACGATCCCTACAATCAGGCACTCTTGGGCTTGGCGCAGAAGAACGGAAAGTGATGGAAAGACTGCGGCGCCCCGTTAGGGCGCCGCAGAGTGGACGCATCGCGGCAAGGCCGGCCCGCCACGACGGACCCGAGCACGGTTCAGTCCGTGCCCGCGTCGCCGGGTGAGCCGCCCGTGGCTGCGCCGCCGGTGCCCGCCCCCGCGGCGCCGCCGGTCGCAGCGCCTGCCGCGCCGCCGGTGCCCGCACCTGCCGCACCGCCGGTCGCGCTGCCGCCGGTCCCGGCTCCCGCCGAGCCGCCGGTTGCGCTGCCGCCGGTACCACCACCGCCGGTGCCGCCACCGCCGGTGCCGCCAGTGGACTTCGATCCACTGTCGTCGTCGCTACCGCAGCCCACCATGACGGCGGACAGCGCGGCGACGCACGTCAAGCCAAACAAGATATTCCTGAGACGCATTGTGTTCCTCCAAAGCGCTCACGCCGCCCACGTGTGCGCGCGAACGTCGAACGCACACCAGAGAAACGCGAGCATGTCGAAGCGTAGCAGTGGCAAGAAGCGTGCGCCGCTACGCGCAGGCGCACTCGGCCTCGCGGAAGAGCACGAAGCGCCTGCGAGTGGTCCCCCTGATCGCGATGTCACACGGCGCTGTACCCTGACACCGCTGTCGCGGCGCGTAGCGACTTGCCCACGGCGAGATTCGAGCTAGATAAGTGTTGGGAAGATGGCGTCGTCAGCGTGCATTGGAGACCGACGATGAAGCTCGCGGTGATCTCCGATCTTCATCTCGGTGGCGGCGGCATCACCGATGCGTTTGGCCACGACGACGCCGAGTTCCTGCGCTTCCTCGACTTCCTGGAAGGCAACTTCGAGCGCATCGTGCTGCTCGGCGACGTCTTCGAGACGCTCGCAGGCAGGTGGCCAGGACGCCCTGCGCTCGAGCTCGGCGCCGCCCGCGCCGCCCACCCGGAGCTCACGCAACGCTTCCAGAGGCCGCGCTACACCTACGTGCACGGCAACCACGACATCGTCGCCCGACAGAGCGGCGCCCCCGAAGAGCTCGCGCTCGAAGCTGACGGCGTGCGCCTCCTGTTCACCCATGGCCACCAGAACGACTTCGTCGTGCGGCGCGTGCGCTGGCTGAGCGAGCTCGGCGTGTGGGTCGGCGGCTGGGTGCGCCGCGTGGGTCTGGCGCCCCTCTACCGGGTCTTGCACCGGCTCGACTCGCTGCGCGGCGGCGCGAGCCGCGACCCAGCCACCTGCACGTTCCAGCGTTGGGCCGTTGCGGTCGCCCATCTTCGCAGCGTGGACGTGGTGGTGACGGGGCACACTCACATCGCGGCGCGCGCCGAGCACGGCGACAGGCTATTTCTCAACAGCGGCTCCTGCGCCCTCGGCAGGTACTCGTTCCTTTCCATCGACACCCGCGCGGGCAGTTATTCGGTTCACGAGAGCTGGTGAGCCGCGTCAGCGCCGGCTGCTCGCCGCGCGGACGCGAACCTGGGCGGCGCGCTCGGGTTGCCCGCGCGCTTCGAGCCAGGTCGCCCAGAGCAAGAGCGACTCGGGCAGCGCGTCGGACCGCTCCGCCTCTGGTTCGAGCCAGCGCTGCGCGGCTTCGAAGTCGCCGCTCGCGAGGGCCACGGCTCCGAGATCGTGCCCGAGCTCGCGGCGAGCCCGCGGGCTCTCGGTCTCCCTGAGCGCTGCCTCGAATGCACGGCGCGCGCCCTCGAAGTCACGACGGGCAAACAGCACGAGACCGAGGTTCGTGAGCGTTGCGTCGAGATCCACGAACGCGAGCACGCCGGGACGCGAGGCGAGCGCCGCCTCGTAGTGGGCCCTGGCTCGGTCGAAGTCCTTGGCGAGCCGGCGCGCTTCTCCCAGATAGAACTGGCCCTCTCGACAGGCTGGCTCCGCCGCGACCTCGGGCGACCACAGCGTATCGTCGTTGCGATACCTCCGGCCGTCGCTCCAGGAGAGCGCGCCGAGGCCGAGGGCGGAAAGCGCGAGCCACGCGAAGCGCCCGCGGCCGAGCTCGGCTGCCCGCTCGGCGATCAACACGAAGAAGAGACCCGCCCCCAAGTAGAAATAGTGTGGGGACCACCAGCGCAGCGTCGGCACGAGCTGGAGGGCTGGCAAAAATGCGAGGATCGTCAGCCAGCCAAGCGCGCCCCGACGCCCGGCGAAGACCAGGAACGCAATGCCGAGGGCCGCGCCGAAGAGCGCGCTCGGAGTGAGGAGCCCGGTGATGGGAAACGCGTCGCACACGCCGCGCTCGACGGGCAGAAACAGCAGCGTGGTCGCGCGGGCGATCAACGCCAAACGCGATCCCCAGTGCTCGGAGAGCGAGAGCAATGGAAACCCGGACGGCCACGCGGGCGCGAAGCCGAGCCGAAGCGCGAGCGCGAGGCAGAGCCCGGCGCCCTCGGCGGCAAAGAGCCGCCAGCGCAGAGGCGATGGCGTCGGTTGCTGCCATTCGATGGTGGCGACGAACAGCGGCGCGAGCACGAACCCGGTCTCCTTGGCGAGCGCAGCCGCGGCGAGGAGCAGCGAAGCGAGGAGCGGCCGGCCACGCCGGTGGGCGACGATGGCGCCGAACAGGCCCGCGGCCACCAGCGCCTCGGAACGGAACGCGATGGCTCCGGCCACCAGCGAGGTGAGCGGGTGAGCGAGGAACAGCAGACCGCCGAGCGTCGCGGCCCGGCGCCGCACACCGAGAGCCAGGCAGGCTTCCACGAGCAAGATCCCGGCGAGCGCGTGCAACGCCAGGTTCACGACGTGGAAGACCCACGGTCGCCCGGCGAGCGCATCGAGGGAGAGTGAGAGCGCCGTGAGCGGGCGGTAGTACCCCGTGCCGGCGAAGGGCGTTCGGAAGAGCGACAGGAACTCAGCCGGCCGGCGCAGCGCCAGGCCAGCTTCGACGTGGGCGTGATCGAGCCAGACGTAGCCGCCGCCGAGCACGGTCGCATGCGCGGCCAGCGCCGCGGCCGACAGCCAAGCCACTCGGAGGGGGCGACTCGCCTCGGCGAAGCGCTCCCAGATCACTCGGACGATGCGCTCGAACAGCCGCGCCCGTCAGTCCCTCGTGATGTCGAACGTGTCGACGGTCTCGTTCTTGATGTTCTTGAAGTAGCCCTTGGCTTTCTTGGGATCGCCGTTCACGTAGAAGTCGATGAGGAGCGCGCCGTAGGTGGCGCTCTGCTGGTTCGTGTAGACGAACGCCCACTCCCCGTTGCAGCCGTAGGGCGGCGTCGCAGGCAGGCAGCGCAGCTGATCGCGCACGCTGTTGCCCCCGAGGCCGGACACGAAAGTGAACGTGCGCCCGGGCCCGACGCAGAGACTCTTGGGATCCGAGCAGGTGGTGTCGACCACCTGATTCGTCATGTCGGTGAGGGTCTTCGTGCGGTGATACGAGTGCTCGTGCCCCGTGAGCACGATGGCGCCCGCGGCTCGGCAGTTCTCGTACACGCCCCAGCCCATCTCGTCGCCCTTGCCACCGACCTGCATGGCCTTCTGGTTCTTGTGCCAGAGGCAGAGCCGCCAGAGATGGTCGTCTTTGGCGAACTCGCTCTGGATGAAGCTCGCGAACTCCGAGTTGTTCCCGTTCTGACCGACGAACACCATCTTGATGCCGTGGTAGACCATCGAGAATTTCTCGTCGGTGAAGTCTGGGTTGTCGGGCGTCACGCCGGCCTTCTGCATGCGGCTCTTGAACTCGGTGGCGTAGGGTTCCCAAGTGCCCTGGTCGTGATTGCCTACCGCGCCGAACATCGGATAGTCGGCCCCCAACACTCCGGTCATCGCCGTGAGCCAGGCGTTCGGGTTCGCGCTGTAGTCGTAGTCGCCGAGCCCCACCGCGAAGTCGGCTTTCTCGGCCTTGGCCACGCCGAGCACCGCTTTGAAATTGGCCGCGCTCGACGTGTCGCCGAAGAACGCGACTCGCAGGTTCTGCTTGTCGGGCGGAATCAACCCGCTGCCACCGCCGGTGCCGGCGCCGCCGGTGCCCGACGTTCCGCCCGCGCCTCCGGAGCCGACGCCCGCCCCGCCGCCGCTCCCGCTCGATCCGCCGGCGCTGGTTCCACCACCGCCGCCTGCGCCACCGCCGCTGGTCGAGCCCGTCCCGCTCGATGCGCCCGTCCCACTCGACGCACCCGTCCCACTCGACGCGCCCGTCCCACTCGAACCGCCACCGTCGTCGGAGCCGCAGGACACGGCAGCCGCGCCGAGGGCGACGCTGACGACGGCAAGGGGAAACACGATATCGGCTCGAACCCTCATGTGCTCTCCAGACCCCAATCATCGCCAAAGATCGACCGGTCTGCAAAGCGAGGCCACGCCCGGGCGGGCTGCGCTCGATCCGAACCCCAAAAAGTGCGACCTTTCCGCCATGGCTTTCGCTGCGATGTGCATGGCCGCCACCATCGGCGTGAACGTTCACCTGCCGCCGGCCGACACGCTGGACCTCGCCCAAGAGCTGGGCGGGGAGTGGATCCGCATCGACTTCAACTGGGACATCGGCGAGCCCCAGAAGGGAAACTACGACTGGACGGTCTTCGATTCGGTGCTGGCGGCGGCTCAGGCGCGGAAGCTCAAGGTCTTCGCCACCATCGGCTACACGCCGGCATGGGCGAGCACGGGCAACGCGAAGGGCGACGGCAACAACAACGACGTACCCGACGCAGCCGCTTACAAGGCGTTCGTGCTGGCCGCAACCCAACGCTACGCCGACGGCCGTGTCGCGGCTTGGGGCACCTGGAACGAGCCGAACCTGGGTGATTTCTTCGAGGGCACGAAGCAGCAGTGGATCGACAGCGCGTTCATCCCCGCGGTCGACGCCATCAAGCAGGGCTGCCCGAGCTGTCTCATCGTCGGGCCCGAGCTGGCGACCATCAGCGACAAGTACGACGAGTACCTCGAAGCTGCTCTCGACGCGCGCGGCTCGGATCTCGATGCCGTCAGTTGGCACATCTACGCCTCGTTTCCCGAAGACGACGCCAACGCGGGCGTGGGCAAAGACAGCTTCTACAACAAGCTCGACGCCCACCGCGTGATCAAGATCGGCGGCACCGTGGTCTACGAAGGACCGAACAGCGTGCGAGAAACGCTGGTGAAGAAGGGTTTCTCGGGCCTGCCGGTCTGGATCACCGAGACCGGGCGTCAGGCGCGGGTCGACAACGCGACGGAGCTCGAGAACCAACGCAAGTACGTCGAGCGGGTGATGCAGGCGCAGAACCAACGCACGTGGTGGCAGAAGACCTTCCTCTACGAGCTGAGCGAGGAGCACCCGAACGGGCTCTGGCCGGACATCCATTGGGGCATCGCGCTCCGGACGCACGATACGGACGCGACCTACTCCGACAACTTCCAGCGGAAGCCCGCCTTCGACGACTTGAAGGCGTGCGTCGCCGCGAGCGTTGGCGGCACCGGCGGAAGCTCCGGCGCGGGGGGTGGCGCAGGTGCGGGCGGAAGCTCGGGCGGCGGTGGCTCGAGCGCGGGAGGCAGCGCGGGAGCGGGAGGCGGCAGCAGCGGCAGCGGCTCGACGTCGGGCGGCGGTGGCGGCGCGGGCGTCGCAGGTCAACCGAGCGCAGGTGCAGGAGGTGCGGCAGGCTCGAGCTCCGGCGACGACTCGGGTGGGTGCGGCTGCCGGGCTCCTCGTGCACCGGCGTCGTCGTGGGGGCTCGCGGCCCTCGGGCTGTTCGGTCTTGGGCTGTCGCGGCGACGGCGTCGAAGCTCGCCGTGAGCTACCAGACTCGGCAGCGTTTCGCCGGTGCCATGGGCGCGCCCGCAACGCAGCCGAAGGCCGTCGCGAACTCGGACATGTTCGCCACCACGCCGTTCACGCGAGCGCGACCGGGTGCGTGCTCGTCGCTCGTCGCCTGACGCTTGGCCGCTTCGGACGTCACGTTCTCGCAACGGATCTGACCCCAGGCCAGGAAGAAGCGCTGAGCCGGCGTGAATCCATCCTTCTTGGGGCCGGACGACGAGGGCCGGAGCGCAGCGTAGGACAGGCGGATACCCGCGTTGTCGGCGATGTTCTCGCCGAGCGTCAGCTTGCCGTCGACCGGCGTGCCGTCCTCGGCGGTGAAGCGCGCGTATTGGTCGACGAAGCACCCTGCGCGCTCGTCGAACGCCGCGGCGTCTTCAGCCGACCACCAGGGCCGCAGGTTGCCGTCCGGATCGTACTTGCGACCCTCGTCGTCGAACTGATGCGAGAGCTCGTGACCGACGACGCTGCCGAAGGCGCCGAAGTTGACGGCATCATCCATGTTCGGGTCGAAGAGCGGAGGCTGGAGGAAGGCCGCGGTGAAGCCCGTCGCGTTCTTGCTCTTGGAGCCGAAGCCGTCCAGCTCCTGAGGCAGCGCCTGGAAGAACTCCTCACGATCGACGGGCGTGGAGAGCGTGTCGAGCAGGCGCTTCACCTCGAACGCCTGGGCGCGCCAGGCGTTACCGAACGCGTCATGGCGCGAGATCTCCAGCCCCTCGAACGAGCGTGGCCGGTTCGATTGGCCGATCACGACGAGCGACTTCTTCAGCTTCTCGAGCGCAGCGCTCTTGGCCTCTGGCCCGAGCCAGTCGGCGGCGCGAAGTCCGCGCTCGAAGCTCCGCATCAACCCATCGACGACGGCCTGGGTCCGCTTGCGCGCGCCTGCATCGAAGTGTCGCGCGATGAAGATGCGCCCGACGTCGTCGCCGAGGTCGACGTCGACGAAGCGCAGGCAGCGTCGCCAGCGCGGCTGCATCTCCTTGGCACCGCGCAACGTACGCTGGTGAAAATCGAAGACCTCTGCCTCCAGCGCCTTCGGGAGCATGGTCGCGAAGGGCCGCACGCTCTGCACCGAGAGGTAGGCGCGCACCCGAGCCAGGTCCTTCTTCGCGAGCGCATCGTTCACCGAAGCGAGCCACGCAGGCTGTGCCACGTTGACCCGCTCGATGCCGGGCGCGCCCAACTTCGAGAAATACCGGGGCCAGTCGATGGACGGATAGCGCGTGCCGAGCTCGGGCAGAGTCATCGGGTGGTCGAGTTTCTCGACCTGACGCCGCTCGCTGGCAGAGAGCGCATGCTCCGCGAGCCCGCTCTCGAACTGGAGCACGAGAGACGCCGCCTTCTTGGCGTCCGGCTCCGGGCGACCGATGAGCCGGAAGATCCGCGTGAGGTGTTCGACGTAGCGAGCGCGCAATGTGACCGCCGCGTCGCCGGCTTTTCGATAGTCGGCAGGGTCGGGCAGGCCGAGCTTGCCTTTGTCGAGCCACAAGATCCTCTGCTTCGCGTCGCGCGGCGCGGTGCCCGTCCGGCTGGAGAAGATCGCCTCGACGTAGTGCGCGTGGAAGTCCGCGATGACGTCCGCAGCATCGCGAGCGGTACGGATGTTGGCGATTGCCTCGAGCTCGGCGCGCACCGGCTCGAGGCCGCGGGCCTCGATGCCCGCCTCGTCCATGCAGGCGGCGTAGTACGCGCCAACCCGTTGCTCCGCGGGGCTGGCGTTCGGGCCGGCGCGCACGCCCGGGTCCACGATTTCCCGCTCGCGCTCCAAGTTGACGGCGCTCATTTCCGCGTAGCGCGTCCAGCGTGTCTGGTCTGGCGGGATCGGGTGATTCGCGCGCCACCCGCCGCAGGCATAATCGTAGAAATCCTTGCAGGCGTCTGCGTGGGGGTCGATCGCACCCATGTCGAAGTGAAGCCCCGGAGCGGGCGGGGGCGCTGGTGGGGTCGCCGACGGGGCGGTCGCATGAGCTCGAGCCGACGACAGCGGGGGAGGGCGAGAACGCTCGCACGAGCTGCTCACCAGGGTGAGGCTCGTGATGCACGCGAGCGCCAGCCCGCGTGTCGGCTTCATCCACCCCGACACTGCTCCAGCGTATCCCCGCTCACCGCGATTGGCGAGGCGCGCGCCGCCGTCGACAACCAGCACGGAGCGCGAGCCGCAATGCGTCGAGCAGTGCGAACCATTGGATCCGAGTCGTGAACGAATCGTTCGCATCCACCGGCGGACCGACGGCGCGGTTTCCTCGATTTCGAGCCGTGACACAGATGGAATGCGGCTTGCAGCGTCGGGCGTCATGCGCAAACGCGGGCATGGAACGCTGATTGGCCTCCTGTCTCTCGCGTGCTCGGCGGAGCCCAACATGGCCACGTCGACGAGCGAAACGGGCGGGCACTCCGGGACCGGCGGCGCAGCGGGAGCCGGAGGGGGAGCACTCGACGGAGGCTCCGGAATGCCAGGCATCGAAGCAGGGTCGGGCGGGTCGTCGGGCGGCACCGATGGCGGGTCGGGCGCGGGCGCGGGCGGGATCGCAGGCGCGGGCGGAAGTGGCGGCGCCGGCGGAAGCGGAGGCGTCGGCCCGGGCGGAAGCGGAGGCGTCGGCCCGGGCGGAAGCGGTGGCGTCGGCCCGGGCGGAAGCGGAGGCGTCGGCCCGGGCGGAAGCGGAGGCGTCGGCCCGGGCGGAAGCGGTGGCGTCGGCCCGGGCGGAAGCGGAGGCGTCGGCCCGGGCGGAAGCGGTGGCGGCCCGGGCGGAAGCGGGGGCACCGCTGGCACCGGCGGCGGCGGAGGCGTCGCGATGTTCCCAGCGAAACCCAATTGGGCGAATGGCGAGGTCGTCTTCGAGTTCGACGGGACCACGACGCCGACGAATCAGGTCGCGCCGATCTCCGGCTCGGTCGGCGTCTGGCGGGCGAGCTCGGGAACGTTCGCCCAGCCCAGCGTGAGCGGCACGGGGGCGGAGCAGGCGGCTTTCGCAGCCCTCGCCACCGTCGCTGGCACCGAAGCCTCTCCCGGAACGCTGTTCACCCGCTATCCAGCCAACACCTACGCTTCGAGCTTCACCCCGTGCAACGTGCAAGCTTGGCGCAACGCCATCGGTGGGCAGGCGAAACCGTACTCTCGGCTCTATTTGTCGATGCGATTTGCGTTCGGCGGGCCCACGTTCGAAGCGAACCCGTCGTCGACGAAGCTCATCTTCGTGAACTCGGGACAGCCGGCGTCCGTCGGCAACAGTGCGAACCTGCTTCGCTTCAAGGGCATCAATGGACAGGTCACTGCGGCCACGCAGCTCGAGCTCGTGTTCAAGCACGACATTACGTGGCTCGGTCCGAGCGGGATCTTGGACGTACCCGCCAACAAGTCCACGTCACAGAAGATGTGGACGGTCGGCGCGTGGCATCACCTCGAGATGGTGATGGAGCTCAACGCGCCTGGCGCCGCCAACGGGGTCCTGAAGCTCTGGCGCGATGGGGTGCTGCTCTTCGACTACGCAAACATCGAGTACACGTCCCAGGCCAACGGATACCTCCAGGGCTTCAACCAGTACTCCTTCCAGCCGATCTGGGGTGGGGGCGGCGGAACGAAGAACCAAACCGATCACTTGTTCTTGGATCACGTCTACGCCTACGGTGAGCCCTGAGTGCCCGAACGCCGGGGGGCGAGCATGGGGTGGTCTCTAGCCCGCGAGCTCGAACCGTGCTTGGAAGAAGCGCAGGTGCTCCGGCTCGTACACGAAACGGAGCCCGCGGATCTGGTCGCGGCGCGCGTATACGCGAGCGACCCCGTCGGCGATGGCGCGCATGTGATCGTTGGTGTAGACGCGGCGTGGGATGGTGAGGCGAACGAGCTCGAGCGCCGGTCGGCAATTCTTGCCCGTGGCCGCATCGCGGCCCTTGCTCACGTTCCCGCGCTCCATGCAGCGGACGCCGGTCTCGACGTAGATTTCGGCAGCGAGGCGCTGCGCCGGGAACTCGTCTTGATCGACGTGGGGAAGGAAGCGTTTCGCATCGATGAATACGGCGTGGGTGCCGATAGGCCTCACGATGGGCACGCCGGCCTCGATCAGCATGCGCCCGAGGCGCTCGGTCTGTTGCACACGAGAGCGGATGTAGCGATCGTCGAGCATCTCTTCGACGCCACGAGCCATGGCCGCGAGATCGGCCACCGCGAGGCCGCCGTCGGTGACGTTGCCTTCGTGGATGCGCAGCAAGTCCCCCGCCTTCTTCGCCCACTCGGCGTTGTCTTTGAACGCCAAGGCACCACCGATGTTGATCAGGTAGTCCTTCTTCCCGCTGACGGTGGCGCCGTCCCCGTACAGCATCATCTCGCGCAAAATGTCGCGGATGTGGGTGTGCTTGTAGCGCGGATCGAGGCGCTGGATCATGAAGGCGTTCTCCACGGCGCGCGTCGCGTCGAAGAACACCGGGATCTTCCGCGCGCTGGCGTAGGCGTAGACCTCCTTCATGTTGTCCATGGACACCGGCTGCCCGCCTGCCATGTTCACCGAGTGCTCGAACGAGATGTAGGCGACGTTGGCCGGGCCGCCCTTGTCGACGCAGGCGGCGAGCTTCGCCATGTCGATGTTCCCTTTCCACGGAAACTCGCTGGCAGGGTCGTGGGCTGCGTCGACGATCACGTCGACGAACACTCCGCCGCAGCGTTCCTGGTGCTCCTTGGTGGTGGTGAAGTACATGTTGCCAGGCACGAGCTGACCCTGCTTGATCTGCGACTCGCTCAGCACCTGTTCGGCGGCGCGACCCTGGTGGGTCGGCAAGACGTAGGCGTAGCCGTACACGTCCTCCAGCACCTCGACGAAGCGCCGGTAGGCGTCGCTGGTGGCGCCGGTGGCACGAGCCGCGTCGTACGCTGCCCACTGATCGGTGCTCATGGCAGAGGTGCCCGAGTCGGTGAGAAGATCGATGGTCACGTCTTCGGAGCGGAGTAGGAAGGTGTTGTAGCCCGCGGTGCGAATCGCTTGCTCGCGCTGTTCGCGGGACAGCCAGCCGACGCGCTCGATGGTGTGGAACACGAACGGATAGGTATCGAACTCGAAGTTCTGGAGATCGCCGAACACGCCGCGAAACTCCAGCTGGTCGTTCCAGACCGACTCGGTCTTGAGCTCGAGCGCGGGCACACGCTCGCGTTGCCGGTAGAGGGCGACCACCGCGTCCGCCACCTGCTCGAGCTGGCGACTACCCATGGCGAGCCGCGGGATCTGCAGCGGAACGCGCTCGTCTTTCGCCGCAGTGCCGGTGATGCACGCGCGCACGCCGCTCGTGAGGTAGAGCGCCGCAGCGAGGGCGTGCTTCTGCCACTTGGCGAGGTGAGGCAGGAACTTCGCCGCATCGAGGTAGGCGCCGTCCGAGCCGCGCTCGAGGGGCACGCCCGCTTCGCGCAAGCGCGCGCAGAAGGCCAGGGTCTGGTGCATGACCCAGTGCACCTCGGACTCGTCGCACATCTCACCGAGGCCACGCGCCAGAACCTCCATGGTGCGACCGCTCATGCCGCCGTAGGTGTGGAGACCCTCGAACACGACCACGGCGTTGATGAGCTTTTCGTGATCGGCGGGGTTGTCCGTGGCGATGAGACCACCCGCGTTGGCCTTGGGATCTTGCGCGCCGTCCACCAAGACCAAGTGGGCGAGCTTCGACATGCGGCGCACCAGGCTCGCGATGGAGCGCGAGGCCTCCCCGGCTTCGTGCTGCTGGATGACCCAGGCGTTCTCGACGATGCGCGACGCGTCGAGCACCAGGCGCACGCCGAAGCGGTCGGCGAGCTGGCGCACGCGGGTGAGGTTTTCCAGCGTGAACGGGTGTTGACCGTCCGCGAAAGCCTGGAGCAGCACCATCGATGTCTCGGGGACCCCCAGCGCGCGTTCGAGTGCGTCGAGGTCGACGTTGCCCGTGAAGATCGCCGCCTTACCGTCGCGCACGCCGACCGGGGTGAGACCGCGAGCGGAGAGCACGTCGGCTCTCGAAAAACCGTTGTCGATCACGCGGGATTGGGGCGCCACGAAGCACTCGATGCAGAGCTTCAGGCATCCGAGCAGGTTGTGGGTCGGCACGTGTACGTGTGTCCCAAGACCTCGTCGACGGCGCGCTCGAGGTGCTCGAAGTTGACGGCCCCCGCGTAGGCCTCGTCGCCGAGCAGCTGCCCCGCCAGCTGCTCTTGGCTCACCGCGCTCGTTCCGTAGGAGCACATGTCGAACGTGAGCTCGCTCGGCGTGAGGTTGAACACGTTGAACCGGGCCTCGGCCAAGTGCTTCTTGCGCTCTTCGAAGCTGGGGAACGAGAGCAGGCGAACGGTCTTGATCTTGTGGGGCTCGTGCAGCGGGGCGCGCATGGGGACCTCCACGCCGCTCCTACCCCACGCGTTCGAACTCGGGGCTCGCAACTATTGCTGCGCAATGCCTGCGTCGCTCGAGGCGTGGACAGGCCGGACACGCTTGGCGAGCGCCCGCAGCTTCGAACTCGAGGGCCGGCTGGCCGAGCTCGGGCGAAGCCAGCCCCGAAGCGGCGCAGCACGACCACGCGATGGCGTCACTCGGCTGCGGCGCCGAGTACGTCGAACGAGAGCGCGCTGCCGTCGACGTCGACGAGCGCCACGTCACCCGAACAGAGCTCCCCCTTCAGGATCTGCTCGGCGAGCGGGGCTTCGACCAGACGCGCGATGGTGCGCTTCATGGGTCGCGCGCCCAAGGTCGGATCGAACCCACCGGCGTCGAGCAGGAAGTCGATGGCGCGTTCTTCCACCTCGAGGCGTACGCCGCGCTGGCGCTCGAGCGCACGGCTCACCCCGCCGAGCAGCCTGCGAGCGATCTCTCGCACCTCACTCCGGCCGAGCGGGTGCATCACGAGGACCTCGTCGATACGGTTGTAGAGCTCCGGCGCCAGCGCGCCCCGCGCAGCCTGGGTGACGCGCTTGTCGATTTCGCTGCCGTCGGGTCCCGCGTCCGCGCCGAACCCGACCCGTCGCTTGGGCGCATTCCCCGACTCGGCCGCTCCGAGATTCGAGGTCATGAAGATCACGGTGTTGGTGAAGTCCACGGTCCGACCGCGTCCGTCGGTGAGCCGCCCCTCGTCGAAGAGGCCGAGGAAAGCCACGAGGACCTCCGGATGCGCCTTCTCGATCTCGTCGAGCAGCACCACCTGATAGGGCCGGCGCCGCACGGCTTCGGTCAGATAGCCGCCAGCGTCGTGACCCACGTATCCCGGCGGCGCGCCGATGAGGCGAGCGATGGAGTGTGGCTCGGCGTATTCCGACATGTCGAGCCGAGTCATGGCGTTGTCGGAGTGGAACAGCACCTCGGCGATGGCCTTGGCGGTCTCGGTCTTTCCGACTCCGGTCGGACCGAGCAGGAGGAACGTGCCGATGGGTCGCTGCGCTCCGAGCCCCGCCGCGTTTCGCCGGAGGATGCGCGCGATCTTGGTGATGGCTTCGCGGTGCCCGACCACGCGCTCGGCGAGGATGGCCTCCATGCCGAGAAAACGTTCGGCGTCCGTCTCGAGCAAGCGTTCGATGGGCAGATCCGCTTGCTCGGCGACCACCTCGGCCACGGCTTCGATGCCGACGCTCTCGCCCCCGCGACGCCGCGTGCGAGCGCCCGCGAGATCGATGATGCTCACGGCTTTGTCGGGCAGTGCACGCCCCGGCAAGTAGCGCACGCTCCAGCCGATGGTGAGGGCGAGGGCCGACTCGTCGTAACGCACGTGATGATGCAGCGCGAGCTTCTCACTCAGTGCTTCCAGAACCAGGAAGGCATCCTCGCGACTCGGCTCGTCGACCTCGACCAGGCTGAAGCGCCGCGCGAGCGCCGGATCGCTCTCGATGATCTTGGCGTATTCCTCGCGGGTCGTGGCGCCGATGCAAGGGAGCTCGCCCTTGGCCAGGGCCAACTTCAACTCGGCAGCGATCTCGTCGGAGGCTTCACCGGCGAAGAGCTGGTGAACCTCGTCGAAGAACAGCACGACGCGCTGCCCGGAAAGCGCCACCTCTTTGCGCAATGCGCCGAGCCGCGACGCCAGCGCACCCCGCACACCAGTGCCGGCCACGAGCTCCGAGAGCGGGATCTCGACGATGATGCGATCGTCGAGCGAGGCCACGTCTTCGGCCTGGGCGATGCGCTGGGCGATGCCCCGCACCACGCTGGTCTTGCCGACGCCGGCCACGCCGACGAGGCAGGGGTTGTTGCCGTGGCGTTTGGCGAGCACATCCAGGGTCTGCTCGATCTCGCGCCGGCGGCCGACGACCGGATCGAGCTCGTTGTCCGCCGCGGCCAAGGTCAGGTTCTTCCCGAGCGCGTTCAGGGTCGGAAAACGCTGAGGATCCAGCGCAAAGCGCGACGCGGCCACGGGTCGACCGCGCCTCTTGGAGCTCGCGCGCGACGCGGGCGTGCACGAGGTCCCGCCCAGCTCCTCGCGGGTGGACTCCGCGCCCGAAGCGACTCCGCGACCTTCGGCCGGAGCGGTGACCGACTCCTTGGGCTCGATCAGCAGCGTCGGGTCCTTCACCAGAGTTCCGGGAGTGCGCAGGCTCGGTTTGCGCTCCGATGAAGGCGGAAAGAGCGGGATGGTGGTGCCGCTCGGCACGCGATGGGACAGCGTGGGCGCGACCGGCGCCGTTTCGGTCGCGCTGCGGCTGGGTCCCTCCTCCAGCTCGCGTTTGATGACCGAGCGCCTGCGCCCGACAAAACCGAGGCCGACGGTCATGGCGGCCGTGCGCAGTCGTCCGAGGTCGACGCCGTGTTGGTCGAGGGCACGGTGCGCAGCCGACTTTCGATCGCTGACGAGCGCGATCAGGAGGTGCAACGCCGAAGGCTCGGCTCCGCCCATGCGCGCGGCGATCTCCCGCGCTCGCTGGATGGCGCGGCGCACGGCGTCGTTTTGGTCGTCCGTCGCCGCGCGAGTGGCGCGCAGCAGGGTCTCCTCGTTCAGCCGACGTTCGGCCAAGAGGTCCGCCGCTACGCTCGGGCGGGCGGCGATGGCCGCCAGGAGGTGCGCGGTGGACACGCGCTCCTTGCGGCCCTGGGCCGACTCCTCCGCCATCTTTCGCAGTAGAACGAGCTCCGGCTCGATGCGACCTTGGGTTGCCATTGCCGACACGCCGACCCAACGGGAGGGCCTTAGACGCTTCGCAGGGATCGCCCGGAACGGCCAACTTTCCGCGCCGCGCCGCCCGCCGGAGCCCTAGCTTCGGGTTCGCCCCCGAGCGGACAGCGGTGATATGCCCGGGAGAACCAGGCTCCTCGTGCCCGCCCCGAACCCACCCGAGCTCCTGCCGACTTCCGTGCGCTCGGTGATGCTGCGCCCCGAGGCGACCCTCGGACTCGATGCGGCGTTCGCTCGCGACGTCCGCGCGCTGATGTTCCGGCGCTTACGCACCGCGGGCATCGTCTACGCTCTGCTCCACGCGCTCGCCCTCGGCGTGCTCGTGGTCTTCGGCGTCGGGCCCATCCAAGCCGCAGCGCTCCAGCGCGCCGTCGCCATCGTGTTCGCCCTCTCGTTCGCCGCAGTGACCTACGCCGAGGCCGCCGAACGCTGGGCGCTCCCCCTGTCGGTCGCCCTCACCATCGGCAACGCCGCCTACTCGGTACTCCCGATGCTGCGCTACGGCGTCGCCGGCGGCTCCGACCACGGGACGCTCGTCCTCTTCATCGTGTTCACCGGCTGGGCCTTCCCCTACACGCTGCGCCAGATCCTCGCCGTGCTGGGCGTCGTGCTCGCCATGTACCTCGCCGCCGCCCTCCCCCGCCTGCGCCCCGAGGACGCCGGCTGGCTCGTCGAGGGCCTGTTCCTCGTCACGAGCGCGTCGGTCATCACCGCCTTCGGCACCCACCTGGCCCACGAGCTCCGCAAGCGCGAGGCCCGCGCGAGCTTCGAGCTCTCGCGTGAACGCGAGGCCGCCGAGCAGCTCCTGCTCAACATCCTCCCCGAGTCCATCGTGGAGCGCCTGAAGCGCGACCAGTCCGCCATCGCCGAAGGCTTCCTGGAAGCCACTGTGCTGTTCGTGGATCTGGTCGGCTTCACCTCCCTCAGCGCCAAGATGGCCCCCGGCAAGCTCGTCGAGATGCTGAACGAAGTCTTCAGCCGCCTCGACGCGCTGACGGAGAAGTACGGCCTCGAGAAGATCAAGACCATCGGCGACGCCTACATGGCCGTGGCCGGCGTGCCCACGCCACGCAAAGACCACGCCGTCGCCGTGGCCCAAATGGCCCTCGAGCTCCGAGACGTCGCCAAGAACTTCCGCGCGCCCACCGGCGAGCCCCTCCAAATCCGCATCGGGATCAACAGCGGCCCCGTCGTCGCCGGCGTCATCGGCACCAAGAAGTTCTCCTACGACCTGTGGGGCGACACCGTGAACACCGCCGCGCGAATGGAAGCCCACGCCG
>Ga0268298_10000996_pt1 | contig 34931 bp, 25 predicted proteins | sample WWTPWeurt_MetaG_FD_194462 | JGI IMG/M metagenome (GOLD analysis project Ga0268298, IMG submission 194462) | Activated sludge microbial communities from WWTP in Nijmegen, Gelderland, Netherland - WWTP Weurt | ecosystem: Engineered > WWTP > Aerobic digester > Activated sludge | place...
ACGGTAGCGCAGCTGTCGCCTTTTTTGACTTCATCGCCCACGCTGACGACGATTTCAACAAAGACAATATCCGAAAGCTGGTTCTGGGCATGGTCGGTGATCCCGACGGTGCCAACGCCATCTTCGACTTTGAGCCATTCATCATTGGATGTGTACTTGAGTTCTGCTGGAACGGACATGGAAGCCTCCTGAGTGAAAAAACGGTTTGAGCTGATTAAAATTGCTGTGAATGAAAAGCATTAAACAAAAAGGCGCACGCGTACAGGAGCGTGCGCCTCTGTCCTAAACCTGAGAGATTGGCGCCGGATTTTAGCCCGGCTGCTTGCCCCGTCGGTGTCAATGAAATTGGTGAACCAATCTCACTTCCTTTCCAGAGTGTTGCGGGAACAGGGTCCTTTTTACCTGAGAGATTCACCAGGTTTTCGTAAGGCCTGGTTTGCCCCTTCGGTGCCTGAGTATATCGAAACCTCAGGTCTCTTCCCCGTCCACGTTAAGTTGTAAGATGATTCTAAGATCGAACGCGACAAAAGTCAAGGTTAACAAAAAAGAGCATGATGCAGCCGAAGGCTGCATCATGCTCTTTTTGTTCATCAAAACCGGAATTAAGCCCAGCCCTGGTTCTTAACCAGATCAGATACCACAGGGATGGTGACATACTGACCCTGGTAGGCCTGGTAACCCCAATAAATCATAATTCCCAGGCAGGCCAGAGGAATGATGCAGGTCCATGAAAGCACCGAGCTGATCACAACACTGGCGATGCCGGCGACTAAAGCCTGGGCATTGTGGGCCCGCAGGAAGGGCCGGTCTTTCTTGTCTGCCATCAAGAGGATAATGACAGGAACCAGAGGGCTAAAGACATAGGCTAAAAGAGCCCACAACTTGTCGTCGCTGGTGATATCGCTGGATGGTGGTTGATATGACATAAGAATACCTCCGTGAACTTGTTTGTTGCTTTTGAGCTTTATCTATCCATATTCTACATCCGCTTTTCTTAAACTGGATTAAGAAAATGAATGTAGTCTTTATCAATTTTAACACAAATATGGCCCAATCGATGCGCCCTGATTGTGAGAAATTTTTCCCAAAACCAGGATCCTATTTCTGCGGAATGGATTGAATTTTACGGATAGCGCCAAAATATGATAAACACCACTGTAAACAAAATACTGACAACCAACTGGCGCGTCCCAATTGCCACGGGTTTGGCCCGCACCGCCGGGTTCAGCGTGCCCCAGATCGTCTCCAGCCATTGGACCGCGAAAGCCATAAATATCCAGGCTGGCAGCCAGCCCAGGAGGCCTGCCGTTACCGTCAGCAGGAGGTTGGCGCTGGTGTACACCAGCGCCCGCCGGCCGATGCGCAGCTTTTCGGGCGTGGCGGGCATGATCTTCAGTTCGCGCTGCTCCAGGCGGGCGTAGGCGTAGACAATCGAAGCCGCCGACTGCAGCCAGGTCAGCAAAAACAGCCAGCCCCCGGCCGCCAGTTCCACCCCACCCCGCGCCGCCCAGTAGGCCGCCGGGGCAGCCAGGGCCAGCACGCCTGTGGCGACAATCTCAATCCCGGGCTGGCGGCGTTCCTCTCGCCGTGAGATCAGCCATAAATGCCAGAGAAAGACCGGCAGCGCCGGAACCGCCAGCATCAGGATAAAGCCGGCCCCCTGCCAGACCAGCCCCGCCACAGCCGCCGCCCCGCAGACGCCGTATAGTGCGCCCCAGAATGCCGCCCCGGGCAGGTCCTGCCGGCCGCGCCGCCCGCTGTACACTTTGACCGCCACCGAAATCGGCTGGCGGATCAGGAACCCGCTCAGCGCACCCAGCACCACAAACCAGGTAACCGCACCCCACTGGCGTCCGGCGAACAGGCCAATCAGCAGGGGTGAGAATAAGAAAACCCACGAACCGTGGTCGGTGGGTAAGGCAATTTGACGGCGTAATATTGTCATAATTATGTAGAGTCTGCTGCGCACCAGCGCAGCAGACTCTACAACCTTAGATTTGTTCGTAGCGTTCGATCTGCTTGCCGATGACCGCCAGGCTGCCAGCCCAAAAGGCCTTGCTGCGGATATCGATCCCAAAGCGGGCCGCCAGTTCAGCCGCCCGGTCTTCACCGGTGCTGGCCAGCAGGTTCATATAGTCGGGCACAAAGCTTGCGCCGCGTTCCTGGTAGATCGCAAACAGGCCCATCCCGAAGAGCAGGCCGAAGGCATACGGGAAGTTATAGAAGGAGAGGTGCGAATAGTAGTAGTGCGGCTTCCAGGTCCACATATACTTGTGCAGGAAGTTCTCATCCAGCCCGTCGCCGTAGGTTGCCTTTTGGGCCCGCAGCATGATATCGCTCAGGTCATCTGCCGAAAGTTCCGATTTGGCCCGGCGTTCAAAGACCTCTTTTTCAAACAGATAGCGCGAATAAATATCCACAATCACCTGGGTCGAGCCGATCAGCGAGGTCTCCAGGATCGAGAGCACTTCCTGCGGGTCTTTGGCTTCCGACAGGGCGGCGTCCATCATCAGGGTCTCACACATGATCGAGGCCGTTTCGGCCAGGGTCATGGGGGTGTTGCGCTGCAGCGGGGTCTTGCCGGCCCGGGCCATGCAGTCATTGTGGAAGGCGTGGCCCAACTCGTGGGCAACCGTGAAGACCTGATCGAGCGTCCCGTCAAAGTTGCACAGAATGCGCGATTCGCCGTTGGACGGAATGCCCATGCAGAATGCGCCGCCGCGTTTGCCCACCCGCTGCTCGGCGTCCAGCCAGTTGTTCTTAAAGGCCCGCTGGGCCATATCGCCCAGGTAGGGCGAGAAGGAATAAAAATGCTTCAAGACAAATTCGCTGGCCTGTTCGAAGCTGAATTTGGTTTCGCTTGAACCGACCGGGGCGAACACATCCCACCAGGCCAGCTTTTCCTTGCCCAGGCGGGCCGCCTTGGCCTTGAAATAGCGCCGGAACATGGGGAACGAATCGTGCATGGCGCCCAGGAGGGCTTCCAGAGTCTCACGGTCCATCCGGGCATCGTCAATCGGGGCATGCAGGGCATCCACCCGGCCGCGGCGTTTGTTCAGGGTGCTGGTCGAACCCTTGACCCCGTTCATGGCGGCGGCCAGCGGTTCTTTGACCGATTCCCAGGCCTGCATTTCGGCTTCGTAGGCTCGCCGGCGCACCGCTTCATCCGGGTGGGCGTGCAGGTTGATCAGGGCGGGCATGGGCAGCTTTTGGACCTTGCCGTCCAGCTCAAAATCAACGCTCAACTGGGATGTCACCACGCCCTGCAGCTTGGTCCAGGCGTTGGCGCCGCTCAGGCTCAGCTCGGCAGCCAGGCTCTCTTCGCTGTCGCTCATCAAATACTTGCTTTGTTCAATCGTCTCGCGCAGATAAAATGCGTGCTCGGCGGCTGATCCGGGCTGGTTCAGGCCTTTGTCCAGGGCCGGGCCCACCCGACCAAGCCAGCTTTCCATTTTGATCTGCACCTGCTGGGCGCGCAGTTGGAGCTGCTCAAATTCGGACATTGCTTTGAGCGCAGCTTTGTTGTACGAGTCGGTCGTCACAAACGAGTAGATGTAGACCCGGATCGTACCGGCCAGGATGTACAAAGCATTCAGATGGTCCACCAGACGGCTGACCACCCCTGCCAGGGCGGCCGGGTCGGCGTCTGGGCCGAGCACGGCGGCCTGTTCCTGGAAGACCGTTTCCAGCTCGGCCACCATCTGGGGCACTTTGGCCAGGTCGGCTGCAAATTCGGCGGAATCGAGAGAAGGATAGACATTGGTTAAATCCCAATGGGGTGCGGTTTTTTCGCTCATGAAAACTCCTTAATTCAGGTTAATGGTTTGAATATACACATCTATTTTAATCGATTATTCGGTCTTTTTGGGGGATGGAAAGTGGCGAAGCCACTTTCCATCCCCCAAAAAACAAGAGAGGCCCTGAGCTGCCAAAACCGGGCAGGTTTTCGTTGACTGCTTTTTGGCGTGCCCAACCAGGCACCTGCCCCTACCCATGGCCAACACCGCCTGGGTAGGGGCGAGCCCGCCTGGCTTGAAAATTGGCGCGGCCATTATGGATAGGGTCGCCCGGCGCGCCTGATACCGGGCGCGCCTTTCTGTAACGGCGATGCATTAAGAATGCCAACCGGGGCGCCCCTACCCATGGCCCAGCGCCTCTGCCGTAGGGGCGGGTCCCGACAGATAACCGGCGCCTGGCCATAAACGATGACCCGCCCTGAGCGCGGCCCATACCGGGCAGGTTTTCGTTGACGGCTTTTTGGCGTGCCCAACCAGGCACCTGCCCCTCCCTACCCATGGCCAACACCGCCTGGGTAGGGGCGAGCCCGCCTGGCTTGAAATTTGGCGCGGCCATTATGGATAGGGTCGCCCGGCGCGCCTGATACCGGGCGCCCCTTTCTGTAACGGCGATGCATTAAGAATGCCAACCGGGGCGCCCCTACCCATGGCCCCGCGCCTCTGCCGTAGGGGCGGGTCCCGACAGATAACCGGCGCCTGGCCATAAACGATGACCCGCCCTGAGCGCGGCCAAAACCGGGCAGGTTTTCGTTGACGGCTTTTTGGCGTGCCCAACCAGGCACCTGCCCCTACCCAGGCTCAACGCCACCCGTTTGGTTTGGAATTGCTAAACCCCGTTAAAAACCTTGACACCAGCCTTATCTGCGATACAATTGGCGAAATTTATGGACAATCGCTGTATGAATACGTTTATATGTTTCTGCATGATGATGTGCACCAGGCGGGCAGGCATTCTCCGCTTTGTGCAAGGTGAACCGGTAGTGTAACTATCAGGGTTTTCCCTGTTCAGGCGGCGGACAGCCTCCCGCAACTTGTTGCGTGAAGCTGTCCGCCGTTTTATTTATCCAAAATTATTCCATTCAACCCGCTCAAGGAGAAAAGATCATGACCAAACCCAATTTCGGATTTAGCACTCGCCAACTGCATGCCGGCTATGCCCCAGACCCCACCACCGGTTCGCGGGCTGTCCCACTCTACCAGACCACTTCTTACCAGTTCAAAAGCACCGAACACGCCGCCAATCTGTTCGCCCTCAAAGAGCTGGGCAACATCTACACCCGCCTGATGAACCCCACCACCGATGTCCTTGAGCAGCGCCTGGCGTCCCTGGAAGGCGGGGTGGCGGCTCTGGCTGCCAGCTCCGGGCATGCCGCCCAGGCCCAGGCCATTTTCACCATTGCCAGCGCCGGCGATCATATCGTCAGCTCCAGCCGGCTGTACGGCGGCACCTACAACCAGTTCAAGTACACCCTGCCCAAACTGGGTATTGAGGTGACGTTCGTCGACCCCAGCCAGCCCGCAGCGTTTGAACAGGCGATCCGCCCTAACACCAAAGTCATTTATGGCGAAACACTTGGCAACCCGGACATTGCCGTATTCCCCTTCGAAGAAGTCGCAGCAATTGCCAAAAAGCACAGCATTGTCCTGATGATTGACAACACCCTGGCTTCGCCTTATCTCTTCCGCCCGTTTGAGTGGGGCGCCAACATCGTCACCCACAGCACCACCAAGTTCATTGGCGGGCACGGCACCTCGATTGGCGGCATCATCATCGATGGCGGCAATTTTGACTGGCGCAGCGGGCGCTACCCCGGCTTCACCGAACCGGATCCCAGCTACCACGGTCTGGTCTACGCCGACCTGCTCGGCGCCGGGCTGCCGCCCTTCGCCATCAAGGCCCGGGTCCAGGTTCTGCGCGATCTCGGCGCCTGCCAGAGCCCCTTCAACAGCTGGCAGACCATTCAGGGCATCGAGACCCTCAGCCTGCGGATGGAACGCCATGTTCAAAACGCCCAGGCCGTGGCCGAATACCTCGAAAAGCACCCCAGAGTGAGCTGGGTGACCTATCCCGGCCTCAAGAGCCACCCCGACTATGCCCGGGCTCAAAAATACCTGCCCAAAGGCGCTGGCGCCATCCTGGGCTTTGGGGTCAAAGGCGGCCTGGAAGCCGGGCGCAAATTCATTGAGAGCCTGCAGCTCTTCAGCCACCTGGCCAACGTGGGCGATGCCAAATCCCTGGCGATCCACCCCGCCACCACCACCCACAGCCAGCTCAGCGCCGAAGACCAGCTTTCGGCCGGCGTCTCCCCCGATTTTGTCCGCCTGAGCATCGGCATCGAAGATATCGATGACATTTTGTGGGACCTCAACCAGGCCCTGGAGGCGTAAGATGCCGGTCAAAATCGCCGAGACACTCCCGGCCAGGCGCATCCTGGAAGACGAAAATGTGTTTGTGATGGGCGAGCAGCGCGCCCAGCACCAGGATATCCGCCCCTTGAAGCTGGCGATTGTCAACCTGATGCCCACCAAGATCTCCACCGAGACCCAGCTGCTGCGCCTGCTCTCCAATTCGCCGCTCCAGGTCGACATCACCCTGCTCCACATGGAGTCGCACGAGTCGCGCAACACCCCGCAGGAGCACCTGGTTGAGCATTACTCCACCTTCGAGGATGTCCGCCAGGAAAAATTTGACGGTCTGATCATCACCGGCGCTCCGGTGGAGACTCTGCCTTTTCAGGAAGTGGATTACTGGCCAGAATTGGACACCCTGCTGGAGTGGAAAGAGACCCACGTTTATTCCACCTTCCACATTTGCTGGGCCGCCCAGGCCGGGCTTTTCAAGCGCTACGGCGTGCCAAAGTACCCCCTGCCCGCCAAGATGTTCGGTGTTTTCCCCCACCGGGCCCTCATCCAGCACGAGAGCCTGCTGCGCGGCTTTGATGATATCTTCTACGCCCCCCATTCGCGTCACACCGAAGTCCGGGCCGAGGATATCCGCCAGGTGCCTGACCTGGATATTCTGGCTTCATCCCCGGAATCCGGGGTCTACATCGTGGCCTCCAGGGACCGCCGCCAGTTCTATGTCACCGGGCATTCCGAGTATGACCCCCTGACCCTCAAAGCCGAGTACGACCGGGATGTCAACAAGGGCCTGCCGATCAATGTCCCCTACAATTACTATCCCAACGACGACCCGACCCAGCCGCCGGTTGTGCGCTGGCGCGGGCACGCCAGCCTGCTGTATGCCAACTGGCTGAATTACTACGTTTACCAGACCACGCCCTTCGATCTGGAAAAGATTCCGGACGGCGCCATCCATACCGATTTTTAATTAATCTGATCAGGTGGCTGTGCCACCTGATCAGATTATTATCCCGAACTGACGATATTATTGGTAAACAAAAAACTGGGTGCTCGGATGAGCACCCAGTTTTTTTTGTCACTAGAAAAGACTAGGGAGCGGGAACTTCGGGGCGATTGTACTTGCTCACATCGCCGCCCATTGCCTCGATCGTGTCGATCAGGACCTGAGCGACATACTTCGGGTTGTGGGCGAAGGTGCCGGGGTCATTGTAGGCCAGGGTGCGGAAGTTGTAAGCTGCGAACAGCAGGTTGGGGGTGAAGTTACCGTTGTAGCTCACGCGGGAACCAGCGTCATTGCGATCAGCCTTGCCGTCTTTGTCGGCGTCGAGATACCAGTTATTGGCTTCGTAGGCGATCGGTTTGGACTTGGCTTCGGCATAGGCCTGGATTGCGACCAACAGGTCAGCGCGCAGTTGTTCGAGTTCAACCTTGACACCTTCAACGGTGCCGTCGCCATCGAGGTCGCCGCTGGTCATGGTGATTTCTTCGAGGGTCTTGCCGGCATGGCAGGTGGCGCAGGCTTCTTCCTTGATAACCAGGCTGTGCTTGTCGTGGCAGCCGAGGCAGTTATCGAAACCAGGAGCGTGCATGTTGCGACCGTTGTAGGTCTTGTCTGCATATTCGTACAGGGCCTGGGCTTCGGTACCGAAGAGGGTCGCGCCAGCGGTGAAGTAGTGGATATTCTTGGCGGTAATCTTTTCGTTGACGGTATCCTTGTCGGCGGTCGCCTTGACAGCGGCGTCGTTGGTGAGGGTCAACTTCGAGGTACGGCCCTGGTGGCACATGATACAAATGTTGGCATTGACAGCCACATTAGCGCCAGCTTCGGTCTTCTCGGTGGAGAAGGTCAGGCTCTTGCCGCTGGGGAAGACAGCCTGGCCCACTGCATGGATGGACGGGAAGTCAGCAGTGTTATGGCAGGTCGAGCACATGAAACCGTTGGCGAGGGGCTGAGCGCCGATGCCAGCCTGCAGGATGGAACCATTGGCCAGGACAGCCACGGTGCCGTTGTTCTTGATGAATTCGGGCAGACCGGTGGCGCTGTGGCACTTGGCGCAGTTGTAAGGAACTTCGCCTTCGCCATCCCAATCGCGGAAGGCCATGGTGTTGCCAGCAAAGTGACCGGCGTCTTCGCGGGCCATCATGCTGACATCGCCGCCCAGATCTTCGATGGAGTCGTAGATCAGTTCGATGACATACTTGCCGCCATGGGCGAATTTACCGGGGTCTTTGACGCTGAGCTGATAGTTGTAAGCAGCCTTGAGCAGGCGGGCGGTCCAGTTGGGATACGCCTTGCCGTCGGTGCCCATGAAGTAAGGATAGGTAGCGCCGTCGTAAACGATTTCAGCGCCAGCTTTGTCCTTGGCATAGGTCTGGATGGCGGCGAGCAGGGCTTCCTGCATGCCGGTGATTTCTTCAGCAACGCCTTCTTCGACATTGCCATCGCCATCATAGTCGTGGGTTGAGGAGACCATGCGGACCTTCTGCAGGTCTTCCACGGTGGTCACGCCTTCGTGGCACTCGGCGCATTGTTCAACCTTAACTTCGAGAGAGTGGGGATCGTGGCAGCCGACGCAGGTGTCGTAGCCTTCGACATGGCGGAACTGAGCATCGTAGGTCTTGCCTTCGTACTCATAACCGCCCTTGGTCTCGGTGCCAAACAGGGTGGCAGCCGCGGCAAAGTAGTGGATATTGCGAAAGCCGAAAATGCTTTCGGTGCCGTCAGTATTCTTTATCGGGGCGACAACCGCGTCGACATCGGTCACAGCGAATTTCTCAATTGCGCCGTCGATGGAGGCTTTGGATTCGCGACCCTGGTGGCAGACCAAGCAGCGAGTGGCATCGCCGAGGCCTTCAACCACGATAGCATTGCCTTCTTCGTCCTTGCCGGGGAATGCCACGCCGCTCATGTTATTGGCAGCGGGGTCATGGCAGGCGATACACTGAATGCCCTGAGCGTTGGCGGCGGGCACTGGGGCGTCAACCTTACCAGCTTCGGAGCCATCGGCGCCGAGGAAATCCAGATAACCAGCGGTACTGTGGCATTTCGCGCAGGAAGTCGGGACACCATCGGGGTTGGCGGCGGCGTCGTCCCAGTGGCGGAACTGTTCGCCGGTCACATTGTTGTGGCCAGAAGCAACCCATTTGTCGGCGTAGGGTACGGTTTCAACGATGGGTTTGGGGCAGTCGGGGCAGGGGGCTGCGGTGGGGCAGGGGGCTGCTTCGGGGCAAGTGGGGCACGGAGCAGCTTCAGGGCAGGGGGTCGCCACTGCAGTTTCAACAGCTGCAGGCTGGCAGGCTACCAGGAAGGCAGCCAGGGCGATCATTACGAGCCCTACGATAAAAAGTTTATTGGATTTCATTTAGCAATTCTCCTCATGAGTTTTGTTTTGGTTTTTGAATGAGATGGGGTCAGGGGTAAATATTTTGTTTTTCGTCCAATAAGAGAGCCTCCTGAAATGGATTGGATTTATCAAAAATATGGATACTTCTTTCGAAAGCCTATATGCGTTTCTTGATCCTTGCCTATTATAAACTATAAATGAGAATACCATTAGTGAAAAATGACATTATTTTCAGGTTACCACGATATGACATTAATTAAAAAGCGGCCGGCAACCCATCAGGTTGTCGACCGCTTTTTAATCAATTCTTTTCTAGTTTTCGGGTGCGCCGGCTTTGATCCAGTTAATCACCTGTTCCAGCTCATCGGCAGTCAGCTGGCCCGGGTGGCCGCCCAGGGCCTGGATCTGGACGATCAGGCTGCCATCAGCATCGCCTGGCACAATCCCTGGGCCGCGGTCGCCGCCCTTCAAGGCATCGGCATAGCTGTCCAGCTTCAGCCCGCTCACAGCGGTGGTGTAGTGGCAGGTGCTGCAGCGGTCACGGAACAACCCGGAGTAATTCCCATCCCAGGTATCTGCGCCAACCGGTTTGTTGGGGTCGGGCGTGGGGGTGGGGGTCAGGGTGGGCCGCGGGGTCGGGGTGATCTTGACAAAGATGGCCGAAGTTTCACCGCTCGGCAGGGTAGTGATGGCCGTAGCCGGCTCCAGGGTGACAAACCACCAGATGCCGTAGCTGAACGCAGCCGTCAGCACCAACGCCACCGGCAAGAACACCTGCTGGCGCCTGCGGATGATCTGAGGCGTGGGGCGGATACCCGTCTTGCCGGTCTCAATCAGGGCCAGCTCTGCCGGGTGTTCTTCTTCCATCTCTTCATGCGTCAGGTTCCCGGTGAACATGCTTTTGTTCAGGTTGCGGAAATGGACGTTGTAAAAGTGCCAGATGATGATCGCCAGGACTGCCAGCACGGCTTCGCCGCCGTGGGCCGCCTTGGCTGCCGGCACATACTCGCCCGGCACGAAGTTGGTGGTGTTGATCGGGTTCCACATCATGAAACCTGTGATCGCCATGACCACCGTTCCCCAGACCACCGCCAGGTATTCCATCTTCTCGCCGTAGTTGTAGCGCCCGTAGTAGGGGCGTTTTGCGCGCATCCCCAGGTTGAAGGCGATATCCTGGAAAATATGCTGGGCGTCTTCAATCCCCGGCAGCATGGTCCAGGATACCCGCAGCACGATCAGCCGGTAGAGCATGCTGACAATATGGTAACCACTGACGATCAGCATGATGACCGCATTGGTGCGGTGAATGATTCGGGTCATTTCAATCCCGCCCAATAAAGCCATTAAGCCCAGGCTGATGGGGGATGTGTGGTACTTTTGAATCAATCCGGTGAAACCCAGGATCGAGAACGACATCAGGAACAGGAAATGTTCCACCCGCTGGTCAATGGTAAATCGCTGGTATTTTTTCTCGTGAGCGTGGGTGTTGGTTTCGTTAGCCATGGTGGGCCTCCTCAGCGGCAGCCGGGGCGGCTGGCTTTTGCCCGGCAGGCGGGTTCTTTTTGCGCCTGGCCATAACCCGGTCATAAACTCTTTTACCAAAATCCAGCACAACCAGGAAACCCATAAACCCAAGCACACCCGGGATCAGGAACTGGTAGAACAGGTTGACATAGTACACAATCGGGAACTTCTCGGGTGAGGGTTCATAGTGCGAAAGCCAGGCTGTGGGGAAGTTGATGGTCGCTTCTGGGTGGCAGGTCTGGCAGCGCACCAGCAGGTTTTCCTGCAGCCGCAGCCCGGTGGTGACGTCTTTTGTGCGCTGGATATCGTGGATCCCGTGGCAGTCGTAGCAGACGGCTTTATTGGTTTCGGCGTCCGGGCTCTCCTTTTTGAAGAGCTCGACCGTGGTGCCGTGGAAATCGGCGACATACGAATTGAGCACATTGGTGGTCAGCCCGTAGCGGCCCATTTTCTCAGCATCGGTGTGGCATTTGGCGCACATGCTGGGTGATTTCAGCCGGAAGGCGGCTGTGGTGGGGTCCTGAATGTTGTGGACGCCGTGGCAGTCGATGCAGGTCGGCACATCCTTATTGTTTTCGTCAAGCAGGGCGCTGCCGTGCACGCTGTCTTGATATTTCTGGAAGATGGCGTTATGGCACTGCGAGCAGGTTTGCGGGATCCACAGGCGGGTTTCGGGCAGCAGTTCGTGGGTTTTGGCGTCTGTCAGGCGGCGCACATAATGCGCACTGTGGCAGTCACTGCAGGTGGCAGCTTCAGCAACCCCATTGGCATGGGCTGTGGCATGCACACTGTCCTGCACTTTGTCATACATGGCAGAATGGCACGCCTTGCAGGATTCGTTAAAGGCCCAGGTCAGATCGCGGGCGCTTTGGATGGTGTTTTCTGGATGGGGATATGCCCGAATATCGGTATGGCACTGCACACAGGCATACCCACCGCGGCCGTGAACCGATGCGTTATAGTCAGGTTCCGAAATCGAAATATCGAGTACGTACCCGCTCGGCAGGGTCATGGTCTGGTTGGGTGCAGCATGGCACGCCAGACAGGTCTCGTTGGCTACGCCCGGCTGTTCGGTGGGGACAGCCTGCGGCAGCCCCGCCGAAGCCTGGGCGACAGCCTGGTCGGAAGCAAGGACGCTGGAGGTCAATGCCAGCGGCAGGAGCAAACCAAACGCGGCGCAAAGGATGAAAAGGATAAGGCGCGACCGTTGCATTACTTCTTGCCCCCCTTAACTTCTTTCTTTGCACCGGTTTTATTCAGCCGGTCGTATTCCAGTTCGTGATAAGTTTTCATATCTTCTTCGTTTAATTTACCTGTAAAGATGCTCAGATTGAGGCGTTCAAAATGCACATGGTAGAAATGCCAGATCAACACAAACAACGTGGTTACAATTGCCTCGGTGCTGTGGGCCAATTTGGCTGCCGGGATGATCCCGCCGGGGAAGATGGCGGTAAACTGGATTGGGAACCAGATCACAAACCCGGAAAATGCCAGAATCCCAATCGCAAAAAACAGAAACCAGTAGGTGAATTTCTGCTCGAAATTGTACTTGCCGAATTTTGGTTTTTTGCCGCTGATAAAGAGCAGGTATTTGACCATCTCCCCGGCATCTTTCACATCCTGCCAGGTGGGCAGCATATCCCCGGGCAGGCGCCGGCGGATCATCAGAACGATCATATTGCCCAGGTGGAAGATAATTTCCAGGGTCAAAACCAGGGCGGCAGCATGGTGGACGGTCTGGACATTGGTCACCATTTCCGGGCTGGAGAGCAGTGCCTGGCTCCAACTGGTGTCGCGATACTTCTGGGGTAAGCCTGTCAGCAGCAGCACACTCAGACTGAGGATCAACAGGGTGTGTTCCCAGCGTTGTGCCAGGGTGAAGCGTTGAAAATAGCGCACAGCCTGCCCAAGGCGGCTTTCTGTTTGCAGCTTGTTTTGGGTCATTGCAGGGATCTCCTTACGCGATCAACCGTCGAGCGGATGATCTGCAGGGCTACATAAATTACCGATAACCAGAGCACGAAAGGTGTAAACGAAGTGTAGAATGCCTGGGTGTAAAACACAAAGGGGGTCTTCTCCAGGCTGATCTGCACATGCCCGGTCCACGACCCGGTCCAGTTGGGTCCGGCGGTTTCGTGGCATTTCTTGCAGGTTGTCAGCAAGTTGGCCGAATTCACGCTGGACTGTGGGTCGCTGGTTTTGCGGATATTGTGAACGCCGTGGCAGTCGGTGCAGACCGCAGAGTTGTGGGCAATCGTGGGCCAGCGGGCTTTGTAAACCGCCACATCCACACCGTGCCAGGAGGTTTCATAAAGGCTGTACACATCCGAAGACAGGTTGTACTTGCCCATCAATTCAGCGTTGGCATGGCAGCCGGCGCACATTTCGGGGCTGTTTACCCGGAACTGGTTGGTGCGCGGGTCCTGAACATTGTGGACACCGTGGCAGTCGGTGCAGACGGGCACATCCTGGTTGTTTTCCTGGATCAGGGCGCTGCCGTGAATGCTGTCTTTGTATTCGGCATAAATTTCGCCGTGGCATTTACTGCAGGTGGTCGAGATGGTTGAACGGGGTTCGTCCGGTTTCTGGACATTGTGGGCCCCGTGGCAGTCGGTGCAGATCGGCGCATCCAGGTTGCCATCCTGGGCGGCCTGGTTGTGCATACTGTCCATGGTTTTGGCATAATTCGCCGAGTGGCACTTCTGGCAGGCCTCGTAATAGCCGCGGCTCAATGAACGCCGATCCTGATAGGGCTGCTCGGGGTGCGGGTAGGTCGAAATCGTGGTATGGCAGGCTTCGCATTCAATCCCCAGCGGGCTGTGAATGGAATTTGCGAGCACATCCGGCGAAACATACAGCGAGAGCGTTTCCCCAGAAGGCAGGGTCATGCTCAGATCCGGGTTGTTGTGGCAGCTCAGGCAGTATTCTTCGGTTTTTTGGGCCGGTCTGGCGGCGGGCTGGCTGGCCCGGGCGGGCATAACCCACAGGGCGATCGCCAGCACGGCGAGCATGCCAGCCAGTGCCAGCAGGAAACTCTCATTACGTAACTTGATGTTTTTCATATCTTTACCTCCGTCCATCAGGCTTTCTTCTTGCCTTTGGGCAGATTTTGTGTGGTTTGCTCCTGGGGCTCTTCAGGCGGCGGCGCAACCAGTCCCAGCTTGCGCAGCAGTGCCGTAACCCCCAGCATTAAAAACAGGGGAATTGCACAGCGCAAGACAAAAAACAGCGCCACGAATATTGGGTTTGCTGAAACTTTGTCCATCCGGTTTTTCCTTCTCTGACTTGAAAATAGGTATCCATCGAGGGGCGTGATCTCAATTCATCAAGTCTTTGACTAAGATGAGAATGAGGTAAGTATACCCTAAATATAAGTTAACCCCAGTTCGGGTTAGCTCGAAAATCCCTTTCCCGAACTTAATGCAAAGGAGTTATTTTTGCGCCGAGGCGCAAAAATAACTCCTTGTTATGGTTGAAAACCTATCTGATGTCAGGCGTGGTGTTGTTCTTCTTTGTTGAAGAGCGGCAGGAACTTTACACCCAGGGTCAGCATCAGCAGAGCATAGCCGATGATCCCTACAACCACACCCCATTCGGCCAGGCTGGGAAAATACTGGCCGGCCGGCAGGACATACTGGGTGCCGGGTGAATAGGAGAGCGGCACGGTCAGACCAGAGACGGTCACATTCCAGCGGTTCATGATGACACCCGCAATTGCCATAAAGGCGCCTAACACCAGGAAGGCCGGGCGTTTGTTAAAGCGCGGATGCAGGAAAAACACCACCGGCAAAAGGATGCCGATAATGATCTCGCCAACCCAAAAGCCGAAATTGTACGGTGTTTGGGTGCTCAGCAGGTGCAGGGCGGCGTTGACAGCCGGGGTTTGGCCGTAGTATGTCACGGCTGCCAGATCCCAGAATTTCAGGTAGGCGTAGGCCAGCAGGCCGAAACCACTGGCTTTGGCGATGGTGCGCAAAATGGAGTGTTCGATCAGGCGTTTGCCGCCGACCCATTCCAGCAGAAAGGCTACCGCCATCGTCAAGGATGGGCCAACCGAAACAGCCGAGAGGATGAACATGATCGGCATGCTGGGCTTGAACCAGATTGGGCGGGACTTGACAATCCCATAGGTGGCGCCCAGGGAAGACTGGTGCAGCAGGGAAACGCCCAATCCTAGCAGTGCAAAGGCCGGGGTAATCACATGCAGGAAATGCCCAACTTTGCGCAGCCAGGGCCAGCGGTCAAAGAACGGCGCTTCAAAGATCACCGGGGCAAACTCCATCACCATGATGGTCAGATAGAGCGTAATACACCAGGTGATTTCCCACAAAACAGAGTGGACATTCCAGTAAACCCAGGGGTGCCAGAACCGGTCGGGCCGGCCAATATCCATCACCAGGGTCAGCAGGGCTGAGGTGTAGCCGATGAAACCCACAAAGACCGCCAGGCGCACAATTGGCACGAAGCGCTTGAGACCCAGCAGGTAAACCACAGCCGACAGGGTGAAGGCCCCGGCGCCCAAGGCGATGGAAGACAGGTCAACCGTGATCCACAGACCCCAGGGAACCAGATCGGTCATATTGGTGATGATCAGACCCTTGGTAAAGACTTCAAAGGCAGACACCAGGCCAATGGTCAGCAGAATGCCGATCATCATCAGCCAGGAGATCAGGCCGGGAGTGATGAATTGTTTACGTTCAGAAGCGAGCGTAGCCATGGTTTATAAACCCTCCTTGGGTGGGATGTAATAGACACTAGGCTCGGTGCCCAATTCTTCACGCAGCCGGAAGGTTGCGCTTTCGGCGATGATCTTGGAGACAGTGCTTTCAGGGTCCTTCAGATTGCCGAAGACACGGGCTTCCACCGGGCAGATGTTGACACAGGCGGGGGTAGATTCGCGGGCTTCACCGGGGATCAGGCCCTGTTCCAGACCGCGGTCAATCCGATGGACACAGAAGGTGCATTTTTCGATCACACCCCGCGGCCGGCGTTCCACTTCAGGAGTGCCCCAGGTGGGTGCATAGATATTTTCGTCGGTGCGCTCTTCCCAGTTAAACTTGCGGGCGTCGTATGGGCAGGCCACTTCGCAGTAACGGCAGCCAATGCAGCGGGTGTAGTCCATAATCACCAGGCCGTCATCGCGCACATAGGTCGCTTTGACCGGGCAAACTTCCACACACGGGGCATCCTGGCAGTGCAGGCAGGGGCGGCTGAAATAGAAGGTGTTACCCGCCGAATTTTTCTCTTCGACGACGATATTCCAGGTGCGCTCTGGCTCCACATCGTTGGTTGCTGTGCAGGCTCGCAGGCAGTATTCACAGCCAATGCACTTGTCCAGGTCAATCACCATGCCCCAATGGTAAGGGCTGCTGGTGCCTTCGTGGACGCTTTCGCCAGTTTCCAGCTGATCTTGCTTCAAACTGCCAAAAGGCGAGAGCGGCCCGGTCGTCAGCACCTGGGCGGCTGCGACCGACCCTACAGCGGTTCCTGCAATCACCAGGAAGTCGCGCCGGGTCAGCTCAACTTTTACGGTTTTCTTTTTACTCATTTTCGCTTTCCTCAACCAGGCGAATGCGCTTGCTGACAATCCAGGCAGTCACTGCGCCCATCAGCAGGCCCACAATCGCGCCCTGGGCCAGACCGGTGTAAAGCCGGACGGTGCTTTCGGACTTCAGGGCGGTAATTTCACTTTCCTGATCCTTGACGGTTTTTTCAAGCGTGTCAACATTGGCTGTCGAGACCTTGTTCACCTCGCCGCTCAGTTTGACGATCTCGTCGCGGGAGTGGACGGTGTCTTTATGGCAGCCGATGCATGCTTCTGAACCGACCGAGAAGGTGTGCCCGGTGGCAACCAGACCGCCCACGGGGCTGGTTGTTCTGGGGGCTGAGTACATGTGGCAGTTGCTGCATTCCAAACCAGCCTGGGCGTGGGTGCCGTGGGTAAAGGCTTCGTTATTTTCCTTGTGGCAGTTGGTGCACAGCTCGGTCACGGTGGCGGCCTTGGGTTTCTGGGCATGCTGGTCATGGCAGGCTTCGCACAGAATGCCGGCGGCTGCGTGCTTGCTGGCATGCCATTCGTTGGTGGTATTTTCATGGCACTGGGCGCACAGCTCTGCATCGGCCTGGACGGGCATGGGGGTCATGGGGTGGTCTGGATTGAAAGGCCCGTGGCAGCTTTCGCAGGTCACGCCTTCCTGAACATACTTGCCAGTGGCGGGGTCAAAGCCGGTGGTGTGGCAGCGCAGGCACTGCACATCCGAGCCCAATTTGGTCCAGTCGCGCTGGAAAATGGGGGAAGAAAAAGCCTGCGAATGGCGGGTGGTTTCCCAATTGGTGTGGATCGACTTGTGACACTCACCGCACGAGTCAGATCCGGCATACGACGAAACCACAGTTGGGTCGCTGGCAGGCGGCTCGGCGGGGGTTGCTTGCGCTTCTGGGGTTTCATCCTGGGCCAGGGCAGGCATATTCATGCCGATCAGGCCGCCCAGCACCAGGCACAGGCTGAAAACGATCAGAAAAGCTATTCGGGGTTGAAGTGAAAGGGTTCTTTGACTATTCATTCTGTTTACTCCAAAAATTATTGAATGAGAGAATTCTGGTGTGCCGCGCATCCAGGCAGAATCAGCCATTTTTGAGCACCACACTCTCTATTGTAAGGTTAAGATTAACGCCGGATAAGTGCAAGATGTCACAAATTGCCAGGACAGATGTAACTAACGTCAGTTCGGGAGGAAGATTACTGGGTGTTCTTTGGGTGGCTCCGCCATCCAAAGAACACCCAATAATCTCTCCTGGACAGGAAAGAGGGGAGAAATTTTCAAAGAGAGGTACTTTGAACGTGCTTTGCACGTTCAAAGTACCTCTCTTTGACTTTTTACTCCCCCTTCCCGGCGGTGTACTCACCGCTGGGAAGGGGGACGGGGGGATGGGCGAGGCTGTTATAACATGACACCTCCCGAATATTAAATTCGGGAGGTGTCGTGTGTGTCAGACAGGGTTTTGCAGGCCTAGGGAGCGGGGGCTGCCTCTACCACGGGGGCGGGCTTTTCATGGAAACCAGAGGCCATCTCCAAAAGCTGATCATCGGTTTTGCCAAACCCAGAGCTGTCGGAGTGGCAGCTTCGGCAGGCGTAATTCAACCCGACCTGGGAAAGGGAATAGGTTACATCCTGATCACCTTCCTTCACGGTCACAAACTGCTCAATCTGGGTCGGGTCAATCCCGAACAGGTGGGTGCGGGTATCGCCCATAAAGCGGTCCAGGTTGCTCCAGGCATTGACGGTGATGCGCGGCATGTGGCAGGTGGTGCAGGGTAAGGCCATGTTTTTGTGGGGCTGCTTCTGGTACTGCGCCTCTTTGAAGTGGCAGTTTTCGCAACTCGTGCGGGTGGTGGGCAGTTTGGCCTGCTCCAGTTGGGCCACGCCGCTGTGGGGATCATGGCAGTTGGTGCAGTCCAGGGCCAGGTGTTTGCTCTGGAACAGTTCGCTGTACTGCTGATTGGAATGGATAAAGCCATCCGAGGCAGCCACTTTCTCGGCGGCGCCATTGACATGGCAGTTGCCGCACATCGCCGAGTCGCGCACAATGGCGGGTTTAACCACCTGCGGCTTGGCGGCGTGCTGGGAGCTGGGGCCGTGGCAGGCTTCGCAGCGCACGCCGTCCTGAGCCCAGGCGCCGGTCAGCCCAGGAATCTTATCCTGGTTGCCCATTGGGGTGTAGCCGGTGGTGTGGCATTCGCCGCAGGTAAAGGGCAGTTTTTCGGCTCCGGCATGGTAAGAGACAAAGCCGGCTTTTTTGTTCAAAATGGTATTGGCAAAGTTGAACTGGTTCAGGTATTCGGCATTCCCGCTTTTGCCGGGTTCGTCTGTGATGATGTAGCCTTCTTTGTTGACAAAGCGGGCTGCATATTTATACCCGCCAACAACGTAGAGGATATCATCCCAGGTGTAGCCGGCGGGCAGTTTGTCCAGCTTTGTAAAGGGATACTCGGGCGCTGCGCCATCTTTGACCTTGGCCAGCACATGCGGGTGCCCGGAAAGCATATATCGGTCGTACAGTTCCTTGTGGCAGCCAGCGCAAACCTGATCGCCGGCGTATTTTACGTCGTCCGTGGCGGCTTTTCCGGCCGGGCCGGCTTCGCCAGCGGGGCCTTGAGGGCCGATCGGGCCAGATGGGCCAGCCGGGCCAACTTCACCCGCCGGGCCTTCTGAGCCCTGGCAGCCCGTCAGAACAAGCGCTGCGGTCAGCAGCAGGCAAACAATCAATATCCATTTTTTCAACATTGTCGAATCTCCTCTGGAAAAATTCCTGGGGAAGGTGAATGGGCTCTCGCTCGTTCACCTTCCCCAAAATGAGTCTGTTTATGGATTCGCTTCAGGCGCGCCGGCCTCGATCCAATTTTTCACCAGGTCCAGTTCTGCCGCGTTCAATTGGTAGAAATGACCTGTTTCGCCGGTTTGAACAGCCATTAAAATGCTGGCTGCCACATCACCCGGCACCACTGCCGGTCCATCTTCGCCACCTGCCAGTGCGGTCTGGTATGTGGTCAGGTTGAGACCTTTCATGCCGCCTTCGCCGTGGCAGGCACCGCAGTAGCCCACCAGCATCGGGCCGACCGTATCGTTCCAGGTCAAAGGCCCTGTCAGCCCGCCGGTTTCAGGCGCGGGGGTGGGGGTGGGCGGGAGCTGCTTAAGGATGACACTCCGCAGGGCGGGGGCGTCAAACCCGGCATACGTCCAGGCGCTGCCGTGGCAGGCGCTGTTCGAGCAGAAAGAGGTGTTATCGGTCCCGCCGGGGTTGTCGGTGGTATGGCAGGTCTTGCAGGTGTTGTTGAACGCCTCACGGTGCATCGAAATCCAGTTGGGGTGGGTGTGCGAAGCCGGTTCTGGCCCGCCGCTGAGCTGGATGTTGGTGACGAAATTGGCATTGGTCGACATGACCGGAATGGAATGGCACAGGTTGCATTCCAGGCGAATTGATTCTTCTGCGGCGTTCAAGTGTTTGCCGTCATGGCAGCGGAAACACCCTGGCGAATATTTGTGGCCCACGTTGTTGGGATGCGAATCCCAATCCGATTTTTGCTCTTTATAGACGGAGGCTTTGAACGAATCTTGCAGGAAGACAATCGCATCGGCCAGTTTTTCGGTGTTGGCGTTGTAGTATTCAGGATAGTAGGTCTGGTAAAAATCATTCAGGCTGGCGATACCCACCAGACCCTGGGCGTCGGTTGTGTAATCTGCGCCCAGCACTTCAACTGCCTTGGAGCGGATGAAGGGAATGGCGGCGTCGATCAGGCCCTGGTTGAGGGCATTGTCCACGATCACTTCCGGCTGGTTCACCAGGTGGGTGACCCGGTTATGGCATGAGATACAGTCCATCTGGTACAGATCAGATTCCTGGATCGTTTTGGGATCGAAACCCGATTCGATGTCAATGAACTCTTCATAGGTCCCATCTTCGTTGTAAACCCGGATGTAGGGGATATTCTGGCTGGTGGAGTCGGTAGCGTAATATTCCACCTTGCTTTCCACATGCCAGTGGATACCTTTGCCCAGACCCTCGCGCTGGGTTCCGCCGCCGATCTTCATCACCAGGAATGTCTTGGAGGGGGTATTGTTCTGGTCGTTGGCGTATTCAACTTTTTCGCGCAGCGAGTCTGAAGAGAATTTGGCCGGGCTGTGGCACTTCTCGCACGATTCGCGCGCCGGGCTCATGCCCTTGGCAAAGATCGGGTATTCATAGCTGTTAGTCAGGGTGTAAAACACATGCTTCAGATCGCCAGCCTTGCGCAGGAACTGGGTTCCCACAAAGGCGCGCCCAATGTGGCATTCCACACAGGCAACCCGGGCATGCACCGAGATTTCATACGCACTGTATTCCGGCGGCATGGTGTGGCAGGACGTCCCGCAGAACACCGATGAGTTTGTATAATCCCAACCATAGACAGCCCCGCCCAGCACCAGAGCGGTTAGCAGACCCATGGCGGCGTATGGCAGAGCCATCACAAACCATTTCGACCCGGGCGCCGGGAAAAAGAAGCGTTTTAATCCTTCAATAATTTTTTTCATTGTGCCTCCTGTAGCAGGTTCTATTTTATCCTAAAATGAGTAGGAGATTAGATTAAAATAATGATATTCCGAAACCCAATATTGGGAGTTTATTGCTGGCGTTCGCCCGCAATAAACTCCCCAAATCAACTTTCAACTGTGTAGGCGGCAGGGTTTTCGGGCTTTACGAAAACCCTGCTCCCAACCATCAAGTGTCTTGTCCAGCCGGGTTTTTTCATGTATAATTTCGACTATGTTTACCTCAGATTTAAGCGCCAATAATAACCCCAATCCAGGCAGACTTTGTCGGGCGGCTGGGATTTTTTGGTTGCTTTCCTGAGCCAAATCCACGTCATCAAATCGCCCGACGCATCTGCGGAGGGCGATTTATTTATATGCTCTCAATAAGCGGGGAAGATGAGAGATTTTTAGCAGGCGAAGCCCGCTAAAAAACTCCCAATCCCCACTTTATCGAGAAGCTCCATTTTTTTTGTGTAACTTTGGAGGAGTATTATGTACCGAACACATACCTGTGGGGAACTGCGCCAGACCCATGTTGGGCAATCAATCACATTGTCTGGCTGGGTTCACCGCCGCCGCGACCACGGCGGAGTAACGTTTATTGACCTGCGCGACCGGTATGGCCTGGTTCAAATTGTCGCAAGCTCAGAAACATCCCCGGCCGCCCACCAGAAGATGGCTGATGCTCGCATGGAGTGGGTCATCCAGATTGAGGGTGTGGTCAACCGCCGCCCGGCTGGTATGGAGAACTCCAACATGGCCACGGGTGATATTGAGATCGATGTCCGTGAAGTCTCGGTGTTGAACCCCAGCAAGGCGCTGCCTTTCCTGATTAATAAGGAAGAGGAAGTGGACGAAGCCTCGCGGCTTAAATACCGCTACCTGGATTTACGCCACGAACGCATGCAGCGCAACCTGATTCTGCGTCACCGGGTGATTAAATTCATGCGCGATTACCTGGATGCCGAGGGCTTCATCGAGGTTGAAACCCCGATCCTGTTTAAGACCACCCCAGAAGGCGCCCGCGACTATCTGGTGCCTTCCCGGGTTCACCCGGGCCATTTTTACGCCCTGCCCCAGTCCCCGCAGCAGCTCAAGCAGCTCCTGATGGTGGCGGGTGTGGACCGCTACTTCCAGATCGCCCGCTGTTTTCGGGATGAAGACCTGCGCGGCGACCGCCAGCCCGAGTTCACCCAGCTTGACCTGGAAATGTCGTTTGTCGAGCGCGACGAAGTTCTGGCGATGGTCGAGAACCTCTACACCGCCATGCTGCCGGTTGTGGCGCCCCACAAGCGTTTCCTTTCCAGCCCCTGGCCCAAGATGAGCCACCACGAATCGGTTGAACGCTTCGGCACCGATAAGCCCGACCTGCGCTTTGGGATGGAGCTGTACGATGTGGCCGATATTTTTGCGGCCAGCGAATTTATGGTCTTCAAGTCCACCCTCCAAAACGGTGGGGCGATCAAATGCATTGTCGCTCCTGGCTGCGCGGCCTATACCCGCAAAGAGGTGGATGATCTGACCACCTTTGCCAAAGAGCAGGGTGGCAAGGGTCTGGCTACCCTGGCCCTGACCGCCGAAGGCGTGCGCGGCACCGCCCAGAAATTTATCAAACCCGACGAAGTCGCCGCCCTGCAGGCCCGCACCGGCGCCAAAGAGGGTGATCTGCTTCTGTTTGTCGCCGACCAGCGCGCCGTGGCCCACAAAGTTCTCGGCGCCCTGCGCCTGCTGTTCCGCGACCGGCTCAACCTGGCCGACAAGTCGATGCTGGCCTTTGCCTGGGTCGTGGACTTCCCGATGTTCTCCTGGTCCGAAGAAGACAAAAAATGGGACGCCGAGCATCACCCCTTCACCATGCCGCAGCTCGCCGACCTCGATAAGTTTGAAACCGACCCCGGGTCGATCCAATCCGACGCCTATGATATGGTCTGCAACGGTTACGAAGTGGCTTCGGGCTCCATCCGGATCCACCGCCGCGATATTCAGCTCAAAGTTTTTCAACTTCTCGGGATCAGCGACGAAGATATCCAGCTCAAGTTCGGCCACATCCTCGAGGCCTTCGAATACGGTGCTCCGCCCCACGGCGGCATGGCCCCTGGCATCGACCGCCTGATCATGCTTCTGGCCGACGAGCCCAACATCCGCGAAGTCATCGCTTTCCCCAAGAACCAGGCCGCCCGCGATCTGATGGCCGACTGCCCATCTATCCCGCAGGCCAAGCAGCTCAAAGAGCTGCACATCAAAACCGATATTTAACCGAACAGGGGGTTGTCAAAGCGGCGAGACCGCTTTGACAACCCCCTATAAAATGATTAAGGTTACTTTGCATGCGTCTTGATTTGTGGTATAAGTTAATTACCCTACTGTGTTCGTGTTGCTGAACCCCGGTTTTGAGCCAACACCCACATAATGGGTTCCAATCTTTCGGACGTGACGCGATAGGCTCAGGCCAAGGCGGATCGAACCAGGAGGAACCCGACCTGCGAAAGCAGGTTCAAAACTTTCCAGCATACGGCATGGCGGGGTATTTTCTTAAAACTAAGGTGTGATTTTGGCTGCTCTGCGGCCAGGATCACACCTTTTTGGTTGAACAAAATCCCCCTTTTGAGAGGCATGATATCAACCTAAAGGGTGATTAACTCTGCACCGCTAAGCGATACAATCAATACATCTTATTCACCGTCAGTTTGGGATAGAGATTATTTGGGTTTTTTTGGGTGGCTACGCCACCCAAAAAACACCCAAAATAACCTCTTTTCGAACTAACCCGAACTGGGGTTATTCAAATATTCTAGAGGAGTAGAGGAAATGAAGAAGGCTTTTGTATTTTTGATGCTTATGGTTGTTTTAGCGCTCGCCCTGACAGGCTGCGGTCCCAAGGCCGTCACCCTGGATGTGGAATTGAAGGATTTCGCGTTCACACCGGATACATTTGAAGTGCCCGCCGGCGCCACGGTCACCCTGAATATGACCAACGCCGGCACCGTCACCCATGAATATGTGATCATGGTGTTGGGCAAAGACGCCACCCCGCCCTTCAGCGATGACGACGAACCCAACATCTTCTGGGAACATGAACTGGACATGGGCGGCTCTGAGACCATTACCTTCACCGCCCCCACCGAACCCGGCGAATATCACATCGTCTGCGGTATCCCGGCCCATATCGAACAGGGCATGGTCGCTACCCTGACTGTCAAATAATGATCTGAAGAGATTTTTGGGTGGCTTAGCCATCCAGAAAATACCCAAAACCCGAACTGGGGTTAAAAAAGTCATCCTCAGCCTTCTGCTGGCTGAGGATGACTTTTTTTCTCATTTTACCCAGCGCCAAAACAGCAGGCTGGAAAGCAGCGCCAATCCTGACCCGAAAAAGAAGGGTGCAGCCGAACCAAACCCGGCCCATGCGCCCAGCCCCTGCCACAGCAGGCCGGCAATCAGCGAGGCGGGCAGGGCAGTGATCCCAATTGCAGCGTTAAAAAAGCCATAAGCCGTCCCGCGCTGAGCCTGCGGCACCAGGTCGGCCACATAGGCTTTGGCAATTCCCTCCGTCAGGGCGTAATAAATCCCATAAGCGCCCATCAGCAGCCAGACCATCCAACCGCTGGAAGCAGCGGCAAACCCGAGATAGCACAAACCGTAGATCAGCCAGCCAGCCAGGATCAGTCTGCGCCGCCCGAACCGGTCCGACAGCGTACCGAACGGGCTGGAGAGCAGCGAGTAAACGGCGTTGAAGGTCAGCATCATCCCCAAAACCTGAAGGACATTCAAGCCCCTGGCCTGGCCTAACAGAATCAGGAATGAATCGGAAGAGTTGCCCAGCGTAAAAAGAACCATTACCCCCAGAAAGCGCCGAAAGCGCGGGTCGAGGCTCTGCCAGGCTTTGCCTGTGCCGAATGGCACGGCGCCAGCGCCGGCAGCCGTTTTTGCCGGCTCGATTTCTCTTGCACCCAGGGCCAGCACTCCCACTGCCAGCAGCGCTGGAATGATACTGACCAGGGCGATGGTCTGAAACGTTTGGCGGGTCAGGAGGGTTTTCCCCGACTGTGCCAGCCAGATGATGATCATTGCCAGCAGGATGCCCGTAAAGGCCCCGGCTGTGTCGCCCGCCCGGTGCAGGCCAAAGGCCTTGCCGCGCTCACTCTCTTTGACGCTCCCGGCGATCAGCGCATCCCGCGGGGCTGTCCGCAGCCCTTTGCCGATCCGGTCGCCAAAGCGCACCCCCAGCACCCAGCCCCAGGTGGTGGCGAAATACAACAGCGGTTTGGTGAAGCTGGAAAGCCCATACCCCAGCACAGCCAGGGCTTTGCGTTTTCCCAGCCGGTCTGAAAGCTGGCCCGAATACAGTTTGAGCAGGCTGGCGGTGGTCTCGGCCACGCCGTCAATCAGCCCCACCACGGCTGTGCTGGCACCGAGCACATTCATCAGGAAGAGCGGCATCACATTTTGGAGCATTTCGGACGAGACATCCGTCAGAAATGAGGTCAGCGCCAAAACATACACATTGCGGTGCAGCCCGCCGCCTGTCTGTGCCGGCGGTTTCACCCCGGGGTCACTCACGGGAACAGCCGGCGGACTTTGACCTCGGCTACGGCATCGGCCCGGTAGCGGAACAAGCGCGCCGGGCGGCCTTCACCGCCCCGCATCTGGGGTGTCGATTCAATCACGCCCGCTTCCAGCACCCTGCGCCGGAAATTGCGTTTATCCAGTTTCTCGTTTAAGATAATTTCATACGTGTACTGGAGCTGGGTCAGGGTGAATGCTTCGGGCAGCAGCTCAAACCCGATCGCCGTGTATTCCATTTTATAGCGCAGACGGCGCAGGGCATAGTCAACAATTTCGGCGTGGTCGAAGGCCAGCTTGGGCAGTTCGGCCATTGGGAACCATCCCGCCCGGGTGACCTCGCGGTTGCCTTCAATCCGCACCGGTTTATCGGCCGAAATCAATGCAAAATAAGCCACCGTCAAAACCCGGCCGCGCGGGTCACGGTCCACTTCGCCGTAGGTGTAGAGCTGCTCCAAATAGGCCTCGCGGATCCCGGTTTCATCTTCCAGTTCGCGCAGCGCAGCCGCTTCGAGCGATTCTTCCATGTGGACAAACCCGCCGGGCAGGGCCCACATCCCGGCGTAGGGCGGCTCGCCGCGCTGGATCAGGAGCACGTTCAGCCGGTTTTCGATGAGCGTAAAGCACACTACATCAACGGTGAGAGCCGGTCGTGGATAATCATAAGTATAGGGCGTCATTCAACAGCCTCAAAACATAAAAATTGGGAACTAAACCCTACTATACAACGTTTCTATTATTGAGGCAAGAGGCTTATTGGGTTTGGGGTGACCTCTGCGGGTTACCACCCGCAGAGGTCACCCCAAAAAATACCCAAAAATCTCTTATCCCGAACTGACGGTATAATTAATCATGGAGGTGCAGTAATGAAACCGAAAATCTTTACACTCATTTTAATTGGACTGCTGCTGGCGGCCTGTACCCGCCCTTTTAACAGCGCTCCTACCCCGTTCTTATTCCCAACCCCAGATCTGACCCTGACGGCGATTTATGCGGTCCTGACGCCCGCCGCCCCGGAACCAACCCTGACCCCCACCGCCGAAGTGCCGCATGACGGCGGCGCTGTGACCGCCACCAGCCAGAGCCCGGCTGCCAGCGCCACCCCCGAAACGGTCCCAACCCAGACCCCAACGGCCACAAGCGTGCCGCCCACCGCCACCAACCCGCCGCCCACAGCCACCACACCCCCGCAGCCAACGCCCACCAACACCCCCGTGCCGCTGCTTGTCCGGCCCAAAGGCCAGGTGAGCGCCTATTATTTCACCTCGCCGCCGACCCTGGATGGCAATTTCTCAGAGTGGAGCAACGCCAAAATCTATCCTTCGCATGCCATTGTATATGGCAAGGATAACTGGTCGGGCAATGCGGACCTGCAAGGCAATTTCCAGGTGGGTTGGGATGCCTCCAACCTGTACATTGCGGTCAGTGTCTCCGACCAGCTCTATGTCCAGATGGCGACTGGGGGCGAGCTGTACAAGGGCGACAGTATCGAGATATTGATGGACACCAACCTGCAGGCCGATTTTTATGTCGAAGGCCTGTCGCCCGATGACTACCAGTTGGGCATCTCGCCTGGCAACCCGGCCCCCAGCCGGTCCCCGGAAGCATTTCTCTGGTTCCCCAGCACCATCAGCGGCGGGCGCAGTGTCCAGATCTATGCCAGCGTCACCAGCGATGGGTATGTGCTGGAAGCTGCCATCCCCTGGTCTACCTTTGGCATCCAGCCGCAGAACGGGCAGCACTATGGCTTTGCCCTCTCCGTTTCAGACAACGACAACGACTCTGCTGCGGCCCAACAGTCCATGGCATCCAGCGTACCCAGCCGCCGTCTGACCAACCCCACCACCTGGGGCGATCTGTATCTTTCACGTTAGAAATTTGGGTATATTGATGCGGCCTGGCCGCTCCGGAGAAGTGGGGTGTTTATTGTGGGCGAAGCCCACAATAAACACCCCACTTTTAAAGATTTTATTACTTCAAGCGGTTATAGAGGATGTTGATATCCTTGATTTTGGCAGCCAGCTCGGGGGTCAGGGACTTGGCGTCCATCCGCCAGGCCCAGTTCCCGCTGGGGTTGCCGGGGTAATTCATCCGGGCGCTGTTGTTCAGGCTGAGGAAATCTTGCATGGGGGCAAGGCCAAAAACCGCCACCGAGCCCCACACACCCCGAATCAGATCCCAGGCAAAATCGGAACCATCCTGGTTCATATATTTGCGGTAGAAGGCGACCTCATTCTTGGGGGCGCGCTCATACCAGCCCTGAGCTGTGTCGTTGTCATGCGTTCCGGTGTAGGCCACGCAGTTGCTGGTGTAGTTGTGGGGCAGGAAGGCATGCGTGCCATCCCCATCGAAGCCAAACTGCAGGATCTTCATCCCAGGCAGGTTGAAATGGTCGCGCAGCTCGACCACATCCGGTGTGATCAGCCCCAGGTCCTCGGCGATGATCGGCAGACTGCCCAGGGCGCTCTCGACGGCGGCCATAAAGTCTTTGCCGGGGCCGGTTGCCCAGCGCCCATTGATGGCGGTTTTGGCATCCCCGGGGACTTCCCAATAGCCGGCAAAGCCGCGGAAGTGATCCAGGCGGACAACATCCACCAGCGAGAGGACAGCCCGGAAGCGTTTGACCCACCAGGCGTAGCCGGTCTTTTTGTGGAGATCCCAGCGGTAAAGCGGGTTGCCCCACAGTTGGCCGGTTTCCGAGAAGTAGTCTGGCGGTACGCCGGCCACCACGGTCGGTTTGCCGGTTTGGTCCAGGAAGAAGAGCTCGGGATTGGCCCAGACATCGGCGCTGTCGTGGGCGACAAAGATCGGGATATCGCCAACTACCTGAATGTTCTTTTTGTGCGCATAGCTTAGCACTTCCTGCCACTGGCGGAAGAACATAAACTGCAGGAACATCTGGCGCTGGACAACATCCTGGTGCTGCTCGGCGGCCTGGGCCAGGGCTTCTGGGCTGCGGTCACGCAGTTCAGGTTCCCAGGTTGTCCAGGGCTGGCCGCCGTGGGCGTCTTTGATCGCCATGAAAAGGGCATAGTCCTTCAGCCAGCTCTCCTGGGCCTGCTTGAAGGCTTCGAAATCGGCTTTGAGGGCTGGTTTGGCGCTGGCGGCAAAGTTCTTAAACGCTTTGTCCAGCAGAGCCACTTTCCAGTTGATCACCCAGCCAAAATCGACGCTGCCAGCGGGAAAGGCGGGCAGGGGGCTGATTTCTTCGGAGGTGATCACCCCATCCGCGATCAGGCTGTCGGGGCTGAGCAGGTATGGGTTGCCCGCAAAGGCCGAGAAACACTGGTAGGGTGAATCACCATAACCAGTAGGGCCCAGCGGCAGCACCTGCCAGAGCCCAATTCCGGCTTTGTCCAAAAAGTCGATCCAATGCAGTGCATTGGGCCCAATATCGCCAATCCCGTATGGCCCGGGCAGGCTGGATGGATGCAGGAGAATACCAGAGGAGCGTTTAAACTTCATAAGCTAATCTTTTTGTTTGAAGATATTGGTCGGCTGCGACTGTGTTGGTTTCATAATCGCTCTCAACCACATCCGTGCCGATGACAGCCCCGGGTTCCACGATATAGCCAGCTGGAACTTCACTCTTTTTTCCAATCATCGCAATGGCGGGTTCACCATCGCCTGGCAATATTTTTCCAATTTTTGCATTTTCGCCGATCACACAGCGTTTGTCAATAATCGCCCGTTCGACGACGGCTCCGGCTTTAATCACTGAGTCGGTCAGGATGATTGAATCGCGCACGATTGCGCCGGCTTCAACGGTCACCCCGGGCGAGAGGACGCTGCGTTCCACAATACTGCCGGCTCGCAAAATGGTACCATCCGTGATCATGCTGTCCACCACGCTGGCGCCGCGGTCAATCCGGACGGGCGGGCGTTCTTCGGTACGGGTGTGAATTACCCATGAGCGGTCGTTCAGGTCGATGGGGGGTGTGGGCACCACCAGGTCCATGTGGGCCTGCCAGTATGAAGAAACAGTGCCCACATCCACCCAATAATTGCTGAATGGATAGGCGAACAGACGGCGGCCCTCTGCGACCAGGCGGGGGATGATGTTCTTGCCAAAGTCGTGCGCCGAGGCCGGGTTTTGGCGGTCTTCCCACAGGGCGCGGTCCAGCAGCTCGGTATTGAACAGGTAGACGCCCATGTTCACCTGGTTCGAGGCGGGGTTGGCTGGTTTTTCAATAAACGAGGTGATCCGGAAATTGTCGTCAAAGCCAATGATCCCAAAGCGCGAGGCTTCTTCAATCGGCACCGAGATGGTGGCGATGGTTAATTCAGACTGATGCGCTTCATGATACGAAATCATGGCGTCGTAGTTCATCTCGTAAATATGGTCGCCCGACAGGATCAGGACATAATCCGGGTCGCGGTCTTTAATAAAGCGGAAGTTCTGCTGTACGGCGTCTGCCGTGCCCAGATACCAGTCGGATGAACCACGCGCCTTGTAAGGTGAATAGATCCGGACGCCGCCGGTGAAATCACGGTTCAAATCCCAGGGGCCGCCGGCGCCGATGTGCTCAATCAGCGAATGGGGGCGGTACTGCGCCAGGATCATGATGTCGAAAATGCCAGAGTTTACGCAGTTCGACAGGGTGAAATCGATGATCCGATACTTTCCGGCAAAGGGGACGGCGGGTTTGGTACGTTTGGCGGTCAGGGTGCTCAAACGCGAGCCTTCACCGCCTGCCAGGATTACAGCACGAGTCTTCATATTTCCTCACTTTCTCTATGGTTCCACCGCTGCAGGCGCAGAGGTGGAATTGGGACCAGAAACCTGACTGGCTGCCGGGGCGGCAGCCTGCCGGGCGGCGAGGAGCATTGGGGCGATCTCCTCGATGTGCTCGTTAAAATGCCCGCTCAGTTGGGTCAGGGTATCGGCCAAACGCCAAAAGGTTCCTTTGCGTTCGACCAGTTTGGGTAATACAAATTGTAACAGGCTCACCGTTTCCCGGGTTGCCCGCCGAATTTCGCTTTGCAAAGTCCGGCAGCGTGAATTGGCCGCCACCAGCGCTTTCAGTCTGGCAGAGTCGTTGGCGTGGCTGGAGGGCTCAAAGTCTTCGGCTCCATCCAGCATGCCGCTCAGCCAGGCCTGCAGGTCGCGCTCGACCGCAATTAAATGCGCCAGAGATTCCTTTGCGTTCCAGGCTTCTGGTTGGCTCCGGTAGTTGGCTTCACTCTCTTTGACCCCCGTCAGGGTTTGGGCCAGGGTCAAATTGCCCGCCAGATAAGCCTTCTCAACCTGTTCCAAAAGGCTCTGCGGGTTTCCGGGCAAAACGGGGATCGGCCGTTTGCCCAATTCCAGCATGGTGGACTGTTTCTCACCGCTGCGGTGAAAGACGACTTTGATTAAATCACCCGAGCGGCGGTTTTGGCTGAAATTCTGGAAATCTCGCGGGGTTTCCATCCGTTCGCCGTCCAGGCGGGTGATGACATCATCCTTAAGCAGCCCGGCGGCGTGGGCTGGCGCACCCTCCACCACGCCCATCACCCGCAGCCCGTGCTGCACCGTCAGCCCGAGGAGTTCGGCTGTTTCGGGGGTTACCGGCTCCAGCCCATACACACCCAGAAAAGGCCGGCGCAGCACCCGCAGATCCTGGCCGGTTTCCAGCACCGATTTCAGGTTTTCCAGGCTTTTCAGCCAGCCTTTTTCAATCTCTTTGGCCTGCTTCTTGCCAGCCTTATCGGTGCCAATTTTGCTGTGCGCCACCTGGATCTCCAGATGGTCTTCGGTGGGCATTAAACTGACCTTGACCTCACTCGGCCCAGGCTCGCCGAACCCCTGCCATGAAAAGACAACTTTGGCGTCTGGTTCCAGCCGGATGTACTGCCCGGTGATGGCATAGCCAGAGTTCCAGCCAAAATACAGGCTGCCTTCCGGAACAGGGACCGCCAGGGCTTTGTCGCACAGCCATTCCTGCAGTACGACCGGGTTAATGAAGGCCTGGTAGGCTGCCCGGGCGCTGACCTGGACTTCCAGTTTAAATTTCAAGGATTGAAATTCATCATTCATAGGCACACTTATCCTTTGCCCGGCGGGTTTGGAAGGCGGCCGGGGCCGCGCCTCAATTCAGGCTCAATTTTAACCTGCACTGACCTGCTCCAACAGCTTTTCGATCTGGAAATCGGACCCGGCAGATGCTTTTTGAATTTTCTGGATAATTTCAAAGACGGTCGAAATTTCAATATCCAGCGCCGGGCTGTGGGCATCGGCTTCGCCGCGGGCGCTCAGGCAGACCACGGCACTGGTGTTCAACCACCAGAGCAGCTCATCAAAGGATTCTTTGTTGTACCAGAGCACATCCTTGTAGGTGTTGGCTTTGATGAAATCCTGCACAGCCGGTTCGCTCAGCCAGCCGTAGAGCAAGGCGTAGGCCTGGTTTGGCGTTTCAGCTTCCAGGCTCAGGCCGGCTTCCGGCGACTTTTCGGGCAGCAGCGCCTGCCACCAGTTTTGCTGGGCGATCAGAATTTTCACCAGCTCGATCTGGCGTTCAGCCGCACCCTGGTCCAGCCCCAGCCCTTTGAGCGCGCTGGCGCACAGTTTGCCCAGCAGCAGCTCATCCATCCATTCCAGGCTGGCGGCAGGCCCTTCCATCTCGGAAACCAGGCTGCCCAACCCGTGGGTCAGCAGCCAGGTCACAGCCGTGCCCCAGACTGCCGGCGAGCCAGCCTGCACGCCGGCAGCCAGCGGGTTGGCGCTGGTTTTGGCGGGCTGGATATCATCTGCCGTCAGGGGCTTGGCGGCCGGGATCAGCCCGGCATATTCCAGGGCGGCCCGGTAGGTCAGGTTGTCTTTGGGCGGGTGCAGCTCGCTCAGGGCGGGCAGGCGCAGCAGGGCTGCCAGTTTCTGCCCCAGTTGGGCGGCGCAGGGTTCAACCTCATTCTCCAGCTCGTTGAAGGTTTTGATCGCCTTCAATACGGCCACGTATTTTGTGTCTGCTTCCTGCAAAACGGTGTCAAAGTTGGCCCCATCCGTCAGCCCTGGGGCGATCCGATTGGTGGCGATCCAGTTGAGGAAGCCCGGGTTGACCATTTCGCGGAAGGGGGTGTGGACGGGCTCCAGGTACATTTCGCGCCGGGTTTCTTCCACATCCTCCACGCCCTTGCCGTTCAGCAGGCGGGTCAGTTGAGCGTATTGGCCCAACTCGTTGTCGGTCACCTGGCGGAAATTGAGGTACACCCGGAATTTGTAGGCTTCCAGCTCGATATACAGGCCTTTTTCATGCAGGTCGTAGTTGCTGGAAATATACTCCAGACCGCTGATCTGGTCGGTATAGATCGTGAACATATCCGGTTTGTATTCCAGCCCCAGGCCTTCGGCCAGGTTGCGCTGTTCCAGGCTGCGGTTGCCATCCCCATCTTTGACCGCATACGCCGCAGACCGCCGGATCCAGCCCTGGGCGGTGCCGAATTTGTTCTGGTACACCACCAGCGAGCGTTCCTCGCCAACCCGGTTGGAATAAACAAAGACATCTTCGTTGACACTGCCGCTGGCGGTATACAGGTCGTAGAACAAAAAGTCCTGCACTTCGGCAAACAGATAGCGTTTGCGCAGCAGCGGGAAAATTTCGCGCTCGTGGCGCTCAATCAGGTAAGCGTCGGGTTTTTCTTCCCAATAGGCCCGGCGGTATTCCATGCCATATTTCTCGGTAAAGCCTTCAATCTGACCATGCCCCAGCATGGGCAAACCGGGCAGGGTGGACATCAGCGCGCTGACCCCAAAATACTTGTCGCCTTTGCCAAACTGGTCCACGGCTGTCCGCTCGTCCGGGTTGCTCATAAAGTTGACATAGCGTTTGAGGATTTCGGGGTCAAATTCGAGGGTGTTCTTAATCACCACCCGGTATTCGGCGTTTTTCTCATCCCGGAGCATATTCATGAAGGCGCTGTTGTAAACCCGGTGCATGCCCAGGGTGCGCACAAAATAACCTTCCATCATCCAGAACGCTTCTGCCAGCAGGAGGGTGTCGGGCACTTCCTGTGCCACCCGGTCCACCACCTCGCGCCAGAACTCCACCGGGATCAGGTTGTCGAACTGCTCTTTGGTCAGCCCCTGCCCGGCCCGTGAGGCGATATCTCCGCCGGTGCCAGGCTCGGGGAACCACAGGCGCTGGATATGACGCTTGGCCAGGGTCATAGCGGCGTCAAAGCGGATGATCGGGAAGCGCCGCGCCACTTCCAGAATGGTCTGGATCACGGCCTCGCGCACGTTGGGCAGCAGGTAGTTGAGCTGGGCAGTGTCGTTCCAGGGCATGGAGGTGCCGTCGTTGCCATGATAAATGTAGCGCACATCCCCGGTCCAAAAGTCATGGCGTTTGAACACCACGGCCGCATCCGAATTGTTGAAATAATGGTCTTCAATGTAGATCCCCACCCAGTTATCCCACGACAGGTTCGGCCCGTTGAAAGTGTAAGACGGGAAGGGTGACTGATCGAGCGAGAGGAACCAATCCGGATGTTCGATCACCCAGTTTGAATCGATCCCCATGTGGTTGGGCACCATGTCCGAAGCCAGGCGAATGCCGCGCCGGCGGCACTTCTCGCGCAGGCCCTGATAAGCTTCTTCGCCGCCCAGGTCTTGGGCGATCTGATAGTCCATCAGCGAATAGGCCGAAGCGACCGCCTCCGGGTTGCCGCGCATCTGCTTGATCGTCTTTGAGGCCAGGCTGCGTTCCCACAGGCCAATCAGCCACAGGCCGGTCACGCCCGAGCGGGCCATGGTGTTGAGCTCTTCATCCGGGATCTGGTCCAGGCGGGTGATGGCACGCTGGTATTTTTTGGAAAGCTGGTCCAGCCAGACATAGCTGTTTTTGGCAATCAGCACCAGGTTCGGCATCCAGTCCAGGTCTGCGCTGAAGGCCTCAATTTCGGCTTCCTGGCCCACAAAATCCACAATCTGGGCTGGCACGCCGTCGCCGCCGCCGGTGTTAAAGACGGGTTTTTGCTCTTCACGGATCAAATCCAGGCTGGAGAGCAGGGTGAACAGGTAATTGCCCAGGATGGTGGTGCCAAATTTTTGTGACAGGAAGCGCAGTTGGCCAGCCAGATCATTCGGCGAGGCCAGCGCCGGGGCTTTCAAAATGTCGAGCAGGTTTTGCTCTTCAATGCCAAATTTGGGCTGGGTGGCAAAGAAGTCGTAAATGGAGGGCACAACCCTGGGGTACTCGGTGCCGGTTCCCAGGTTTTCATCGCCAAACAATTCCATGAATGGCTGGAAGGCTGGGTTGGCGTTGTTGATATTGACCATGATCAGTACTTAAAGA
>Ga0268298_10000997_pt1 | contig 34905 bp, 50 predicted proteins | sample WWTPWeurt_MetaG_FD_194462 | JGI IMG/M metagenome (GOLD analysis project Ga0268298, IMG submission 194462) | Activated sludge microbial communities from WWTP in Nijmegen, Gelderland, Netherland - WWTP Weurt | ecosystem: Engineered > WWTP > Aerobic digester > Activated sludge | place...
GCTCGCATTACCCTCAACGGTGGCTGCTGGGGAGGACCCGTCGTCGGTGTTCAGTGGCTTAACAATCAGGCAGGCTTCCCTATCCGGTATGGGGAAGGGGGTCATTTGGTTGCTTGCCTGATGAGCGCGGCGAGTTGGGGGGCGAGCTGGATGAGTTCGGCCAGCGCTCGGCGTTGGCGTTCTTCCTGGTCGGTCAGGTACTTCTCGATCAGGTAGTAGATCGGGCGCATGTCCCCCGTGGCATCGAGGAATCTTTCAAGGTCGTCCAGGGTGAATCGTCTGGGGTCGTCGGGGTTGTGGGCGAGCTTGCGGGAGAGGTCGGACTGGCTCAGGTCCATGTCGGCGGCCAGCGTTTTCAGCGGGGACTTGTGGGTGTAGGCGCACTCTCGCACGCAATCCAGCTCCTTGGGGTGGCGTTCGGAAAGGCCTGGCTGAAACTCGATGGTGATCCGGTTTGTTTGGGTAATGGAATGTACCGAACTCATTCTTTCCTCTACTTTCCTCTACACCTTTTGGGGTTGCGGCCATACTGCGGACCATGGACACCAAGGATTCATTCTTGAAAAAAGGTCCCTGCCCGAACTCAATCGGGCAGGGAGAGAGAGCCGCCACCGGACTTGCCAAACGGCGGAGGAGACATCGGGTGATCGCATCGCGGTGGATTCGCAGTGCTCCAGCCGACAGGCGCCCGCGGCGATTCCTGCAACCCGTAGCGGATGCGATCGTTGTTCATGCGGCCAGTTTCTTTTTGCGCTCGTAACCGGCGCTGTAGAGGGCTTTTGAAAAATCCTCGTTGTCCAGGAGTATTCGCGCAGGTACGCCACGAATTGCCCAGTTGCAGACCTGCTGCACAGAAAATCCGTAGTCTCGCGCCACTTTCGAGGGCCCGCCCATGTTTGCAATAGCTGATCGTAGAGTACACATGCAGTGTAGTCTAACAACATTCTCTCCGTGTAGCAACGGCGTGTGTAAAAAAAGTATTGTGGGAGGTATGCACGAAACAGCAAAAAGGCTGCTTGAGTTGGGCCTGGCCAGAGGCGCCAAAGACTTTACCGAGATTGCCAGATCGCTCGGCGGGTCTGATCAGTCCGCCACCAACTGGAAAACTCGAGGCGTTCCAAAAGCCGTCATCATCGAAGCGGCAAAAAAGTACAGGGTCGACGTTGGCTGGCTATCGGCTGATGCTCAGGCCGTCGAACCTGCGTTTATCACGCGCTGGAAAGAAGGCGAGAGATGGGTGGCGCCAGTCAAAACTCAAGCAACCCAAAAAGTTGAACAACCCAGAAATCCTTACCTATTGCCATCAGATGAGCAGACCATCCTGGATGGATTTCGTCTGGCCGATGATGGCGTGAAGCGATCAATGCTACTGCTGGCAAAAGACGCCTTGGAGCGTTTCGGGATGCGCAGCAAGAACCACCTGTAACCCCCCCTAGGCTGCGCGTTATTAGGGGTTGTCTTTGCTGCGGCAGTGGTTATGCTGATGAAAATCAGCAGTAAAATGAATTTCTCTTACCTTTGGAGTGGATATGTTCCGGAAAATTGTCACTCTGCTGCTGTTCTCTTCGATCTCGGCCATGGCGCAATACAAATGCGTTGAATCCGGAAACACGGTGTACTCCGACAAACCTTGCAGCCCTAACGCGAAGGTGCTTGTTTTACCGGCTGATACGCCAGTCAGCGAGGCTGACCGGGCTCAAGCGCGTGCCTCCTACTATCGACAGCGGGTTGTCGCTGATGAAATCGACGTGCAAAACGCTCTCATCCAGCGAGAGCAGAATTCCCGCATGGCACAACAAGCCGTTGCGGCTGCAGCCAAGGAAACTCGGTGCCAACAATTGCTTGCGAGTGCGCAGGATGCCAGGAACAGGCTACAGACCTACCGATACCATCAGGGCCTGATTGACAACGCCAGGCGCGAGGTTAAAGAAGCCGAAGACCGACACTTTTCCGAGTGCTACGGACGAAACCGCTAGACCTACCCTGCTGAAGACATCCCGCCTTGTGCGGGATTTTTTTTGCCTTTTACTACACGGCTAGTTGACACTTGGCTACACTTGTTGTGTAATGACTCCTGCCTACCAATCAACAACCCACAGGAGGAGCCAAAAGTGCTGAAATCCAAACCTTCCAAGACGGTCGAGCGGCTGGTCCGCGCGCACGTCATGAAGTTGCCGCACAGGGTGTCGAAAGACTTCAAGGCCGGAATGCGCGCCGCATTTTGGCTGCAAATCCGAGACTACGCTTTCGTCCCTGACTACAAGCCGGGAACGGCCAAGTTCGATGCTTTCAGGGCCGGTTACTTGCATGCTCAGTCGAGCAACAAGGGGGCGCCATGAGCACGGAAGACCCGGTAGCTGCCGACAATCGCAAGCCCGAATGCGATCGGGCAGAACAGATCGTGGAGGAGTGGTTTCCCAAAGGATCGACGACGCGCAGCGAGGCTTTCAAAAATGGCGCCAAGTCGTATTTGCGGAGTCTGTTGGCTGGCCGGACCATCCTCTGCCCTTATCCTCCGGCCACGGCCAAACACGACGCCTTTTTTGCCGGCGTCGACGGCGCCAGGAAGCTCTACCGAGCTATGGAGGGCAAATGATCCAGATTCCAAACCCACAGACCAACAGGGTGGTTTATGGACTTCGCGAGGCAGAGGACGGCTCCCCCATTGCGATCGGCAGAGATTCGCAGCTGGCCAGCATGGATGCTCCAGGATGGATCCCGGCAGGATGCTCGGTTTCCTTTTTTGCGCCGGGAAATGTGGTCAGGATGGATCTCTGCGTTTCTCGTGACCAGATCGGGAACTCCCATGTTTGACCGGGCTTGTCAGAACGTCGGCGCTGCGATTTCCTGCCTGGCCAGAATCCTGTACTGGAAAGGTCTTGGGCTTCGCATCCCTGCCGCCCGAATCCGGGTGAGCGATCTCCGGAAAGAGCGGGACCACTGCGAGCGCATGGTCGCCGAGTCACAGAGCAATCTCGCGTCGTGGCGGGCGCGTTTCGACGCGGTTGAAGAAGCGCTAGAGGAGGCCGAGTGGGAACAAAACCGGCTGCTCAATACCTTGGACACTCATTTCAAAAGGATAAGCACTTGAATGCAGAACAACAACCCGATCCGCTGTTTGCGGCAGGGGATGATGTGACGATCATCAAGACCGGAAGGCAGGGAAAAGTCGTCCATAACATCTATCGCGACGGTCGATTGTTGTACCTCGTCGATCAGCCGCACGGTGGCGGAATCCTCCGGCAATATTACACAGAAGAGGAGATTTCCGCATCATGAGCAGTGATCGCAACGGAGTTGCCGCCGTGTTTTTCCCGGCAGAACCAGAATCCACGGTAAGCGATGCCGTGGATCGGGCTGCCGGATACCTCAAGTCTGGGCTGCATCTTTATTTCAACGGCCGGCAGCTGGCCGTTCTGCCGGGGATGCTTCCGGGATGGTCAGCATTCATGGCGAGGTGCGGCAAATGATCCTGATCGGTCTGACGGGGAATGCCCACTCCGGCAAGGACGCCGTTGCCGAACACCTGCGCCGCCATCACGAGTTTTTCAGGATGGCCTTTGCCGACCCTTTGCGAGAAGGGCTCAAGACCCTGTTCGGATTGGGGGACTGGCATTTTTCAGAAGGAAAAGAGGAAAAGGTCGTATGGATCGGGAAATCTACCCGGCAGCTGATGCAGTCGCTCGGCACCGAATGGGGCCGGGATCTCGTCGATCAGGACCTCTGGTGCCGGCACATGGCTTTGCGGATACGTCAAAGACAGGGGCGATCGGTGGTCATTTCCGACGTGCGGTTTCTGAACGAGGCACGATTGATCCTGGATAACGGCGGGCAAATCTGGAGAATCTCTCGGCCAGGCGCCAAGACAACTGCCCACTGCGATCACCGAAGCGAGCAGGAGCAACGTCGAATTGTCTCTCATCACGATCTGATCAACGACGGCACGCTTGAACAGCTTTTTGAGAAAGTCGATACGATCATTGATGCCCTGTTTGAATCGATGATCGATTGCCGGTGTGCGGCGAAATATTACCTGTAGGGGAAAGATGAACACCACGTATACCACCATGCGCAACGGCGCAAAAGACCGTATCTTGATGGCGCTTTATGAAGATGGACTTTCGGCGGTCACTGAGCTGATGGATAAGTTGGGGATGGACCGTAATCGGGTCGTCGACAACGCCGCATACGCCCGCAAGAAGGGGCTCGTCGTTTCAAAAATCGATCAGTTTACCAACGAAATTGCCTATCAGCTCACGAACGAAGGAAGGGAGTTTGTCAGAAACATGAAGAACTCGAACTTGGCAAAGGAAACCGATGCGCCGGCCTTGCCTGCTTTGGATATTTCACAGATCTTCGCCCAGATGGAATCGATCCAACAGGACAACCTCGGCAAGGTGAAAGATATTCCACAGAGAGTGGTTGAGGATGTTTTCGCGGTGTCCGTTTTCCACGACGGATCACAAAACATCGAGCTTGTCGGACCTTATGACCAGGCCGTTGAACGGGCGATCGAAAATGCCAAGAATTACGGGGTCGCGCAGACGGTATTCCGTCTGGAGCCGGTTGGATCTACCCTGGCGGAAATTCGGTTTGTGACGACGAAGTGAGCTGATTATGAGGCTTGAGCGCCGGGTTAGAAGGAGTACGAGATGTGTGAGACATGCGAAAACGAAGCGCCGAACCTGCTGGATATTTGGGCCGAAGCCGACAAGAAGGCAAAGGACTGGCGCGAGGCTGGCGAGGAAAAGCTGCTGCTGAAAATGCTCGACGCACGCGAAGGGCTGAAGTCTCTCGGCTGGCGCGATGGGCAGTACGCACCGAAGGACGGAACGCGTTTTCTCTCGATTGAGTCCGGAAGCACTGGTGTTTTCCAGTGCTACTGGATGACCAACAAGCACATGGCGGAAGGTGGCGGCTTCTGGATCGAGGCGCATGGCGATCTGTGGCCGGCGAAACCAACGCTGTGGAAGCCGATGCCTTCTAACGGCGTGAGGCCGAACGCCCGAACTCAGCCGCCGCCGTAGGCGGTCGGCTGGAGTGAAGTGTTAGGCACCAACCAACCGGAGCGAGAAGACATGAACGTACCGACACTGTGCGCAGCCTGCACGCAAGCCCTGATGGCGGGCCAGAACATCACGCTGTCGATGCCCAACAAGGGCTACCGCTGGCCGCACAAGTTCCCGCGCGGCGAACTGCTGAGCGTTGGCACTGACGGCGCGCGAAACGTGAGTTTCGACCCGCTGCGCGTGCTGGCATGGGTGCAGCAGGCAACTAAGGCGATGCAGGCGATTCACGACGGGTTTACGCCAAACAACAGCACCCACGTCGGCGTGTGGGTATTGGGGCCGAACGCCGAATTAACAGGCGCTGCGCTCGCGCAGCGTCCGGTTGAATGACTCGTTAGAGCGAGGACGCAATGACAGACAACGACTTGATTTTGATGGCACACGACGCGGGATTTCCTGTGCGCAAGCAACTCTCAGGGAATGTGCAGATTGCCAGTATGTCGATGAATCGGTTTCGCTCATTTGCCGAGCGCGCTTTTGCCAAAGGATACCAGTCTGGGTGTTCGGCATTTGCGATGGCCGTGCAGATCGAGCGTGAAGAATGTGCCAAGACGTGTGAGAGATTGCACAGGACAGGAAGCGCAGCAATGGAGGACGCCGTGCTTGATTGCGCGGATGCAATTCGAGAGCGCTCTAACGTGGAGTTCAGGAGGGGCGAAGCCCTCGCCTGCAACGCAGGGTTGGGCTGCGGTGCCACCGTGAAAGGAGACGAGTGATGGACTACGTATGGGCAGACAAGCAACTTCCGTCCGGCGTGACGCGACAGGACGCATGTGTATGGACGCAAGACAGCGACGGGCCGTGGTGTACGTCCTGCGGAAAGGTGTGGGAGTTCATTGATGGCGGCCCGGCAGACAATGGAGCGCATTTTTGTCACCACTGCGGTGGGGTGTTGCTCGCGGAACCGTTTGCCAAGGATGAGCCGCCCAACGCCCGAGCTAACGCGCGGCCGTAGGCCGTCGCGTTGAGCGAAGTGTTAGGCATCAACTTGGTGGAACACAGACAATGATGAACAACGCGCAGATAGTGGAAGGTAGAACCACGGGCAGGCACCCCCTGCCAGGTGACGGTGCGATGCCGGTCTCTGCGCTCCATTTCCGCACCGGCAGACGCAAAGAAGCGGAAGGCATGGTGCTACGGCACCACTACAGCAGGCGCGTTCCGTCGAATGTGCAGATGGTTGGAAGCCTGCACTTAGATGGCGGGCTATTTGGCGGCGATGGGCCGATGGTGGCTGCCGCGTTTTGGACGTTCCCACCGACGAGATGGGCCGAACAGGTTGTGGAACTGGCGCGGTTAGTGCGTGGCAATGACCGCGTGCCGCTGACTTTCTTACTTTCGCGGTGCGTGCGCGAACTGCGGCGCCATGGACATGACCTGCTGGTGAGTTTTGCGGACAAGACGCAAGGCCACGAAGGCTATGTGTACCGGGCCAGCAACTGGCGATACGCGGGGTGCCGCGAACGTGCGATGGACGGCTTGATTGTGAACGGCGCGTTCATTGGCGGCAGGGCTTGCAACCACCAATTTGGCACGCGAAGCCCTGACAAGGTACGGGCGCTAAACCCTAGCTGGACCGTTGAACCGCATTACGACGAAGGCAAGCACTGTTTCTGGCTGCCGCTGGGAACGAAGGGCGAAGCGAAAGCGCGGCGCCTGGGGCTTGTTGATGCCTAACGCCCTGTTCATCTGCTGGGGAAGGAGAAGATATGAACGACGAGCGATTGGTTGCCGAGGTCGCGCGGGTATGGGTGGATGGAGGCGGCGACGTTGATGGCATCGCTTGGTGCTACAACCGAATCAGGGAAGCAGTGGCCGAAGAGACTGCAGCACGCGCACAGCAGGAAGATGACGCATAACGGACAGGTTAACCGCGCCCGACACGGCGCAAAGGAGCAACGATGAGCGATGACGAGGCGCTGGAGCGGGTGGCCGACTATGCCGAGTCGTTGCGGATACAAGTCTTGAATAGCGAACGGTTTGTCGAACCGCTGCACCGGAGTCCGGTGGAATGAGATGTTGTGCATCAAACGATAACCACGAAGAAAGGACAGAAAAATGAGCATGTGTATCTACCACGGCAATTGTGCCGATGGATTCGGGGCGGCTTGGGTGGTGCGGAAGGCGCTCGGCGATATTGACTTCCACCCAGGCAAGTACCAGGAGCCGCCGCCCGACGTGACTGGCAAGGATGTGGTGATGGTGGATTTCAGCTACAAGCGCCCGGTGCTGCTGAAGATGGCAGAGAAGGCGAACAGAATCCTGATTATCGACCACCATAAGACGAGTGCCGAGGACTTGGTTGATCTGCCGGAGAACGTGACGGCGAAATTCGACATGAGCCGCAGCGGCTCCATGCTGACGTGGGAACACTTCTTCCATGGCGAGACCCCGCCACCGCTCCTGCTGCACATTGAGGACCGCGACCTGTGGCGTTTTGCGCTCCAGAACACGCGCCAGATTATGGCGAACGTCTTTTCATTCCCCTACGACTTCCAGGTGTGGGACACGCTCATGGCAGCGGCACCAGAAGCACTGGCCGCCAATGGCGAAGCGATCGAGCGCAAGCACTTCAAGGACATTCGGGAACTGCTCGGCGTGACGACGCGGTACATGGTGATCGGCGGGCACCGCGTGCCGGTGGCTAACCTTCCATACACGATGAGCAGCGACGCAGGACACGAGCTTGCGAAGGGTAGACCGTTCTCGGCCTGCTACTGGGACACGCCGGAAGGCCGGGTATTCAGCCTGCGGTCGAGAGACGACGGCGCGGATGTTGCCGAAGTGGCGAAACAGTACGGGGGCGGCGGGCACCGAAACGCGGCAGGCTTTTGCGTGAGCTTCGCCAAGGCGCGGGAGTTCGAGGTTTGACGCACAACGCCGAGGTAACCCGGCCTGCCGCTTGCGGCAGGTCCGGTGAGCCGAAGGATAACGAATGTTGACCGACGTGTTAGATGGAGGCGGCGAAAGGAGATGAATGGGGGAAAAGCAGAAATTACGGCAACGTGGGATATTTCCCTGAACTGCGACTGCCCGAAGTGCGCAGAGTTTGTTGATCTGCTGCGCGAGGACAATTTTTGGGACAACCACGAACGCCTGCAACCGATCGAGAACGGCACGGAGCGGGCGAACAACTTGGAAGTGACGTGCCCAGAGTGCGGACACGAATTCGAGGTGTGCTGTGAATACTGAGCACTCTAACGCCAGGTTGAGCGGACCGCAGCGGCCCGCACAGGAGGTGGAAGATGGAACAGAGTAGCCAGGCCGGTGCGGGTCCGCTCGAACCGACAGTTAGGCAACGCGCTCCGAGCGCGCATGTGGCTTGGTGCCGCTACGTGACGAAGCACGAACGGCCGACGCGCATTGTGCTGTGCGACAGCGACGCAGAAGGCGCGTTCCCGGTATTCCGCCGCCCGCACGACGACGAATGCACTAATGACCTGTACGCGCGCAGCGTGTGCGAAGGCATGTGGGCCGACAAGTGCGACGACGTGATTGCGCTGGTTGATGCGCTGCGCGCCGTGTATTCACTGGCCGGCGAGAACCGCGACGTGAAGCGCATCGTGCATGAGGCGATTGCGAAGCACGGCGGGCCGGAAGTTGCCTAACACAAAGTAGATACCATGCAGACTATTTTGCAATACGAATTACACAATAAAAACAACAAGTTACAACGCTTTTCAGGTTGCAAAAAATGGGCTAAATAAGGCTTTTTCGATCCATATGAATCAATAGGTTATCATTCCATTCCACACTCGACGCTGCTGGAGTTTGCACGAAAGATTATTTTGGATGAGCGTGAGCGGTGCGCCAGGTTTGTAGAAGAAAACGCCAGTGAAATAGAGGAAGGAAGGAGCCTTGCTGCTGATCTGAGGTCGCAAAAGTAGACCACTTACCGCCCAAAAATCACGACCGATCCGCCCGACTCCCCGTCCTGACCCTATCCAGCAACAGCAGCAGCGCGGCGCCGGCGATGATGATCGTTTCCGGCCAGTTGGGGGTGTCGCCGAGCAGTACCCAGAGCATATTTCCGGCTGCCCCCACGGTCAGGCAGTGGAAGGACAGCCGGGTGCAGAATCTCGAACAGGGGCTCATCCGGTTGATGGCCGGCTCCGAAAGAATGAGCACGATGGCCGAGCAGACCATCACGATGATTTGGAGTATCGGCACGGCAAATGCCGGTGTCGGTGGAATCACTTCTCGGCCTCCCCGGCTTTTTTGGCGGCGATCTTGAGCAAGGCCGGGCCGATCACCTGGTGGGAAAGAAATCCGATCAGCAGGGCGCAGGGGTACTGCGCGGTTTCTCCGGTCAGGGCTTCCGGCCACCAGGGGACGCTGCGCAACGACGCGACCACGGCAGGCGTTCCATAGGCGGCTACGAAAGTCGAAATGCCGGCAATCCAGGCCCGGCGAAGGGCCGGCATGGGCGGACAGAAGCTCAAAGACCACATGGCGCCGCAGAATCCTGCGAGCAGCAGCGCAGGGTGCAGGCCGAGCGAGATGCCAGCGATCGTGATGCCGGCCGAGGTGATGCCGGTCTGCGGGAAGGACTCCTGCATGATTTCCTGATCAGGTCCTGAACAAACCGGCTGTGGCGCTGCCGACCGGCGTGGCCCAGGCGCCCAGTGTGCCATCGCGCAGGTGGATTTCGTGAACCGGGCCGAACAGGTAGGTGTTCAGGTCGTCGAAACGGTCTTGGCGAGTCACCTGGTAGCGCTCTCCGGTCTCCGCGCCGACGCCGTAATCCACACTCCAGACGAAATCGTACAGCATCTCGAGGAGGTTGCAGGGAACGAAATTGAAGTTCTCTCCGGATTGATTCAGCGCGTCGATGTTGGACAGATCGCCGTATTGTCGCAGCTTCAGCCGGAAATTGACCAGGTGCGCCGGGGCGGCGCCGTTGGCTTCCTCGGCCGCAGTGACGTAGCTGATTCCCTTGAAACTACCCTGGTCTCGGTGCAGAGGGCAGAAAAACGCACGGAATTTCGGAGAGGGAACGGCGGTGGGCGGGGCTGGTGGAGCAATCTGGTATTCGATCAGCAGCGTACCGGTGTAGCCTCTCGAGGCGAGCTGCTGCGACCAGGAGCCGTATCGCGTCTGCAGATGCAGCGTCACCGTCAGGGTGCAGGTGCCTGCGCCCGAGCTTTGGGAGCCCGTCAGCGTGCTGCCGATCCAGAGGTAGACGCCGTTGATCTCGTCGTAAAGCAGGTCGTCGCGGGTGGAAACGGACAGGGAGGCGGAATAGGTAGCCGGGCTGGATTGCACCGTCGAGGTGTAGAAATTGGTGTGGTGGAGCCCGCTGCTGCCTTCGTAGTCGTAGTATTGCTTTCCGCCAAACAGATCGATCCGGGTGGTGAACGCCGCGATGATTTCCGACTTGGCGTCGGCCGGCATGGCATCCCAGTAACCGGCAGGGTTTTTGTATCCCGACAGGCTCGCATGCTGTCGAAGCTGGACATCTCCTCCGCTTCCCATACCTCCTCCGGCGCCGACCAGTCCATACGGATTGTTCAGGTACGGGGTGTAATAGCTGTTGTCCGCGACCATTTGCCGTTGCTGTCCGGATGACTTGTTGACGCTGATCGACAGCGAAAACAGGGTGATCGATCCCAAAACGACGGACCCGGTAATGCTCTGCGATTCCGTCGACCGGGTGATGGTCGAGTTGGCGACGCTGCTGGCCGGGAAGTCGTAGGAGGTGACTCCCCGGTCGGTCGCGACGCTGTAGCCATCGCTCCAGGTCAGGACGTTGCTTACTGACATCAGGAAATACAATCCGCCGGTCGATGGCCCGTTGAAAACTGCGCCGGTCGGGTAGGAGTCAGCGAGCAGAGAAACGGAGGTAGTTTCTGTCGTGAAGGTCTTGGTGTTCTGGCTGGTGTAGGTGTAGGCCATGCCGGCGAAGCTGCCGGAATGCGAGGCGCTGCCGGTGTAGGTGGTCACCGTGGACGTGCCGGCTTCTTGTCCAGTGCGCTGCGCGGTGTGGGTGCCGCGCCACGGGAATAGCGCGAGAAAATTGAGGTCGTAGGGTATCGACCCGTAATGAGCGACCTCCCCGATGCCGATCAGCCCAACGGCGGTCGCCGGCATCGACAGGCTGCGGCTGACGGTCGGGTTGCTGGTCGAGGGCGATCCGTAATTGGCGACGGGCAGCTCTACCAGCGCCGAGGCGCTGGCCGCTGACAAATAGGGGGCGGCGAGCATCATCGCGACGGCCGAGGAGGAGAATTCCCAGGTGCCGCCGAGCGAATCCCAGAATGTGCCGGTAAAGTAAAGCTTCGCGATCGTCGCGGTATCGGTCGCCGAGTCTGCGCGCTGGCCGACCGTCATCTGCTTGCCGGGCGAGGCCGGGCCGAGCGTGACGGTCACGCCGCCTCCGCCCCACGATTTCACGTAGTCGCGGCCGACGGCGAAAACGCGCTTTTGCGTGGCATTCGTGGGCGCGTCGCCGTATTTCGCGCCGGGCAGCGTCGAGGGGATCACGTAGGGGATGGCCGGGCCGGGCAGCGTGGCGACGGGAATGGCCAGCGCGGGCAGTCCTTCGGCGTTGATCCGGATCTCGTCCTGGTAGAAAAAGACGACATCGTGCCAGTGGGTGGTGTCGATCACATTCCAGTCGGTGGCCCAGGGCATCACGGCATACGGCGCCGATTCCGGGAGGTAGTGCGTTTCGAGCTTGGCGAGGGTGTACGGGTTGAAGCGGGTGCCGTCCATCGCGCCAAATTCCGTGATCACGAAGCCGCGAAGCGCGGTCCCATGGCCGTCGTCCTTGGGAACCGCTTGCCCGATGCCGATGCGCGTCGGAATCGGAATGTCGGGCCCTGGAAACGGCAGGACGCGATTTTCCTGAGTCGTTTGCCCGACTCCGGCACGGAGCCGGTGTAGAGCTTGGTGAAGATTCCGGGAGTCCACGTCAAACCGAGCGCGCCGTGCCGACACGGGCCGGAATCGGGATATTGGGCTGCGGCAGCGGCAGCGAGCGATTGCGCTGGGTGGTTTTGGTCACGCCGAAAATCAGCGCGTCGACGGATTTCACCAGGGCGGCGGGGGTGGGTTGGTTTGGGGTCATGGGGATTTCAATTTCTGGGGCTATTTGGCGTTATGCGCCGCGCACTTCTCCACGTCGTGAATAACCACTGTCATTCCAAATGGGTCGAATACTTGGCACCCACACACCTGGCAAGTTTTCGGCTGTCGCGCCACAAATCTGGTAATAGCCTCGTCATCGACGGGGATCCCCCATTTCTTGCTGCGCCTGGCCTCTGTGTATTCAGCAAAATTCATAAATCCCCCACGCATAACACGGCGTTCAAGGCGCGACCTGGCGCGATAACCCCGCGCCAGTCGGCCTTAACTCGGCGTTAGCCAGATTCATCTCTTTCCCCACAGGAGGTTCAAATGTCCAGTTACCCATCCATCACAGTCAAGGAACTCAGAGAGCATCTTTCTTTGTACTCTGACGACTGCATGATTGATTTCAGCGGTTTGGAGTTTTATCGCCTCAAACAGCGTGGGGAAAACAGTGTCCAAATGGAATTCAACCAGCAGGTTTATCGCACACCCGAAGGTCGCGTGGTGGTTGAAAACCTTGACTAATAGCCGCTGCGTAGATTGCTCCGCTTGCGTGGTCTACGCGTCGATAAACCTCCACCGGCTTTCCGTCATGCAGTCTGGTAAGTGCTACTCCAGAATCGTTCACTTTGAGCATCCAAGTCGCCTCTTCCATTCTGTTTCTCCAATCTTTATCGGTTTGGCCAGCCATCGGGCTAACCCATCATTGCAAGGGACGCCCGGCGATAAAGCTGCCGGTCGCCCCTGAATTCAGACGTTATGCGTCATCTCTCATAATTCGATTTCCAGAATATCTTCGACAATCCCCGCTGAAAAAGCGGAGTCGATTTCTACGACATGCCGGTTTCGCTCCGCGTCTGCGACGCCGGGGAAGGTGATCACCAGGGTCTGGTCCTCGGTTTTTCCGCCGTGGAAAACGATCGTCGGCGTGCCGCTGAGGGCGGTTGTCGCGGGCGTGGTGCCTTCTGGCGCGGCGGTTTCGGTGTCCGGATGGCTGGTGCCGGTTCCGGCGACCGAGCAGAGGGCGATCGAGAAATCGCTGGTGGCGGCGCCGGTGTCCGGGGAAAGCCGATGGCTGACCCGGACGCATTTCCCGCGGGCGTGCAGGCCGGTGACCAACAGGTCAATGGTCTTGTCGAGGTCGATCGCTGGATTGAGGGCCACGGCAGCCGAGACGAAATTGCGGCGGTGCGAGCCCCATATTCTGGTCTTGGCGATCTGGATCAGCGCTTCCATGGCCGTGTTCGCGGCCGTTCGGTCGGTGTCTTCGGTCAAGGTGACGTCGACGCTGGTGGTTGCGCCGGTCGTCGGGGCGGCCTGATCGAGGGGGGGGATGCCGCTGAGGGCGTTGCCGTGCATGATGATCGAGTGCTCTGCAGTCTGGACCGGGGGATAGATGCCCTCGAGCGCGCCAGACAGCCGGTCGCGCAGCGTGCCGACGGCGGCAATGCTATTGGGGGCGGATACGGTGATGACGAACTGTTCATCGATCGTCTGGCCGTAGTTGAAACTCACGTCGGCGTCGAATCCCATGCAGAGCAACATGTCGTATTTTCCGGGCGCCCAAAGGGCAACCTCGGCGACGTGCAGGATCTCGTCGGGCATGGGAATATAGGTGATCTCGTCGATGGTGGCGCCGGCGGCGTGAATCGCGGCTTCCACGGCCTGGCGCTGTAGGAAGAGGTTTTCGTTTTCGACGTAGGCGGCGAAGGTGGAGACGTCGACGTACTCAAATGAGAGATGATACCCTTCGGCCTTGACGCGCGGGAATCGGAAGCCGAAGTCGATGGTGACGTGGTTGATGAGCTGGTGACGGCTTGACAGCGACAGGCCGAGGCTGCCATCCAGCAGGTGGTCCTCGGTGAAAGACAGGTCCGGGGTAGCTTTCGGCTCCCAGTCGGTCAGGCGCAAAGTGCCGGCAGGGTCGAGGTCGAGCGATGCCGGGAGGGTCGAGAGCAGGTCCTGCGCGTGCGCCCAGCCGCGTGCGGCTGGGTCGAATACGACCGGGCTGGAGTATCCGCCCGGTATCGCGGCGTCGATCGCGGCCACGGTCATGGCGTCGACGGAGTTCTGCAGGTCGTCGGTGCAGCGTAGGGCGAGGATGCCGGTCTTGAGGTCGAGCGTCGGGGTGTCGATCACGCCGGTGAACAGGCGGGTGATCGAGGTGGGGCTGCCGCTCGACAGGTCGGCGATGTCGATCGACAAGTCGGTACCGACCCAGTCGGCCAGGACAAACGCGCTGCCGGCCAGCGGCCGGACAGAAAGATCAGCGACGCGGGCGCCGCCCTCCTCCGCGTCGATCTGGATGTCTCCGACGACGCGCGCGGACCAGTCGGTTCCGCCAATCTGGACGATGGCGGACCAGATGCCAGCTTGGTCGGCAATGCCCGAGGTACCTGGGTAGGTTTCGTTCACTTGGCGATCGACCAGAAAGCGAGGACCAAAACCGATGCCCAGATGCAGACGATCCCGGCGGCCATGGCGGCCATAATCCGCTGGCGCGTTAGACTTCTTCGCATATCAGCTCCCAGGAATAGGTCGCGTCGCCGCGGACGCCGGATTCTGTTGGGCGGTTGACCCAGCAGGTTACGAGGGGGAAATACAGCACCTGATAGAGAACGGCGCCGGGAACGGCGTCGGCGGTGGCAAGGTTTCCGACCAGGGTCATGCCGGTGTTGACGGCGCCGCCGTTCTGGAGGATGGCGACGGCCCAGGGCTCGGCGTTGGTGTCGCTGCGCCGTGCCTCTGGCAAGGTGGCCTGGCGGCTGGCGTCGGCGGTGACGGCGCGCGGGATAATACAGGCGACGTCGTGCTGCAGGGTGGTGTCGATGCCCTGGAGTCCTGGCGCGGACCAGCCGCTGCCCTGGATCGAAATCCGGAGCTTTTTCCAGGTCATCTGCTTGATGCCGGCTCCGCTCAGGGTTCGCAGGATGGTTTCGCCGCCGATCTGTTCGTAGTGCATGTCGAGGTCCATCGAGGCGCGGCTGGGAATCTCGAGGTCGCCGATTTTCAAAGGAATCATTTTCGTCCTCCGCTTTGCAGGGCTGCGCGAGCGAAGCGGTCTTGCAGCCGGTCGAAATCGTTGGGGGCCATCGTGACCGGGTAGCGGCCGATCTCCGGGAAGTTGAAGATGGCCGGCGCTCGCTGCGGGGCGGCGGCTGGAATCGATCCGATCGACAGGCGGCCGACCAGTCCGCCGTCGGCGTATCCGGGAAGGGCTTTCATGCCGAGGGCGTTGAAGCGCTGGAGGAACGCGAGCGCGCCGGGCTGCAGGACGACTTCGGAGCGCGTGACGAATTCATTGCGGTGGACGATGCCGGCCGGGTCGAATTTGTTGCCTTGGCCGGTGAATCCGCCACTCCAGAAGCCGGTCAGGGTGTCCGGCGGGGCGCTTGAATTCTCGCCGGGCGCCGGCTGGGTGACTTGCTGGATGACGACCTTTTTCACGGTCTCGTCCGGGATCGCTGCTAGCTCTTGCTGGATCTGCTGGATGGCGGCAGAGGCTTCGGAGATTTCGAGCGAGAGCTTGAGATTGGCCGCGCGATTCTGCAGGTCGGTAATCTGCTGTTCGATTGTCTTGAGGGTTTCGGCTTGCCCTTTCGCTCGCTCCTCGAGCTGCTGGCTTTCATCCTGCTTGATTTTGGCGCGGGCTTCGTCTGCGGTGGCTTTGGCTTCGGCCAGGCGCTCGGTCGCGCGGGCTTTTTCTTCCGGGTCTGAGAGCTTTTCGACCAGCTTGGCCGCGCGCTCGGCATCCTTGACGGCTTGATCGGCGAACTTTTTGGCGTTGTCGATTCGCCCGTTTTGTGCCGCCATTTTGGCCAGAAGGGCGTTTTGCGTGGCTTCGTCGCCGGCCTCTCTGGCGTCGCGAGAATTCAGGAAGAGCTGGTCGGCCGCCGAGAACTGAGCGCGCCGGATTTCGGCGGCCGAGTCCTTTCCCGCTTGCCGGGTGTCGCCAGCCTGTTCGAGCAGCTTTTTGGATTCTTCGGCCGATTTCCGGGCGCCGTCGATCGATTCCTGCCAGGCGCTTCTGAGCGCGTCGCGCAGCTTTTCGGCGTTGGCGATGCGGGCCTTGGTCGCTTTGTCGTCGTCCTTGACGATTTCGTCGGAGACTTCCCCAGCGGCCTTGGCGCGCAAACGTTCGAGATTTCCGAGCGCGGTTTGCAGGTCGGCCTGTAGCCGCTTGCGCTTGGCGGAGACCTCTTCCTCGGCCGCCAGTGGCTTGCCGAAGTCGGCCTTCATTTTCTCGTAAATCTGCTCATTTTTCTTGGCCTGTTCGTCGCGGGCCTGGCCGATGGCCTTGAAGGCGGTCAAGTTGCCGGACAGCAGCGCGGCGGCCTGCGCGGCCATCGCGCCCAGGGCGTCGCCCATGTCTGTGAGCGCGAGGATCGACGCGCGCACGGCGAACGAAACGGCCTCAATCGCGAGCGAGAAATTCCGGCCTTGCTCGACTCCCAGCGTGCTCATGAAGCTGCCCATTTTGACCATCGTGGGCAAAAGCTTTTCGCCGATCTGAATCTCCAGCGACTTGGAGACCAGGGCGAGGTCGCGCTGGGCCTCTTTGTAATCCCGCGTTTGGGCGGCGGCTTCCGGCCCGATCACCAGGCCGAGTGCTTTGGCCCGCTTTTCCGCAGCGCTCATCTGATCCGAGGTCAATTTCAGAATCCCGCGCATTTCGTTCCAGGATTCTCCGTAGACGGACATCGCCGCGATGTTTTGCTCGACGCCGTTTTTGATGAGGGACAGCTTGCCATTGACGGCCGCCATGATTTCGCCGGCGGGCAGCAGAGCGCCGGACGCGTCTCGGGTCCGGACGCCGAGATTCGTGAAAGATTCCTCGTTGCTGGCCAGCTTTTTCGACAGCTCCAAGGACGCTTTGCCCAGCAATTCGGAATCCAGGCCGAGATGCTGCAAGGCAACGGCCATCACAGACGCTTTTTCGGTCGTGGTGCCCATGGACTTGGCCAAGGTGGCGACCTGGCCATTCCATTCGTTGGCGGCGCCGATCGACGCCTTGAACATGGCGCCGCCGGCCAAAACCGTACTGGCGGCGGCCAGCGCGGCTTTGAATTTGTCAAGCCCGAAGGTTAGCGGGGCGATCGCGGCCGTGGTCTGGCTGGCGAAACTGGAGGCGGCTTTTTGAGCCTGCTGGAAGGCGTTGACGGCGCCGGTGGCGTTGCCGGTGATGACGACCGTGGTTTGAGCAGTGGGCACGAGGCGTTATCCTTTTTTGATGGCCAGATCGACGGCCGCTTGATACAGGCGCCACGGATAGCTGAGGATCTGCGAGTGCCCACGCTCGATCAGCACGCAGGCCATGCGGTCTAGCTCGTCAATGCCTCGGCGGCAGTCAACTGGTCGACGTGCTTCATGAGCAGCGACCGGACCCGAAAAAAAGGGGCGTTCAAGGCCTTCGCGGCCTCGACCAGCGGCGCCAGTTCGCTCGCCGTGAATCTTTCCAAGACATCGGCCGAGACATCGCACATGCGTGCCAGTTCGTCGAGCCCGAGCCCGACGAAGGCCAGCGCCTGGACGGGATCCCGATATTCGCTGGCGCTGGTTTCGACTAGCCAGGCGCGGACCTCTGCAAATGTCAGCTCGCGCACGGTGACCAGCAGGTCGCCGAGCGGGAGTGTTTGGGTGGCCGGCATCAGGACTCCATCTCGATCAGCGCGTATTGCGATTTTCCTGACGTGGTAATCGTGCTGTCCTTCACCAAAGTGAACGGCAGGGACAGGACCCCGAAATCATCCGTGATCAGCTGGAGCTGGGACAGCGCGCCCAGCTGCGCCTTGAAGATTTTCACGGTCATTGCTTTGCCGTTGACCGAGTTGATGCCGTCGAACATGATCGAGACCTCCGGCGAGGTGGTCATCAGCGCTTGCGCCGAGTCGCTGGCGACCGGCGTGTAATCGATCGTGATCGAGTCGCCGCTGGAAACGCTGCCGGTCGTGATCGTGCCGGCGATGGTGATGCCTCCCGCGCTGACGGTGTAGTCGGCAGCAAGAATCGTTGTCGCACCCTTCTTGACGACCGGGGCGACCGTGGTATTGATCAGCCGATCGGTCGGCAAAAATTTTCCGGGAACGATCTTGAACCCGGATTCGCCGACGATCGGCGTGGTGTTTTCGGTGGCAGAGGTGCCGAACAAGGCCAGCGCCAGATTGTCGATCCCGAATCGGCGCAGATCGATCTTGCCGGCGCCGCCGGTGATCCGCTTGAAGCTGGCGTCGATCCCTCCCGAGGCGTTCGTGTAGTCGGGGAGCGTTTTTTCGTCTTGCGTGAAGCTGAATTCGAATGCCGAGGAGTTCTCGAGCGGCCTGAATTTCCGCCCTTTGAAGGTGGCGGCGTCGGAGTACAAAGCGACCGAGATTTTCCCGACGCCGGAGTAAGCGGAAGTCATGATGTCCCTTTCATTAAATCAGGTAAGTCGGGATGGAAAATCCGATCGACATCCGGATAACCCGGCCGTCGAATCCCGTGGATTGTCCATCCGTGATTTGCAGGTGCTGCTGGGGGGATTGCTCGAAAGTCACCAGCGCCTTGGCGGCGGTTTCGAACAGCGTTTCGGCGGCGGTTTTCTGCTCGGCGCTGGATCGAAAGATGTCGCAATAGACCGAGAATACGAATTGCAGAAGAACGCCGGCGGCGCATCCGCGCACATTGCCGGCGCTCTGGATCTGCACCAGAGAGACTTGGCCGGCGACCGGTGATGTGGCGTCATCTGTGAAATCGAGGGCATCGAGGGTGCCCAAGATCACGCTGCCGGGCGCGCAAGTCGTGACGAGGTGCTCTATGACGGCCGCTTCCTTGTTGAAAATCATGCGGGCACCCTGACAAGTTGAACGCGCATTTCGGTGGCGCTGATTTGCTCGGGAGGCCTCGCCACCTTGAACCGGAGACCGCTGACGGTGCCGATATCGCCGGCTGCCAGGTCCGGCCCAGGCGCATAGCTCAAAACGTGCGTGGTGGTGGGCGCAGCGTCGAAGGCGAGGCTGTCTGCCGTGTCGAGAATGCCGACGAAATAATCGGCGTCGAAAGCGCAGTTTTCGCCGAAATCGGCGGTGCAGTAGAAGGTGCTATCGTCTTCCGCGCGCATGGCGTTAGCTCTCCTCTGGATCGACGCGGCAAACGCGGCCAATGGACTCGGCGTAGGTCGCGTCTGCCTTGGAGAGCAGGACCGGCGTGCCGATGGGGACCGGCCGCCCGTCCTGCCAGCAGGGATGCGTCGTGAGACACTCGACCATGCCGGCAGGAACGGGCTGCTGGGCGGGCGCTTCCGGAAGCGCTTGCGTTTCGCTTCCGGCAGCCTCGGCGGGGGGCTTCCTGGCCATCAGGTGATCGTGCTCCCGGCCGAGAAGGCGCCGGGGATGCGGACGCCGACATCGGCGGTGAGAAAGGCCCGAATGCCCGTGATTCCGGCCGAGAAATTGGCGTAGGGGTTGACGGCCAGCTCGAGCACGCCCCATTCGGCAAAGATCACTTGCGACCAATCCCCGAAGATCATGGTGTCCGCTGGCACCTGGTTGGTGGTCACCGCCTTGAATCCCAAAACGGAGCCCTCGAGAATGTTGCCGACCCACAGCGGCGTATCCGTGCTCGCAAAACGCTGCCGCTGAGCGAGCAAGCTGGCGACGGTCGGCGTGGTGAGGTAGGCGCATTGGGGCGAAAGCGCGTTGGCGGTGGCCACGTCGACTTGCGCATTGAGCAATGCGGCCAGCCCCAGAGATGTGCCGGTAAAGGCGCCGATCGATCCGGTTCCGAGCACGCCAACCGGAGCCCCAGAACCGCCGGTATTGATTCCGGCCGCATCGAGGGAGAGGCCGAGCACCTTTGCCAGGTCATTCATGACGAATCCGTCGGCATCGGGCGTGCTCTGCTGCAAAAGCAGTCGCGCAATTTCGGTGTACGCGCCCAGCACTTTCGGACGGAGCTGCAGCAGCCCAATCGTCTGCTGACTTTCGGTGATCGCCGTCGCTTCGTTTGCCAGCCAGTAACCCGTGGCGGCGCCGGTTTGTTTGGTGATGTCGACGTTTCCGACCAGCCCGCCAAGGGTGCGCGCGCCCAGCGATTTGAGCTGGGTGGCATTTCGCAGCAGCTCGATGAAATCGTTGGGGCGCAGTTCGGTGGCGACCATATGCCCGCCGGCGGTGGTCGTGCCGACCGTCATGTCGCGCTTCTGGACCTCCATCGGGAGGAACAGGGAATTTTCGGCTTGTCGAGAAATGCCGGCGGCCTTGGCCTTTTCGGCAAACGCTTCGCTGGCTTCGCGCTCCAAACCGGCTTTGGCCCAGTTTCCGGAGAGCATCGCGGAGATGCCGCGCACGATCGAGAACTGCTTGATTTCCTTTTTGGTCATGCCGATTTCCGGCGTCCAGGTCGTTCCGGTTTTGGCGACGTGATCCAGGATCTGCTTCGAAAAATCTTCGGAGCTGATGCCGTTGCGAATGGCTTGGGCGGCCATTTCGGCTACGCCGAAATTTTCGAATTGCTTGGCCATGGCTTCGATCGCCAGAATGCGCTTCAGGCTAGCGTCGTGGGCCGCGCGCTCGATGGCGGCAATTTGTTCCGGGGTGGGGGTGTCCATAATGGGGGGGTTCTCCTTGAGGGTCAGGGGTGCCGGCTTGTCCGGCGCTGCGGGAGGTGTTGCGGGGTCGTCGTTTGCCATCCGGCCGATGCCGACGCTGGCATCCGCTGGGACAGTCACGAGCGAGTTTTCCAGCGGTTCCCAGTCGACGACGCGATAGACCGTTGGCTTGTCCGCAGACCGCTCCAGGGGGCCGGCGTGGCTATCGAGCGCGCGCCGGAAGGCGGCCAAGTCGCCGGGGGTATCGCGCTGACAACGCGAAAGAACCCGGCCAAACGCTTGGCCGTCAAGTTTTCTTTCCAGGGATTTGCCGTCCTTCGAGGTGCTTTGCTCGATGACGGCATGGATTTCGTATCCGACCGACGCCTTGGAGAGGTGGCCGCCGGTAATCAGGGCAATGGTTTTGCCTTCGTCGGCCGCCCAGGCGACCACGACATTGCCGCGAACGGTGTGCCCGTCGGCGATCACCGATCCGGGCACATGGTGCCCTCGCAGATGGTCCAGCCGGTGGTTGAATAGCAGCGCGGCGCCGTCGTTGAGGCGGTCGAGTCGAACCGATTCGGGGTTGCAGTCGAGCACTTCGATCCCCCACCATCTTTCATAGGGGGTATCGGAAGCGAAAGCCATCGACAGGGTCAGGTCGGCGTGGTCTTCCGGTTTCGGGGCGTCTGGCGATCGAGCGAGGCTGAATTGTCGGGTAAGGCGAGTCATGAAATCCTCCATGACTCGCTTTTTACGCGGGGATTGTCACCTCAATAAGGCGTGTTAAGCGACAACTCCATTTACATCAATTTTGCGCCCCAACCAATGACGAAGCGCTGGGCATCTCCGGAGGCATACGGAGTGGGGCCAAACGCTGAAATGGCGTAGAACTTCTTGTCCTTGGTGTTTCTGTCCTGTAGTGCTCCTTGGTAGGAGGCACATAGCCCACCACGATATGGAATTTCTGCTTTCAGCTCTGCCCAGGCCTTGACCTTTCTTCCGGTCGCGACGATTCTGCAGGTATCGGTCGCGATATAGGTGATTGCATTGTCGTGCGCGTAGGGAATGGGAATATACAGGTGCCCAATTGATACGGCGGCAAAAGCATCTTGTTTCATCCCTTCCGCACAGCCGACGACTTCTCCAATGGGCAGCATGACCGGATATTCGATGTTCACTGCGCCCGCGGTCGCCCATGAAATTCCGCAATCGCACATGATGGGAAGCTTTCGCGAGGGCGCCATGGTCCAGTGTCGGGTTTTTGTGGCCACCGTCGAGGCGGTGTTGACTTTGTGGGCCAGGGTGGATACGTGATCGCATCGGATGATTTGTCCGGATGCCCAGGTGCCGGCGGCCAATGAGGTCTGGTCGGTCGCTCCGACGGTCCAGCTTAATGAGGTCGTGACCTCTTTCGACTGGGTGTTGTCGCCGTGAATATTGCCGAGGAACTGATAATCCGAGGATCCGCTGGGCGCCCATTGAGCGACGCTATCGAACGCAGACCACGCCAGCAAATCGTGATAGATCCACTGCACGGGGACGGCGTAGACGTTGGCGTTGCCCAGCGTTTCTCCATTGCAGCCCGCAAAACCTTCCACCCATGCACGGGTGCCGGAAGATGCGGAGGGTTTGGTTCCGGTGGCCTCGACCGTGATGGTATGGGTCCCGGCAGACAGATCGTCGGCGAGACAGATCAGGTCGCTGGTTGGCGCAGAGGAATAGGAAGAGTAGTACCGCTTGCCGATGTCGGTTGCCCGGCACCGGCCCGCGTCATAGTCCGCCTTGTTGAAAATCGGCAGTTTGTTGGCCAGCGTATAGTTGCCGTCGATGGCGACGATGGCGTACCCTCCGTTACTGGTCAGGAAGAGTCTGATGCCTGCAGCGGTCCCGGTCACTGCCCCGGAGCAGGTATCGCCAGCCGTTTGCGAGTAGATTGCCCCGGTTGCCTGGAATGCCCCGGTGGAAACCCCGGTTGGGCTGTTCGTCCAGGTTCCCGATTTGGTCAGGCTGCCGTGCCAGGTATGCAGCCCGGCACGGAATAGTCCGAGGTCGGTCAGCGTTTCCGATGTGTGCGTTTTGATGCGTTTTCCGAAAAACGCCCCCAGATAAACGCCGGATTTCTCGGTAGGGATGTAGATTTCTCGCTGATCTGAAATCAGGCTGGTGACCTGTGTCACTGGGTTTCGAAACATGAAAACGGTGCTTGACAAAGCCGCCTTCGGCTCGATGTCGGGCTGCACGAAATTTCCGGTCGACAGTCTGGAAACGCCGGTCGAATCAGTGTCTGAAGTGACGGTCGAGGATGTTGAAATACTTGGTTCGACAACGTAAACGGCGGATTTCCGGGTCACCAGGTCGGATTCGATGTCTTTCGGGAAACTCTGTTGGGATCCCTCTTCGAGCTGGATACCTCCGTAGAGAATGGGCTTTGACAGGATAATAGTCATGGTTTACCTCTCGGAATGGAATGGAAAGTGCCCATAGGACCCTACAGATACCCCGCCCTGGAAAAACTGCAGAACGTTTGTGCCATCGATGAGGAGCTGTTCAGGGGTCATCTTGAGGTACTTTTAGTTGTCGATCTGGAATTGCAGTTGACCGGCAGGGAAACTGACGGTGACGCCGGCGCCAGTGACGTTGACGGCAGACGTCAGGTTGATGCAGATCCACGAGTTGCCCGCGGAAGAGGCGTCATACCAGCGCACCGCTTGCAGATTGCCCCAGGCGGCGGAGCTGGCCGGGAAGGTGATCGCGGCGTTGTTGCTGACGGTCCCGCCCGTGCCGCTCGACGCGGCCGTGCTGCCCGCGGATTGCGTGCCCGACCATTGGGTCATACCGGCCGTCACGGCGACGCGCGCATAGCTCCCGCCCGACGGCTCGGTACCGGCGCTCGAGTCGCTGCAGGTGTCGGTGGTCACGCCGATATGCCAGGTCGCCGGCGCACCGAGCGTTTGGCCGCGCAACAGGGCGTCGGCCAGCTTGTTTTCGGCGTAGTCGGTCAAGGCACCGGCTATCGCAGGGGGAAGGCTGGCTAGCCAAATGAACGAAATCAAAACAGCCTGGCGAATAATGGAAAGCGGTTTCATGGGGCGTAGTTCTCCTGATGGATGGGTTATGGGGTGGGCTCTTTGTTTTGCGGGAGGGGCGTTGCTGGGGCGGCCGACAAATCGATGCCGTATTTTTTGGCAAGCTTCTCTTCGGTTTGCAGGTCGTCGAAAATCTCTTCGATGTCACGACCCTGCTCGCGGGCAATTCGCGACCGCGAGGTGATGCGCAGGGCAATGCCCTCGCGGGCGGTCTCGACATCTTTGAGCGGATCGACCCAGGCCCAGCCGCGCATCTGCCAGCCGTGCGCGGCGAATTTTTCGGCTTTGGTGATCGGCAGCGCGGCGCCGTTCTCGAGCAGGATGGCGCCATTCAGCAGGGAGAATCGTAGCCAGTCGGCAAAAATCGGTTCGAGCCATGCCGCGCAGAACCAGTTTTGGCGCTTTTTCCACTCGTCTCTTGAGCTCAGTAGCGCGGCTCGGATGCTTGAGAAATTGACGGCTTCGTAGTCGTTGCAGAGCTCTGGATAGCTTGCGCCGGGCAGTCCGCTGGCCATTCGCTGATGAGCGATTTTCAGGAATGGACCGAATACCTCATTGGGGTATTTGCTTTCTGGTACCCGGACATCGTAGCCGGTCGGGATGGTGTCCCAGGTGCCTGGGGCGCTGGTGACGATGCGGGCGCCTTCCTGGCCAGCTTCGTCGGTGGTGGCTTCGCCTATTGGCGGGGCGTTGCCGTCCGGGCTGACGAAAAATCCGAGGTGGTCTGCCCCGTGCTTGGCCGCGACCAGGGCCGAGAGGGCGAATTCGCCCGCGTAATACATGCTGAGGATGGCGGCATGCCCCCAGGGGATGCCGCGCCGTTGTTCGGGGCGCTGCGGAAGAAACCTGTGGAGCACGGCATTGGCCGGAATGCGATCCGTACTGCGCGCGCGGGCCGCGGTCATCCGGCCTGTCGTGAAGTGGTACGCGACCGGGCGCCCTTCTTGGCTGACTTCGACGCCGGCGACGATGGCGTTCTGGTGTCCATCGGCCTCGCGGTTGAGCCATGTCGCCAGGCGGTCGACGTCGAGCAGCTGCAGGGCGAACCCCCATTTGTTTCCGGCGGCGGGGCCATATTTGGGCAGGACCAGGGCTTCCCCGTCGCGTGCGGTGCCGCGCACGATGGCCTGGCAGAGTCCGGTCCAGGAGTAGGCGCCGGAGATTTCGCAGACGCCGGGCTTGCCCCACTCCAGCCAGCTTTTGGTGATGGCGGTGCGCGCGCCGGTGTCCGGATTTCCGGGAGCGTTGTCGACAAGCGAAATCAGGCGCGGGGCGGTTTCGCCGACAATGTTGGTCTCGGAGATCTCCAGATAGTTGCGCATGAAATCGTTGTCGAATTCGAGCTTGCGCGATCGGCTACGCAAGGCGTCAAGGTCGTTTCGAAGCTCGTCGTCGATTCGTTCGGCCGTCATTCGCCAGCTATCGGTCAGCCGATTGAGCTGAGCAGCGGCGAAACCGCGTTTCGCGGTCGCGGTCTGGGGCGGGGTTTTGCGGAATAGATGGCGCAGTTTGCTGCGCAGATTTGTGAGCATCAAAACCTCAGCTGGACGCGCCCGGATTTTTTCGGGCCGGTCGTTTCGCGCACTTCGCGGCGGTAGCGGTCGCGCAGCAGGAGCAGGTCGGGAATCGGGATGGTTTTGAGTTGCCGGCCGGCGATCTGGTATTCGGCGACGCCTAGGTCGCGCGATTCGATCCAGGCCTCGAGGGCGTCCAGCGTTTTCTGCGCGTGCGTGCGGGCGTCGAGCCCGAGAGTGGCGGCGGCAAAACTGGGCTGGATTTGCAGCGTGCCGGTCGCTGTGGTGTGGATCTTTCCGGCTTTGCTGGCGCGCTCTTGCCAGGAATAACTACCAGGCGTCCAGGTCTGCGTGGTGCTGGCGGCGATCTCGATTAGGTGGCTATCGCCGTCTGCGGTGGCCGTCAGGGTGATTTGCCGGGAGGGCTGGACGAGGAGGTAATCCAGCGTCCATCCATCGCCGGCCGGGTAGTCCGAGAGCGTGCGGCGCCAGAGGGCGGTGTCGCCGGCACGGAATACGGATGGGACCGATTGGGGAATGGGAGGACTCATGCCGCCTTTTTACGCGGCGGCTGTCACCTGGATAAGGCGAGGGGGGTGACAAATTATGGTGTCATGAGGTGAGGGGGAAAAATCTTCAGAAAGGGCTTGACAATTTATATCCGGTGGATATAATACACACATCAGGGCAGCACATCGCAAGCCCATAATCAAGGAGATAGAAAATGAACATGACCAAGAACGAACTGATAGAAGCCCTTGAATCCGCCATCGCAAAAAGCGGCTTGGCCAAAACTTCTCCAGGATACTGGTCCGTCATCGATGGCAAAGGGTACGCCATGCTCGCATGGGAGTGCGACGAGCAAGTCCACGAGGATATGTACGGCGACGAGCCATGGAGCGAGTGGGGCGGGAATGAGATCCTACAATTTGCTGGAGCTGTAAGGTTCGACGACTCCGGATCAGAACCGGGGAAACAGTGGGTTCTGTGGAATATCGACTGAGCAGGCCCCGCGCCAAGCCATTTCTCACGAGATGGCTTGTCAGGCAATCCTGCCCAACTCACAAGGAGAGAGAAAATGTCCATGACCAAAACCACCACCGCCAAATCAGTAATCTTCTCCTTCGACGGCTTTTCCGAAGGATACGGCGCCTACGTCCAGGGCGCCTTTGTCGGCAAATTCATTATCCCCGTCAAATACGCCCACATGATCCGCGAAGGCGACGAGCTGGATACCCTGCGCGAAATGCACCAAGATCGCCGTTTCGGCATCGTCCTCCGCGACGCTGGCCGCGTGCAGTAAGGAGCGGTGGCATTGATTGCTGATCAACCAGACGCCAAGGCCCTCCGCGCTGCCCGCGAGGAAGCCGGGCTTTCCGCGAGGGAAGCCGCCGAGCTGATCGGCGTCACGACCATCACCTGGCAGCGTTGGGAGGGGCAAACCTCCCGCAAAACGATGATCCCAAGCGGATACTGGGAACTTTTTTTGCTTAAAACGAGGAAAAGCTTGACAATTTCTCAGAAATAGTACCTGAACGTTGGATTCCACCACTGCCGAACAGGCAGACCAAAATCCGCCCAAGGGCGGCTTTTTCATTTCTTGGCGATCCGGTAGACATGCTGCCGGCTCACGCCAAACCGTTCGGCGGCGGCGGCCGCCGATAGGCCGGACGCGAGGCCGGCACGGACGGCGGCGTGAAGCTCCTGGCAATCGAGCGCGGCCACACTGGCGATGTAGTGCCGGTCTCCGCCCTGTTCATGTCGGATTTTCCGCTCTAGCGGTCTGAGTCTGTCGCGCTCTATCCCGATTTCGGCCGCTACGAGGTCGAGGGCAAATGAGAGCAGGTCCATGCGCTACCAGCCAATCAGTTTGGTCGTTTTGCGGATCGGAATGATGGGCTTCTTGGCCGGTGGGGTTGTGATGGGTTGGGGCGTGGCCGGGATCTTGTTTTCCATTTGCGTGGCTTTTTCTTCTGGCTTTTGTTTTTCAACTTGCATGGATTTCGCATCCCATTGGGCTGCGGTCCATCGGTGGATTTGCAGTTCCGGGTGATGGCTGGCGGCTACGGCGTATACCCAAGTGTCGAGCGCTTCATTGCGGCGCCCTTTTTTGAGCACCCACCGCTTGAGGCGGGGGTCGTAGGTCTCGGCGGTGAGTTGATCGTAATAGCTGTCTTCGAGGTCGATCGAAAAGCGAACTTTCCGGTCGGGCTCTGCCTGGGTGGCGTCGTCGATCAGGCGGGAGTACAGGAGGTCTTTCGCGGTGTCGGTCCCGACGAGGTAGAGCAGCACGCCGTGCTTGGTCGTTTTGCCCCGATAGGTCACGTCTTGCGGGGTTCCTAGACCAAGAATTTTCCGGCTTGGGGTGTTGCTTCCTTTGATGGCAATCACGCGTCTGAGCGTGTGTTTTGCGTTCCTGACAAAATTGTAGACGTTGTGAGTGTGGTGTCCGCCCGAGTCGATGGCCGTGGCTTCGATGGACAGGTTTCGGCCGTAGGCGTTTGGGAATGTCTGGAGGAGGTAGGCATGCAGTCGCTCCCATACGGATTCTGTGGCCGGGCTGCCTTCGATGATGTGGTAGTCGATCACCCAGGTCTTGCCGCCTTTGCCGTGGCCCAGCACCTGGACTTCCAGGCGGTCATCTTGGGTATCTACGGCCGCGGTCAGGATGAGGGCTCCTGGCGGGACGGTGCGCAGCGCGTAGGGCTCGGCACGGGATTTCAGGGCGCTTTGCTTTACTTCTTTCGTCCGGTTTGAATAGGTTTCCCCTAGCCTTGTATTGACGAATACCATGAGCTTTTCTGGCTGCCCCTGCGCGGCAAGCCATTGTTCGGCGAGCTGTTTCCAGGATTTTCCCAGGCCCATGGGCATATAGAGGGCGTTGATATGCCAGGATGGATGCGGGGTAGGCGTTTCGATTTCTGGGATCCATCGTGCCCGGCCGCCGTGGCCGATTTCTGGGAGCATGATGGACTTGTGCTGTTCTTGAATTTCCGATCCGCAGTGTTCGCAGACATACCATACGGCGCTGACCAGCTTGTCGTTTTGGGGGTGGCGGGTCCAGCGTAAATTCGCCCATTTGAGCCACTGGAGTTCGTCGCAGTGTGGGCAGGGCACGTGATACCGGCGCCGGTCTCCGGCGAGGAAGAGCTGCTCGATCCGGCTGGCGTCCGTGATCGTGGGCGACGACGGGACGAAGAGCTTGGAGTCGTGAAACGCGGTCAGGCGCGCTTCGAGCAGCCCGAGAGGGTCACCCTGGAGGTTTTGCCAGTCGTATTCGTCGACCTCGTCTGCGATTGCGTAGCGCAGCGAGGTGCTTTTGAGTTCGGCGGTGCTTCCTGCGGTTTTGGTGTAGAGGATTCCGCCGGTGAAGCGCTTGCGCGCGGCGTTGTTATCGGACGATTTGTTGCTGCGCCCTTTCAGGACGTTGGCGACCGCCGGGGTGCTGGTGGCCATCGGGTCGAATTTTTGGCTCATCCAGTCCCCGAGGCTTTTCTCGGTGGGCATGATTACGGCGCAGGGACCTTTGGCGTGGTCCATGATGTAGCCTAGCCAGTTGCTTCCGACTTCTGTCCCCCCGGACTGGCTGCATTTCATGAACGGGATGGTGCTGGTTGGGGAGTCTTCGCTGAGGTGGTCCATGATTTCGCGCAGATAGGGGGTGCGCGAGGTTTCCCATTTGCCGGGTTCGGCGCTTCCTTCTCTTGCCAGAATGCGGTTTGCATCCGCCCATTCGGAGACAAAGAGATTCTCCTTTGGACGAAATGCGCGCTCTGCGGCCCGCAGGGAGATGGTGGAAGCGGCGGTTTGGTTCATTTTGTGTTAGGTGCTTTCATGCCGAGCGATGCGGAACCGCGGGTCGTAACCTATTTGCATTTCGTTCCCCTATTTGCGTTATGCACCTAATCAGGTGTCTACTTCGTGTTAGGTGTAAGACCACGATCCGTCAGGCGTCGCTGTTCTGTTCGCCGGCCACCGCACCGCGATGCCCAGCACAGTTACCTCCATCCACGCAGATCCATCCGCCATTTCAACCGGCCGCCCGAGGTCCGGGCTACCGATCACGACAACCCATTGGCTGGTTTGCCGAACCGCCGAGAGGAAGCGCATTCCTTCCTCATGTGACTCAAGAAAAATCGTTGTGGGTGGCTTGAGGTTTGCCGCCAAGAACGCCACACGAACACGGGCGATCCCATCAAGAATGTCAGAGTCCATCACTTCTCCTTTACACCTAACATCACGGTCGAGGTCGCGCCTTCGGCGCTGGACGCTTCGCCGGCAAGCCGGCTCTCGCCCCTCACCTCGCCGTTAGGGGCCTTCCGTTCCCTTCGCGCCTTGCAGCTTTCGGCCAGCGCCTTCAGCCCCGCCAGCACGCCCTCGTTGAAGCCTTCGTTGTGTAGCTTCCGCAGGGCCTCGGCGGCGAACTCGTATTCGTCGGCCAGCTTGGCATTCTCAGCCGCCGCGTATTCTGTGATGGTGTGCGCGTTCGGCGTTGTCATGCTGCGCCGTGCTTGCGCCTCCATCTTCAGCAGTTGTATCGCGTTAATCACTTCTGTTCCTTTCCGGGGCGCGTGGCCCCTAACTTTTCATTCGAGGCGACCTTCGCAAAAAGCCGCGAAGGCGCCTCAATTCAGGCGTTGGGCGGCTCAAACCACGCAGCGTCTAGGTCGCGAAAGTCTCCGCCGAGTGTTTTCACGCGGTACAGCACCCCGCTTTGCGAGCGCGCCGGGATCACGTCCAAAACCTCAGCCTTCGCCGGCAGATGGTTCCGCTTCTGCCCCTCGCTGGCATTCCAAAACGGTATCGGTGTCAGCATGTCGCCGACCTTTGCCCAATCTGGGCGCCCTGCGCGTTCTGCATCGCGCTTAGTGTCTGCTGTCGTGTACCAAGGCATTCTTTCTCTCCGATCAACCGCGCCGCCAAACACGGCGCTCAACGCGGACCTTCGCCGGCTGCGCCGGCTCGGCCCGTTACCTATGCGTAGGGACCACCAAACTTATCTCTGAACATATTTCCAATGAGCCGGTTTAGTTCATCCGCTGCCGTCTCGCGTCCGAGTTTGAATTCAGCCTCCAGCGCCAGACCTATGTCTAGGAAGTCACTGAAACTTTCTAGCTTGATGCGAAATTCTTTCCCACGAACAATAATCACAGCGACCCCGCTCTTGTCGTCAGGGTCTGTACTGCATTCCCATTGTCTTGTGCTCATGATCACCAACCCTTCATTCCAGCGGGACCGCTGCGTGGCCCCTGAATTGCATCGTTTGGCATATTTGTCAAAGGTTTTTCCATATCATCTACTTAGCTGTGGCCATTGCCCGGACGAGAGATTCTGTCATGGTTTTTTCCCAAACTTTTCCGACGACGGTATGGGCGATCTTGTCGAGATCGAACTGTTGCTGGTAAGGCGGCGGGGCGACGTACATGAACCAGGGTTCGATCACGCTGCCATTTCCGCTACGGATGCGCCGCCAGATGCCGGGGTGCAGCCAGCGGGAAGCGGGGGCGCCTGGTAGGATGACGAAAAATCCGAGGGCTTTGGTTTCTTTCGATTTTCCTGCGCGCCGGTAGGTCTGGAGATTCCGGATTCCGGAGCTGAGGATTCCGACCATCTCCTTGAGTTCGGTGAGCTTTGGGTTTCCTCGGCGGTCGAGCGGGAGCTTTTTCCCTGGTGCGATCTGCATGTTTGCGGGGATCAGGCCGCGATCGCGCAATAGCCCCTCGAGACGCTTGAATCGGCGAACGCCGCCGTGGAACAGATGGGCAATGGCTTGCTCGTAGGGGGTGCCGCCTTGCGGGGCGTCGGTGCGCAGATCTACGCTGGCCGTGAGCGTGGCGACGGTGGCCGCCTGGACCTTGAATGCGCGCAGAGTGTAGGGGGTGGGCCCTCCTTGTATTCCGGCGCCAAGCTCTTTCTTGATTTCGGCATGGACGGTATGCGCGGTGACCGTCAACGCGCGGGCCGCGGCGAATGGGATTTGCTTTGCTCCGGATGAAAGCGCGGCCAGCGTCGCGTCGATTCCGTCGATTTTCACCTGGATGGTGGTCATGGGGTGAGTTCCTGCAGGCGGGCTTTGAACTCGCGTACCATTTCTGTGAGGGTGGCGTGGACTTCGCGTTTGATGGTGGCTCGAACGGTGTCCAGCGGCTGGCCGATGATTTGCGGGGAGAGGCGGTTTGGCATTTGTTCGAGATGCTGGCGGACGACGGTCATAGTGTCCTCGACGGCGTTTTCAACGGCCTGACGATCGAGCAGCTGGCCAATGGAGCGCTCGTATTCCATGCGCGCAGTTTTTGCGGCGTAGATTTCTTTGATTGCCCGTGCGGCTTGATAGCTGTTGGGGTCCCCCCGCTCCGCCGGTGGGGCTGGAGGCGGTTTGTTTTCTTCCGGATTAGCTTGGGATGCCTTCAGGAGCGTGCCTGCGCGCGCGCTGGCGTGGCGTTCGGATACGTCGACACGTTGTGGGTCGCGCGTGGCGTCGATTCGCGCCAGAGAGGCTTCTAGCTCGATTCCTGAGCCATCATCGGAGATCACCAGGCGATCGGCCGCTTTCAGGGCCGTAACGTAGCTGCGCGAGACGCCGAGATTGCGGGCGAGTTCGGCTTGGGTGACGGTGGTCATGGCTTGATCGCTTTCTTTTTCGTTTCAAGGTACAGGTCGGAGCCCGATATCGCTTTTTCTGGATCGATCTGAAACCGCGTTCCAACTTCCAGGCCGTTCTCCTTGGCCCAGAAAACAGGCTGGCCGTCGATCCCGGCTTTGATGCTTTCGTTGATCTGTTGCCGATGGAAAAATCCGGTTTCTCGCAGCGCGTCGAGGAACTCAGTGACCAGCGGCATGGCGATCCGCAGGGACTTGGTCATTGGGTTCTGTTCCGGGTGTTCCGGGTGTGTTCCGGGCAACTGTTCCGGGCGAAAGCCGCATGGATACTGGCTGTTCCGGGTGTTCCGGGTACTTTTACGTATACGCGCGAGAAATCTTTTTGAGGCGCGCGCGCGGGAAAAACGCGCTCGCGTATACGCGCGTCAGGCCGGAACACCCGGAACACCCGGAACAACCCTGTATTCATGCGGCTTTTGGCTGTTCCGGGTACCCGGAACAAAGGTTTTTTTGCCCGGAACAAGCTCATTTTTCTGCTTCCTTGTTGATCGCCGCAGAGAACCGGGCGCAGCAGTCAGTTTGCCAGCGGGTGTCACTGGCGTCTGTCGGCCGAACGGTGCCATTTGCGACAATGGATTCCATGGGCGGATAGACGATAGGCTTTGGAGTGGTTTCGGCCGAGGTCGGCGAGGCGTAGACGCGGGTTTTTCGCTTGTCCCAGCCAGGTAGGTGCTGGATCGAGGAGTAGAACTGCTCGCTGGTTCTCGGTCGACTTTCTCCGTTTGTCCGGCACCATCTCAGGTATGCGCTGTACAGGTCGGTGGATAAGCAGGGGATGACGGGAAGTTCCAGTTCTCCGTTGATCCAGTCTTCTGCAAACCGACGTTCTGATGGCAGCGACAGCCGCAACAGGTGCGACTTGGCGACGGTCATGGGGGGGCGTTTTTTGGGGTGGAATCCGGTGGTGTCGAGGTTCAGCAGGTGGTCATAGAAGGCGGCTATGCCGCCGTTCATGAGTTCCTCCTGGATCAGATCGTAGTATTTCTCGGGCTGTTCTGGCGGGGTGTAGATGACGAGGTGGCGGCGGTCGTCGTTGTCGAGCGGCAGGGGTTGGTCCTCGTTGGACAGGAACACCAGATTGATGTGGTTGCGCTGCCGGTAGGCCGTTCGGTGCAGGTCCCGGACCCGCACCCATGATCCCGTGACGAGTTCTTTAAGCTCGCCTTTGATGTGCCACATTTCTTGCCGGTTCACGACCTCCTCGGCCAGGATGAACAGCTTGCTGTCCGTCCAGTCGGCGTTAAATTTGTCTTCGAGCCCGCGCTGGTTGAGCACGGTGGCGTAATCCCCGTAGATTTCGACCAGGGCCTGGAAAACTGTGCTTTTCCCGGTGCCTTGCGGGCCGTGCATGATCACCGCTGTGCTCATCTTGGCGCCTGGATTCTGGAGCGGGTAGGCCATCCAGCATTGCAGCCAGTGACTGAGGGCGCAGGGGGTTTCGTCGTTGCTGCAGAGGTAGTCGATCAGTTCGATGAGCCGCTGGCAGTTGCCCTTTTTGGGTGCCATGGGCCAGCCTTGCCAGGTGTTGAGCTTGATGTTTTCGTCGGTGCCGGCCGGATCGAATCCGATTTCGTCAACGTAGTAGGCGCCGCGGGCAATCCATTCGGGATGACGCTTGATGTCGTCGGCTCGGACGCCTGCGGGCAATAGGGCGATCATCTGCTTTTTGTGGACCATGCGCTTGGTCCAGGTGTCGAATAGGCTTTCTCCGCTTCCGTCGTCGATCGGGAGAAATCTTTCGACGAGGGTATCTAGGTCGAGAATGCTGGCGGCGTCAGGCCGGCGCTTTTTCCCCCCCTCCCCATGCGGGATCTCTTTCGCGCATGCTTTTTTCAAATCCAGCCAGCCCAATGCCGACAGGTGGGCATCTAACTGGGAGCGGACGACGTGCAGCCCTTCCAGGGTGTGCAAATCGTTGAAATCGGTGGGGCCTTTGCGGTCGGTCGGCCGTTCGGCAGCGAAGACCGGAAGAATGAAGCTTCCGCCGACAGCTGCGGCGGCGGTTCTGGCGGCGATTTCGCCGGCGTGGTTTGGGGCTCCGGTCTTGGTCGGCAGGTAGTCGTCGTCAGCGCAGAAGAGGATTTTGACGTTTCGGTAAGCTTTCGACAACGCTTGTGCGACGCTCAGCAGATTGCCGGCGAAGTAGGCAACGGCAACCGGTAGCCCGGTCGCCTGGTGCAGTGTTGCGGCGGTGGCGAATCCTTCGGCGATCAGGAGGATGGTTCTTGGGATGCCGCCAATCAGGTAGAAGTGCCCAGTCATCACTACACCAAGCGGCCAGACATCCTTGTCGCGTTTTTTTTCCTTGATGACGGCCGGATCGGAATAGATGAGCTGCAGGCCACAGAACCGGCTGGTCACGTCCATGACCGGGATGAGCAGCGTCTGGTCTTCCGGATCGATGCGGACGCCGTGGGCGGCTATGCACTTCCGTTCGAGGTAAGGGCTGGTGACGGCATTCTCGGCGGATTCCCAGCGTTTTCTTGCCGCAATTCCGGCGGCCTCGGCCGCCTGCCTGGCTTCTGCATCGGCGGCCGCGCGGGCTTTGGCGTACATTTCACGCCAAGCGGATATTTGCTCTGTGGAAAACTTTCTGGTGTCGTCTCGTTTGAGACTTACCTTGTGGACAAAATGCTCTGCACCGACCGAATAGCCGAACGCGCCAATCAGGACGATTTCTTGCCCGTCGTAGGTCGAAACTTCATGAAGGTGAAACCAGCCGCGCTTTTCCGGCCCCAGGTCCTTCACCCGGCATCGTTTTTTTTTCCCGATCTCGATGTCGCCTGGCATCACCAGCAGGCCGATAGCCTGAAGCTGCCCAAGGACATCATCGAAATTCGTCGCGATCGTCATGCCCAGCCGGCCCTGTTCACTATGCCCATGATCCACCCACGTGCGACTTTTCGGGGCTCGCATTACCCTCAACGGTGGCTGCTGGG
>Ga0268298_10000998_pt1 | contig 34877 bp, 22 predicted proteins | sample WWTPWeurt_MetaG_FD_194462 | JGI IMG/M metagenome (GOLD analysis project Ga0268298, IMG submission 194462) | Activated sludge microbial communities from WWTP in Nijmegen, Gelderland, Netherland - WWTP Weurt | ecosystem: Engineered > WWTP > Aerobic digester > Activated sludge | place...
AAGTCGCTGTAAGTAGTTCGCTGCATTTAATTGGGAGACCCAGCAATGGCAATTACCGTACATTGCGACGTGGTGAGTGCTGAAGAGCAGATCTTCTCGGGTATCGTCGAGTTTGGCGTGTTCCCGGGTGAAGCAGGGGAGCTTGGTGTATATCCGCACCACACCCCGCTGCTGACCCGGATCAAACCCGGTACGATCCGCCTGAAAGTACCTGCCCAGGCCGACTACGAGCTGGTCTATGTATCGGGCGGCATGCTTGAGGTGCAGCCGAACATGATCACTGTTCTGGCTGACACTGCGATTCGTGCCCACGATCTGGACGAAGCCAAGGCGGTCGAGGCCAAGAAGCGTGCGGAAGAGGCTCTGGCCAACCGCAATGCCGAGATGGATTACGCCACGGCGGAGGCAGAACTGGCTCAGGCTGTTGCACAGCTGCAGGCGATCAAGAAGCTCAAGAATCGCCACTGAGATTCCGCTCGCGGATAGAAAAAGGCAGCCAACTGGCTGCCTTTTTTTTCGCAAAGATGCTGGTTCTTTCTAACGCTGCATTCCGGCCGGAATACCCAGTTCCAGTCGCGAAATTCTCGCCTCCAGACGTAACAGATCATCGTGCAGCCGCGTGACGTCCGCACTCAGCGTCGCGACTGGTGCAGGCCTCACGATCCAGGCCAATTCGTCTGCAACATACTCCGAAAAATTTTCGACAACACGTGACGCTGCTGACTTGCGGGCAGCCGCAAACGAGGCCGTCGTGCTGACGACCCTTCTGGCAACGATGTCGCCGGTCAGTCTGGCGAGATCGGCTTCCGGGTCCCAGCGCAGATTTCGAAACACAAAGCCGAGTGCTTCGGCGAAATCGGCCTTGCCGGAAAGTCGGGCAGCCGAAAAAACACTTCCGGGGTCCGACATCAGCCGCCCTGGCGCGTCGTCAGGCAGATGAATACTGACATCGGGGACCACGAATCCGGATGCTGCAGACAGGGTCCCGTCACCCGCAATTGTCATGGCGACGGAAAACGGCCCCATACCGATGCATGCGTGCTGCCCAGCAAAAGGCTTCAGCCTGTTGCGCGCCCAATCCTCGCCAGCCAGCAAATGATTGGCAAAACCGAGCAGCAACCGACTGAGCATGGCAACGAAAATCAGAACTTGAAGCCGCGATGAAGCGCGCAAACACCAAGTGTCAGGTTGAAATACTCGACGCGTTCGAGTCCGACCTGTTCCATCATCGACTTCATCGTCTCCTGGTCGGGGTGCACGCGGATGGACTCGGCGAGATAGCGATAGCTGGCATCATCCTTGACCAACATCTGGCCAATGCGAGGAATCACATTGAATGAGTAGAAATCGTACATGGGCGCAAGCGGCTTCCATACCTGCGAAAACTCGAGAACGAGCAAGCGCCCGCCCGGTTTAAGCACGCGTCGCATTTCGCCCAGGGCAGAATCCTTGTGCGTCATGTTACGAAGACCGAACGCGACCGTTACGCAGTCGAAATAGTCGGAGGGGAAAGGAAGCTTCTCGGCGTCGCACTGTGCGACCGGTGTGACAAAGCCCTTGTCGCACAGACGATCGCGACCGCGGGTCAGCATGGCGTTATTTATGTCAGTCAGCCAAACTTGTCCGCTCTTTCCGACACGCTTCTGGAAAGCAAGCGATAAATCGCCAGTGCCGCCCGCAACGTCGAGCACGCGCGAGCCTTCACGGACGCCGCTCTTTGCAATCGTAAAGGCCTTCCAGAGTCGATGCAGACCACCCGACATCACGTCATTCATCAGGTCGTATCGCTGAGCTACGGAGTCGAATACATCGGCGACCCGGCGAGCCTTTTCAGCCTCCTGAACCTGCTCGTAGCCAAAGTGTGTGGTTTTGTCGTTCATGGACACAACTCAGTGATGCCCGCAGCCGCCTTTGACGGGCGTGGGAGCAGGAGGGTTGTTGGCAGGATCACGACTCTTGCCTTCAGCCTGCAAGCGGTCGAGATAGGTCTGCCAGAGTTCGTCACGATGCCTGCCGAGGTTATAGAGCATGTCCCAAGAATAGAGACCACTATCGTGCCCGTCGCTGAAAACAGGCTTGATCGCATAGTTGCCGACCGGTTCGATGCGCTCGATCGTTACGTCGCGCTTGCCCACCTGAAGCACTTCCTGCCCTGGCCCGTGCCCGCGAGCTTCCGCAGACGGTGTAAAGACGCGCAGATACTCATAGGGGAGTTCAAAACGCTCCCCGGAATCGAAGGCGATCTCGAAGACGCGGGACTTCTGATGCAGCTTGATCTCGGTCGGCGCGGGAATGTCGTTGCCTAATCCGGCCATGATGCGGCTCCGGGTACATATGGAGAGGGCGTAATCATAGCCGGAAACGCGGTTGACCGGGGCTACAGCTTCAAAAAGCGGGGTCGGCTACTTTTCCAGAACGTAGCTGACGCGCTCGAAATCGGGGCCGTCCTGAAGGATATGATCGAGACGGACGCGCACCGGCGTTTCGGAGTAAATCTCGATGACCCGGCTTGGCTGGAACCATCCGACAGGCAGGACGAGCGACTGCGGTGCATTGATTGCATCGACTGCGGGAAGGAGGAATGCCTGTGTATAAAGCTCCGCCTTGCCGGTATGCCCCGACAGCAGCCGCGTGGCAATTGCCTGCGGAGTACCGGGGAGCGCGGCGATGCCGGCAACCAGGCCGCCGCTACGATCCTGCATCAGCCAAGTTACTTGAGCGAGAATGAACCGATCCCCGTCGTGCGGACAAACAGCAAGCAATTGTCCATGCGCGATCTTGGCACCGGCGATCGAGCGCATCAGCCGGAACCCGTTGGCTGACTGGTTAACGACCTCCCACTCATCCGGACGCGCCACCTGCGTGCCTTGCTGGATTTGCAGCTTCGCTGTCGGATCGTCCATCTGCCGGAACACGAACAGGGTATCGAAATCCTGCCGGGAATACATGCGCACATTTTCTGGCTGCGAAAACTCCTTCCCGGAGATGAAGAAGTGCATGGCTTCAAAGCCTGCGCCGACCTTCGCGATTCCGGATGCCGCCTGCCGGCGGAATTTGCGCGCAGCACGGGCCTGCGTCCAGGGCCGCGCCAAATGATCAAGCAAGCGCCGGCAATGACCGACCGAGCAATCCTCGCCGAGACCAATCTGCGCCGGCGACAGCTTCTGTGCCAGTTGCTGCCGAACCTGTGTCAGCACCATTGCAAGTCGGGAAGTGTCTAGCCTGCGCAGCTGGCTGGTGTTGAGGCTATCGGAAATCGACTTCAGCCCGGTGTCCTGCATCAGATCGACCGCGAAAGGCGGCAATGCCTCTCCCGGTTCCGCGCCATGGATGCTGACGAGTGGCGCCCATTGCGTCGCCCAGCGCCGAACAATGCCCTGATCCCGTACTGACAGGCTATAGGGGCCTGAAACGTCCATCAGCAGGGCCATGACGTAGGCTGCCATGCAGTGAGTCGAACGGCCGTGAGGATCGAGTGCGTCGGCGAGCGGGTAAGTGGCAACGCCCCACTCTTCCGCACTCGCATAGTAACCATGCAGATCAAGCCAGACGCCCGCAGGAATTTCACGCCGGGCACGATAGTGCTCGACAATGATCATCGTCGTGTAATAGAGGCAGCGATGAAGAACGAGCGCAATGCGCAAGGGGTGCTCGGGATCGTCGGCATCGGAATCGAGCTGTGCGCATTGCGAATAGGCGCGTGTCACCTTACGCCAGACCTCGACGACCTGATCGAATGCCTGCGCCTCGACGTCACCAGGCGGCAGCGGCTTGTTGACGTAACGACGCGCAAGCTCTTCTTCGACGAAGCAAAGCGGAACGCGTGTCTGTTCGAGAAGGTTAAGGTAGGTTAGTGCCGCGGGAGGTGACTGCAGCAGGCTGTCGAAGAACTGATTGAGCGAGACTTCGGATTGCAGCGGGTTTGCCAGCGGCAGCCGCGACAGGAAATTGAGGCCGGCATCCAGATCAGGGATAACCAACCGCGTCGTGTCACTGGCGTGCGATAAGCCGGTTGTGCTCATATGCCTTCTCCCTTGCCGTATTGTGCAATACGGGCGCCGATTTCCGTAGCAAGACGGAAATTGGGAACAGGGGCGCGTGCCGGACTGGAAACCCGCTGGGCGCTGCCCCAGATCGGTTGTGGAAAGTGTCGATCATCCCGCCAGCGGGGAATGACGTGCCAGTGCAAATGGGGAACGACGTTCCCGAAACTGGCCAGATTGATCTTGTCCGGCAAAAAAACCGAACGAACGACCTCCTCGACCGTGAAAACGACCGACATCAGCCGCGAACGCTCATCCATGCTCAGATCGGTCATTTCCGCTACGTGCCGGCGCACGATGACGCGGCAGAAACCCGGATAGTCAGCGTCTGCAACGCGGACCACGCGGCAGAAATCATCTTCCCACAGCATCTCGCCCCCAGGGCTGCTGCAAAGCTCGCAGCCCTCCACCTCGCCTGCGAGGTAGAGACCGAGACGCTCGACTTCACCAGTTACGGCGTTTCCAACGGAGGCAATGAGTGCATTCTGGTTATCCATGAATGCATCGTAAGCGCTCACGGGAGACGAAATGAAGGAAATATTTCACGGAATTCCGACACTTGGCGCCGAAACTCCGAGTGAAATCTACAAAAGCACGCGTTCAATCCCGCCTGCGTTCGCCTTCTGCACGTAATTTTCCATCCAGTTCGCCCCGAGCAGGTGCTTCGCCATTTCGACGACGACATAGTCGGACTTCATGTCGGCGTCGTCGTTGTAGCGCGACAAGCCCTGCAGGCACGACGGGCAGGAGGTCAGCATCTTCACGTCACCATTGAAGCCGTCGGCGCGCAGTTTGGCGGCGCCCTTTTCTATCTCCAGCTGCTTGCGCGACCGAACCTGGGTCGAGATGTCCGGGCGCGATACTGCCAGCGTGCCGGATTCGCCGCAGCAGCGATCCGACAGGTCGACCGGCTGGCCCATCAGTTCGTTAACCACCTTGATCCCGGACATCGTCTTCATCGGCGCGTGGCAGGGCTCGTGGTACATGTAACGGACGCCCTCGACGCCCTCCAGCTTCACGCCCTTCTCGATCAGGTACTCGTGGATATCGAGGAGGCGGCAGCCGGGGAAGATCTTCTCGAACTGATACTTTTGCAGCTGGTCCATGCAGGTGCCGCAGGAGACGATCACCGTCTTGATGTCCAGGTAGTTCAGCGTGTTCGCGACACGGTGGAAGAGCACGCGGTTGTCGGTCGTGATCTTCTGTCCGGCATCCTCCTCGCCGGCGGCGGTTTGCGGGTAGCCGCAGCACAGGTAACCCGGTGGCAACACCGTCGCCGTCCCGAGTTCGTAGAGCATCGCCTGCGTGGCGAGGCCCACCTGCGAAAAAAGGCGCTCCGAGCCGCAGCCGGGGAAGTAGAAGACGGCGTCCGAATCTTCCCTGAACTTCTGCGGATCGCGGATCACCGGCACGACGGTGTCGTCTTCGATGTCGAGCAGCGCGCGCGAGGTGCGCTTGGGCAGCCCGCCTGGCATCGGCTTGTTGATGAAGTGGATGACCTGGGCCTTGATCGGCGCCTTGCCGAGCGTTGCCGGCGGTGCCTTGACCTGACTCTGGATCAGGCCGAGCGACTTGGCGATGCGGTAGCCAAGGCGCTGCGCCTTGTAGCCCCATTCAATCATGCCGGTACGAATCAGCTTGATCGTCGCCGGGTCCTTGGCCGTGAGGAAGGCCATCGCTGCCGCCTTGCCCGGGTTGAAGGATTTCTTGCCCTGGTTGCGCAGCAGGTTGCGCATCTTGACCGTGACGTCGCCGAAGTCGATGTCGACCGGGCACGGCTTCTCGCACTTGTGGCAGATCGTGCAGTGGTCGGCGACGTCCTCGAACTCGGCCCAGTGCGCCAGCGAAACGCCGCGGCGGGTCTGCTCCTCGTAGAGGAAGGCTTCGATCAGCAGCGAGGTGCCGAGGATCTTGTTGCGCGGCGAATAGAGCAGGTTGGCGCGCGGCACGTGCGTCGAACACACCGGCTTGCACTTGCCGCAACGCAGGCAGTCCTTGATGTCGTGCGAGATCTCGCCGATCTCGGTCTGCTCCATGATGATGGACTCGTGGCCCATCAGGTTGAAGCTCGGCGTGTAGGCATCGTCGAGGTTGGCCGGGCGGGCGTCGGCAAACGGCTTCGCAGCGCTGCCGCGCATCAGCTTGCCGCGATTGAAGCGGCCCTGCGGATCGACCTTCGCCTTGTAGGTCCAGAACGAGGCCATCTCCTCGTCGGTCAGGTAATCGAGCTTGGTGATGCCGATGCCGTGTTCGCCGGAGATGACACCGTCGAGCGAGCGCGCCAGCGCCATGATGCGGTCGACGGCGCGGTTGGCCGTCTGCAGCATCTCGTAGTTGTCCGAGTTGACCGGGATGTTGGTGTGCACGTTGCCGTCGCCGGCGTGCATGTGCAGCGCGACGAAGACGCGACCGCGCAGCACTTCCTTGTGGATCGCCTCGATGCGCGTCAGCACCGGCTGGAAGACCGTGCCGTCGAAGATCTTGGCCAGCCGTGCCTTCAGCTCGGTCTTCCACGAGGTGCGGACGGAATAGTCCTGCAGGCGATGGAAGAGCGTGGGATTGGCGGCACGGTTGGAGAGGTCGCTGGCGTTGATGCCGTACTCGGCGAACTGTTTTTCGGCCTCGGCCAGCGGCAGGTCGAGGTTGTCGAGCAGCCACTGCCAGCGGCGACGCACGCTGGTCACATAGTCGAGCGCGGCCTGGCGGCGGTCGCCGATCAGCACGTCCTTGTCGAGACCGGCATCGCCGGCATGCAGCGGCAACTCACCCTGCAGGAACTCGGCCAGCGCATCGCACAGCGCCAGCTTGTTCTGCGTAGAGAGCTCGATGTTGATGCGCTCGATGCCGTCGCAGTAGTCGCCCATGCGTGGCAGCGGGATGACCACATCCTCGTTCACCTTGAAGGCATTGGTGTGCTTGGAGATGGCGGCGGTGCGCGAACGGTCGAGCCAGAATTTCTTGCGCTGCTCGGGCGAAACGGCGATGAAGCCTTCGGCGCCGCGCGTGTTGGTCATGCGGATGACGGCCGAGGCGGCATTCATGACGGCCGTTTCGTCGTGGCCGACGATGTCGCCGATCAGCACCATCTTCGGCCGACCGTGACGCTTGGCCTTGGTCGTGTAGCCGACGGCGTTCACATAGCGCTCGTCGAGGTGTTCGAGGCCGGCGAGCAGCACGCCGGCCGTGTTGCCTTCGCCGCCCGGCTTGAAGTAGTCGGTGATCTCGACGATGGCCGGCACCGCTTCGCGGACCTGACCGAAGAATTCGAGGCAGACGGTGCGCGTCACCGGCGGCATCTTGTGCAGTACCCAGCGCGCGGCGACGATGAGGCCGTCGGTACCTTCCTTCTGCACGCCCGGCACACCGCCGAGGAATTTGTCGGTGACGTCCTTGCCCAGCCCGTCCTTGCGGCAGTGCTGGCCGGGCATCGACAGTTCCTCTTCCGACAGCAGCTTCTTCCCGGTCGGGTCGAAGCGCTTGATGCGAAAACGGACGGTGTGCTGCTCGTGGATCTTGCCGAAATTGTGGTCCAGACGCTCGACTTCCAGCCAGTTGCCGTCCGGATCGACCATCTTCCACCAGGCCAGGTTGTCGAGTGCGGTACCCCACAGCACGGCCTTCTTGCCGCCGGCGTTCATGGCGATGTTGCCGCCGATGCAGGAGGCCGAGGCCGAGGTCGGGTCGACGGCGAAGACGCGGCCGGCGGCGGCGGCGGCCTCGGACACCTTCTCGGTGACCACGCCGGCGCCGGTGCGGATGGTGGCGTAGGTATCGGTATGGCCCGGCAGCACCAGTTCCTCGACCGGGCCGAGGTCGATCAGCTTTTCGGTGTTGATGACGGCCGACAGCGGTGTGAGCGGGATCGCGCCGCCGGTGTAGCCGGTGCCGCCCCCGCGCGGGATGATGGTCAGGCCGAGCTCGATGCAGGCCTTCACCAGCGGCGCCATTTCCTCTTCGGTATCCGGATAGAGGACAACGAAGGGATACTCGACGCGCCAGTCGGTGGCATCCGTTACGTGCGAGACGCGGGCCAGTCCGTCGAAGGCGATGTTGTCCTTGCGCGTGTGCTTCGAGAGCACCTTCAACGCTCTGGTGCGAAGCTTGGCTGACTCCGCGAAGCGACGTTCGAAGGCGTCGACGGCAGCATGAGCGGCTACCACCAGCTTTGCCACGCGCTCATTGCCCTGACGGCGCTTGTCGACCTCGTTGAGACGGTGGCGTAATGCATCGACCAGGGCGCGGCGGCGTTCGCCGTTGGCCAGCAGGTCGTCTTCCAGATAGGGATTGCGCTGTACGACCCAGATGTCACCGAGCACCTCGTAGAGCATGCGCGCTGAACGGCCGGTGACGCGCTCGCTGCGCAGTTCGTCGAGGATCGCCCAATTCTCCTGGCCGAGCAGGCGGATGACGATCTCACGGTCGGAGAACGAGGTGTAGTTGTAAGGGATTTCGCGCAGGCGGGCGGTCATGGCTGTGTAAGGGGTGCTTCAAAAGGGAAATTCTAGCGTATCGCAATGCAACATGGACAACTGGAATGGACTGGGTAAAGCGACAAAGGTTTCATGAATGTGATTGCTGCGGATAACTCGAAAGTCCTGTGGCGACGCTCTGTAACGTGCACTTATGCCTTGGCAGCCGCATCTTTGCTGTAGTTAAATGGCCGCATCGGAAAAACGTCGGGAATCGTCGAGTTTTTTACGACGCTTCATCACTCTGAAAGCACCATGTCCGATTCACCTGTATCCGCTGCCGCAACCGGCCTGAGGGAAGACCTGCTGCATCATGACCCGCTGCTCGGGTGCCTGGTGGAAATGACGCGACTCCATGGCCGGCCGAGCACGCGTGCCGCGCTTACGGCGGGGATTCCGCTCGAGAAAGGCTGCCTCACACCCTCGCTTTTTGCGCGTTCTGCCGCAAGGGCCGGCTTCGCATCCAAGATCGTCCGACGCCCGGTCGAGCGCATCGACAATGCGTTGCTGCCTGCCATCCTGCTCCTTCACGGAGATGAGGCCTGCATCCTCCTCGGCTGGGAGGGCGAGGGCGATGCTGCCTCGGCCCGCCTCCTCTTTCCGGAATCCGGGCAGGGGGAGATTCGGCTGGGGCGCGAGGAACTGCGGGCCCGCTATCTCGGCATCGCCATCTTCTGCCGCCCCCGCTTTACCTTCGATGCGCGCGCACCCGAGGTCGGCGAGGTCAAGTTGCGCCACTGGTTCTGGGGAACCTTGGCCGAACAGTGGTCCGTCTATCGCGATGTCGTGGCAGCAGCGTTGCTGATCAACGTCTTCGCCCTGGTCATGCCACTGTTCACGATGAACGTGTACGACCGTGTGGTGCCGAACAATGCCGTCGATACGCTGTGGATGATGGCCCTCGGCGTGCTGCTCATCATCGGCATGGACTTCGGCGTTCGTCTGCTGCGCGGGCATTTCATCGATCTCGCCGGTGCGCGCATCGACGTGCAGCTTTCCTCGTCCATCATGGAGCGCGTACTCGGCATGCGCATGGAGGGTAAGCCGGCCTCCGTCGGCTCCTTCGCCTCGAACCTGCGGGCCTTCGAATCGGTCCGTGACTTCATCGCGTCGGCGACCGTATCGGCGCTCATCGATCTGCCGTTCGCGCTCATCTTCATCGTCGTCATCATCTGGATATCGTGGCCGCTGGCGCTCATTCCGCTGGTCGCGCTCGTGATCGGCCTCATCTACGCCTACGTCGTGCAGCACAAGATGCACGAACTCGCCGAGACCAGTTATCGCGCCGCGGCCATGCGCAACGGCGCTCTGATCGAAAGCCTGACGGCGCTCGAGACGATCAAGACCCAGTGCGCCGAGGGTACAGTCCAGAAGAAATGGGAGAGTACGACCGCCTTCCTGGCGCGCATCAACGCCCAGACCCGCCTGCTGTCGGCCTCGGCGATGAACGGAGCGGCGGCGATCCAGCAGTCAGTCAACGTCCTGCTCATCATCGGTGGCGTCTATCTCATCCATGCCGGTGATCTCAGCATGGGCGGCCTCATCGCGGTGACCATGCTCGGCGGGCGTGCGATCACGCCACTCGGTCAGGTCGTCGGGCTGCTGATGCAGTACCAGAATGCCCGCACCGCACTCGAGTCGCTTGAGAAGATGATGACCAACCCGGTGGAGCGCGGTGACGACGAATTCATCCATCGTCCGGAACTCTCGGGCGAGATCGAGTTCCGTGATGTCTCCTTCTCCTATCCCGGACAGGCCGAGCCGGCGCTCAGAAACGTCTCGTTCCGCATCCGTGCCGGCGAGAAGGTCGTCGTCATCGGGCGTACCGGGTCCGGAAAGACGACGCTGCAGAAGCTGATCCTCGGTCTCTACAAACCGACCGAGGGCGCGGTGCGCCTCGACGGTATCGACCTGCGCCAGCTTGACCCGGCAGACATCCGCCGCAATATCGGTTTTGTCGGCCAGGAGTGCATCCTCTTCTATGGCAGCCTGCGCGAGAACATCAGCATCGGGGCACCCTATGCCGACGATTCCGCGATCGTCCAGGCTGCCGAGGTTGCCGGCCTTACCCAGTTCGTCAATCGTCATCCGCAGGGCTTCGATATGCTGATCGGCGAGCGCGGCGAATCGCTTTCCGGCGGCCAGAGGCAGGAAGTCGCGATTGCCCGTGCCGTGCTCATGGATCCACCGCTGCTCCTGCTCGACGAGCCGACGAGCGCCATGGATTTCTCGACCGAGCATCAGTTCAAGCAGCGCATCAGGCAGTATGCGGCGCACAAGACGATGATCATCGTCACGCATCGCACCAGCCTGATCGAACTTGCCGACCGCATCATCGTCGTCGACGAGGGCCGCATCGTGGCCGACGGCCCGCGCGAGCAGGTCATCGATGCCCTGCAGTCCGGCAAGGTGGGGAAGGGCCAGTGACGCAATGAGCGACCTCAACCCCCGTCTGATCGCCGCCGGCCAGCGTCTCGTGACCTGGCTCGAGAAGGTCCGTATCCCGCTGCAGCCGCACTTCGATCGCTGGGTAGCCAGCATGGAGACGGCCGAAAAGGAGCGTGAGCACCGAGGCTTCGAGGCCGATGCCGATTACGCCATCCTGCACCAGGAGCCGCTGCGTGCCCGCGTCCTGCTCAAGTCGATCGGCATCGCCTTTGCCCTCTTCGTGATGTGGGCAGCCGTCGCCCAGGTCGATGAGGTGACGCGCGGCGAAGGCAAGGTCATTCCCTCGCGGCAGGTCCAGGTTTTGCAGAGCCTCGACGGCGGTTTCGTCTCGGAAATCCTTGTCCGCGAAGGCGAGATCGTGCAGCCCGAGCAGATGCTGCTCAGGATCGACGAAACGCGTTTCGTTTCCTCGGTCAAGGAAAGCCGCGTGCAGTACCTTGCGCTCGCCGCGAAGGCGGCCCGCCTGCGCGCGCTGAGCGAAGGCAAGCCGCTCGAGATGCCGGCCGACGTCCTCAAGGAAGACCCAAAAACCGCCGACGAGGAGCGCCGGCTTTACGAGTCCCGGCGTGAGGAGCTCGATGCGCAGGTCTCGATCGCCCGGCAGCAGCTGGCGCAGCGCCAGCAGGAACTGAACGAGCTGCGCGCCAAGTACGAGAATGCCGCGCGTGCCTTCGAGCTGACTTCCAAGGAGCTGACCGTCACCAAGCCGCTCATCAACTCCGGTGCCGTTTCCGAAGTCGAGTTGCTTCGTCTCGAGCGGGATGTCGCCCGCTTCCGCGGCGATCGCGACATGACTTCGGCGCAGATCGGCCGTGTGCAGGCGGCAATCACCGAGGCCAACCGCAAGATTCAGGAGGTCGAGCTCGCCTTCCGCAACGACTCCGGCAAGGAACTGGCGGAAACGATGGCCAAACTGAACAGTCTTTCCGAGGGCAGCATTGCGCTTTCCGACAAGGTCAAGCGTTCGGTCCTCCGCTCGCCGGTCAAGGGAACCGTCAAGCGCCTTCTGGTGACCACCGTCGGAGGGGTCATCCAGCCCGGCAAGGACGTCGTCGAGATTGTTCCGCTGGAAGACAACCTGCTCCTCGAAGCCAAGGTCCAGCCGCGTGACATCGCCTTCCTGCGTCCCGGGCAGAAGGCTGTCGTAAAGTTTACTGCCTACGATTTCTCGATCTACGGCGGCCTTGACGGCGTTCTGGAGCATATCGGCGCCGACACCGTCACTGATGAGAAGGGCAATGCCTTCTACACCGTCCGCGTGCGCACCAACAAGGCGACGCTCGGCAAGGATCTGCCGATCATTCCCGGCATGATCGCCGACGTCGAGATCGTCACCGGCGAAAAGAGCGTGCTCACCTACCTGATGAAGCCGGTCCTGCGTGCCAAGTCGCGGGCGTTCAGCGAGCGCTAGCGACATGGCTGAGCAGCTCTTCCTCTCGGCAGACGGCCGGCTGCGCGATACCTGGCGTACCGCCTTCCCCGCGGCGCGCGCGCAGCGTCCGGCCGAACCGCTTGTCGGCGATGTTCTGGTCTGGGTGCTGGTGGCGCCCGGCGAGAAGGCCGCGCGACAGATCGCCGCCCTGCGTCAGCGTGGTGTGGCACAGCCGCTGATCGTTCTTGCCGATGAACCCGGTGAAGACGACGCCCTCGCGGCGCTGACGGCCGGGGCCTCCGGTTACTGCAACAGCCACGCGGCACCGGAAGTCCTGTCTCAGGTAGCGACGGTGGTCGGAAACGGCGGCCTCTGGGTCGGGCAAGGGCTGATGCAGCGCCTGCTCGCCGGTGCCGCCCGCCTGCTGCCGCCGAACCCATCCGACGGCTGGGCCGATACCCTTACCGAGCGCGAACGGGAGGTGGCGCATGCCATCGCCCGCGGTGCCTCGAACAAGGAGGTCGCTCGCGAACTGGCGATCACCGAGCGTACCGTCAAGGCGCACGTCGGGGCCATCCTCGAAAAGCTGGGCGCTCGCGACCGGCTGCAGCTTTCCCTCATCGTCAATGGGGTCGAATCTTCACGCTGAGTGCCCTGCCTTGATGTCAGCCTGTTGTACTTCGGTACAGTAGGCGCCGCCGCCGCAGCCGGCTATCGTTCCTCCATCCAGAAATCCGATCGGAGCGAACATCATGGCCGAAGCCGTCGTCATTGCCCGCGTAGCCGCCCTCCAGGGCGAAGTCTTTGCCCGCAGCCCTGAAGGTACTGTCCGCCGCCTGAAAGTCGGCGACCCCGTGCGCGAGGGTGACGTCATCGTTCCGGGTGCCGGCGGCCGGGTCGAGCTTGCCCTGCAGGATGGTACGACACGCCTGGTCGGCAGCGGCGAACAGCTGACGGTCGATGCCGAGGTCGCTGCCGAAGTGAAGCCGGGCGCCGCCGATGCGGCGCTGCTCGCCGGCAACGGAGAATTCGAACGGGTCATCAAGGCCATCAACGAGGGCGGTTCGCTCGACGAATTGCTGGAAGAAACGGCGGCCGGTGAGGCTGGCGGGGTCGACGGCGGCAGCTCCTTCGTCCGCCTGTTGCGCATTACCGAGAATGTGGATCCTCTGGTCTTCCGGTTCGGCAGCCCCGACCGAGATCAGTTTGACGAACCGCCCGTCGGTGGCAGTGCCGGCACGGGGCCGGGAGCCCCGACCATCTCGGCGGATGACGGCAACAACGTGGCACCCGGCCAGGCGACGGTCCGCGAACGCGGGCTGCTCAGCGGCGGCGACACCAGCGAGACGACCACCGGCACGATCACCGTGCAGGTTCCCGGAGGCGTGATCAGCCTGACAATCGGCGGCACCAGCTTCACGGCGGCCCAGCTCGGCAACCCCGCCTACCTTGCGGCCAATCCGGTCGATACCGGCGAGGGGCTCCTCACCGTCACCGGCTACAACACGGTGACCGGCGTGCTCAGCTACAGCTACACGCTCAAGGGGCCGGTGAACCAGCCGGGCGTCAGCGAAACCATCGACAACATCGCAGTGTCGGTGACCAGCCCCGGTGGCACGGCCAGCACGACGCTCGGCATTCACATCATCGACTCGGTCCCGCAGGCCCTGAACGACAGCAATACCGTCGGCGAGGATGCCGTACCGAACAGCATCATCGGTAACGTCTTCACCCCCAATGACGACATCGGCGCCGATGTCGTCGCCAACCCCGTCACGCCGACCGCCGGCACGGTCGCCCTCAGCTACGGCAGCTTCCAGCTCAATGCCGATGGCAGCTACACCTACACGCTCGACAACGCCAACCCGGCGGTGAATGCCCTGAAGACGGGGCAGACGCTGACCGAGACCTATACCTACACGATCACCGATGCGGATGGCGACGCCAGCACGGCGGTGCTGACCATCACCATCAGCGGCAACACCGACGGCCCGCCGAGCATCGTCCCGGTTGACGGCAACGGCGCCGTGACCGGCCAGGCCACGGTCAACGAACAGGGCCTGACCAGCGGCGGCGACACCAGCGAGACGACCACCGGCACGATTACCGTCAGCGCCCCGGACGGCCTCGCCAGCGTCGTCATCGGCGGCATCACCTTCACGGCGACGCAGCTCGGCAACCCGGCCTACCTGGCGGCAAACCCGATCAACACCGGCACCGGCACCCTCACGCTGACCGGCTTCAATGCAGCGACCGGCGCCCTCAGCTACAGCTACACCCTCAACGGCCCGGTCAACCAGCCCGGCGCCACCGCCACGACCGATCCCATTCCGCTCACGGTCAACGATCTCGGCGGCGACAGCGCCACCGGCACGCTGACCGTCAACATCCTCGACACCGCTCCGCTGGCGAACCCTGATGCCAACGCCGTGACCGAAGACACGGCCCCGAACCCGGTATCGGGCAACGTCATCACCACGGGTGGTGGCAGCGACACCCTGGGTGCCGACGCCACGGCAGTCACCGGCATCATGGCCGGTGCGGGCGTCCCGGGCAGCAACGTCACGGCGGGCACGACCAGCGCCAACGGCACCAACGTCGCCGGCACCTACGGCACGCTGGTCCTCGGCGCCAACGGCAGCTACACCTACACCCTGAACAACGCCAACCCGGCCGTGCAGGCGCTCGCCCGCAACCAGGCGGTCAGCGACACCTTCACCTACACCATCACCGATGCCGATGGCGACATCAGCACCACGACGCTGACGGTGACCGTCACCGGTACCAACGATGCGCCCGACATTACTGTTGGTGCAGGCGACAGCGCGAGCGCCGGCCTGACGGAGACCAATGCCGGACTGGCCGCGAACGGTACGCTCAGCATCTTCGACATCGATACGCAGGACACCGTCGCTCCCAGCGTGACCAGTGTCACCGCGAGCTATGCCGGTCCCGGTGCACTTCCGGGGACGCTGACCAATGCCCAGTTGCTGGCCATGTTCAGCGTCAGCGGCGGCGATCCGAGCACCCTTGGGCAGGGCGTGGCAAACGGGATCGGCTGGAACTTCAACTCTGGGTCGCAGGCCTTCGACTTCCTGCCCAACGGCAGCACCCTCACACTCACCTACAACGTACGTGCCACCGACAGTTCCGGTGCAGCGAACAACACCGACAACCAGACGGTGACGATCACCATCACCGGTACCAACGACGGTGTCGTCGCCAATGCCGATGTGCGTTCGATTGCCGAAAACGCGAATGCCGCAGGCCGCAGCGGCAACGTACTGACGAACGACGTGCTCGACCCGGATCTCGGCCAGACGACGAGCGTTACCGGTTTTTCGCTTGATCACAACGGAGACGGGGTCGCAACGAACTTTGCTCCCGGCACCTCGGTGACCGTGACCTCGGCCTCGGGCGGCACGCTCGGTGTGTTCACCTTGGCCGCCAACGGTGCCTACTCCTTTACACCGCATCTGGCGAACTACAGTGGTTCGGTGCCGGTGATCACCTACACGGCAACCAGCACGGGTGGCGACAGCGCGAGTTCGACGCTGACGATCACCGTGACGCCGGTTTCCGATGCGCCAGGCGTCACCCGGGACGCGGCGACCGTCATTACCAACGAGGATACCGCTGTCGCGCTCGGGCTCAACGCACCGACCGTGAGTGACCGGATTGATCAAACCGGTGCCGCAGCCGGCGACAACCCGGAACGCCTAAGCCTCATTACCTTGACCGGAATTCCCAGCGGCGTACGCCTGCTTGACGGGACGAGTGGTGATGCTGTTCTGTTTACATCAACGGGCGGCACGATCACCGTACGCCTGTCTGACGCCACCAATCTGATTGCGTCGCCGGGTGCAGCAACGCTGACCATGACGACGGCGCAGTTCGAAGCCCTGAAGTTGCTGCCCGCCGCTCATAGTGCGACCAATTTCACGGTGACGATGCGTGTTACCGAATATGAGGTCGATAACTCAGGGAATCCGCTATCGGGCGTGGCCGGGGTGGCTGCAACGACGACCGTTGCCAACAACGTCCTCGCCGTGACCGACCCGATCGACCTGCGTATCAACGGCGGCAATGGCCCGCACAGCGTGACGATCAGCGAGGATGCGGCGCTCAATCTCACTCCGCTGCTTTCGGCGACCTTCCAGGATCTCGATGGCAGCGAGCGGCGCGACATCATCATCGCCAATCCGGCCGGTAACGGCACGATCTTCGTGAACGGCAATGCGGTGGCTGCCGGAAGTTCCTACACGATTGCGTGGAACGCCGCGGGGAATAACCTCGAAACCTCGCAGGCAGGCTTCCCGGCGATCAGCATCACGACTGCTCCCAATTTCAGCGGTGACCTCAATGGCATCACCATCACACTGAGCGCCCGCGATACCGACAGCGATTCTCCGACGGCAACGCCATTGACGCTGACCGACAGCGTCACGCTCAACCTGTTTGTGACGCCGGTCGCCGGCGACGTGACGATCGCCCCGGTGTCGACCCCGGAAGATACCGGTGTCCGCTTCCTCAACGCCCTGTCGCTGACCGATACCGACGGCAGCGAGGCAATCACCGGCATCACCGTCAACGCTGTCCCCGCCGGCTGGGTCATCCGCGACGAAAACGGGGTCGTGGTATTCACCGGCAATGGTGCGGCCGCCTACACGGTGCCTGCCGGCGAGGTCACGAACGGCGACTTCCGCAACTACACCATCACTCCGGCGGCGCATAACAGTACTGATCGCACGCTGTCGATCGCCGTGCAGACGACCGACACGCGAACGGTCAATGGCGCGCCGGTGGTCAGCACGACCACGACCAACCTCAACCAGGCAGTCACCGTCACCGCCGTCGCCGAGCGTGTCGGCGTCGACAGCAATGCCGACGGCACTCCCGATCTGACGATGAACGCCAGCTTCAGCTACACCACCGCGGGCGCCGAAGACCAGTGGTTCGCGCTGTCGACAAACGGCTTCGATTTCCGCACCCCCTGGACGAATCAGGATGCCGACGGCAGCGAGCGCACCTTCGCGCTGGTCACGCCGGTGCTCTCCGGCGGTTCGGCGATCGGCTCGCAGTTCCAGTACACGCTCGGCGGCGTGACGACGACGCTGACCTACACCGGAACCCCCCTGCAGATTCCGATGGACGCATTGGGCACGGTCCTCTTCAGGGCGGCGCCAAACGTTGCCGGCAGCTTCGAGATCCAGGTGCAGGCGCTGACCATCGACACCGACCCGAACGGCGGTGCGCCGGTGCAGGCCATCTCCGGCTCGGCAACGCTGACCAATCTGGTGATCGCACCGGTGGCCGATCCGGTCACCCTGGCCGTCGATGCGCCGGCGGTCGGCAACGAGGATACGGCAATCGCGCTGGTGATCCGCCCGAGCAGCGCTGACCCATCGGAAACCTTCAACGTGACGATCAGCGGCATTCCGGCGGGTGCAGTCATCCACTACAACGGTGTCGTGCAGACAGTGACGGCCGGCGCCGTCACGATCAACGGGTTCAGTTCGGCGCTGCCGCTGACGATCACCCCGCCGCCGAACAGCAACGTCGACATCCCGCTCTCGGTTTCCGCCGTCTCGGTCGACACCGCCGCGGCGCTGACCAGCGTCTCGGGAGCGACCTCGTTGCCCTTGCTCGTCGATGTGCGCGGCGTGGCCGACCCGGTCACGCTCTCGGTGCAGACCCTGCAGACGACGGAAGCCGTGGTCGACGGCAATGCCCGCCGCATTCCGCTGGCCGGAGCGGTCACCTCGGCGCTGCCGGTCGATGCCGATGGTTCGGAAACCGTTTCGCTGACCATCACCGGCATTCCTGCCGGCATCAACGTCACCGGGCTGACCTTCATCAGCGGCACTGGCAGTAGCCGTGTCTGGTCCGGCACGCCCGCCGAATTCGCTGCCGCCGAACTGGTCGTCGGCAACGCCCATTTCAGCGGCACGATCAATTTCTCGATCCGCGCCGTGTCCACCGAGAACGACGGCAACAGCCTGACCGGCCCGACGCTGCCGGTCCGCATCGAGGTCGCGCCGTCGCCCGAAGCCCTTATCAGCGCGCAGACCACGGTGCTCGAAGACGCCCGTACTCCGGTCAACTTCGCGCTTCAACTGCCGCTGGCCGATGGCAACGAAACCCTGCACTCGGTGTGGATCAGCGAAGCCGATCTCGTCGGCAAGCCGTTCTCGCTCTTCCTCGGCGCCACGCCGCTGGCGACGGCGATCGTGCCCGATGGCGGCTGGTACAAGCTTTCCGCCGCGCAGGCGGCGAACGTCTTTGTCCAGGGCGCAGCCAACAATGATGCCGACGGCAGCTTTGCAATCAAGTACGAGGTGCGCGACCCGTCCTCCGACGGTTCGCTGCCGGCGAGCATCGCCCAGTTCGACGCCACCCACACGATCGTCGTGAACGCGGTCACCGACCCGACGGTGTCGACCAACGACTACGACAGCAGCCAGGTCATCGGGGCGACCACGACGCTCGAGGTCAAGGTCACCGTCACGCAGCAGGACGATGCGGCGGCCGGCGGCGCCAAGGACATCGACGGCAGCGAGCGCCTGCTCTACTTCATCATCGACAGCGTGCCGATCGGCGTCACCGTCGAGGGGGGCCGCTACATCGGCAACACGCCGGGCAATCCGAACACCGGTCGCTGGATTCTCGACACGCCGGATACGCCATTCAATGCTGCGGCGCTGGAGCAGACGATCCGCTTTGCGCTCGATGGCACCAGCACCCAGCTGTCGAACCTCAACCAGTCGATCAGCATCATTGCCCACACGCAGGACACCGGCGGCAGCGAGCAGACCTCGACGACGACGTGGACGCTGCGTACCACCCCCGGTTTCATCGACAGCGAGCCGATCCCCGGAATTCCGGCGGCGACCATCACCCAGTGGGCGCCGGATGCCGTGCCGGCGGGGATGTCCGAGGATGCGCCGACGCCGCTCAGCGCGCTCGTCGATGCCCAGATCAGCGGCAGTTCGCCGTATGCGGTCACCCTCACCGGCCTGCCGGCCGGCAGCATCGTCGCCGGCATGATGCAGACGACGATCGGAGGCCAGACCGTGTGGACCGCGCAGGGCAGCGGCGGCAATGCCAGCCTGCAGGCGCTGCTCGCCGGCATTACGATCACGCCGCCGCCGAACTGGAACGACAATCAGGGCCCGTTCAGCTTCTCGACGACGCTCACCACCTATGATCAGGGCGGTGGCCGCAACGATGCATCGCTGACGGTGACGCCACCGGTCACGCCGGTCTCGGATGCCATCGACCTCGTCACCAACACTGCAGGTGCCGCCGAGGATGCGGCGGCGGCGATCAGCCTGACGCTCGCCAACCCGGAAGATGGCGCGGCCTCGCAGGTCATCGGCGGCAAGGTCTATATCAGCGTCAACGAGAGCGGCATGACGGCGAACGGCGGAGTTCTCAGCGTCGGCGGCGTACCGCTCGCGCAGGAATCCAACCCGGCCGGGCTCCCCGCCGGTACCTACTACGTCGTCACCGGTGTCAGCAGCGTCTCGGCGCTGGCCCTGGCGTACCAGGGCGCGGCCAATGCCAGCGGCACGATGGCGTACACCGCCTATGTGCAGGGCCAAGAGGCGGGTGCCGCCAACGTCACGCTCAGCCAGATCTCGGGCAGCCTGACGATCAGCCCGGTCAACGACACGGTGACGATCAGCGCGCCGAATGTCATCGGCAGCGAGGACCAGCGTGTGCCGCTGGCGGTCTCCGTCTCGCTGGCCGACCCGTCGGAAGTGCTTGCCTCGATTACGCTCAGCAGCGTGCCGGACGGCGTCCTTGTCTTCACGGGCAACGGTGCGCCGGGGGCGCTGGCGATCAACCTCGGCGGCGGCAACTGGGGCCTGCCGCTGGTCGGCGGCGTGGTGCCGAGCTACATCGCGCTGCAGCCCCCCGTGAACTGGAGTGGCACGATCAGTGGCCTGCAGGTTGGCGTCTGGTCAGGCGAACCTGGCCTCGACCCGGCGCTGACGACGGCCAGCCTCGATGTCACCGTCAACGGCGTCGCCGACGGCATCGGGCTGACACCGACGCTCTCCTTCGGCAGCGAAGGGCAGATTGCCGCGCTGAACCTCAACAGCGTCATGCCCGACAGTGACGGCTCGGAGACGGCCACCCTCACGGTGAAGGGCCTCGGTCAGTATGCCGCCTTCCATGCCGGCGGATCGCTGCTGGCGGCGAGCTACGATGCCGTTTCCGACACCTACACGCTGAGTGGCCTCACGCCGGCGCAGGTGACGGGGCTCGGCGTCATCCAGAAGGATGGCAGCTACACGCTGGAAGTCACTGCGCACACCGTCGACTCACCGGGCGCCAGTACCTCGGCCACGGTGACGGCGACCCTGCCGCTCAACATCGCCAGCGTGCCGGCAACCTCCGGAAACGACACGCTGCTCTACGACGGTGCGCCGCTCGACGGGTTGCTCGGCGTCGACACGATCGAACTGCGCCTCGGCGAGAACATCGATTTCGCCACGGCGGTCAATCCGAGCAATATCGAGCGCATCGACCTCATGCCCACGGGCGAGAATCACGCGCTCAGCAACCTGATGCTGCAGGACGTGCTCGACATGACCGGCAGTGGCAAGACGCTGACGATTCTCGGCGACGCCGGCGATACCGTCAGCCTGAAGAACGGTGCCGGCGCCGACCAGTGGACGCAGAACGGGACCGAGACGGTGGGCGCACAGGTCTTCGACGTTTACACCAATGCCGCCGATGCTGCCGTGAAGGTTCTGATCGAGCAGAGCATCCAGCGCAACGTCGACCCCTGATGGAGAACTGGCGGTCATCCGGAAAGGATGGCCGCCGGCTTTGCTTCCGCAGGCGGGGGAGGCCCGGCCTGCCGGAGCGATCTGCTCCCGCGAATTACGCCTGCTGCTTACTCCCTGACTCCCGGCCCCGTCGCGCCGTCGAACCCAACCTCGGCAAGCGCACCAAGCTCCGCCTCGCTCGCCACGCCCTCGGCAATAACCTTCATGCCGATGCCGTGGGCGATCGTCGTCAGCCCCTTGAGGAAGGATTGGTTGCCGATGTTCGCCTCCAGCCCGCGGATGAAGCTGGCATCGATCTTCAGGTAATCGAGACCGAGGTCGTGCAGGCGGCCGATCTCGCTGAACTGGCGGCCGAAGTGCTCGATGCCCATCTGGCAGCCGACATCCTTGAGTTCGAGACAGAGCGCCCGGAAAGCCTCGAAATGCGCAAGCGCGCCGGCCTCCGACACTTCCAGCCAGAGGCGCTGCGTTGCCGGATGACGTCGCAGGAGGGCGTGCAGCGCGTTGCGGAATGCCGGTGACTGGATCGAACTGGCCGAGAGATTGATGGCGAGCCCGCTCAGGTCGGGCTTTGCAGCGAGTTCGGCGAGGCCGAGTTCGACGGCGGCAAGGTCGAGCTGCGGCGTCAGCTTCAGCCGTTCGGCGACAGGCAGGAAGCGGCCGGCCGGCTGCCATTCGCCATCTTCGTCGAACATCAGCCGCAGCGGGCATTCGCGATGCATCAGCCCGCCGGGAAGCGAAATGACCGGGAAGGAGACGAGGCGTACCCAGCGCTGGTCAAGGGCGCGCTGGATCAACCGGGACCATTCGTCGGCGCTCTTAGGGGCATCGTCGCCCTCGTGCAGGTCGACGATGCGCAGGCCGTTGCGCCCTTCCGCTTCGACTGCCGCGAGGGCGGCATCGACCTGCGCCAGCACGGTCCCGAGTTCGATGCCGCGCGGGAAGCGTCCGCAGGCGAGCCAGGTGGTCTCGGCCTCGGGCAGGAAGCTGGCGGCCTCCTGCGTCAGTGCGGCAAGCAGGCCTTCGGCGGTGCCGACCGCATCGGCCATGCCGGGTACGAGAAGTGCGAAATCGGCGCCGTTCAGGCGCGCCGCGACAGCCTGCAGTCGCTGTCCCGCTGCCTCGTCGAGTACCTTGCCGAAACGGCGCAGCAGTTCGTCGGTGGCCTCGCGGCCGAGCGACTGGTTGATCGTCGCCAGGTGCGCCAGGCGGGCGATGAACAGTGTGCCGCCAGTCGCATCATCCGACTGCGTCGCTTCCCGCAGATGGGCCATGAAATAGCTGCGGTTGGCGAGCCCGGTCAGTGCATCACAGTTGGCCTCGCGGCGCACGCTTTCCAGGCGGGTTGCCTCCTCGTCGAACATCGCCTTAAGCCGTGTCACCGTCGCGTTCATCGCAGTCGCCAGTCGCTTCAGTTCGGGAACGGCAGGTTCCTCGATGGTGATGAAGCGCCGCTCGGAGATCGCCTGCGCCTGGCCGATCACGGCATCGAGCGGCCGCTTCAGGCGGCGCAGCACCAGTGAACCGAGGTAACCGCCGATCGCGCCCGCGAGCGCCAGCGCAAGGATCATGTCATGCGTGCTCTTCCAGAGTGCGCGATAGGCGAAGCGGCTGTGGCTGACGAGGCGAACGGTGCCGACCTGCTTCCAGCCGCTCGAAATCTGCGCCTCACCAGGATTCGCAGTGATCGGGAAGCGCCTTACGAACCATACGGGTGCGCCAAGCTCTCCACTGTCGGCAATGCGCTCGACGATCAACTGGCCTTCAGGATCGGTAACGCGGATGAGTTCGTAGTGGCCGCTGTCGAAAAGCGCCGCTGCGGCGAGCTCGATGTCCACGGCATCCGGCTGTTTTTGGGACAGGGCCAGGGCAAGCGCAGTGGCGTTGTCGGAATTCTTCAGCGTCAGCTGCTCGGAGAGATAGGTCCGCGCGGCGAGTGTCGAGGCAAGCAGACTGCCGGCCAGTGCGAGCAGGGTGCTGATGGCAATGGCGAGCCAGAGTTGTCGGTACATGGACATGGTTCAGTCCTCACGAAAATGGCGGTAGTTCATTCAAATCCTTCGGCGCTGGCGCGACGCATCAGATCGTCCCAGCGCGAGAGCTTGCCGGTGCCGCCCTTCGAAGCCATGGCGTTGCCGGCGACGCCCGCGAAGATGCCCTGGCTGTTGAAGCTGAAGACCGGCGTCAGATCAGGGCGCTTCGAGGCGGGCTTGATGATCGGATCCAGGTTGTCGAGCACCAGCGGCTCGGCGTTCGGCGAGGGGTAATAGGCGAGCACCATGTGTGCCCGTTGTTTGCCGCCCTGGCTCGCCTTGACGTAGATGAGGCGCATCTTGCTCACCGGCACGCCGGCCTGGCGCAGCGTGTAGTACTTGACGATCGAGAAGTCCTCGCAGTCACCGCGGCCGCGGCCGATTGTCTCGAGCGGCGTGGCCCAGTAGTCGCTCTGGTTCCAGATGGTGATGTCTTCGTCGAAGCCGATGTTGCGGTTGAAGAAGTCATTGACCCGGCGGAACTTGTCGGCCTCCGGCAACGAGCGTGTTGCTTCCAGCAGCGCCTGCCAGTCCTTGAGCAGGGTGATGCGCGCTGGGCCGAAACGGGCAATCAGCTGATCCTGCAGGCTGGCAAAATCGAGGGCGGAAGCCGTGACGCTCAAGCCGAGGGCCAGCGCTGCCGTGATCGTACAGAGCAGCTGCCGGGGTGCGTCTGGAGTACGCAGGGTGCGCAAGGTGCGAATTGCCTCGCGATATGGGATATTCGTGATTTTATACACAGCAAAGCCGTGGCCGGATGCCATAGAATCCGCGCCCTATGGGCTATAGTGCCCGGACAGAGGAAGCAATGCAAAGAAGAATTCTCAGACTCGGACTGGTCGCCGCCGCATTCTGCGCTGTCGGTATCGCGAGCGCGCAGACCGGCGGTGAGCGCAAGTTGCCGCACCGCACGCTGAAGGAGGTCGCGCAGCAGGCCGTGCTCAACAGCCCCGAGGTGCGTGCGCGCTGGCATGCCTTCCAGGAGGCCTCGGAGGAAGTCGGCGTCGTGCGCGGCGGCTTCCTGCCGCGTGTCGATGTCACCGCGGGCAAGGGCAAGGAAAAGCTGGACCAGCCGAGCGCCGGTCTCAACGACAAGGATTACACCCGCCACGGCCATGTCGTCAGCCTCAACCAGATGCTGTTCGACGGCCTCCTGACCTACAACGAGGTGAAGCGTGCCGGTCGTGCCCGCCTCGTCCGCTACTTCGAGTTCCTCGATGCTTCCGAGACTGCCGCGCTGGAAGCTTCGCGCGCCTACTTCGACGTCATTCGTTTCCGCTACCGGGTATTCCTCGCCGAGAAGAACTACATCGAGCACCGGATCGCCTTCGAACAGCTGAAGCGCCGCGCGGAATCCGGTGTCGGCCGCCGCGTCGACGTCGAGCAGGCAGGCAGCCGCCTGGCGCTCGCCGACGTCAATCTGACCACTGAACTCGCCAACCTGCATGACGTGACTGCGCGCTTCACGCGTATTGTCGGCGAGGCGCCACCGGCGGTAGCCTTCCTGCCCGGGCGTCTTTCGCAGGGGCTGCCGGGGTCGATGGACCAGGCCCTGACGACGGCCCTCGAACATAACCCGGCCCTGCGTGCCTCGATCGAGAACAGCGAAGCGGCGGTCTACGATCTCGCGGCGCGGCGTTCGGCGTTCATGCCCAAGCTCGAGCTGCGCGCCCGTGACGACAGCGCCAACAACGTGCTTGGCGTGCCGGGCGACCGTTCGAACAAGGTCGTCGAGGCCGTCGTCACCTACAACCTGTTCAACGGTTTCTCCGACGTCTATCGCAACCGGCAGTATGCAGAGCGCAGGAACATCACGCTCGACCAGCGCGAGAAGGCCTGCCGCGACATGCGCCAGACGCTGTCGATCGCCTTCAACGACATCGGCCGCCTCAACGACCAGCTTTCCTTCATCGGCATCCAGGTCGGCCTCGTCGAGAAGACGCGCGATGCCTATCGCGACCAGTTCAATATCGGCCAGCGGTCGCTGCTCGACCTGCTCGACACGCAGAACGAACTTTTCAATGCCCAGCTGGCGCAGGTGAATGCCGACATCGACCTGGCGCTGGCCTATGTGCGCAGCTACGCCGGCATGGGCCGCCTGCTCGAACAACTCGCGCTCAAGCAGGTCGATCCCGACAACGCTCCCGGTGGCGATGAGTTCACGAAGCCGCAGCTGAACGAGCTGTGCCCGCCGCTGGCGCCGGCAGCCTCCTCGGTCGATCGCGAGAGCCTCAACTACCGGGCGCTCGCCGAGATGAACGCCACGGCCGGCATGGTCGGACGCGGTACGGCGCCCGCACCTGTCGTCGCGCCAGCGGTACCGCCGGTAGCGTCCCCGGTCCCTGCCGAAGTGCCGCAGAGCGATGCCGTCGCTGTCGACGCCGAGGTCGAGAAGCGGGTGGCTGCCTGGGCCGAGGCCTGGTCGGCACGTGATCTTGCCGCGTATCTCGCGTTCTACGATTCAACGTTCCAGCCGGCCAACGGCGTGTCGCTTTCCATGTGGCGTAACCAGCGCGGGGTGCGCCTGCGCAGCGCAGGCGACATCCGTATCGGCATTTCGCGGCTGGAAGTGACGCGGCATGGCAGGGGCGAGGTCAGCACACGCTTCCTGCAGGACTACAGCGAGGGCGGCCGCCGCGAACGCAGCGAAAAGGTGCTTGTGTGGCTGCTCAAGGACGGCGAGTGGCGGATCGTGCGCGAAGTGGCGCAGCGTGCCGACAAGCCGGGCCAGTGAGAGGTTGACGATGTTCGAGAAAAAGATGATCCGATCCGTATCCGGTCTGCTGTCGGGGTTCCTGCTGCTCGCCACGGCTGCGCTTGCCGCACCGCCACCTTCGCTTGCACTTCCTCCCGATAGTTCCGCTGCTGTCCCTCCCGCCGCTGCCGCCACGCCGCCGCTCGAACCGCCGCCCGGCTATCAGGCGCCGCCGAAGACGCTGGAGCGCATTGCGCAGCGCGGCGCCATCTACATTGCGCACCGCGAGGCCTCGATACCGTTTTCCTACACCGACAACGAAGGCAGCGTGCATGGCTATTCGTGGGAACTCTGCATGCGCATCGTCGATGCCGTGAAGGCGCGCCTGAACCAGCCGTCGATCGAGGTCGTTCCGGTCTTCGCAACGTCCAGCTCGCGCATCATGATGGTCGAGTCCGGCGTCGTGGACCTCTACTGCGGTTTGGCGACGAACACCGAACAGCGGGCGCGCTACGTGGGTTTCAGCAACACCTATTTCGTGGCCGGCGTGAAGGGTCTGGTGCGCAAGGACTCCGGTATCCGCTCGGTAGAGGACCTGAAGGGCCGGACAGTCGTCACCACGGCCGGCACAACCTCTGACGGCTACGTCAAAGGGGCGACAGCGCGCCGCAATATCTTCGTCAACCTGCGCACGGCGCGGACGCACGCCGACGCCTTCAATGAGGTGCTGAACGGCAAGGCCGACGTCTTCGTCCTCGACGACATCCTGCTCAAGGGGCTGTTGGCGAACTCCTCTCAGGCCGATGCCTACAAGCTGGTCATCCTCGACGAATCCTTCGGCTTCGAGCCTTACGGCCTGATGTTCCGCAGGAACGATCCCGAGTTCAAGCGGATCGTCGACGAGACGTTGCAGGGCCTTTACCGCGGGGGCGAGATCGAGCGGATCTATGCAAAATGGTTCCAGTCGGCGATTCCACCGAAAGGCATCAACCTCGAAATGCCAATGAGCCCGGAGCTCAAGCAGCTGATCAAGACGCCCAATGATCGTGGTATCTGATGGGCGCGGTGAGACAGAAGGGGGCCGCGAGCCCCCTTCGACGTTGACGCGGTAGCGCACTGTCGGCGGCAAAATAAGCCGCCAGTCCAAGGTGTTAGAATTGCGCGCTTAATACAGGAACAGGCCGCACCATGCACCCGGACTATCTGGAAAAAATCCTTACTGCACAGGTTTACGATGTAGCCATCGAGTCACCGCTCGATGCGGCGCCCAATCTTTCGGCGCGTACCGGCAACCGGATTTTCCTCAAGCGCGAGGACATGCAGCCGGTGTTCTCGTTCAAGCTGCGCGGTGCCTACAACAAGATCGTCAAGCTCTCGCCGGAGAAGCTGAAGCGTGGCGTGATTTGCGCCTCGGCCGGCAATCATGCCCAGGGCGTGGCACTCTCAGCAGCGAAGATCGGTTGCCGCGCCGTGATCGTGATGCCGACGACAACGCCGCAGATCAAGATCCAGGCGGTGAAGAACCGCGGCGGCGAGGTTGTGCTCGCGGGCGAATCCTACGACGAGGCCTATGCGCATGCGCTCGAACTCGAGAAGAAGGAAAAGCTGACCTTCGTGCACCCCTTCGACGACCCCGAGGTCATCGCGGGGCAGGGGACGATCGGCATGGAAATCCTGCGCCAGCACCCGAAGAAGATCGACGCCGTGTTCTGCTGTGTCGGCGGCGGCGGATTGATTGCCGGTGTGGCTGCCTACATAAAGCGCCTGCGGCCTGACACGAAGATCATCGGTGTCGAAGCCATGGATGCCGATGCGATGGATCGCTCGCTGAAGGCCGGCAAGCGCGTGAAGCTCGCGCAGGTGGGTCTCTTCGCCGATGGTGCCGCCGTGAAGACGGTCGGTGAGGAAACCTTCCGCCTCGCGCAGCAGTATGTCGACGAGATGGTACTGGTCGATACCGATGCCATCTGCGCTGCGATCAAGGATGTCTTCGAGGACACGCGCGCCATCCTCGAGCCGGCCGGCGCGCTGGCCGTCGCCGGCGCCAAGGAATACGCGAAGCGGCACAAGCTGAAAGACAAGACGCTGGTCGCCGTCGCCTCCGGCGCCAACGTGAATTTCGACCGCCTGCGCTTCGTCGCCGAGCGCGCCGAGATCGGCGAGCAGCGCGAGGCCGTCCTCGCGGTGACGCTGCCGGAGAAACCCGGCAGCTACAAGAAATTCGTTTCGCTGATCGGCTCGCGCAACATTACGGAATTCAACTACCGCTACAACGACCGCGCCGAGGCGCATGTCTACGTCGGCGTACAGGTGGCGAACCGTGCCGAGTCGCTGAAGCTGGTCGACAGCCTGGAGAAGCACGGCTACGCGACGCTCGATCTCACCGATGACGAAATGGCCAAGCTGCATATCCGCCACCTCGTCGGCGGCCATGCGCCGGGGATCGAGAACGAGATCCTCTACCGCTTCGAGTTTCCGGAGCGTCCCGGCGCGCTGATGAACTTCCTCAACAGCATGAGCGCTGGCTGGAACATCAGTCTCTTCCATTACCGTAACCACGGCGCCGACTACGGTCGTGTGCTGGTCGGCATGCAGGTGCCGGCGAAGGAGAAGGGCGCCTTCCGGGAATTCCTGAAGAACCTCGGTTACCGCCACTGGGAAGAGACGAACAATCCGGCTTACAAGTTGTTCCTGGGCTGAACAGGAATCCAAAGGAGAGAGACAGATGAAGATCGCCGACAATGTCACCGCCCTCATCGGCAATACCCCACTGGTCAAACTCAACCGCGTCACTGAAGGGATCCGGGGGACGGTCGTCGCCAAGCTGGAGTTCTTCAACCCGGCGCATAGCGTCAAGGATCGCATCGCGGCGGCGATGATCGATGCTGCACAGGCTGCCGGAAAAATCGGTCCGGATACGGTCGTGCTCGAACCGACCTCCGGCAACACCGGCATCGGCCTGGCCATGGTCTGCGCCGCGCGTGGCATCAAATGCGCCTTCGTGATGCCGGAGACGATGAGCCGCGAGCGCCGCTTGCTGCTCAAGGCCTACGGTGCCGAGCTGATCCTGACGCCGGGCCCGGATGGCATGGGCGGCGCAATCCGCAAGGCCGAGGAACTGGCGGCAACGGATGCCCGTTACTTCATTCCGCAGCAGTTCGAGAATCCCGCCAACCCGGCGATACATCGGAGTACCACCGCCGAGGAGATCTGGCGCGATACCGATGGCACGGTCGATATCGTTGTCTCGGGCATCGGCACCGGCGGCACCATTACCGGCGTCGGCGAGGTGCTGAAGGAGCGCAAGCCCGGGGTCAAGATAATCGCGGTCGAACCCGATGCCTCCCCGGTCCTGTCCGGTGGCGCCAAGGGGCCGCATCCGATCCAGGGGATTGGTGCCGGCTTTGTGCCGAAGGTGCTCAATACCGGCATCTACAATGAAGTCTGCCGCGTGAAGAACGAAGATGCCTTCGCGATGGCACGCCGCATGGCGACCGAGGAGGGACTGCTCGTCGGCATCTCCTCCGGGGCGGCCGTGCATGCCGCACTCGAGGTCGCGCGTCGGCCGGAGAATGCCGGGAAGCTTACGGTCGTCATCATCCCGTCGTTCGGCGAACGTTATCTGTCGACGGCGCTCTACTCGCACCTCGAAGTTTGAGCGGCTGCCTCGATTTCGACCGGGTCATCGACCGCTCTCGCGGGGATTCGGTCAAATGGAACCGCTACGCCGGTTCCGACATCCTGCCGCTGTGGGTGGCCGACATGGATTTTGCGGCGCCGCCGGCAGTCGTCGACGCGCTGCATGGCCGTGTCGAACATGGCGTCTTCGGCTATGCCGACACCTGGCCCGGGCTGACCGAAGCGGTCCGCCAGCACCTCGCGGATTCCTATGGCTGGCGTATCGAGGCCGACTGGCTGGTGTGGCTGCCCGGCCTTGTCACCGGCCTCAATGTCGCCTGCCGGGCGGTCGCGGGCGATGTCCTGACGGCAACGCCCGTCTACCCACCGTTCATGTCTGCCCCACGCTTGTCGGGACGCGGACTGGTGACCGTGGATCTGGTACAAGTCGCCGGGCGTTGGCACTGGGACTGGCCGGCAATGACTGCAGCACTGACGCCGCAGACCCGCCTGCTGCTGCTCTGCCACCCCCACAACCCGGTCGGCCGCGCCTGGCAGGCCGATGAACTGGCCGAAGTCGCCGACTTCTGCACGCGGCACGACCTGATCCTCTGCTCCGACGAGATCCACTGCGACCTGATGCTCGAGGAGCGGTGCCATGTGCCGCTGGCGATGGGTGGCGACGACATCGCCCGGCGCAGCATCACGCTGATGGCGCCGTCGAAAACCTTCAACGTTCCCGGCCTCGGCTGTGCCTTCGCGATCATTCCGGATCAGGGGCTGCGCCGCACGTTCACCCGTGCGATGGCCGGTATCGTGCCCCACGTAAACCTGCTCGGCCTGATCGCCTGCGAAGCGGCGCTGCGCGACGGTGGTGCCTGGCGGCAGGAACTGCTTGCCGTATTGCGCCGCAACCGCGATCTCGTGCAGGCGACGGTCGATGCCTTGCCGGGTGTTTCGATGACGCCGGTCGAGGCCACTTATCTGGCGTGGATCGATGTCCGCGGTCTGGGGCTTGAGAACCCGCATCGTCACTTCGAGGCCCATGGTCTCGGCCTCTCGGATGGCGCCGACTTCGGGGCGCCGGGCTGGCTTCGCCTCAATTTCGGTTGCCCGCTGCCGACCCTGCAGGAAGCCCTGCGCCGCTTCAGTGCGGCGGTCGAAGCGGCTGAGTCAGCGCCGAATCGGTAACGATCATGTCGAGCGGCAGGTCGTATGCCTGCGGGCGTGTCGAGGGTACCTGCTGGAAATCGAAGCCGACGCCGATCGCCAGCGGTCGCGGCGACAGCGTTGCCAGCGTACGATCGAAAAAGCCGCCCCCGTAGCCGATCCGGAATCCGGCCGCATCGAACGCGTTCACCGGCAGCAACAGGATCTGCGGTACCAGGAAGTCGCCGTCGGTCGGTGTGGGAATGTCGTAGCGGTCCGGAACGAGCGGCTGTTCCGGCCACCATTCGCGGAAAGCCAGTGGTTCGCCGGGGCGTACGACCACCGGCAGCACGACGCGTTTGCCATCGGCATGAAGGGTCTGCATCAGTGGCCGCAGGTCCGGTTCGTTCTGGACCGGCCAGCAGAAGGCGAAGACCTGCCCCGCGAGCGATGGCAAGACCCCGGCGAGTTGCGCCCGCAATGCTGACGAGCGCGCGGCATGTTCCTCCGGCGAAAGCGCCATGCGACACGCAATCATCTCGCGCCGCAAGGCAAGACGAAATTCGCGGTCATCCGTATCGCGATCAGGCGGGTTCATTGTGCTATGCTCGGGGCCATCGTTGATCCTGCCGAAGCCTGATTCCACAAGGCTTCCGGCACTTGCTGCAGCTTATCACATGACTCGTTTCCGCCTGCTTCTCAGCACCGTCTCCCTGGCCTCGTTCACCATCGCCGCGTCACTGGCGATCGCCGCACCCGCTTCCGGCAAGGATGAACGCTTCCTCGCCGCCCGCGATGCCTACCGGGCCGGTGATCGCGTCAAGCTCGAACGGCTTGCCGGTGAGCTGCGCGGCCACGATCTCGAGGACTATGTCGACTACTGGCTGCTCGTCGGTCGCCTGCCGGATCAGCTTGAACCGGCTGCTGCGCGGGAGTTCATTGCCCGCCACGAGCGTACATACCTGGCCGAGAAGCTGCGCAGCGACTGGCTGAAGGTGCTCGGCAAGAAGCAGCAGTGGAGCGAGTTCGACGTCGAGTATCCGAAGATCGTCGCACCCGACCAGGAGTTGGCCTGCTACGCGCTGCAGAGCCGCCGTGCGCGCGGCGACGCGACCATGCTCGATGATGCACTGCCGCTGTGGACGACGCTGCTGGAACCGCCCGAGGCGTGCTATCCGGTACTCGAAGCGCTGATCTGGGAGAAGCGGGTACTGGCCGAAGAAGTCTGGGTACGCGTGCGGCGACAGGTCGAGGCCAACAAGATCGCCGCCGCCCGCTACAGCACCAACTATCTGCCGCCGTCACAGACGCCGACGACTGCGCAGTTCGATGCCGCGCTCGACAAGCCGATGCCCAGCCTGGCGAAGCTGCCGGCCAATTGGGCGGAAAAGCGCCTCGGACGTGAACTGGCGACGCTGTCCATCCAGCGTGTCGCAAAGAGCGATCCCCGCATGGCCGCGGAACAGCTCGAAAAACTGGCGCCGAAGATGGAGGAGTCCGAGCGGACCTGGGCCTGGGGCCAGATTGGCTGGCAGGCCGCATTGCGCCACATGCCGGAAGCTGTTGGCTGGTACCGGAAGACCGGCAACGCGCCGCTCTCCGATGAAGTGGCGCAATGGAAAGTGCGCGCGGCGCTGCGTGCCCAGGACTGGGGCCTGGTCCGCTCGACGATCGAGCGCATGCCACCGGCGCTGGCGGCACTGCCCGAGTGGACCTACTGGCTCGGTCGTGCCTACAAGGCCGGCGGTCAGACGACCGAGGCGGACGCGCTGTTCCAGAAAATTTCCGGCCAGCCGAATTTCTACGGCAACCTCGCCGATGACGAACTCGACCGGCCGATCCGCGTACCGCCCAAGGCTGCTGCGCTGTCGCGCGACGAGGTCGTCGCCGCATCGACCAATCCCGGCCTCAAGCGGGCGCTGGCACTGATCCGTGTGAACATGCGCGTCGAAGGCGTGCGTGAATGGAACTGGACCTTGCGCGGCATGAGCGACCGCGAACTTCTGGCGGCGGCCGAACTCGCCAAGCGCAACGACGTGTTCGACCGCGCCATCGCTGCCGCCGACCGCACGAAGAACGAACACGATTACAGCCTGCGCTACCTGTCGCCCTTCGATGATCAGGTGCGTCCCGCAGCACAGAAGCAGTCGGTCGATGAGGCCTGGGTCTATGGCCTGATGCGGCAGGAAAGCCGCTTCATCACCAATGCGAAATCGACCGTCGGGGCGTCCGGCCTGATGCAGCTGATGCCGGCGACGGCGAAGTGGGTGGCGAACAAGATCGGCCTGGCCAACTACAGCCACAGCCGCGTGAACGATACCGAGACGAACCTGCTGCTCGGCACGACCTACATGCGCATGGTCATGGAAAGCCTGGACAATCACCCGGTGCTCGCCTCCGCCGCCTACAACGCCGGCCCCGGCCGGGCACGCAAGTGGCGTGCCGACCGGCCGCTGGAGGGCGCCATCTACGCCGAGACGATTCCTTTCAGCGAAACGCGGGATTACGTGAAGAAGGTGATGAGCAACTCGGTCTACTATTCGGCGCTGTTCGAGGACAAGCCGCAGACGCTGAAGCCGCGCCTGGGAATCATCGGACCGCGGGCTGATGCACCGAAGGGCGAGGAGCTGCCCTGATCAGTGGTGGCGTACTTGCCGGCGAGGCCGCAACTGGCGGCCCGCCCATTCTTCGAATTCGGCCCGTGAGCAGCTCCCCTGCCGGTGCCGTCCCTTGCCTTCGACAATCCGGTAGGTGATCGTCCCGCGATGGTCGTTGCCGTCACCGCTGAGTCCGACGATCTCGCGCACCGACCAGTGCCGGCCTGACCGGCGGCTGCCATAGCAGCCGCCGATGACCAGCGGCGTCGATGCAGGCGCCCCGCCGCCCGACTCCCTCGCCAGCAGCAGCGACTGCTCGATCACTTCACGCAGTTCTTCGGGGCTCACGTCGACGACGACGTTGAGGTGTTCCAGTACCTGCTGGATCTGTCGTTCGTCGGGCAGGATGCCGTGATCGACGCTTTCGTCGTGAATGTAGCGCATCAGGCTGGCCGGATAGCGACGCCATGCAAACGGGTAGTTGTAGGCAATGCCGACGCCGATGAGCAGCAGGCAGTTGAGTCCGACCGGCACGAGGGCATAGGTGAAGCCGAGCTGATGGATATCCGGACCGCCGATGACGGCGGCGAGCGCCGTTGCACCGCCGGGGGGGTGGATGCAGCGGGCCGCATGCATGGCAACGATGGCAAGCCCGACGGCCGCCGCCGCCGCGAACGTTGGTTCCGGAATCAGCTGCTGGCAGGCAACACCGACCAGTCCCGAGAGGACGTTGCCACCGACCACCGACCACGGCTGCGCGAAGAGGCTGTGGGGGGCGGCAAAGACGAGCACCGCCGTGGCGCCCAGTGAGGGCACGAGAAAGACTGCCGCATGACGTCCGAGCAGCGCATGGGTGACCATGACGACGGTCGAGATACCGATGAGCGCGCCGATGGCGGCGGCCCATTGTTCGCTGCGGTGCGGCGTCGTAGCGGGGATGCCGAGAAGGTGAGCCAGCCGGGAGAGGCGGCTGGTGGCGGGTAAAAACACGGGCGGGTTCCGTTCAGGGCCGGTTGCAGGCGTTGGACCGGCATTTTGACGGATCCCGAAAAAATATCAAGTCATGATATTAGCGATACCCGAAGGGCTTGCCCTGCGTGCTTCGTTCCTATTGACCGGGCCGGAAGCGCATCGTGCCGCTGTCTGCCGGGAGTTCGAGATAGAGCTTTCCGCCCTCGACGAAATAGCTGCCTGCCTGACCGAGATCCTTGGCGAAGCGGCGGTCAAGTGAACCGGGCGGACAGGCCATCATGGTCGTCGCCATGGCGCCGAAACTGATACGCCCCGGTTCGACGATGCGGTAGCTGCCGCCACCACGATTGCAGTCGAAGCGCGAGTTGGCCCGCCCGTCCGGCAGCAGCAGCAAGGTGTAGCGGTCCGGCGCTGGCGAGGTGATCTTTTCGACCGGCGTCTGCGTCTCCTCCCATTGCCACGTCGTGCCGGTGATCATCGTCGGATCCTTCGAGCGCGCAGGAAGCGGTCCGGGTTTGCTGGCACAAGCGGTAACCAGCGTCAGCAGAGCGGGGAGCAAGAGCGTGAAAATCCGTGGCATGGCATTCTCCGGGCAATGGCCGCGATTCTAGCGCCTTGTGCCTGGAAATGCCTTAAAATACGGCCCTTTAGTTCTCTGTGCAGCCAACCAATCGGGTTCG
>Ga0268298_10000999_pt1 | contig 34863 bp, 34 predicted proteins | sample WWTPWeurt_MetaG_FD_194462 | JGI IMG/M metagenome (GOLD analysis project Ga0268298, IMG submission 194462) | Activated sludge microbial communities from WWTP in Nijmegen, Gelderland, Netherland - WWTP Weurt | ecosystem: Engineered > WWTP > Aerobic digester > Activated sludge | place...
GTTGACGGATGGCGAGTTTTCGCGCCTGTTGGAGCAGATGGTTACACGGGATGTGTTTGAAGCATCCAGCAATCTGCGCGAGAAGCACAATTTCAACCGCGATGACGGGACGCCGCTGACTTATACGCTCGTCAATATCAAGGATTGGTGCAAAAATACTTTTGAGGTGGTCAATCAGTTGCGGATCAACACTGCCAACAGTCACCACCGCTATGATGTGATTCTGTTGATCAATGGTGTACCTGTGGTGCAGATCGAGTTGAAGGCTTTGGCAATCAGCCCACGCCGCGCCATGCAGCAGATTGTGGATTATAAGACCGACCCAGGCAACGGCTATACCAACACGTTGTTATGTTTTATACAGCTCTTCATCGTGAGCAACCGCAGCGACACGATGTACTTCGCCAACAACAATAACAAGCATTTTGTATTCAACGCGGAAGAACGCTTTTTGCCCTTTTATCGCTTTGCAGATGAGCATAATAAAAAAATCACCCTGCTAGATGATTTTGCGGATAAGTTCCTTGCCAAGTGTATTTTGGGCGAGATGATCAGCCGTTACATGGTGCTAGTCGCAGTGGAACAAAAGTTATTAATGATGCGCCCCTACCAGATTTATGCCGTGAAAGCAATTGTGGATTGCATTCACGACAACAGCGGCAATGGGTATATCTGGCACACGACGGGCAGCGGCAAAACGCTGACTTCCTTCAAGGCGTCCACTTTGTTGAAGGACAACCCCGATGTGGAAAAAGTCCTCTTTGTGGTGGATCGCAAAGACCTCGACCGCCAGACTCGCGAAGAGTTCAATAAGTTTCAAGCAGGTTGCGTGGAACAAAACACCAACACCGCAGCACTGGTGAAGCGTTTGCTTTCGGATGATTATGCCGATAAGGTGATCGTTACCACCATTCAAAAGTTGGGCTTGGCGTTGGATGAAGGCAATAAGCGCGGGTACAAGGAACAACTTCAACCGTTGAGCGGGAAGCGCGTGGTCTTCATCTTCGATGAGTGCCATCGCTCACAGTTTGGCGACAACCACAAGGCGATCAAGGAATTCTTCCCGAAAGCGCAGTTATTTGGCTTTACGGGTACGCCCATCTTCGAGGAAAACGCAAGCTACCAACAGGTTGAAGGGCAACAGGCTACTTACAAAACCACTGAAGACCTCTTCCAAAAGCAGTTACACGCCTATACCATCACAAATGCCATCGAGGATGATACCGTGCTGCGCTTCCATGTGGATTACTTTAAGCCAGATGGTGAGAATATTCCGAAGGCAGGTGAGGCGCTTACCAAACAAGCGGTTATTGAAGCGATTTTGGATAAGCACGATGCCGTCAGCAATGGGCGCAAATTCAATGCGCTGCTGGCGACTGCTTCGATCAATGAGGCAATCGAATATCACAAACTTTTCAAACAGGTGCAGGAAAAGAAGTTGGTGGAAAATGAAACCTTCCAACAGTTGAATATCGCCTGTGTGTTTTCGCCGCCCGCGGATGGAGACCAGGACGTGCGGCAACTTCAGGAAGACTTGCCGCAGGAAAAAGCCGATAACGCCGTAGAGCCCGACAAGAAGAAAGCCGCGCTCAAAGAAATCATGGCGGACTATAACACCCGCTATGGCACGAATCACTCGATTGCAGAATTTGACCTGTATTATCAGGATGTGCAAAAGCGGATCAAAGACCAGCAGTTCGGCTTGCCACATGCCGAGCGCGTGGACTTGGTGATCGTGGTGGATATGCTCTTGACGGGCTTCGATTCCAAATACCTGAACACGTTGTATGTGGATAAGAACCTGAAACAGCATGGCTTGATTCAGGCGTTTTCGCGCACCAACCGAATTTTGAACGACTCTAAACCCGCAGGCAATATTCTGGATTTTCGTCAGCAGTCTGGGGTGGTAGATGAAGCGATCCAGCTCTTCTCTGGTGAAACTCTCTCAAGATCCAAAGAAATCTGGCTGGTGGATTCCGCGCCTGTCGTCATCGGTAAACTGAAAGAAGCCATCAAGAAATTGGATCTATACATGCAGTCGAACGGGTTGGCGTGCGTTCCGCAGGATGTGCCAAACCTCAAAGGCGATCACGCCCGCGGTGGGTTCATCGAACGATTCAAAGAAGTGCAAAAATATAAGTCGCAATTGGAGCAGTACACCGACTTGACCGCTGAACACGTGGCGGAGGTGGAGCAGGTGTTACCGCCCGAGCAGTTGCAAGCCTTCCGTGCGGCATATCTCGAAACCGCTGCCCGCCTGAAAGAAAAGCAGGACAAGGAGAAGCAGAACCCGCAACTGCAACAACTCGATTTCGAGTTTGTATTGTTTGCCTCGGTGACGATTGATTACGATTACATCATGAAACTGATCGCGCGTTATGCCGCTGGCACGTCTGGAAAACAGACCATGACCCGCGAGCAGTTGATCACGCTGATCGCTTCGGATGCCAAGTTTATGGACGAGCGCGAAGACATGACCGAATACATCAACAACCTGCAAGTGGGCAAGACCAAGACCAGTGAAGACGCCATCCGCGCGGGCTATGCCGCCTTCAAAGCTGAGAAGAACGCCCGCCAACTGGCGGAGATTGCTGCCAGGTTTGGGCTGGAACATAATGTCCTGAGCGCCTTTGTGGATGAGATCATCGAACGGCTGGTCTTTGACAGCGAAGCGTTGACCGACCTGCTTGCCCCACTGAATTTGAACTGGCGCGAACGCGCCCCCAAGGAAGGGGAATTGATGACCGACCTGATACCGCTTTTGAAGAAACTGGCGGGTGGGCGCGAGATTTCGGGATTGAGCGCCTATGAATAAGTCTCTTTTGCCCAAGTTGCGCTTTCCTGAGTTTCAAGATGAGTGGAAAAATGAAACTCTCGGAAATGTGTATTCTTTCAAAGTCACGAATTCTTTTTCAAGAGACCAATTGAATTATGAAAATGGCTCAGTGAAAAATATTCATTATGGAGATATTCACACCAAGTTTTCTACATTGTTTGACATCCAAAAGGAGAAAGTTCCTTTTATAAACCCTTCGGTATCGCTTGAAAAAATTACACCAGAAAGTTTTTGCGTTGAAGGCGATATAGTTTTTGCTGATGCATCTGAGGATTTGAATGATGTCGGAAAAAGCATAGAAATAGTCAATGTAAATAACGAAAAATTAGTGTCCGGTATGCATACTCTCTTAGCGCGGCAGAAAGAGAAAAAAATAACGGTTGGCTTTGGTGGATACCTGTTTAAATCTGACAGAATTCGACTTCAAATTAAGAAAGAGGCGCAAGGAGTAAAAGTTTTAGGTGTTTCTGCTAATCGTTTATTAAATATTGATATTTGCTTCCCATCCAATAAGTCCGAACAGCAAAAAATAGCGGACTGTCTGACCTCGCTCGATGACCTGATCGCCGCCCAAAGCCACAAAGTGGAGAAACTGCAAGCCTATAAAAAAGGGCTGATGCAGAATCTATTCCCCGCCGAAGGCGAGTCCATGCCGAGACTGCGCTTCCCTGAGTTTGAGTCCGCTGGGGAGTGGGAGGTAAAGACGCTTGAGGATGTTTGTAACATGAAGGCAGGCGAGTTTATATCTGCTTCGGATATATCTGAACAATATCAAGATGGTTTACATCCGTGTTATGGGGGAAATGGGCTGCGAGGTTATACCAAAACATTTACCCATTCAGGAAATTATTCCCTTATCGGGCGACAAGGCGCATTATGTGGAAATGTAACTTTTGGAGCAGGTCAATTTCATGCAACCGAACATGCGGTTGTTGCAACTCCTAAAAACAACATTGACACTAAATGGCTTTTTTATACTTTAGTCTTTCTCAACTTAAACCAATACGCAACTGGACAGGCTCAACCAGGTTTATCGGTTACGACATTGGAAAAAGTAAAAATTGTTGTTCCTGCAAATATCAAAGAACAACAAAGGATCGCGGAATTGCTGAGCGCGGTGGATGAAGAAATCTCCGCGCAAGGTGAGGCGGTGGCGGCGCTAAAAGTCCATAAGAAGGGGCTGATGCAGGGGTTGTTCCCGTCCATGAGTGAGGTGCAGGAATGAGCAACGATACCTTAGCGGATCTAGAAGTTCCTGCACAAGCCATATATGCACTAGACAAAAACATTGTTCTTGTTTATGCATTCAATGGAACAGGAAAAACTCGACTTTCAGTTGCGTATAAAAATTTGACAAAAGCCCAAAATGGAGGCAACCACGTTGGTGTCTATTTCAATGCATACAGCGAGGATTTATTTTATTGGGATAACGATGACGAAAATGATGGCGAAAATATCCGCTTGATGGTTCGTAGAAGTACGCTCAATCAATATCACTCATTGCTTGATGAAACCGTCCTTCGTGATAAATTATCTCTTTATAAACCCAAGTATGATTTTGAATTAATTTTTAATGATAAAGATGTCGCTCTTGGAATTGAATTTATTAGATTTTTCCTAAAAACCGAATCGGAATCCGCGGAAGAAAATAGCGTTATTAAAATTTCTCGAGGAGAAGAACGAATATTTATCTGGTGCTTTTTCCTGGCTTTGTTTGAAGTGGAAGGCTGGACAGGTCAGCAATCTGGTCACTTTTTTATTGACGATCCAGTTTCCAGTCTGGATGACCATAATATTTTTGTCACAGCAGCTTCTTTAATGAATTTAATTGATAATCATTTCGAGAACAGGAAGATTATTATTACCACCCATCACATTGGTCTTTTTGCTATCCTTGCAGACTGGCTCAATAAGGGAGAAAAATCTTCTTCCTACAAGAAACAATTAAAAATTCATATTCTCAAGAGAGAAGGCAATGTTGCAAATCTATTAAGCCCTGAAAAAGATGTCTTTTTGTATCACTTAGAACTTTTGCAGATTGTTAGAAGCGCAGTTGATAATAATGAACTCTACGCATATCACTTTGCCTTATTGAGGCAGATTCTGGAGAATGTCAGTTCATTTCTAGGCGTAGGAAGAATTTCTTTTGTTCTTGAACAAATTGGTATTACCGACCCTGACGAAGTTGCTCGTATTCTTAATACCCTTTCGCATAAATCTGTATTCCGCTATGAAGCCAAAGAGTTGGTTGAAGATAACGTAAAGCTATTTAATGAGATTTTCAGCGCCCTAATGGGCAAGTACAACTTTGTAATTCACTAGGATAACCATGACCAACGAACAACAAAAACAACTTGGCGCCACCCTTTGGGCAATCGCCGATCAACTGCGCGGCAAAATGAATGCAGACGATTTCCGCGATTACATGCTGTCCTTCCTCTTTCTACGCTACCTTTCGGATAACTACGAAATCGCATGCAAGAAGGAATTGGGAAAAGAATATCCCACTGAAAGCGAAGTGGAAGCAGCGCGGGCGCTGGCTCTGGCGCAAATTCAAAAAAAGAAACCAAAGAAGAAGGAAGATGATGACGATAAGGAGGAAGCCCCTCTCGTCACACCCCTGCAACTCTGGTATGACCGCAATCCCCAGGATGTGCCAGCTTTCGAGAAACAAATGCGTCTCAAAGTGCATTACGTTATCGAGCCGCCCTACTTGTGGGGCAGTATTGTCGAAATGGCGCGCACACACAATAAAGGCTTGTTAGAGACCTTGCAGGCTGGCTTCAAATATATCGAAAACCAATCCTTCTCCAGCACCTTTCAAGGATTGTTCTCGGAAATCAATCTCAATTCTGAAAAACTCGGCAAAAAACATGTCGACCGCAATACCAAACTCTGCACGGTTGTCACCAAGATTGCCGATGGGCTAAAGGACTTCTCCACTGATAGCGACACCCTTGGCGACGCTTACGAATATCTTATTGGTCAGTTCGCGGCGGGTTCTGGCAAAAAAGCGGGCGAGTTCTACACTCCGCAGCAGATTTCCAGCATCCTCTCTGGCATTGTCATTTTAGATAGCCAGGAACCCAAGACGGGACCAAAGAAACGGCTCAAGTCTGTGCTGGATTTCGCCTGCGGCTCTGGCTCGCTTCTCCTCAACCTCCGCAAGCGGCTCGGCGACAATAGCATTGGAAAAATCTACGGGCAGGAAAACAACATCACTACCTACAACCTTGCCCGCATGAATATGCTGCTACACGGCGTCAAAGATTCCGAGTTCGAGATCTTCCACGGTGATACCCTGCTCAACGAGTGGGATATGCTGCGCGAGCAGAATCCGCTCAAAAAGCCTGTCTTCGATGCGGTGATCGCCAATCCGCCCTTTAGCTTACGTTGGGAACCCACCGACGCGCTGGGTGATGATATCCGCTTTAAAAATCACGGTCTCGCGCCAAAGTCCGCTGCCGATTTTGCATTCCTCCTGCACGGCTTTCACTTCCTCGCGCAGGAAGGCACAATGGCGATCATCCTGCCGCATGGCGTGTTGTTTCGTGGAGGTGCAGAGGAACGTATCCGCACCAAGTTGTTGAAAGACAACCATATTGATACCGTCATTGGTCTGCCTGCCAACTTGTTCTACTCAGCGGCAATCCCCGTTTGTATTTTGGTGTTGAAGAAGTGCAAAAAGTATGACGATGTATTGTTTATCAACGCCAGCGAACACTTCGAGAAGGGCAAGCGTCAAAATCAACTGCTGCCCGAACACATCCAAAAGATTCTCGATACCTACCAGAACCGCACGGAAGAAGACCGTTACTCCCGCCGCGTTTCAATGGAAGAGATCGAAAAGAACGGTTACAACTTGAATATCTCCCGCTACGTCAGCACGGCGGTAGAGGAAGAAGAAATTGATCTCGGCTCTGTGCATGGTCAATTGCAAGCATTGGAAGAGAAGATTGCGGACGCGAAGAAAAAGCACAATGAGTATCTAATAGAACTCGGCTTACCGCCTTTGCCGTAACTACTGGAGGTGGGTGTTTAAGTAAGGAGAAAATTATGCCAATAAAAACTGAAATGTGGCGCATTGATAATGGACTGGAGAAAGTTTCGTTTTCATCATTTGAAGCTGAAAAGAAACTCGAATCTATTCTTGACAAAGATATTTCAATAATCGACCCCGGCTTGATGGTCATCGGGCGGCAAGTTACAACTTCATTTGGGAAGTATATTGATTTGCTGGCAATTGATTCTGAAGGTCATCTCGCAATACTTGAATTAAAAAGAGATAAAACTCCACGTGATGTTGTTGCTCAAACGCTGGATTATGCTTCATGGGCGCAAGGATTGACGTATGATGACATCATAAAAATCTATGCAACCTATGACACCACCAGAGATTTCGAATCCGCTTTTGAGGAAAAATTTGGCTCGCCCCCGCCTGATACTTTAAATGAAGATCACAGATTACTCATTGTTGCAGCCGAGCTGGACAATCACACCGAACGAATTGTCAATTATTTGTCTACAAATTACGGTGTACCCATCAACGCAGTTTTTTTTCAATATTTCAAAGAAGGACAAAGTGAGTATTTATCCCGCTCATGGTTAATCGATCCTGTTCAAGTTGAAACGCAAGCCAGTAAAGTTGTAAAGTCACGCGGAAAAGAACAATGGAATGGAGTTGACTACTACGTTTCTTTCGGAGAAGGTTCAAGAAGAAATTGGGAAGATGCTGTCAAATATGGATTTATTGCTGCCGGAGGAGGCAAGTGGTATAGCAATACGCTTTCCTTACTACCTATTGGCGCAAGGGTGTTTGTATGTATCCCAAAAGTCGGTTATGTAGGAGTGGGTATTGTAAAAGAAGAAGTTACCCCTATCAATGATTTTATGGTTGACGCGGATGGAAAGCTGATACCTATCTTGCAGCTCCCCCTTAAGGCACCAGAGATGAGCAAAGATTCAAACGACTTGGAACTGAGTGAATACCTTGTCAGAGTTGATTGGGTAAACACAAAACCTGTCGATGAAGCCGTTTGGGAAAAAGGAATGTTCGCCAATCAAAATTCCGCGTGTAAATTGCGTAATAAATTCACTGTCGAACGCCTAACTGAAATATTCGAATTAGATCAAGCCAGTGAACAAGTCAATATTGACCTTCCAGTTCCTATTAAGGCTACTCATAAAGGCGAAACCTATCAAGCCGAACTACTCAATATAAAAGGTGTTGTTCGATATGAGAACAAAGAGTATCAAACCCCAACTACTGCGGCAAAGGTTATTGTCACTGACTGGAAAGAAGTAAATGGATGGGATTTCTGGCGTTACCTCAACCCGTCAACTGGCGAATGGGAAAAAATTGGAAGGCTAAGGTGATGCTTTCAGATTTAAACACCAAGTGGCTGGCGGCAGTGCGGCAATTATAGTCCGCTACGATGAAAGGTTTGATAAAAGCAGGAGAAGAATATGACCAAAGTAAACATCTTCATTGACCCGACTAGCCCAATTCACAAAGAACTGGAAAAAGAAATATTGGGTTATGTTGCTTCTTTGGAATCGGTCACCTATCAAACAGTGACGATACCAAGCGAACCAGGGAAATTAGATGGTGTTGACCATGAGACAATCAAAATCATTGTAGATCTCGGTACCGCTGCCATTAATTTCATCACTGCGATTATGCTTATTGCTTCGCAAGTTAGTGCGTCAAAACAAAAGGCAAAAGAAGCCGATAAAAAGAAATCAATACAAGTGGAAGTTGAGGGCGTAAAAATTACACTTCCTGTAAGCGCTAGCACTGCAAAGAAATACATCAAAACTATCAAAATAAAAATAGAAGAATCTGCATCTGGTAAAACCGCTAAAAATCAATTTGCAAAGAAAACCCATAAAAAGTAGGTGGAAGTATGAAACGCCATGCAATTCTGATTGGAAACTCGGTATCGTATGGAATAACTTCCAAAAATATTCCAGCAACTGTGGTTAATTCTATTATCAAAGATTTCTCGTCAAAACTTGACAACTTAGACGAATACTCGTTCGGTGTAACGACTGTAGCAAACAGGTCTGCTCAAGAGGCTAGTCAGCAAATAAAAGAGGCTATTAAAAAAGCCAGCGAGACAAGCGAATTGCTGTTCATTTATTATTTTGGTCATGCAGTACGATCACTTGACGCAGAAAACAGCCTGTATCTATTCTTTAAAGATAGCGACTGGCTGGACCTACCCTCCATGCTTGACTTTAATGATGTTGTCAAATGGCTTCGAGTATACCAACCCGAAAAAGTTGTTATAGCGTTGGACTGTTGCTATGCTGGCGCAGTAAGAAATAATCTCAATTTGTTAGATCAATATGGTGGACAATATTACTTGATGGCGTCTGTTGCTAATAAAGGACAAGCAGAAGTAGATTACGGGGAAGATCAACCTATTGGCGTTTTTACGCGGCATTTACTAAGCGGGTTTTCTGAATCGGGCGCACGCGCGCCGCTAGGCACTAATGTTACCTTAGAAAGTTTATATGAATTTGCAAATAAGAGAACGAGGAAACAATCAAGTCAACTACCCATAAGCGCGCACAATGGAATAGCCAAAGAAACCTTTTTTGAACAAAGAACTGAGTTATCCATAACTCCAGCAATTCGTAATTCCGTTCCTAAAAAATCAACTTACCATAAGATATATACATTAATATCTTTCTTGTCCCTGAAATCATTCAAAGATATAAAATCTCTTTATAATTTTGTGGCGACAAAAGAACCAACCCAATTCAAGACGCCAATTAAAGTAAAGGATAACTTGATCGAATATCGTGTCATGAGCGAAGAATCCTTCTCTTGGTATGTCGAATTATGTCTCAACCTTGGGGTAATAAAACAAGGCTTGCCTTTACAACTTACCGATCTTGGTAAATTTATGGCGAGAAAACAGGGTGCTAACTTCAATCAAGGTTTATTTGATGCCGTGAAAACAACCTGGAAAAAATTTGGTGTGGAAATATCTTTTATTGAACAATCTATTGGAAATCGCATGAGAAACAATGGCGTACCAACGACTGATGCAGTCTACCTTGAACTTTATGTGAGTAAAAAAATGCGTATGAGCAAAGATTATTTTAGAGTGTTGCTTGATTTGACAGCTCATGCTGGCGCTTTAGGTTACTCAAGAGAACACACTTATTTTCTGTCTAATTTTTCAAAAACAATTTCAATTGATGATGATTAATTCGCCAACTATGATGAACAAAATAATCGAAAGTGAGTACGTCCACATCCTGTCTATCTTCCCGCTGTCCGCGGAGGAAGTCAAGTCCGCGGCGAAGGAGGAGTTTGGGATGAGGAAGGGAGATTGATGATGGAAGGTCAATTTCGCTATTTTGAATATGGGAAGTTTTTTCATGAGAGTGGAGCATCGGAATTTAATGTTTTAAGCTATTCGCCTGAATTTGATTATAAAAGATATGTGGATTATTTAGAACATAATGAATTTTCTCTCCAATACCGCCCATATGGAACATACGACTTACTAATAAAAGCACCATCGCCAATATCATTAGCACTTGTGCCCGTACTAGATGAATTCATCTTCATACAGGCGCAAAGTCGGACAGAAGGTGAATATGCATACAAATTAGGAATTCAACCAATATTCAATCGCCCCTTCGTTCAAGTAAGGTGCATAGTTTTGAGTCGGGATGAAATTTACTACCATTTTAAAAAAGGAACAGCTCTCTATTCTTCATTACTCTACAAGAATGAAGATAGTGACGGATTGATGACTGAAAAATATTTATTAAGAGATTACTTCAATTTAACCCGACCTCAAACAGAAAATTTCAAAACAGTTTTACAAAAAATAAACTATGTGCGACCAGAAACAATCAAGGTCTTAAGTAAACTCATCGAGAACATTAGACATCCTGAAAAGCAACCCTATATTTCTAATAAAACTCAAAAAAAACAAACCGATATTATCAATAAGCTTCAATTAGAAAAACAAATCATTATTGTTGACAACAACAGCTTTTTGAATCTGAGATCAAAACTCGAAATGATGGAACAAACCCAAGCAATAATATTGCCTGATTGGGGAATAATTTCATTTTCACTTGAACCATTATTAAGTAACTCCGTAGATATCCAATTTCATAATAAGAATACAGCTTTCGTTATTCGTGAACGTAATTTAGGAGTAAATAAATCCGTCCAGTTAGAACTCAAAGATTTTAATAAGAACATTGGAGATGCGAATTTAATTTCTAGAATTAACGATAAGAGAGACCAAGAGCCAAAGGAGCCTAAAACTTTTTATGCTTATCTGAATTGGCTTATTGATTTTTTCTCCCTGTTTTTTTACACCTTAAAAGAAAGAAATGATAATTTAGATTCTGGTAATTCCGACTTGCAATACTGGGAGAGTTACTTAAATGCTGCCAATAGGATAAAAGAACTACTTGAAGATTATCATACTAAAAGCAATCTACATATAGCTGTAACCGACAATGAAATAAGATCGATAATATCAAAATACGAAAATGAAAAAGTTGGGTTGGGAGTTTATTTTTCAAACCTTAATCAATATTACAACATATATATTGAACAAGAATACAAAAAATCAAAACAAAGAAAAATCAAAGCAGCAAGAGAATTATTATCACACGCCCTTAGTATTGAAGATTTTGTCAAGATAAGCCAATTACTGCCTTACTTAAACAATCTGGATGAATTCGGATTAATGGAGCGCAAACAAATCTTGGCTGCTGCAAAAAATTTCTCCAATCAAAATGAGTCAAAATATGTTACCAGATACGGAAACATCCATGCCCCTAAAAAATTACACAAAGGTCAAATATTTGGAGTAACAGTTGATTTAGGGAAAAAACCTTTATCATCCTCAAGCCCAAAACTTGAGTTGACTGCAAGTACCGCTAGTGAAATATCAAGCGTTGAAATCTTGATATCCTTTAACGAGAAAGATTTTGAATGTCTAGATGATCGCGTCAAAAGTGTAGTCGTTCATAACCGACATCCTTCCTCGCCAGTATTGTTTCGTCTTCGAGCATTATCAAAAGGAACTAAAAAAATAAAAGTTCACTTTTTTCACAAAGGTATATACAAAGGTGAGGCGACCTTAAAGATCGAAACCCTTGGGAGAATTCAAAAAATCCTAAATGACATTAGACCGGGTAGACGATCTGATATATCAATAGATGATATGGAACTAAACTTATTTGAAACAACAAATAGGAATTTGCCCGACTTAACAATCTTTTTGGAAAGAAATGAGGGCAAGTATCAATACCGTCTGTTCGCAAAAGATCAAAAGCTTGGTTTGAATCTTGAAAATGTAATTGGATATGTAGATTTCTCAGCAACTGACCCGAAAAAGTATATGGAAGAAATATATCATGAGCTAAACCAGAAAATAGGTTCCAACCTTTCAGATAAGGTGTTTTTTGAAGATATTAATTCCATTGGAACACAGTTATTTGATAAACTGTTCCCAGATGAGCTTAAGAATCTTTGGCGGTTGAAGATTCGTAATTCCGTTCGCTCTATATTGATCATCTCAGATGAAACATGGGTGCCATGGGAACTAATAAAGCCGCATTATAAAGATGAGGAAGGAAATGGATATGAAGATGAATTTTTATGTGAAAAATATTCCCTGTGTAGATGGTTGCAGGGAAAAAACACCCTGCAAAATAATATTGATATAAACAAACTTAACCTTGTAATCTCATCTGCTATGAAGGATTTAGATGGTCATACGGAAGAGATGAGCTTAAGTGAATTAAAACAAATTGATATCCAAGAAACATCAGCTTCACTAGAAAACATATTCCTGCTTTTATCTAAGGGTGGATTTAATGCCTTGCACATCGCGTGCCACAATACATACAATTCAAACAACCCCGATTTATCAGAGTTGGAACTTGATAACGGAGAAAAATTTCAACCAATACATATTTCGGGCTCAAAAACAAGTTTCGGGAAAAATCATCCGCTTGTTTTCATTAATGCATGCGCATCTGGCAGGACAGATCGATCATTAACCGGGATTGGCGGATGGGCCCCTAAGTTTATTGGTGCAGGATCAAGTGTTTTTGTAGGCTCAATTTGGGATGTTGACAATCATTCAGCAACGCCATTTGCCCGTGCCTTTTACCTAAACCTTATAAATGGCATGACAGTTGGATCCGCATTTTGCGATGCACGCTTAAAGATAAAAAAATCAGGAGACCCTTCCTGGCTAAGTTATACAATTTATGCAAATCCAGATGCAGTTGTTCTCCTTCCTGAAAGGGTTAAGCAACTGCAAATGGCTAAAGATATTGTAAAAACATTATCACCAACAATCGGAGATCAGAATGGACGATAACACAATCATCAATAAAGGTTTTTTCCTAGTTTCCGCCGAGGAAGTAAGTAATACACGTGGAAGACGACCTCCATCAAAAATTATGGTCGACGTTTTGGGCGAAAATGTAAATATTTTTCTTTCCCAGATGGATGGTTTGCTAGAAAAAACACCAAGCAATATCTCAAAATTTCAATTTGTTGAGTTTGAGGTTACGGCTGAAATCAACGCAAAAGGACAAATTGTCATTGTTGGAACAGGTGGCGAACTTGGCATGACAACAGGGGTCAAATTCGTGTTTCGAAAGTTGCCTGTAACAAATGATGGAAAGCAACCGAAAAAGTCAAGCAGGCGTAAAAGTAAAAAGTAAAACAAAATGTTCACAATCGAAGTTGAACTGGAAAGCACGATCACCTATATCTTTGGTCTTACCGAAGCGAAGTTTGCCCATATCCTGTCAACTTCCCACCAGTTGCGGAGGAAGTCAAGTCCGCTGCGATGGAGGAGTTTCGGAGAAAAATATGAAAATCAACGAATTACTTACAAGCATTTTAAACAATGATATGGTGCTGCCTGAGTTCCAAAGGGAATATGTGTGGGGAACCGATCAGGCAATACAATTGCTGAGGGAATACCGCCGTCGGTGGTCTCCTCGTGTGGAAGAGAACTGCTCGTCGCCCTGCTTCCTTATAAAACTACCCTCGAAACATTCCAATTGGACATGTGCTATTAAATGAAAAAGCGAGGCTTTTTTGCCTCGCTTCTCTTTAATTATTGTGCTAGTCGCGGGATTACCAGCGACCACGCGGCGGCGATCTCGTCCAGATTGTTAACATGAACAAACCGCTCCGCAAATTTGTTGACAGTGTTCTCCACTTGTGAGCGGATTTGACCGTCATTGACTTTCAGAAGGATTGCCGATGTGCGTTTTCGGCACGAAACCGGAACAGCATGTGGAGTCATTCCATTTCCATCAGTCAGCAGGACAACTCGATGTTTCGGGAATTTTTGCCAGAGTAACGGTAACCACCCAAAAGATGTGTAATTACCTTGGGCGTCTGAAATATTCAAGTTCCCTACTCGCGTAGAGAAGAATATCTCTGCACTAAATTCCTTGGTGTGCATCAGGAAATCCTCGAAGATCGCTCCACGAACGTCACCGCCCACAGAATGAATTGCAAGGGTCACGGCTTGTGCAGCTCGGCGGGTTTCGTACCAAGGGAGTCCCTGCATCGATCCTGACCAGTCTGCTACCAAAACCACCTGAACTTTCGGCTTTGTCTTTCCAACAGATTGGGGGACATCGAATGGTATTGGATCGCCGCGTACCGCAGCAAGACGATTCATACGTCCTGGACCCATCACCGAACCTGATGCACGGGGAACTTCCCAGCGTCGTTGAATTTGGCGACTTGCTGAAATCACATCTGGGGCAGGAGGGATCGAACCGTACAATCTATCTTCCTGCGATTTGCTATCAGCCGATCCTTGATAGAGCAGGATTGCCGATTGAAGGAATCTCTTTAATTCATCGACATTTCCGCTGGATACAACTGATGTGGGGTTGATCTGATCGTCCCCAGCAATTCCTTTGCTCTCAGAGTTGACGCTTCCTTTTTGGTCTTGGGATTGGCACAACTCAGGATACCTACTTGCAATGCTGTGTAGCATCTTAGGCAGGTGGGCGGGATGCGTTTCCATAAAAGCAGAAGCGTCCTGAAGGAATCCGACCAATCTTTTATCCTTCACATTGGAGAGCATATTCGTACTGTACGAATGGGATGTATCTCTGCAAAACCTGCCAAGAAGTAATCCGTTGACAGCAGCGGAAAGAAAATCTTTCTCCACATCCGCTTTTTTCAAGCCGTCAATGTACTCCTTTTTGTAATGACTTCCAATGTCATTTCGAACACTGATCAAGTTGCTTTTGAAAAGCGGCATGATCCGGGCGATGTTTTCCTCAAGCTGGATATCCAACAGGAGATTGACAACACCATGATCGAGTCCGGTGGCTTTCTCCACCTCTATGATTTCATCAAGGGGTTGTAGCCAGTGACCGATCTCGTGGGCAAGGAGTCCAATCGCATTCGACATTTGATTCTGGATGGGAACACCGAGAAATTCATTCGGCATTCGGACATAGGACTTCCCGTTGGTGGAGGCTGTATCATCTTCAGCCATGACCACTGTAGGGACGGAAACCCGCGCAACGCCTTCCATCAACAGCGTCACGACCAAGTCGAGAACCTTTTGCAATTCAGATAGAAACGAGATGTTCATATCCCGCCTCAACTGTTTGCGGTGTTGCCCATCAGGGTTTGATACCCGGATGCAGCAACTGGATCAACTGCCTTCAGACGAGATAGGTAGCGACCCAGGAACGATATATCATCCGGCGCTTTCGCGCGGGACAACTCGCCATACTCCACAGGCAGAGGAAGCGTTCCGTCCTTCACGCCCTTCCAGCTCACCTCAACGGCATCTTTCGCCTTGCCGGTGAACAGCGAGAGGACATCATTCGAGAAGCTCACTTCGATAGGTTCGACACGGCGAATTAGCGCCGGGTCGGGAAGGTTGCCCCATGGATTTGCGGCAAGAACGATCATGAAGTGTTCTGCTGGCGCCCAACTCTCACCCCAGAATGGGGCAGAGGTCACGCGCACGGGACCATCGTGCTCAATACCCATCGCCTTTGCGACATCGGCGCTCTTGGGGAGCAGGATACGCATCATGGACTCTTGCGCCCTTGGAGAGAAACGCAGGAATTCGTCGAGGAATACAAGAACACGGTCTTCGGACATTTCTGCGTGTGTCATGGCAGCGCCGATCGGTCCAGGCATGGGTGTGCCATTTGGCATCATCACGCCAACCAGGTCGGAATCTGTCCACGAGTCCGCGCCCGCTGTTTCAAAAAAGCGCGCACCAAGCTTGATCGCGGCCTGTGAAACAGCAGATGTTTTACCGCAGCCGGTCGGACCAAGAAGGAAGGGAACATATCCTTCATTTAATACTGCGGTAGTTGTGTCAGCAAGGGACATCACTGCCTTGTTGATTGCGTTCTTCACGCGCTCGGAAAAAGGCAATAAAGAGTCCTTCTCTTCCGTTGCGTCAGAGGAAGTAGGTTCTTCGGCTCGCGCGATCGGCTTTGTGCTACCTGCCTGGGCATCCACATCCATGACGTCAGTTATTTTCATGAACTTGAGCAGGTGCTTGCAAGGCTGGATGTGTGCCGTATCGATCATGACGCCACGCCCCTTGAAATCTTCACACTCACAAGACATAGAGACAAATGCTTTCTTTCCTTCCCGCTCGATTTTTAGACGCAATCCATACGCGCCTTTGTGGGCGGGTGCAGTCGCGCTAACTTCATAGTCTCCGATCTTCTTGATGTGTCCGATCTTGATCGCATCCGATCGTTCCAGACGTTTGGGGTCGAGTTTGAATCCCGTTCCAGTTGAGATCCATTCATAGATATTCATAGGTACTCCTTGATAAACATAGAATTTGACATAGTTCCCTTTTGGGGAATGTGCCGGGGATGGGATCGAACCATCCTTCGCGCCTGCGCTCAGGCATGTCGTATTCGTGTTTTTTTGGGAGTAGCTTTGGGTAGGCTCACTTAACGAGTTGCCAGTTGATTGCAATTACCTCCGTAATGATTTGTCGTACCTTTATCGCCGCAAGTTTTTTTTCGAGGTTTGGGTCTTTAACCAACGACGAGATGGGAGTTTCTCGTTCCTCAGAATGGATCAACCCTTGCACATGCACTTCCTGTCCAATTTGGACAGATTGACCTTTGAGTATGGCATCCGGCAGCACAACTGACACCAGATCAGACATATTCTTGTCTGTGCGCTTGGGATAAAAGGATGGGCGGATCATCTGGAGGCGCACAATAATATTGTCGCTGTATGTCCAATGTTGCAGGATCTTGCCTATCAGGGTAACGGCATTAACATGAGGTGACATTGTTATTCCTTGTGGTGATGTAATGATATGAAAGGAAGGAGGCATGATGAGCCTCCTTCCAGTTTTATTCGTTACCCGAAGAACATGCGTTTCATGTCATCCGGGATGGGTTCGTCGAGAGAAAAAGCCGCCTTGATCAGATCATTCGCTTTATCAAAAAGGCTTTTCTTCATCGCGAATTCACGCACCGTGTATGCGTACTGGGGTGCGCGTTGCGAATCGTCGCAATACGCAATCAGTCCGGTCAGGTATGACGGACCGCCAATCTCTTTCAGCTTTCCGCGCGATTCGAGTATATCGATCGTGCATAAATAGATATGTTCCCAGGTGTCCCTAGAACACGCCTCCTGCATCGCCTCGAATATCCAACGGTGACGCACCAGGCGAAACTCTTCCGGTTTGGTGGAAATGCGTTTCATCTGGCCTGCGTCGATGAACAACGCACCAAGCAGCGCCTTTTCTGCTTCAACCTGGGCGTTGAATAAATCTGACAATGGGTTACTCATGAGTAATCTCCTTTGATCTGTTTTTCAACACCCTATGCGCAAAGCGGGCAGCACGGCAGGGTATCGTGATGGTCTTGTACAAAAATCGTATTGCCGAACCATTTACGCAGTTCAGCGTAATTACCAGTTTCGATGTTTGCGTTCCACGTTTGATTGATGGTTTCCTCGATCTCCTCAAGGGTCATCCAGCTAAACGTGACACTCTCGAATTGCTCCACGACCAGGCAACCAACGCCAGGCTGTACGCGAAGCACTGCATATTCCTGCGCACCGTTCTCAGATGTAGAGTCGTTGAGATACAACGTATCTCCAACGCGCCATCCGGTACAGAGAGTCCACGTTTTTGTGTGAACAAGGTCGCTCAACATTTCATTTACAGTACAAGGTTTGATGTTGTACATGCGGCGAGTAGTGTTTGATGGGAAAGTGTGCAGCATGGCATACCTCTTTATTCGATAACAGGAACAGGATATAGATCGCAAGATGCAAATATCTCATTGATCAATGCCTGTTCTTCATCAAAGCATGGATCGCCGTGATTGCCGGTGAAAGGCGGCAGGTCAACTTCGATCCATGATTCAGTTACCTCGATCTGTTCTTCGAGGATGATTATGTTGTTCATAGGGAAATACCTCCGGGAAATGATTTATTGTGGTGGATAGAGGCGGATGGTCATATCATGTCCGCCAAGATATTGGATAAGAACCGGATTGACATCCTGCCAGCGCAACCCGCCAAGCCCACATCCAAGAGCGGGAATCGCAATGGATACCAATTGCAGGTGTTCACATGTTTTAGCCAGGACCGGAAGTCCAGCTTCGATGTATTCCATTCGGCTTGGGTTGCACCAATGCACCTTTGTCGGAAAACAAAGAAAATGCTGCAATGGTTTGTCGATTGATGTCGTTTTCACGACAAGAATATTGCCGATTCCGAAGCAGTGACTTTTGCATGCGGTTTTGTAGAGACTTGCCGCGCCAGGGTATTTCTTTGCCCATACAAGAGCAAGTCCCGCACCTGGAACGCCAACTGTGTTCACAGGAATAACGATCCCGTCTGATGAGTCAGCCAGGATGTCCATGTCGTAGTAGATATATTCGATCATCTTGCCTCCAAAAATGATTTAGGCAAAAAACAACACGCCTGCGCTATTCACGTCCCAAGACGCAGACAGGGCAGGCATTTTGTTCAAAAGGTACAGGGAGCCGGTAGGACTCCCTGTACAAATATCCCGGTTATCCTTCGGGAGGGTTGACAAGCGTGCGTGCAATGGCAAGTAGATCCTTGTAAGTGAGGTCTGCTCCTTTTTCAAGAATGCAGTCTGCCATTTCTTCACACAGCTCGATGAACTCATGGCGTTCAGCATTGGGGTCAACGACTTCATACAGCGCGTCAGTCAAGGCGCGTCCTGCACGGGCGGACAATTCCCACAGTCCGGGAAAACCTGAACAGGTTTCCTCCAGCACGTAATACTCGTCGCCATTGTCCATGTGCATCAGCAACATGATCGCCGCGGATGCGTGCGCCACATCATGCACGTAATTTTGGTAAGAGCGTGAGCGTACCTCGAAGCGTTTGGCAGCTTCCCTCAGAACAGCCCCAAGATCGGATGGGTTGCGCGGGTCGCGGTTCTCCCAGCCGGAAAGCCATTGGAACGGGTCATTGGACTCGATAAGTCCAGCGGCAAGGGTCAGCGCGTATGAATACGCATTGCTCAATGCGCTTTCCAATTCGTCGTACTTCAACGTGGGCGTTTCCGGGGTAGGGGAGGAACGAGCTTTCTCCAACACCAGATCACCGCCAACCTTGATCACTTCGCCATCTTCCAGCGTGAGTATCCAGCCACCGCCAAAGTTCGCTGAAGCCTCGACGTTTACGATGGTGCGAGATTTCAAATAAGACAGATCCATGACTACCCCGCCGCCATCTTTTTGATAACTTCGAGGGTGGCACGGCAATCGCCCAGGGCAGAGTGATCCCCTCCCTGAAGTTTCTGCCACTTGAAATCCCTGCGATAATCGTTCCATTCGCCAACGTACTTCGAGTAGGCGAGCATGGCACATTCCCATCGTTGGGGAATCAACGGAGGGTAAGACGAAAAGCGGGCAATCGACTGATCGATCAGGCGTAAGTCGTATACCTTGTTGTAAATGATGACGATCCTGCCCGTCGCTAGGGCGGACAACTCCTTGTAACGTTCAAGGAATGATGGGGCGTGCTTCACCATCTCGTCAGTGATATGGTGTACAGCAGTCGCTGTCGCAGGGATTTTCCCGAAAGGGGCGCAAAGCAAGTTGTCCATCAAAACATTTCCTGCGCCATCTGTAACGCCAATTTGAACGATCTCAGCATCCTCATCAAGCCCGGTCGTTTCCGTGTCAAGGATCAACCAGTTGGAAGGAGGCATTGCGATCATCTTCTGCGCCCAACAGATGGACTGTTGGCGGGCGTTTTCGATAAACGCCTTGAATGCCTGTGTGCCAGGATGGAGGGTGCAATTAGCCATGCAACACCTCCGCGTTTTGCCCGTTTTCCAACATTTCGGCGAAAAGAGCTTCGCTGTCAATGGAAAGAGTTGCGTCAAACTTTTCGCGATCCATGCCAGAGTACTCAGACAACGACTCTTTTACAATATTTGCCAGATCGATTTCCCGCAGAGCATCGAGAAGATTTCTAACGATAATCTCTGAGAGATCATTTACATCGACGTCGCTGAGGTCTGGCTTGACGCGCAAAAGCACACCTGTGATCTGCTCGGGTGAAAAACCCACCAAGGGTAGTTCGATTTCTGTAGTCATGTGACATACCTCGTATATATATATATTTGCGATCAAACGAACAGACCGCATCGTCTGTCATGGAGTTTTCCAGAACAGAAGATGCGGTTTGGTAATCATGATCTAGTTTTCTGCATTTCTGCATGCGCCACAAACGGACAATGTGAGTAGTAATTAGATCGCCATTCATGATGGTATATCCCCAAAATATGATGTATCACCGCATAAAGCGATGACACGAAACCTGCTCGAAAGAGAAGGACTCGCGTCATGGATCTACCGGCAAGTACCGCTGAATATGATGGTGATGAAGTGAAAAACAGAGAGGCGGAATGCGCCTCTCTGTTCGTGTTACTTGCGGCGTTTCTTCGGAGATGGGGATGCCATCGCTATCGAATCGCCAAAGAGTGAAAGCTGCACGGCGGAGCCAAGATCGTACAACGCTTGAAGGCGTTGAATCTCAGCGCCGATCTCCTCCAATGCTTCCTGAGTAACAGGGATCGCTCCCTCTGTCACTTCCGCGGATGCAATGACGGGGACTTCCGTTTCAACTTCGACATTGAATCGGACGAGCGCGGCTAGATCAGCCATCATCTCCTGCATGTAGAGAAGGGCGGAGATCATTTCGCAGGACGCAACGCCATTTAAACGTTCAGAGATCGCCTTTGCCGCAGGGTCGCTCATCAGCGTTTGTACCGCTTCGAGGATTGCCTGTTTTTCGGCTTCCGAATTTGTGACCTGGAGTTTCTTGACCTTCACAGGCGGGGGAGCATCCTGCGTCTGACCATCAGCCGAAGCTTGTGACTCGGGCTGCGGTTCTTCTGCTTTCAACTCCTTATCCAGTTCCGTAAGTTCGGTGTCGAGCGATTGGAATTTCTGCTCGTGTTCCCATGGCTTCGCCAGCTCCGCTTCGATCACGGAGATGTCTCGTTGCCACGCGGCGATCTCCTCTTCGGTTTCCACAAAGACCTTATCCATATTCTTCATGGCGAGATCCATGCTGCGGGTGATGCCAACATCGTCGGTCCCCGCAAAAGGCAACCAAAGGTCATGCACCTCAAAGAACATCTTGGGGGCAGGGTCCGAAGGGTCGGACTTGTTATCCATCGTGCCGTAGATCGTATGACCGCGATAGATTCCCAGTGGGATCGGCATGCTGCCTTTGGCAACCTTTACAGCCGCGGCAGTTGCCAGCGTCTTGATACGGACGCCAGCCTCTTCGCGTTTGGTGATCGTGTCCAGCTTGGTGCGATCCCACACATCGTAGAGGTTGATGCTAAAGCCTTCCTCGGTCGTCGCTTCATCCCGCACACGAATCGCTTCCTTGAATGCTTCAAGGCGTTTGATGCGGGCAGTAATGGACGACTTCTTGAAATGCGCATCAGAGCGCAGCGATCCCAGTGAGTTCCACCAGGAGTCACGCAACGCCTTCATGCGCTGCCATTCCGCTTCCAGTGTGATGCGCTGCATGATCTTCGGGTTTCCCGAAGCCAGCGCCTTGATCTCACTGAAGGTCAGAACGGTATCGCCGATGTCTTCCACTTCGCGGTCGGTCATACTACCCGACATGATTTGCGAAATGAACGCGGCTTTGTTTTCGAGCAATTGCCAGGTGTATCCATCGAAGGAACCTGACAGTACATGCACGAACTGGTACACCGTCGGGAAAAGATTCCCCTGACGGAGCATTCGTCCGAGTTGTTGTTCCAGGTCGCCAGGGCGCCAGGGCGGGGTCATGTGATGGACCGCCACCAGACGTTCCTGCACGTTTAGACCCGTTCCCATCTTTTCATTCGAGCCGATGAGTATGCGGATCTTGCCTGAATTGACCGCCTTGAACAAATCAGCTTTCGACTTTTCGTTCTTGGCGTCGTGAATAAAAGCGATCTCCTCAACCGGCACACCGAAGCGCACTAGACGATCACGGATCACGCAATACAGGTTTTCGGTAAGGGTCTTTTCCTCTGTGGTTTCAACCGCCGTTTCCACGGCAGTTTCTTCCTCTTCTTCGCTTTTCTTGTCCTTGCGTGCCTTGGGAACACCCAGGTCACAGAAGATCAACTGAGTGCCGTGGACGGCGTTAGTCGTCTCACGGATCAGAGCTGCAAGAGAGGTCAGACCGTCCACCTTTGGCATCTCTGCGTTGGGCGCGGCAGGGAGTACAAGACTCAGATCGGCGGCAGCCTTGCGACCGTCACTGGTGATCATAAGCATGTTGTCCTCTTCGGGACGAACCCGACCGCTGCGCACCTTCTCGGCACGCTGCGCAAGAGATTGAGTGAAGTCGATCAATTCCTGACCGGCGAACGATACCGCCTTGACCGGCTTCCCCAGATACAAGTCCGGGCGCTGGATCTCAGCAGGATCGACGCGGCGCATGTCCGCAACCTGGAGCCACATTTGCATCAGCTCTGACATGTTGACGAACTTGCGGAAACGGGTGTTCATGCGGAAGCCTGCGCCATCCGGGGTCATTTCAAGACCCGGTTCGGCAAGGGCGAATTGACGCGCCCAGGCATCGAATTGATGAAGTCCTGTACTGCGAAGGACATCCATCTGAAAATACCGCTGCATGGTGAACATCTCAGCGATGGTGTTGGTGACAGGCGTGCCGGTCATCCCAACAACTTTGCCGCCGTTCTTCAGCAACCATTGGGACTTGATGAACATGTCAAACGCCCGCTGGCTGTCCGTGTTGGTCAGTCCCGCAATGCGATTCATGCGGGTATTGAAATACAGGTTCTTGTACGCATGGAACTCGTCCACGACCAAAAGGTCAATGCCCAATTCCTCGAAGGTCAGGGTTTGTTCACTGTCCTTCTCGAACTGATCCATATCCTTCAGTTTCTTTTCAAGGCGTTTGAGGGCTTTTTCGATATCCTTTTGCGCCTGCGTCTTTCGACGACTGGAGGCTTTTTCTTCTTCAAGGTGTTCTTCAAGTTCTGCGATCTGCTCATTGATGAACTCACGCTTTGCCTGTTGAGATGCCGGGAGAAGTTTGAACGAGGAGAATGGAACGAGGATCATGTCCCATTCGTTGGTCGCCACGCGACTCAGAAACACCGAGCGATTCCCTTTCGAGAGATCGTCGGGGGAGGGGATAAGCAGATTTGCGCCGGGGTAGGCAACCTGCATGGCAGCCTGCCAGTTGACTAGCGTATGATTCGGAACGACGAACAATGCCTTACGTGTGAAGCCAAGGCGTTTAGATTCCATCGCCGCCACGATCGCGGTGAGCGTCTTGCCCATGCCCACTTCATGACCGATCAGGGTCGCCTGATTTTGAATAACACGCCAGGCGGCATCGCGCTGGTTCGAGCGCAGCTTGATGACGTTTGCAAGACCAGGTGTGGAAAGGTGCGATCCGTCATAACGAACAACGCGCACGCTGTTGAACTTTTCGTTGTACAGCTCGGTCAAAGCCTTCGCCCTGTCCGGGTCACTCCACAACCATTTCTCGAACTCGGTCTTGATTTCAGCGAGCTTTGACTGTGCCGCGACAGTTTCGGTTTGATTGACCGAACGGTCTTCACCATAACCATCGTACACAATCACCTCGCGAGAATTCAAACCACATTCGACAAGCATCAGCGTATTCATTCGAGCCGTACCCCATTTCTGGGAGAACAACTGTTTGCTGACATAAGTTATGCGGCTTGCTTCGATTTCCCAGATCGCCAGCGCCTCGATGTACTTCACATCGTACTCACCGCAGTCAAGCAGGAAATACAAAAAATCCCCGATGTATTTCGCGGGGATCCATCCTGCTCCAAGCGGAGCGCGTATGTCACTGGCTTTCACCGTTAGCGGTAATGCGCTTTCCAGCGCAGCCACATTCTCCTGGTACTTTGGCTCATAAGCTGCGACGGCTTTCGCCTGGCGCAATTTCTCGCGAACATTGCCCGACAGGTACTGTTCAGAGGTTTGCCAGTTCCCGGACTTCGGATCGAGAAAAACGACGCCGCGTAATTGCTCCACGGCTTCATCTTCATCCAAACCAGCGGTCGCAGCGATGAATGGGATGTCCACCGTGCCGGTGTGGTCGAGCGACACAAGCAACGCGTCAGACGCGCTGACCTGTGCGGCGCTTGTAAGTGCGCGGACAGTGGGTTGATAGAAAATGCCCGATTTTGAACCATCAGGATTCTCCAATGCCTTCACGAACGGAGCTTCCGCGCCATTCTTCAGGTGACGAAGATTTTCCTTCTGGTTGATCTTTCCATATTTGGCAACAAAGACATCGTACAGGTTGTTGAGGGCTTCGCGCAAAGATGGGATCTTCGCCACGTCGCCACGCGTTTCCGCACGGATCAATCGCTTGGCGGCATCATGGATTTCAATGAGCGCCTTTGCGATCGGGTGTTCAACCGCCTGTGACAAAACCTTGTCATCAGAAAACAGGACTTCGGGTTTCTCTTCCGCGGCAGAAGCAAGATTATCCAACGGAGACAGACCAGCATAAATGCCAGCCATCTCGGACTGAATATCCCTGCCCTGGGCGAACACGGTGTAGCCGTCGCTGCGGTATGTACGTCCTTCCATTGAAGGTTCCCCGATAATGCACTCAGGGTATGCGTGGTAGTGTTTGTTTACTTTGACGACATACGAGCCAATGCGCTGATCGACCGCCTCCACCCAGAGGACACCTTTGGGGTCCTGCATGGATTCCCGCTTGCGCAGGAGCAGAACGTCCGTGATGACCTTGGTGCCAGCGTTCTCAAGAAACGCTGTTTCAGGCAGGCGCACAGCAGACAAGAGATCGAATCGCCCCGCAATCCATTCACGAAGGCGGGTGGATTGCTTGTCCATTGTGTACCGCGACGTGATGTAGAACATTACGCCGCCCGGCTTCAACAGCCGCCAGGTGTTCGCGAAAAAGAAGTCGTGAATGGGATGGGTGAGACTGCGGGGGACATGCTTGCTGGATACGCCATAATCCCCAAAGGGGACGTTGGAAATGGCGATGTCGAAAAAACCTTCCGGCAGATTGGCGTTCTCGAAGCCATCGTTGATGATGGTGGACGAGGGGTGCAACGCCCGCAGGATCTGACTGGTGAGGGAATCAAGTTCGATCTCGGTCCAGTTGATTACGTCACGAAGATCAGGCGGGGTCATGGACTTGAAAAGTCCAATACCAGCCGAGGGGTCAAGGACACGCATACGCCGTGAGCCGAAGCCCAACTGCCGTACCGCTTTCCACATCGAAGCGATCACACCCAGAGAGGTGTAATGCGCGTTGAGGGTCGAGCCGCGCACAGAGCGCAATTCATCCTCGGTCAAAAGTCCGCTGAGTTCGTTCACCTTATTGGCAAGACGCGAGTCTCCCCAGCCGGTGTACTTTGAGAGCACTTCCAGTTCTTCATCGGTCGCTGCACGCCCGGAGGCGACAGTGTCCTTTGCGATCTGGATCGCTTTCTTGTTGTTCTCAAAGCGGATGGAAGGGGCACCCAGGTCAAGGTTTGACTGACCATCGGGAAAATAAAAATCGTTGTGAGCCATGATTGGCATACCTCCATAAGAATTTCGGCGGTAAGACCGCCCGTCCGATCACTCCACGAGGGAATGAGCAGGCGGGCGGCATCAAAGCTCACAATGATCTGATATCGCATCACCACATATGGTGGTGCATGCTGTTGGAGATTTGTGGGAATGTTCGCGGAATTTTTTCGGAATTATTTTGGAACTTTTGGGGAAGAAAAACGGAAAGAAAAATCCCCGAAAATGCAGGGATTTTGTAGGGAAGCCCAAATCGCGTTATCACATAGGGCCGGGAAAAATGTAGGGAATATGTAGGGAAATTGGATCGCTTTATCAAAGCGATGAATGAAGAAGACCTTGACGCACAGGTTGGGTTATCCCAACCTGTGCTTTACGTGCATAAGACGGGGTAGTCTTATCTCCCACTGAAGTTCCAGTCGTGCGGGGTTCCACGCAACCAGATCACATGACCGTGTTCGTTCACGATCACGCATTTCGAGATTTCGTAACCTTCCTGTTCGCGGGCTTGGAGCCAGGCTTCGGATTCATCGAGAGTGTCAATCGGCATGGCGCCATTGATGTCTTCGATGCCCTTGGAACTTGCAAAGATCACCTGAGCCGAATGACGATAACCGATACTGTAATGGGGCAGGGGTGCGTGTGGGTTGTTCCCGGTGTTGGGATCATAGTAATACCCGCATACCAGGCAGTCCCAGATGCTTTCATCGTCGCCAGGTGCCATTTCAAATGACCCGCAATGTGGGCAGTGATCCATGATGGTTTCGATGTCACACAAGGACTCTTGTTCAAGAACAGCTTGAGCTGCGTCCAGGACATCCTGGGGGATTACTTCATCCATGATGCCCTCCAGTGGTGAAACCATTCCTTGATAAACGGCACGGCGATTTCCTTGAAGTCGAATTCGTGGCTGTCATACTGCGATGGGCAGCTTTCACGCCACACCTTCAGGCGGAAACCGTCCCAGCGGGTAACAACAAGATGAGGCGTTTCCATATAACCGCCTTCATCAGAGTTTTCCGTGTATTGTGCATCCATCTCTTCGAGGGTCATCATGCCAAGTGGCGTTTCTGATTCACAGGCACAAAGGTCGCCATCGAGCGTGTTGCAACACCCGCATTTTGCATCGAGCCAATAAACCATGTGACCCATCATAAATGTTTCATACTGGTACAGGTTCTTGTTGAGCATTGACGCGATGGCATAGGTGAGCTTGTCCCAATAAAGCCGGAACAGGAATTTCATTGTGACCTCAATTCCCACATGGGTGGGGTGGGTAGTCCACTCGTCACAGTTCGTTAGAACGGTCACGAATGTCTTGCTAAAGTTATTATGTTTCATACATACCTCCATAGAGTTAAAAGATTTGACCGCAACCGAAACTGATCTGCCAGCGAACGCCTTGCTTTTTCAAGCAAATGCGCGATGAGTAGATCGCCCCTGACACGGTCAGTGAAATTTCTTCGGGATGTTCGTCCACCCCAGTAATTCGCAGCCAGCCAGGAAAAGAAATCCACTCCTTCCATGACCGGGCGGGTGTACGAGAAAAGGCGCGAGTTTCAAGGTTTACGACAAAGGCGGAATTATCCGAAAAACGTAGCCACGCAGAGTCGCCCTCGATGAACACGCCATTCAGCTCACGACCATAAATCTCAGTTGAAAGTGAGGGTGGGCGGGGACGAAAAAGAACGAAGGGGGTTATCACCTCGGCATCTCCTTTTCCACACGCATCAATCGCTTGCGAAGTTCAAAGACAGGCTTAATGTCGATCTCCTTCATGCGCTTAAGCCCTCGTTTCAGGGACTCGCGGATATTTGGATCGAACGCCGTGGATTGACTGTCCATTTCCAATGTTCTTTCGATGGTGGCGTAGTCATCCAAATGGATTGCAAGCAGCACAACCCTCCCGCGATAGGAAAACAGAACGCGCCAAAGCTCGTTCAAGACCGTCATCACGTCTTTGATCAAACTGGGGATGGACGTGATCACACTTTTGTGCCTAGACTTGTGCCGCTTCGACATCTTTTGAAATTGCTGAATAAGACTGGATATATCTGGCAAGTCAAGGCTGTCGTTGTGTTCAACTTCGATAACATCTGTAAGTTCGTGCCACTCGTATTCACTTCCATACAGAATGCAAAGCCCAACTTCAAGCGGATAAAACGCGCCATCCTTATCAAGGGAGTTTTCATTCAGCGTATTTTTGATCTCGGTCGAGGAAATCTTTTTCTTGTTCTTGAAGAGCTCAACCCCATGCGTTTTGTAATTACCATCATCGCGGTGAAGATAATGAACTTCCATGTATTTATTGCCCATGTTGGCATACCTCCAAAATATATTTTCAGAGCAGAGAATTTTGCCTGCCCGTATCCATCACTTTGCCTTTGCAAAGGAACAGACACGGAAAGGCTGGAGGGATGATGTCCCTCCAGCTCTACATCGTGATCTTTTTTAGTTTTAAGGCAAACGAATCGATTCGTTCGCTTTAAAAATATTCCTCGAATTTTCAAGCAAGCTGCATACCTACATCATTGACGGTTGGTAGTTCTTGAACGGCGATTCCGCCAGATCGCAAACCAATGGCATGGCAATCGCAGATGCTTTTCCGTTTAGTTGCAATGGAGAGTTGCTCGCTTTCGGGAAGACCATTTCTACCGATCCGTTAGCAGCGCACGCCTTCAATACATTCTGAAGTGTTGATAACTGAAAGTGCATCAAAGGACTCTCACCTTTAACTCCATCCAATACCGCACTCTCGACACGAGATCCATTCTCGGATTTGATGAAGTACCAGAAAGCACCTCCAATGATCTGGAAATACACATGCCCTTCCATCGACTTCAACACCTTGATCATGCGATCCAGATGCTCAGTTGAAATGGCTGCCTTCACGCTGGATTGAATGTTGATGATCGACTTGTAATCCACAAACTTCGCAGAAACGATCGGGGCATGTAAGGTCACATCGACATCACCGCGCTGGGTGGTGATGGTCATACCTGACTTTCCAACCTGCACCTTCAATTCTTCATCATCCGCAGGCTTCAAGGAGCGTTTGACGCGCTGAGTGGCGTCCACAGAATAGGTCGCTCCGTTCGCATTGTCGGATTTACCCGGTTTGAACGTGGCATAGGATAGAACGAACCCATCTGCCGCTGCCGTTTCCAGTTCGTCCTTCGTGGGAGCAATGTACACGCCAGCCAAGGTGGGGCGCGCCTCATCGTCAGACGCAGCTTCGGTGATGGTGGAAATGACATTGAAGTCACTCCCTTTCACGGTGAATATCTTGCCGGGTTCATTGAACTTGACCGCATTCACTGCAACTGATAGTGTGGCGGCGCGAAACTCGGATATTGATCCGGGGAACTGCATCGTGACGGTCGATGTTTTTGTATCGAAGCCGATCTCGATCAATCCGTCTGATAGACCAGCCATCTCCTTGAACTGTTGTCCGTTGATCGCCAGCCAGTCAATATCCTTGACCTTCTTTCCAATTGGCATGGAAAGCATGATGCTCCCGCCATCAATGAAATCCGAAGTGAACATCTTCAGATTGCCATCCTGAATAGAGAAACTCAACGCCTTGTTCTTTGCGTTGAGGTAGGGACTCACAAGCGAAAGCATGGTAAGCAGTTTTTCCCTGGTGAATTTGATCGTTGTCATGGTGACATACCTCCATAGAATTATTGATTTAGGGATAAAAAACATCCCCCTTCCGGCAGTCTGCATGACAGGCAACCAGAAGGGGGGCGTTTTTGCGCCATACTGGGATGGAGCGAGTAAGGTCTGTGATTTCGTCAGACTTCACCCGCTACCATTCATCATCACTTGATGACTTGTTTGATGCGTTGGTCCATTGCGTGTTCGTCAGAGAACGAATACGCAATCGCGCGACCGTACACAACGGCGGCGACGAGAAGAGCAACGATCAAAACGGCAGCTAGAGCAAACATGGTTACACCTCTTCGGTTGAATTTTGGCGGCAGGCGGGTAAGCCAACCTCCCCTTGAACGACCATCCATGTGATGATCTTCCAAAGGGAGGCGGTGAACGACACGAGGGTGCGTACCGTTCACCACCTGCACCGAAGAGGCGCGGACCATGCCGCGCTTGGGCGAAGTTTGGTCTGAGGAGCAGACAGACCTTACTCGCAGGTCGCCCGCGCAGATTCGGACTGCGTTTTACCCAAGCCAGGGGGCGAAAGAAAATATAAAGGTTGAGGGACAGGGTCGCTGTCCCTCAACGATCATTTATGCAGGTTCGCCTTCGAGATCTTCGAGAGGTTGTTCCTGCTTGCCAGCAGAAGCGCTATCATCGTCCCAGTGGAATGGCTCAATGCTGTTCGCCCAAATGGAATAACCATGGCGTGGAACGTTGTTGCCGTCTGCATCCTTGCCAATCCATTCCTCACGCACGAGTTGACCTTTCACGGTGAAATAATCACCATTCTTCAGGTCGCAGATCGCGTTGATGACTTCATCAGGGTTCTCGTCTTTCGAGACGTGAAGGATGTTGCACCAGAAGGAGGGGCGATATTCACCATTACCATCCTTGCCCATCGAGAGATGAGCGCGAACTCTTGCCATTGACTTGCCGCTCTGCGTGAAAGACATCGGAGCATCATCAGGCTTGATGTGAGCTTTGAAGGTCAGCATGGCAAAGTTGGAGGGACGGGATTCTTTATCCTTCGGATCGTACTCTTCCACGCTTGAAGCGATGATTTCCAGGGCTTCTTTTTGAATGCCACTCTGCGACACCCATTGGCGAAAACCAAAGCGACCTTTGACGGTCACTTTTTCGCCTTTGGCGATGTCAGCGACTTCCTGTACAAAGGGCGAAACGGTATCGTCTTTGGAGTATGCTTTCACGTCAAAGAACATGGATGGGTTGGTCTGCTCTTCCTTGCGTTTGCCGGTATAGTTGTAGCCACGCATGGTGGCATACGCTTTGCCGGTGCTGGTCAAGGTGTCATTCACTTTCCCACCCTCGCCAATGGCGGCGATGGTCATCACGATGAAATTGCTGGGCTTGCTGGACTTGCTATTTTTGGTAGTCATCTTAGACATACCTCCTTTGAATTTTTTGATCGGATGTTCTTTGGTAAAAGTCATCCTTGGACACACAACGGGACTCGAACCCGCAAGGCATCCTTTTTTGCCTGTGCGTAGGAGAGGGAAATGAAAAATTGCCCCGACAGGTTGTGTCAGGGCAATTCAAAGTGGGGTCAACCAGGACGTTTATGCGTCTTCAAGTTGAGCAGATAGTTCTTCGGCTTCCATAGCGGCAGCAGCAAGTATGCCTTGCTTGCCAACCGGACCGCCGTGGTGAGCTTCGCAAACTGAACGAACCGGGCAGTAGTCGCACCGCCACATTTCGTCCACGTCTTTGATCACGACTGGCAGCTCGTCAGATAACAGGTCCGCGAGCTGTGCTTTCAAAAAATTCATTGCCGCATCACGATCAAGTCCAACTTCGCAGCGCACCGGCTTCTCGTCGGGTAAGTACACGATCTGAGCGCCAGCAAAGACCGAACTTGCATACGGGATGCGTTTTTTCAACTCAGAAAGATTCTTCTCAATCAACAGGGCGTACAGATTGACCTGCATGACGTGAGAGGAACGTGCTTGGGCAGGAATGTACACGCGCTCAGCGTGACGATTCTTCACCTGTACCCTGCATTGCTGGCAGTAGTAATCTTTTGCGCCATCTTTGATGAGATCGTTCGCGCAATGTGGACAGCGCATGGCTTTTCGTCCAAAAGGTGCTTTGCCAGTCACTTTGTAGTCCGTGATGTACCAGCCCTTTGGCGTCCATTCGATCAGATCAGGGGTACCAACCAGAAGAACGGATTTTCCGCGATACGTGAAACGCCATTTCAGCGTCTCTTCACTGATAAAACCGCTACCAGCCGCAGTAGATAACATGGCGTGATACCCTGTGCCGCGATTCATGCGATACAAGGCGGTGGGTTTCTCGTAATATTCATTTTGAGCTTTGAGCATCGTTTGACGTGGACAACCCAGAATTTCGGTCACGGAAAAACCAATATCCGCGCCAGCTTGAATTGCCAGCTTGTCGGAATAATCCGGGGCGCGAAGAGAGTTGATGGCTGCCTGAACGACAGCAGGAACGAGCGGGCAACCCGGCGCTCCCTTGATGGCACAGTCCAGGCATTCGCTGAATGAGACAGGTTTATCAGTGACTTCGCAAATGAAGCCAACCAATCCATTTTTGTTTTTAGTCATGGGAACATACCTCGTAAAAAATTTGCAGGCGAGGGGGCCTTTCAGACCCCTCATTGTTTTGAATAGAGATTTATTGGTGGGCGGCAGACACTTCAGCAGGAAGATCAGAGTCTGCGCGTTCCACCCGCGTCCAATTCACATTTGGAAGCGCCGGGGTGAACGACTTGAGATGATCGTACCCTTTGCGGGTAATACGACGCCCGCGTGGAGTTCTTGCGATCAGACCTGCGATCAACAAGCCAGGCTCAACAACATGCTCGACCGTTGGAAGGTCAAGGCCGCAGTTTGCCGCGATCGCACGCGGACCGGCCGGTCCGCCTTTGTAGGTGGTGGCAAGGGTTAACAGGTATTTACGATCTGCATCTTCCAATCCAAGTGTGTCCAATCCCAACAAGGGCATGGTGTTTTCTACCAGGGCGCCATCAATGATGTCTGTGTTTTCCGACACGGCATAATCTACACAGCGCCGAAACAGACGCAGGGCAACGCGAGGCGTGCCACGGGATCGCACAGCAATCCCGTGTAGAGCATCATCATCGGTGAGATATTCCAATGAATTCGCGGCGCGAAACACAATCTGCCCAAGATCGTCCACGCTGTACGGTTGCAACAGGAAGCTATGACCGAAACGCGCACGCATGGGTTCGGGCAAAAGCCCGTAGTCCGTGGTGGCGGCAACCAGGGAGAATTTGTTGATACCCATTGTGATCATCTTCGAAGATGCATCCTCGCCGGTCTTGATGGAAATCTTGAAATCCTCCATGCCGCTGTACAACATCTCGGCAAGCTCTCGACGAAGTGCGTGCACTTCGTCGAGGAAAAGCACATCACCTCGTTGAAGCATGACCAACAATGCCGCCAGATCGCCCGGCTTTACCAATGCAGGCGCAGACACTTCATGTAATCGCGCACCCTGCTCGGTTGCAATAATCGCAGCGAGAGTCGTTTTACCAAGTCCAGGTCCGCCGTAAAAAACCAGGTGTTCCAGAATTGATGCTCGTTTCTTGGCAGAATCGAGCATCAATCGTAGGGTGGATTTCACCTGTGGTTGACCAATGAACTCGTCCAAATTCGGCGGGCGAAAATTCCGTTCGTCTGCCACGCGGAGTACGTTTTCCGCAGTAGGATTGGCATTTTCAACAGGGGGAGGGGATGTCATACCTCATCCTTCTTCTGTCGAAGGGATACGGTCGTGTATCCTCTGCCGAGATCTGTTTCAATCTCGATCACTCCAAACGCAGTGGGGTGTTCCGACTTGAAAAACCCTTCACGCTGAATTTTTGCCGCGTTCTGCCGCTTGCAATGTTTATCAATAATAGGCGAAAGACTCAAACCCAGACGGTTGACCCGTCCGGAGATTTTGATCTCGCCAAGTTTGAGTGTCATATGACATACCTCCAAAAATTTATTTGGCGAGAGTGTTTCTCCCGCCTTTCAAATCCACCCAAAATGGCGTGAACTTGAAAGGCGAGAGAAGCGGGTGAGCTTCTCTCGGTTGAATTTCAATGATGAATGGACACGTAGCGAAAGTGTTTACCCCAATCTGCAGCAATGACACGGACAACCCGAGCAAACATCGGATTTCGCATCTTGATGGGAGATTTGGGGAAAGTCTGTTTATATGCCCGATAAACCTTCATCGGGTTGATATAGACGCCGTCGCTGACGACTGATAACAGTATGGAGAACATTCTGCCGTTGGCAAGAACATTCGCCCGAATCTGTTTTCTATCGCCTTTCACGCGATTCAACGTGACCGAAATTTTGTTGTACATGTACATACCTCCGTACTGATAATTGAGAAGCGGTCCCGAAGCGTTTGCTTCGGGACCGCTCATTGTTACTGTGCAGTTTGAGATGGGGAGTTGCCTTGCTCCTGTGCTGCGATATGTTCTGTCAGAGCAAACCTGGCGCAATCGGCTCCGAAGGGGAACCCGCCCTGTGAATATTCTTCGGGAACGGGCTGATCGGTGTACGTGCCAGTGCGTTGATCAAGTTCCAGCCAAACCGCCTTATCGGGATTGAGTTTGGACTTACAGCGTTCGCAGAAAACAAGACGAAACTTAGACATATTAATTTCCGGTGTATGACCAGCTGCGACGCTCGTCAAGAAACTCATACAGCTCCATGTCGTAATCGAAGCCGTACCCGTTTTGATCGGCGTATATCTGCCAGCGAAAGATCATGTCATGCACGGACTCAGGATATTCAATGTCACTGAAAGCAACATCGAAGGTTTCGAGAACAAGCTCCACAGGTTTCTGTATTCCATCCTTGTTGATAGGTGGAAGAACCAGATATGCGGCAGGATGACCTTCAACCTCGTTATCATCACCGTAGTAAGAACCGATCCAGACTTTTGGGAAATCCGGCATCTCCACTTCGAAATTAAGGGCTTCTTCGTAATCCTTTATCGAAGCCCACTTGATGTGACGGGAATGGGAGCCATATACACGCAGCTTCACGCAGGTTGCCTCTTTTACAAGAGGGATAGATTGACACACCACTTTGTGACCGTTAAAGCCATCAGAAAGAATGATCGCTTTCATGTTTGGATACCTCCATAGTTTTATAGTGGTCCGGTAAAAGCCGTCCCCGACCAGGCATTAAACGCACAATCAGGGAAGTCCTTTGAAACAGGCGGACGCCTGGAATATGTGGGTGGAGAAGATAGAT
>Ga0268298_10001000_pt1 | contig 34856 bp, 22 predicted proteins | sample WWTPWeurt_MetaG_FD_194462 | JGI IMG/M metagenome (GOLD analysis project Ga0268298, IMG submission 194462) | Activated sludge microbial communities from WWTP in Nijmegen, Gelderland, Netherland - WWTP Weurt | ecosystem: Engineered > WWTP > Aerobic digester > Activated sludge | place...
TCTATGGCGCCAAAGGCCTGGCCTACATCAAGGTCAACGATGTCACCCAGCTCAATGAGACCGGCCTGCAGAGCCCCATCGTCAAGAACCTCCACGGGCAGGCCCTGAAGGCCATCGTCGAGCGCACCGGTGCCCAATCCGGCGACCTCATCTTCTTCGGCGCCGACAAGGCCAAGGTGGTAAACGACGCCCTCGGGGCGCTGCGCGTCAAGCTCGGTCACGAAAAGGGCTACCTCAACGGGAAGGCCTGGGAACCTCTTTGGGTCGTGGATTTCCCCATGTTCGAATACGACGAGGACGACAAGCGCTGGGTGGCCTGCCACCATCCCTTCACCAGCCCCAAGGACGACCACGTGGCGCTGCTCGCCAGCGATCCCGGTAAATGCCTCGCCAAAGCCTACGATTTGGCCCTCAACGGCTGGGAAATCGGTGGCGGCTCGGTGCGTATCCACCGCGCTGACGTCCAGGAGACCGTCTTCAAGGCCCTGGCCATCGGCCCCGAGGAACAGCAGGCCAAGTTCGGCTTTCTGCTCGACGCGCTCAAGTACGGCGCTCCCCCACACGGCGGGCTCGCCTTCGGCCTGGATCGTATCGTGACGATGATGACTGGCGCCGAGTCCATCCGCGATGTCATCGCCTTCCCCAAGACCCAGCGCGCCCAGTGTCTCCTCACCGACGCCCCGAGCGGCGTAGACGAGAAGCAGTTGCGCGAGCTCCATATCCGCTTACGCCAGAAAGTGGAGACTCAGGTCGAGGTCGGCAGCGCTGCCTGATGGCGACTCGGCGTAGCCTTGCCTGCATGGGACTACGGGTATTCCTGGTGGCATGGCTGGCCCTGGCCAGTCTGGTGGGCCTGGCCCGAGAGGACCACCTGGACGTTGTCCGGCTTGGCGAGCTCCCGCCAGAAGCCCGCCAGACGCTGATGCTCATCCGGGAGGGCGGCCCCTTCCCGCACGCCAGAGATGGCGTCGTGTTCGGCAACTATGAGCGGCGCCTCCCAGCCCGACCGCGGGGCTACTACCGGGAATATACCGTCCGCACACCGGGCCGGTCCGACCGCGGCCCGCGGCGCATCGTGGCAGGGAATTCAGGAGAGTACTTCTACACCGGCGACCATTACCGCAGCTTCCGACGTATCCGCGAATAGCCTATGGATCATTACCCCTTCACCCATCCCTCGCGCAGCGGAATCTACCGGATATCTCCGGCGAGCCGTGCTGAAGTCCTCGCCGAGGCCAGGCGTAGAATGCTTTCCGTTTGCGTTGCAGAGTTAAGCGGTACCCGTGAGACGGGAGAGGTCCTGCGCAGGATCGGGCAGTCGGCCGACTTTCCTGAGTGGTATGGAGCAAGTTTCGACGGACTCGCAGACTGCCTCGGAGATGCGGAGCTGTCTTCCGGTTCGGGTCAGGCGATCGTCATTACGGGACATGCTGGGTGGAGGGATGCCAAGGCCCGGGACTACGCCGTCCTGCTAAAAGTGCTTTCCGGGGCGTGCGTAGAAAGGCGGACCTCGCGTAGCCCTCTTTGGGTTCTCATCGAGAACGGGCCGATGGACCTTCCAGAATTCACTGGCGGATGACCGCCTTCAAGCAACCGGTTTCAGTCCTCGTCGTCATTCACACGTCAAGCCTCGACGTCTTGCTCCTGGAGCGCGCAGCTCATCCCGGCTACTGGCAGAGCGTGACCGGCAGCCGCGAAGAGCAGGAGTCGCTATTGGCGACCGCCCGCCGGGAAGTCGCCGAAGAGACGGGATTTCAGGTCCGCGAATCCGATCTTGTAGACTGGAAGCTCAACCACCGTTATGAGATCTTTCCGGAATGGCGCCATCGCTATGCTCCGGGAGTGACTGAGAATATCGAGCACGTTTTTTCGCTCTGTCTGGAAGATCGGAATCCACCCAGGCTCTCTCCCGGAGAACACCGAGCATGGCGATGGCTTTCCGCCAAGGAGGCTGCGGCGATGTGTTTTTCCTGGAGCAATAGGGAAGCCATTCTCGCGCTTGAGCAGCTTACTCGCCGACTCTAGCAACAACATGGCGTGCTAGCGGGTCTACCGCGTCAACATGCCGTTCCTGACAATCCTGCCTTGCGGCCCAGCGTTACCGGACGGAAATCCGGGTTCGATTCCGCTTGCCGCAATCCCGCTCTAGAAGCGATAGAACAAGGACATGTTCAGCTTCGTATGGCCGGCAGGCGTGCCGGGAGTCGTTCCACTTCCGGAGACGCCATCGACGACCCGGGCAAGATCGGCACTCAAATCAAGCTGGTTTCGCCACTGCCAGCGCGCACCGATGCCGACGCTGGCGGCCTTCTGATGCAAGTCTCCGACGAGCGTCGTGGAGAGCGGCGCCACCAGATGGGCCTCGCCCCAGTCGTAAAACACCACGGGTCTCAGGGTATCGACGAGCGCCGGACCGATGGCTTCGAAGCTCAAGGTCACGCCCTGGTCTCCAGCAAATTCCCGGTCCCGCAGACCGCGAACTGATCCTACGCCGCCAAGGCCGAAGAGTTCGCCAGAGATGAGGGGCTTATTTGCGTACTGACCGCGGGCTTTGGCAGACAGTCCCCAGCCATTTTCGGACGCGTAGGTCGCATCAAACCCGAGATGATAGGCGTGCCAACTGGCCCGGGCCGTTCCGCTCGAACTGCTGCGGCTGTCTTCGTAATGATCGTTGTCATTCGCTTCGCCTCCGGAGAGGTTGCGGGAATACTCGACATAGCCCCCCACCGACCCCCAGGTCTTGTCGTAGCGCGCTGAGTAGCGCAAAGAAAGCGGTCGGCTGCGTACGTCGGCGATCGGCTCCACCGCCACGTCGACGATAACTCCGCTGTGGAAAAACTTATCGTCCACTGCCAACGACAAGTTTTGGATGGTTTCGCCAATTTTTGGTAGCGCGTAATTGAGCTTCAAGCCCCAGAATTTGCCTTGGCCGTTGACCGCAAAGCTCAGGGACTCCGTCCCTATGGTGCCGGTATTGATGTCCGAACGGGCATAGTAGGCCGTCAGACTGGTGTTGTAGCCATAAAAGGGAACCCAGTAGAAGAGGCCATACTGCTTGACCCGGGAAGGCTCCTCGGGAGAAGTTGTGTAGGTCGCAGTCAGGGCGTGATCGAGCCCAAAGAGGTCGGATCGCTGGTAGCCTAGGGTAAGCCGCGAGTACCCCGTGTTCTGATTGATCTGGTTGTATTCGTCTGAAGTCTGGGCGGTGAGGTTGACGAAAAACTGCTGCGGCGACTGATCGCGGGTACGGACATCGGCGTCTATGGTATCGCGCGATGCGCCTTCCTTGAACAGCAGTGACAGGCGTTTGGCAGGGTGCTCGTTGGCGAGGGTCAGTTGCCGGGACAATTCGGCCACATCGGGGGATTTCCCGATTTCCAGTTCAGGCAGAGCACGCAAAATGCTTTCGTTGGAAAAATGCTGATTTCCTGTCACTGCCACCTTACCAAGCGGGAAACTGAGGATCTGGAGTCGTACGACCCCATCGACCGGCTTTTGAGCGGGGATAATGACCCGATAAAAGGCATACCCCTGATCGCGCAATTCCTGTTCGAGGGCCGCCGAAGCCGCCTCCAGTCCTCGCAGATCGCTCTTGGCTCCCAGGTGGGGCGCCAATAACTTCTCGGTCTCGCCTGCCGAAAGCGGGTTCTGACCCACAATTTCGAAGCGTTTGACATCGAGTAAGACCGCTGCACTATCAGTTTCCTGGGCAAACGCCCCTAGGACACATGCCAAGCCCAGGCTCGCCGTGCCCACCCCCCTGATCAACCTGTAGCTCATTAGTTTCGCCCGATTACTTGCCATAAAGTTCGCATATTCCGCCACCGCCATCCCCATCGGATGACCCTCCCGGAATGATCAGTTCGATCAGGCGGAAGGTGTCTTCTGCATTCTCATCGGGAACGGGATAGATGTCGTTGAAGAGGAAGCCGGGATTCTCAGACAAGCGAAGCGGTCTTCCGCCACCGTCCGGCAGATAACCCGTCTCCCAAAGCCCTAGGTCGATGTGTCCCCCCGGGGCATCGATATCGACATGACCATGTCTGACCCCCACGTACAGGCCATTCACATACACATCGACCCGCTGCACGCCAAAGAGATTGTCGAAATCAGCGTCGACCTGATCCGGCCGGGGGGCTTCCTCATCGAGGAAGAAGCGGGGGATGCTGGCCAGCAGTTCCGGGGAACCGCGCCGAGGATTGAAGACGCCGGATTTATCCTTTTCGATCAACAAGTCATGGTTCCCGCCGTTCAGACCGACGGCACCGCTCCAGGTATAGGCGAAAGCACTGTCGGCACACGCCGAGGCAGAGGCACTCTTCTTGGCCGCCTTCTTCCCCTTTTTCCCGGGGTTTGCACCTGGCGCCGCTGCGGAACCGGCAGCCGCCATTTCGGTACAGTGACTGGCCATCCGGATATCGACCCCGGTACCGCGTATGCCGATGGTGGCGACCACGGTGCCAAACTGCACTGCATTGGGATTCCGCTTACCAAGCAATCCTGTCAGCGCCCGCAGACCGCCCCGCAGCAGCCGCACCGCAAAAGCGTCGGTTTCCGGCTGCGAGGGAACATATTTCACATTGTCCAGCTTGAGGTCCGATGAAGCGACCACGGTGATCTTCGACTGATCCCGGAAAGCCAGCACCGCCCAGGAATCGTTTCCGGTCCTGACTGTTTCTCCGTTGTAGAGTGCAGCGCCCACGCTCAGTCGACGGACATCGCCTTCCCGGCTGACCGCCATTGCTGCCCCCTTCGACTGGATGAGCCGCGCCACCGCAATCTGGGATTCGTCCGCCGCCTTGACCGGTTTGGCGTACTGCTGCTCCTTGCGACAGTCATCCCCGCAAATCCGAGCATCGAATTCGGTGCCGCGAATGCCAATGGTCGCAGTTTGGGAATTGATCCGCATTGCTTCCGAACGACTCTTGCCGATGGCACCCGAGATGGCCCGCAATCCTCCCTGGATCAGCCGCATCCACAAGCTCTCCTCACCGGGTTTTTGCGAGAATTTGTCCACCGCGAACGAAGTATTCGGGCGCAACGTCATCTTGGTTCCGTCCTGGAACCCAATGACCGCGAATCCCCGACTCCCTGTGGTGATCACATCTCCCTGGCCGAAGCCCTCGCCCTTGACCAGAAATCTCGGAGCCTCCCCCGGCTTTTGGGCCGTCGCAATCCCGACCGAGTAAATCGTCTCGCCAACCTTTTCCTGGGCGAGCGCAAATCCACAGATGACGACCAGAACCGCCGCCAGCCAAGTCTTCTTCCCCAAATTCACCTTGCACTCCCCGTCCCAGCTTGGCATTAGCGGCAAACCTCCAGGCCCCGTTCCCGATACTTACGATCCGATTCCTCGTCATCCGGTGCCGAAATATAGCCTTCCAAGAGCAGGAAAGTCGGATCGAAGGGCAGGAGATCGGTCCCCGCACCGGCTATGGGGCCGGATATGCTACCGATCGGAACGATAATCGGATTGCTGAACACCCCGGCGTCGGAAGTCAGGCTGGCAAACGGATTGGTGGTCAGATTGGGCAAAACGCAGGTTCCTCCGCCACAGGCAAAGAGGTTGATGCCTGATCCGCCTCCGGCCCCGACGATGGCATCCGCGTTCATGCCGGCGGTACCGGCAACCAGATTGATCGTTCCCGCAGCCGCAATCAATTGGCTGGCGCCCGAAGTCGTAATCTGAGCGATGGCATCGAGGGCTGATCCACCGGCCACCGTGACGTCGCCCAGCGTTACCAGGATCGTCTGGTCGCCGGTCGCCAGGATAGACGCCGTGGCAGCGGCGGCGGTTCCGGCGAGGACGTCGATCGGACCGCCCGACACGATGGTCTGAACGACGGGGTCGATGGACGCCTTGCCTCCCGCTCCCGCTTGGACATTGATGCCAGCACTGGGCGTCGCCGTCGACGCAACCAGACTGATGGTCTGGTTGCCGGCCACGTCGATCTTCGCGTCGCCGCCGGCATTTCCACCGAGTATGCTGATGAAACGCGCAAAGATATTCTGATTTCCCGCCGCGCTGATGGTTGAATTCCCTGTCGCCGTGGGATCGCCAACGGTGATGTGACCGTCGCGAGTCGCCTGGACGAATTCAGGATAATCGATCTGGAGGAGCTGATCGCCTCCGCTGCTCAGGGTCGCCGAGCCTCCGCCTACCGCGGCAACGTGCAGGCTACCGGCCGGATTGGCGGTACCGTTTGTCGTATGAACGGCCTGATCGCCGCTGGCATTGACGAGAGCCGTCCCCGTCGCAGTGGTCTTGATATCAAGATAATTCCCAATCAGGGTCTGAGTTCCGCCGGAATTCTGAATTCGCGCCGTTCCTCCCGAACCGCCGGTCACCTGGACGCGCATGCCGCTGTTGGCGCTGTTCGTTGAGAACACACCGCCGGCATCTGCGGTGCTGGCACTGCGCCCACGGATGGTCTGCGCTCCCGTCACCGCATCGATGGCCGCCAGACCATCGCCGGCCGTGACCTGAACGGTCACGGTTCCCGATGCTCCGACGATCTGATTTCCGCCTGTGGTCGCGATCTTCGCTGTGGTACCAGTTCCCGAGGACTGGACGTTCACGTTCCCGAAGGCGGTCAGCGTCTGGCTGGTCCCGGACAGGACCCCGATCGTACCCGGCGCATTGGCATTATTGATCGATACCGTACTCGCCTGGAGAGTCTGGGCTCCGCTTCCACTGTTGGTTACTCCGGCATAAAGCCCGCCCACCGTGGCCGCGGAGTTCGTTCCGGCAGTCGTTCCTATGGTCAAGTTGCCCGAGAAGAGGGTCTGGCTAGTCCCCAGATTCTGGATCACCGCTGCAGCAAAATCAGCACCGCTGTTGAGGCTGAAATTGCTGCCATCGATGGATTGAGCCCCTGCGACATTGACGATCAACGCCGAAGCATCGTTACCCGCACCGGCATTTCCTGTCCCGCCAGTCATGGTCAGGTTGCCGATGTCGATGGTCTGTCCGCTCGCCGCCTTGACCAGCGCCTGAGTGCCCGCAGCACTGCCGCCAAGCAGCGTCAGGCTACCGCCGAACAGTTCCTGCGAAGCCCCGGACTCGATGCGCGCCCTGGAGCCCACACCTGAGCCCCCCGTGAGCACGGTGTTGCCAAAGCGCAAATATTGGGCGTTTGGCGCGGTAATCTCCGCTACCGACGCCGGGCCTGCCCCGGCAGTCAATAGAGTGGTCCCCGCATCGACGAATTGGGTGTACCCCGAAGTGATCTTGGCCGACGCGACATTGACGCCAGCAGTCCCCGCACCCGTCAGGGTGAGGTTGCCCAGGTCGAGATACTGGAGGGTGTTGATGGACTGCTGGTAATAGTAGGCAACGGGGACATCGGACGCCGTGCCGGTCGCCACAATCAGCGCATCGGCTGCATCGCCCGTACCCGCGGCTAGCGTGGTATTGCCGGTCCGAATGTCCTGGCTGAGGGCCGCCACCTTGGCATAGGAGCCATTGGCCGAGCCCCCGGTCACCAACATGCTGGTATTGGCGGCAATCCGCTGCGAGCCGGCGGAGAGGATCTCGGCGAAGGCTCCCGTGCCGCTCCCCCCTTGAAGGCTGATGGTCGAGAACTGGTTGCCCGAGCAACAATCGTAGGTGAAGCTGTAACCAATCACCTGAGCGGCATTCGAAAGATGGGTTCCGCCGCTGACGGTATCCGTGGTCTGAATGCGCACGAAGGACCCGCTACCGATACCACCCGCGAGGCTCAGCGTACCGCCATTGGTCTCGACGAACTGACGACCCGTGGCAAAGAATTCCACATAAGAATTGGCACCATCGCCACCGCTTAAATTGATGCTGTCCGTAGGAAGGTCGCAGCAATAGGAGTAACCGACGCGCTGGATTCCCCCGCCGGTATTGGCCACCTTGACGAAGCCATTATCGCCCGCACCACCGGAAAAGCTCATCGCCCCATTCGCGTAGATCCATTGCTGGCCACCTCCGGAAGTCGAAACGAGGACGGACGAATCGGACTTTCCGACTCCACCACCACCGGCCATGGTGACATTGCCATAAGAGCGCATGGTTTGCGTGCCAGACCCGCTTTGGACGACATTGACCGAGGAAAACGCCCCCGTGCCCGCTGCGAAGACCATAGACCCGAAGCTCTGCAGGTACTGATTCCCGACTCCAGTCACCTGGAGGGTTACACTCGAGCTATCTCCAGCACCGCCGAGCAGGGTGATATCGCGATTGGCGTAGAGGGACTGATTGCCAGTCGCGCTGACGCTCACCGATTCGCTTCCGGTGGCGCCGCCGGCGAAGATGATATCGCGCCCGGAGTTAAAGGTCTGCGTGGCCGCTGTGGCGACGATATTGCCGCCGGAAGCGGCGAACTGGATGTCTCCGCTGCAGCAGAACGTGTTGAAAGTCTGCCCCCCGATGGATGTCAGTGTCGCCCGACCGGTGACCAGGAGATTGTTGCTGGCCTGGAAGGTCTGCGAATCGCTGACCAGCAAGAGTGCATTTCCTATTCCGTCAAGGGTCAGATTGCCGTTGGCGTAAAGGTACAAGGAAAGGGCATCGATGACGTTCGTTCCGGATCCCGCGCCGACGACCCGGATATCCCCTGAATTGACGGTCACCGCGACGCTGGCCAGCGGCGTAGTCGAATTCATCGCGCCAATATCGAGCTGCGTGCCGCTGCGCGCGAACGTGAAGGTCTGGTTGCCAGTGGTGGTGAGGCTCGTGGCGCCGGAGCCTGTCCCATAGGTGGTCAAGCTCAGATTCTGTAAATCGACGCTGTCGGTGACGGTAAATCCGTTCTGCGCTGAGAGATCCAGAGAAGTCGTTCCGGTAAGACTGGCGAAAACATCGCCGCCGAAGGTCGATTTGGATGCGAAGAGGCTCACCGATTCTGCAGCGATCGGTAGCGCATTCCCGCTGGCCCCGATATTCCCCGAAGAAGCGCTGGCGTCCACAGAACTCGCCGTCAGCGAACCCGATCCGGCTTTGGTGATGCTGCCTCCGTCGACGGTCAGACTGATAGAACTGGCTCCCGCATTCACCGCGTTGGAAACGGTGATGCCTGTTGCAGCCTGAATTAGCACCGCGCCGTCCCCAGCCGCACCCAGGGTGTTGATGGTGCCGGTATCGACGGTTCCCGACACTGACTGCAGCTTGGCAAATCCGCCGTTGGTCGTGATACCGGTGCCGAAGACGCCCGGATTGACCGAATCGGCATTGACATAGCGGAAGTTCAGCGCGCCGCTAGCCCCATTGCTCAGGCCAACGTTCACGCCACCGGTCATGGCCGAAATTGTGAGTGTCTGCGGACCTGAGACATTGCTCAATTCAACACCGAACGGGCCACCATCACTGAGGGAAAAGAATCCACCGCTCTTTCTCCGGGTGATGTCCAGATTGGTCAATTCCTTGGCCCCCGAGGCGCCACTCAGGAAAATGTCAGAGCTATCTCCGATGTCGAGAGTAATGCTGGTTGCCTCCCGCAGATCAACGACGCCGAACAACCCGTCAATGAACCCACTTGGGCCTGAGGCACTTAGGCTCACGGTTCCTGCGAGAATCCCACCGCCACTGGCCAGCGATTGCTGCTGCCAGATCCCCGCGGGAGCGCTAACGCTGATAGTTCCGTTAACACCGGCGTCGATGCGGGTGAAATTGAAGGGATTGGTCCCACTTCCCATACTGAAAGTAAGCGTGGAGCCGTTTTCCGCCGTCACTGCCCCGCCCAAAGAGATCGTGTCACCCGCCGTCACCAAGGCCGTGGAGACTGTTCCGGTGCCGACCCCGAGATTCAATACCCCGCCCAGCGTATTGTTCCCGGAAGCGCGCAGGTCAAGCGAACCGGCGCCCATGTTGATCGCACCTCCCACCGTCAAGTCACCCGAATACGCCTGGAGGTAGAGAGACTGACCGGTTCCAGCCGTGTCCAGGGTGATCGGTCCGCCGATATTGACGCTGCTCCCCCAGATCGAAACGGAACTGCCCGGGTGATTGCTGCCGACGGCACCGGTACTCACGGCCGGGTAGGTCAAACAACACTGGCCGCCAATTGTGATCGCATTGGCGTCGAGGCTGCCGGTGGTGATGGAATAGTCGCCACGAATCTCCACATTTGCAGGGGCAGGTGCAGTGGCATTGATATCGCCGGCCCGAACGACGCCATTGCGATAGTAGGCGCCCGCCTGAAGGAAGACATCAGCTGCATTGAGATCGCCAACGACGACCGACGTCGTGTCGACCGAGAAGAAACTATGTCCTGCGGACAAGGAAACGCTCAAGGCCCCGGGATTGTTGGCGTTGATCGCCAGCGGGACTTCGGTGGACCCGATGACAATATCGTGGTCCGCGGTGAAATCCACCGCTCTGGCGTCAATGGCTCCAGTCTGGATCGAACCACCTCCGTAACCATTCCCGGCGGTAAACGTGACGTCCCCGGCTGCCTGGCTGGAGGTACCGATGGTACTGGTGGTGATCCCTCCCGCGTAGGATACAAAGGTGAAATTCGCCAGTTCAAGATTGCCGGTAGTGATCCCGTGGCGGGCAGTTACCGAGAACATCCCTGTCGGAGAGGTGCCGATGAGGTTGCCTGCAGCAAAGACGTTCAGCCCGCAGGAATAGAAGGAGCCTATGTATTCGCATCCCCCGCCGGTCGAATAATTGGCGTTCATGCCGCCCGCGGTAACGTTGTCCAGAGTCACGTTGTGATCCGCCGCCAGGGTCAGGGTGCCGGTGCCCAGATTGAGAACCGACGCCGCCGTCTGGGTGATGTCCCCAGTGCCTGACTGGTTGGTGCGGACACTCAGACTGCCATTGCTGGCGGAGAAGTCGATATTGTTGAGGGTGACGTTGCCGGCGGTGGTGGTGAAGCTCAGGGTGCCACCGGCAAATTGCGCGGCGGGTGCCGTCCAGTTTGCGAGGGTGAAATTGCTCCCGTCGCTGGCGAAGCCGTAGGTAGTGCCGTTGGACGCCACCTGGGCCAGGCCGCCGGTGCCCACCCCAGTGGGACTCGCAGCCACGCCCAGGTTGATCAAGTCGACCGCGCCGGTATCGACATTGAATTTCCCGCCGGCGTTAATGGTCAGGTTGGTCGTATTGGCGATGACCGGCGCGCCGGTGTGGCCGATGGTTGAGGATGCCCCCACTCCGGTCAGGCTGACGGAATTCGCCGAGACGTCGAACGGATTGACAAAGCCGGCAGTATCGATGTTGGCGGCGTAAAGATTGGCCGCGCCGCCGGCGGTCACTTCCAGACCGGCGGTGTCGGCCGCGGCGCGAATGGCGCCCGACCCGTAATTGGTGACGGACACCGTGCCGCCCCCGGCGGTGTTGATGCCCGTACCGCCGATGACGATGTCGCCGGTACTGTAGTTGGTCAGCGATGCGGAACCGAGGGTGGTCAAGTTGCCGGTCAGCGCAATGCCCGTATCCGCAGAGGCGTTGATCGAATCGCGGCTGCCGGAGATGGCGCCAAGCGTCACGGCGCTGTCGTTGCTGAAGAAACTGGTCGTCTTGCCGTAGGTGCCGCCGGACTGACGGGTGAAGCTCGCAACGGCGAGGCTACCGCTGGCACCGACAGACACGGGCATACCCAGGATCGAAACCCCGCAGTAATAGAAGATACAGGAGGCGAAACCCACCTGATCTCCCATCGGGACTGCCATGGAAGTCACGGTCAGGTTGCCATTGGGGACATACACGGAGATGTCGGGGGTCTGGCCGTAGATGGGCGTGTTGAACCCAGAGGTGACGTTGAAATTGTTGACGGTCACCGTCGCATCGTTGGCAGAGACGTCGAGGGCGATCGCGCCGGCGCGGGTCAGGGTGCCGACATAGTTCGCCCCGGTGGGCGCCACGCCGATGGTGAGATCGACGTTGTTGGGGGCACCGCTACCTACCAGTTGCACATTGAATTCGCCATTGGGGCGGAAATCGAATGAGCGCTCGACATCCACCCGAAGCGGCGTGGCGACCGACCCGATACCGCCGCCGTAACCCTGGGACGTCCGAAGGGTCACGTTGGTGGCGGTCACCTGCGAGGTCGACCCCATGGCCAGGATGGAGCCCTGGTCGCCGTTGATGGTGACGGTTCGGTTGCGGCTCTGGTACTCAGGGGTCGGCCCGTAGAAATTGGATACGACGGCATTGGCGGTCACCGTTCCGACATTGACGCCCTTCAGGCCGTAAAGCTGAACCGTAGCGGCAGACCCGGGGTTGGTTGCCGTCGCACTCACCGAAGTGGCGTTAAGGGCCGTCGTGGCACTGGTCGAGGAGAGGGAGACAGACGATCCGAAAGGATTGCTCGCGTTGGCGGTGACCGACGCCGCTTCATTCACCGTCGCGGAAATGCTGCCGGCAGTCGCGGTAAGGCCAACATTGCCGGTAGTCGTCATGGTGCCAGTCGACACGCTCCGCCCGGACAGACTGATCGCCCCGCTCCCCGCTTGAACCGTTCCCGCGAATACTGAGGAAGAAGGCGCCACGAACGACACGGCCCCCCCCGTAGGCCCACCTCCGAGGCGGGTATCGACGTTGGACACACTTATCGACCCCGAGGCAGTATTACCGGTCAGGGCACCGCCGCCGGTACTCGCACTGGACACGAAGATCCCGTTGCTGCCCGTCAGGGAGACCGCTCCCCCGGCTGTGATCGACGAGCCCGAGATTGAGCCACCGGCCGCCGAAAGCACTTCGGCGCCCGTGGAAGTCAGCCCGGTAAACGTCAGATTGCCCGCTGCGGCACTGAGATTGATGCTGCCCGAAGAGGTGACATTTGCAAGCCGCAGCCCACCGGCAGTGGCCGTTGCGGTCACGGCACCGGTGCCAGCGGTAATCGAAATCAACGATTGGGACACTAGCGTAGGCGGCGGGGAGGTCGGCGCGATCACCTGCGCGTTGAGCGTCACCGCACCACCGCCGGTGGTGATCTGTGGCGTTCCGAACCCGATCAGGTTACGACCGGCGGTCAGCGAGACGGCGCCGCCATTGGTCGTCAGCGTACTCCCGAGTTGGAGGTCGCGGCCCGCCGTGGCGGCAAGCCCCTGGCCGGCGCCGGTGAGCGTGACTGCGCTGTTGAAGCGCATATCCCGCGACGCGTACAGGGTGACATTGCCTGAAATGGCAGCCAGGGTCGCCGGAGAGACGGTCACGGTATTGTTCGGAAAATCGGTACTCTCGTCGATGATGCCGGGGATGATTCCACCCACGGTATCGACGAAGAGATCGAGGGGATCGAGCAGCAAATTTCCCAGATTTCCTTGGGGCGCACCGAGGCGGGCGCCACCAACGAAGAGGAGGTCGCCCTTGCCGGAAACCTCCGCATTCCCCCCGTTGCCGCCATTGGGGCCGCCCTGGGCGCTCAGGGTTCCGAGGAATCGCGTATTGCCGTTGGACCAGACGACTATCTTGCCGCCATCGCCGGAATCCGTCGCATCGGCCCGGAGGGTCACATCGGAGCCTACGAAGGTCGTCGAGGCGTTGCGCACCGCGGCATTCTTGCCCTGCCAATCTCCGCCGGCCAGGAGGGTTCCGCCGCCCGCCGTCCCGGAAACGTCGATGGTCGCGTCCCCGACCAGCGAGACCCGGTCGCCGGTGATTTCGATGCGCCCGCCCGTACCGGCACTGCCGTCGGCGGAAACGTCACCGCCCACCCGAGCCGTCCCGGTGGCGGAAGCGATTTTGACCGATCCGCCCTGCCGACCATCGGCATGAACCGTGCTGCCCGCAGTCAGTTCGACATCTTGCTGGGCCGCCAGGACGACTTGCCCACCGGAATCCCGCAACAACGAGTTGGCGCGAATCTCCCCGCTGTGCTTAAGCGTCCCGGCAAAGGCGCCGACAACGCCGCCGTCGGCAATCAACTTGCCGAGATTGACCGCCGTATCCCCCGGCGCCTGGACCTCGAAGGACACGTCCGCATTGCGGATGCTGGTGACCGTCACTTTCTGGCCCGCCGCCAGGAGAATACCCCCTCCCGGGGTCTCGATCACACCGCTGTTGGAAACCTGCGGTGCGATCAGGGCCACTTCGCCACCGTAGCCGGTGCGAATCCAGCCCTGGTTGATCACGGCTCCGGAGCCGGCATCGCCTCCGAACCGCAAGTTGCCGGAGGTAAAATCGACGTCGCTCATCTGCAGCGAGGAAGCGACCAGCCCCGCCGTATCCACCACCGCTCCGGCGCCGAAGATGATGCCGTTGGGGTTGATCAGGAATACCCGTCCGTTGGAGCGCAGGGTTCCGTAGATCACGGACATGTCCTGGCCGACGACGCGGTTGAGCACGGTGCTCGAAGCGCTGGGCTGGAAGAAGCGGACCAACTCGCCCGCACCGACTGAAAACTGGTTCCAGTTGATCACCGATCGGTTGGATGCGGTGATATTCATCGTCCCGGACGTTGGCTGGGTAATGCCCACCTGGCCTGAGGTGACGACCGCCCCCTGAGGCAGCGCAAATGCCACGCTGCTGAATGCATAGTTGATGGCAAACGCCAGGATTGCTCCCCGGCGGACTTTGAAACTAGGATTGCGCGCCATACTACCCCCTCGACCGTCGGCAGCCTGAGCCCCGCCAGTCATCCGAACCCGGATCCGGACCGCGTCAAACGCCGCTGTCCCAATCCCCGATCCTCCGGCCCTAACCACGTCACGGCCAGTTGATCGAATCGTTACCCTTTCCCGCTGCGCGGGAGCCTGCGACCCGGTTCATTCCGCCCCGGGCCAGCTCAAAAATTAAGCAAATCTTATACCGAAACCAACGACCACATTTTAAAACAAGCCGTTACCCCTGATCCATCAAGCATTTTCCGTTGTGTCGGCGAGACATGTCAAGAATTCCGACACCCTAACTGCGGTAGTCGGCGTTGATTTTGACATAGTCGTAGGACAGGTCGCAGGTATAGACGTTCGCCCTCGCCTCGCCGCGGCCAAGATGCACCCGAATCGTGATTTCGGCTTGCTTCATCACCCGGGCGCCATCCTCTTCGCGATAGGTGGCCGCCCGGCCGCCGTTTTCGGCGACCAGCACATCGTCGAGCCAGACCCGCAGACGATCCACGTCGAGATCGACGATGCCCGCATAGCCGATGGCGGCCAGGATGCGCCCAAGATTGGGGTCGGAAGCGAAAAAGGCCGTCTTGGTCAGAGGCGAGTGAGCGATCGCATAGCCGACCTTGCGGCATTCCTCGACCGTCCCTCCTCCCTCGACAGCCACCGTGATGAATTTGGTGGCCCCCTCCCCATCGCGAACGATGGCCTGGGCCAATTCGACCGCCACGCCGACAATGGCGGCCCGGACTTCGGCCCAACCGGCCTCGTGTCCAGTGACAAAGGCAGCTCCGGATTGCCCGCTGGCGATCATCACGAAGGAATCGTTGGTCGAGGTATCCCCATCGACCGTAATGCAGTTGAAGGAAGCATCCGCCGCTTCCCTGACCAGGGGATCGAGCAGATCCCGCGCTATCCCCGCGTCGGTAGCGAGAAAACCCAGCATGGTGGCCATGTTGGGCTTGATCATGCCGGCCCCCTTGGACATTCCGGTCACCGTAACTGTCCTGCCGGCGACCTCGAGGCGCCGCGATGCCGCCTTGGCGACGGTATCGGTGGTCATGATGGCGTGGGCCGCCGCATGCCAGTTATTGGCATCCAGGTCGGACCGGCAGGCGGGCAGTCCGGCGACGAGGCGGTCCACCGGCAAAGGTTCGAGGATCACCCCGGTAGAGAACGGCAGCACCTGTTGGGCCGTGATACCTAGCAGACCGCCAACCGCCGTGCAGCTTGCCTGGGCGGCCTGCAGACCGGATTCTCCCGTCCCGGCATTGGCGATGCCTGTGTTGATCACCAGGGCACGGATCTCGTTCCCGGTTGCGAGATGCGCGCGGCAAAGTTGAACCGGGGCCGCGCAGAAGCGATTCTGCGTGAATACCCCGGCCACCGCACACCCCGGATCGAGGGCGATGAGGGTGAGATCGCGGCGGTTCTTCTTGCGGATTTCCGCTTGGGCGACCCCAAGGCGGATCCCAGACACGGGGAAAAGCTGGTCGGCGGGAGGTGTTGCGTAATTCACTGGCATTGCGAACCTCGAACGGTGAAGCGAAGCCAGAGGGGGGCGTCAGACCCGCTGGCGTCGTGGACAGTTGTCGATTGCGGCAGAGGTAGCACTGAGGCGCGGGCGACAGGGCGAACGCGCCCTTATGCGAGCTTGCCGTGGCACTGCTTGTACTTCTTGCCGCTCCCGCAGGGACAGGGGTCATTGCGGCCAATCTTGGGTCCGGCCTGGGCGGGCTGCTGCGCAGCTGCCGGCACAGGGTCGCCGCCGCCGGCCAAGGCCTCATCGTAGTCGGCATGCTGATACTGGACGTTCTGGACTTCGCTGTGGGGCGCAGTCTCCTGGACCTCCTCGGGGGACGTGATGTGCACGGTAAAGACGATACGAGTCACTTCGCGACGCACGGAATCCAGCAAATTCTCGAACAGCTCGAAGGCCTCCCGTTTGTACTCCTGCTTCGGGTTCTTCTGGGCATAGCCCCGCAGATGGATGCCCTGACGCAAATGATCCAGTGCGGCCAGATGCTCTCGCCAGTGGGTATCGAGCACCTGGAGCATGACGTTGCGCTCGAAGGGATGGAAGGTAGCGGCGCCGACCAGTTCGACCTTGTCGCGGTAGCTGGCATCGGCCTGGGCGACGATGCGGGCGAGCATTTCCTCGTCGGAAAGGGTGGGCTCGGCCTTGAACCATTCGGCCACCGGCGCCTCGATCTGCAGCGAGGACGCAAGGGCCTGCTCGAGCCCCGCAAGATCCCACTGCTCCTCGACCGATTCGGCGGGCACATGGGCGCGGAAGGTTTCGGCGATGACCGCATGGCGCATCGCGACGATGGTCTCGGAAATATCCTCGGTCTCCAGCAACTCGTTGCGCTGCTGGTAGATGACCTTGCGCTGATCGTTGGCGACATCGTCGTATTCGAGCAATTGCTTGCGGATGTCGAAATTGCGGGCTTCGACCTTGCGCTGAGCGGATTCCAGCGAGCGGGAAACCAGCGGATGCTCGATCGCCTCGCCTTCGGGCATCTTGAGCTTGTCCATGATGGCCCGCAGGCGCTCACCGGCGAAGATGCGCAGCAAAGGATCGTCGAGGGACAGATAGAAGCGCGAGGAGCCGTGATCGCCCTGACGCCCCGAGCGACCCCGCAACTGGTTGTCGATCCGGCGGGACTCGTGACGCTCGGAGCCTATGATATGCAGGCCTCCCGCCGCCAGGACCTGCTCGTGCAGAAACTGCCATTCCGCCCGCTGGGTGGCGATGCCTTGTTCCTTGTCGGCCGCGGGGATGGATTCGTCGTCGCGAATCGCCGCAATCCGTTTCTCGACGTTGCCGCCGAGCACGATGTCGGTTCCCCGGCCGGCCATGTTGGTGGCCACCGTCACCGCGCCGGGCAAGCCGGCTTGGGCGACGATGTCGGCCTCGCGGGCATGCTGCTTGGCGTTGAGCACCTGGTGGGGAATCTTTTCCTTGTTGAGCATGGCCGAAAGGAGTTCGGAATTCTCCACCGAGGTGGTCCCCACCAAGGTCGGCTGGCCGCGCTGAACGCAATCGCGGATATCGGCGATGATGGCGGTGTATTTTTCCTGGGCCGTCTTATACACCAGGTCGTTCATGTCCTTCCGCACCATGGGCCGATGGGTAGGAATGACCACGGTCTCGAGTCCATAGATCTGGTGGAACTCGTAGGCTTCGGTATCGGCAGTGCCGGTCATTCCGGCCAGTTTCCCGTACATGCGGAAATAGTTCTGGAAGGTGATCGAGGCGAGCGTCTGATTCTCGGCCTGGATCTGAACGCCTTCCTTGGCCTCGACCGCCTGATGCAGGCCATCGGACCAGCGGCGGCCTGCCATGAGCCGGCCGGTGAATTCGTCCACGATGACGATTTCGCCCTTTTGCACCACGTAATGCTGATCGCGATGGAACAAGGTCAAAGCACGCAGCGCGGCGTTGAGATGGTGCATGAGGGTGATGTTGGCCGCTTCGTAGAGGCTGCGGCCCTCGGCCAGCAGTCCATGCTCGGCCAGCAGCTGCTCGGCGCGCTCGTAACCGGCTTCCGACAGGTGCACCTGATGGCCCTTCTCGTCCACCCAGTAATCGCCCTCGCCTTCTTCCGTCTCAGCCCGGGAAAGCTTGGGCACGACGTCCTTCATCTGCAGGTAGAGGTCGGTATGATCCTCGGCCTGACCCGAAATGATCAGGGGGGTGCGCGCCTCGTCGATGAGGATCGAATCGACCTCGTCGACGATGGCGTAGTTCAGCTTGCGCTGGACGCGGTCGCCGGCGGAATAGACCATGTTGTCCCGCAGGTAATCGAATCCGAATTCGTTGTTCGTGCCGTAGGTGATATCCGCCGCATAGGCCGCCTGCTTGGTATCGTGATCCATCTGGGAAAGATTCACGCCGACGGTGAGTCCCAGGAAGCGATGCAGACGCCCCATCCATTCGGCGTCGCGGCTGGCCAGATAGTCGTTGACCGTAATGACGTGGACGCCCTTGCCCGAAATGGCATTGAGGTAGGCCGGCAAAGTGGCCACCAGGGTCTTGCCTTCGCCGGTCCGCATTTCGGCAATCTTGCCGTAGTGCAGGACCATCCCGCCTATGAGCTGGACATCGAAATGGCGCATGCCCAATACCCGCTTGCCGGCTTCACGGACCACCGCGAAGGCTTCAGGCAGCAGATCGTCGAGGGATTCGCCTTTATCGTGGCGCTCGCGGAATTCGGCGGTCTTAGCCCGCAGGGCTTCGTCGGAGAGGCCGGCCAGCGACGGCTCCAGGGCGTTGATGCGCCTAACGGTCGCGGAATATTGCTTGATCAGCCGATCGTTGCGGCTGCCGAAAATCTTTTTGAGTAGACCGGAAATCATCGCAGGAGAATATGGGGGCCGCCAAAACGGCAAAGGGGCGATTCTAGCACGCCCCTCAGCGGCGACGATGACGGCCCCATGGCCGAATGTCGCCGGGAATTCAGCAGGATAGCGCCTTCCGGCTCAGCGCCGGCGGACTTGGGCGTATTCGGCGCCCTGTTTGAGGAACTGGGCTGGGTCCTGGGCAGTACCCAGCATGCGCACCTCGAAATGAAGGTGGGATCCGGTTGAGCGGCCGGTGCTCCCGACTTCCCCGATCCGCTCGCCGTGTTGCACGACTTGCCCGGGCTGGACCAGGGTTTTCGACAAGTGGGCATAGCGGGAGGTGAGCCCTTCGCCATGATCCAGGTCGATCATGTTGCCGAATTCGGGATGGTGTTCGACCGATACCACGACCCCTCCCGCCGCCGCAACGACTGGCGTCCCGGTCTCTGCGACGAAATCGATGCCTTCGTGCATCGCCCGAACGCCAACGATGGGGTCCGAACGATGGCCAAAACCGGATCCGATGGCCGCTTCCTTGACCGGCAGCGTGGTCGGCAGCAGGCGGTCGCGCACTCGCTTTTCGAGCATTTTGGCCTCAAGAACGGCCAATTCCTCGGTCTTGCCATCCACCAGGGTCGCGAGCCGATCGATTTCCCGCTGTAGTTCCGTGGCCGAGAGGGGAGCGGCGATCAACGGGCCACCCTGGCCTGCCTTCCCGAGGTCATCGCGAGCGCCATCTTTTTCGCGTTTCAGCCCGGTCAGCCCATAAAGGCGATCGCCCAGACTGTCGAGTTGAAGCATCTGAGCTTGTAGTTCACCTAGCCGGGTTGCCATGAGTTGCAGATTGTTGCGGACGAATTCCTGAGTCCTGTTCGTTTCCCGCTGCTGCAGGGAGAGGACCAATTCCTGTATCAGTGGCAGGCGAAGGTTCAGCGTGGCCCAGGAAAATGCCATCGAGGTGGCGATCACCAGGCCCACAAAACATCCCACCGCGAGCAGCACGTGTCGCGGCATAATGGTCAGCGTCTTGGCGGTCTTTAACCGACCGGAGACAAGAATAATCTGCACGGATACCTCCTCCTATGCCTACTACGCCTGAGGACTTCCTCGATACTGCCGAGGGCGCCGGGAAGGTCATGGCCCACGCCCGATTGCTCCTCAAGCTGACTCGCCGGCTGCGGAACGCGTTGCCGGAGCCCCTGGACAGCGCTGCCCAGGTTGCCAATTTCAAGTCGGGAAGAATCGTTATCCACGCCGAAAACGGCGCGGTCGCTGCGAAAATCAGGCAAATGAGCCAGCGATTGTGCAGCGAGTTATCGGTTGAAGGCGCCAAGTGTAACGGCATCGACGTGAAAGTTCAACCCCAAGTTATTCCTTGGCAATCAAGCGCTTCCAATCGAAAGCCGCTCTCGGCTACGGCCATCTCCTTGTTGACCCAGACCGCTTCCGATCTTCCGCAGGGTGCCCTGCGGTCGGCGCTGGAAGCGCTGCTCACCCGCGCCGACCGCAGGCCCGGCGAGTGAGGAATCGAATTCCCGAGGTGGGCGGCTAGAGCACGACGAGTCCGACGCGCTCGATCACCAGGAGCCCAAAGAAAATCAGGACGAAGAGCAGCGCCCAACGGGCGAGGCGCCAGGAAAAGCCAAGATACCGTCGATCGCCCGTGAAGGCGTAGGCGACGAACCCGGCACCGACGGCAATTACGGTCAGGATGGCGAGGAGGCGAACAAACCACATTCAGGACGTCTCCTTGTGCCCTGCGGAAAGCTGCGACAGACCCATCACCGCGCGGAAGCAGGAGATGAGACGGACTGCAGTCGCATCCGTTGCCCTCAGGCGGGCTGCTCCAACCAGCGGGCCACCCCGGCAGGAGCGCCGGCAGCTTCCTGGAAACTCACCAGTTCCCAGGCATCGCGCCGAGCGAGCAACTCGCGGGCAAGGAGGTTGTTGAGGGCGTGACCCGATTTGTGCGCCGAGAAAGCCGCCAGCAGGGGGTGTCCGAGCAGGTAGAGGTCGCCGATGGCGTCCAGAATCTTGTGTTTGACGAACTCATCGCCGTAACGGAGCCCATCGCCATTGAGGACGCGGAATTCGTCGAGGACGATGGCGTTATCCAGGCCGCCGCCGAGGGCCAGTCCATTCTCCCGCAGATATTCGACTTCCTGCATGAAGCCGAAGGTTCGCGCTCTGGCCACTTCGCGGACGTAGGAGTGCTCCGCGAAATCCATCTCGGCTTGCTGGGCAGAACGGTCGATGGCGGGATGATTGAAGACGATGGAGAAGCTCAGTCGATAACCGTCGTAAGGCTCGAATCGAGCCCACTTATCGCCATCGCGAACTTCGATGGGCTGGGTGACGCGTATGAACTTCTTGGCGGCGTTCTGTTCCTCAATTCCGGCGGACTGAATGAGGAAGACGAAGGGTGCGGCGGAACCGTCGAGGATGGGGACTTCAGGCGCGTCGAGGTCCACCCAGGCATTGTCTATCCCCAGGCCGGCAAAGGCGGACATCAGGTGCTCAATGGTGCCGACCTTGACGCCGTCCCGCTCGAGGCAGGAACACATGCGCGTGTCGCCGACGCTATGGGCGTTCGCCGGCAAATCGACCGGATTGGGCAGATCGACGCGACGAAAGACGATGCCCGTATCGGGCGCGGCCGGACGTAAGGACATGGTCACCTTGACGCCACCGTGCAATCCAACTCCGGAAGCCCGGATAACCGACTTGAGCGTGCGCTGCTTGAGCATACTAAGTGCTTGAAAATTGTGGGAAACGGCGCATTGTAGCACAACGCGCCGCCACCCTTTTTCAGAGAAAGGCTTGGCTACATCAATCCGCCTGTTTTCGGAGGAAGGCGGGGATGTCGTATTTCTCCACACCGCTGTTGGCGAGGGCCTCGACGGTGACGTTGCGTTTACGCACCACCGCCGGGACATCGGCGATGGCGTTGTAATCCACCGCGGTCGGAGCGGCCATGTCGTGGGTACCGGTCGCTGCCAGGACAGGCGTATTGATGACTTCGAAGGTCTGGCGCTTGGCGGCTGCCTGGCCCAGCCCTGTGGCAACCACGGTGACCCGCAGGGCATCGCCCATCAGTTCGTCATAGACGGCACCGAAAATGATGTGGGCGTCTTCGGCGGCAAAGGCCTTGACGGTGTTCATCACTTCGTTCACTTCCTTCATCTTGAGGTTGCCGCGACAAGCAGTGATGTTCACCAGAACGCCGCGGGCGCCGGACAGGTTGATGCCTTCCAGGAGCGGCGAGGCCACCGCCTGCTCGGCAGCGATGCGGGCGCGGTCGACGCCTGAGGCGACGGCGGATCCCATCATGGCGCGGCCCATTTCGCCCATCACGGTGCGCACGTCTTCGAAGTCCACATTCACCAGGCCCGGGTAGGTGATGATTTCGGCGATACCGCCGACGGCGTTCTTGAGCACGTCGTCGGCGGCGCGGAAGCATTCGTCGACGCCGGCGTCGTCCCCCATGACATCCATCAGCTTGTCGTTGAGGATGACGATGAGCGAATCCACGTGCTTGGAGAATTCGGCGATACCGGCTTCCGCCGACTTCATGCGCTTGCCCCCCTCGAAGGAGAAGGGCTTGGTCACCACGCCGACGGTCAGAATGCCCATTTCCCGGGCGACCTCGGCCACCACGGGAGCAGCGCCGGTGCCCGTTCCACCGCCCATGCCGGCGGTGATGAAAGCCATGTGCGCCCCTTGCAGCGAGGCCCGAATCTCCTCGCGGTGGGCATCGGCGGCGGTCTTTCCCGCTTCCGGCTTGGCTCCTGCGCCAAGGCCGGTTTTACCCAGGGGAACCTTGACGTGGGCCGTGTTGCGGGCCAGCGCCTGGGCGTCGGTGTTGGCGGCGATGAACTCCACCCCCTGCACGCCCTCCTGGATCATGTGCTCGATGGCGTTACCGCCCGCGCCACCGACACCGATCACCTTGATCACGGTTCCGGTCTCTTCCTTCTCGATGATTTCAAACATAGACGCCTCCTCTGAAAAAAACGGTCTTGCAACAGTCAAAAGTTCTTCGCGAACCACGATTTCATGTTGGACAGGACGTCTTTCACGCCCTGTTTTTCCTTGATCTTCTGGCCCCGCTTGCGCTGCGTCTGCGCTTCCAGCAGCAGGCCGAAAGCGGTGGAGAAGCGGGGACTCTGGACGACGTCGGCCAGGCTGCCGGTGTACTTGGGGCTGCCCAGCCGTACCGGCATGTGGAAGATTTCTTCGCCCAGTTCGATCATCCCGGGCATCACCGAAGCCCCCCCGGTGAGGACGATCCCCGAGGAGAGCACCTCCTCGAAGCCCGCCCGGCGAAGCTCGGACTGGATCAACTCGTACAGTTCCTCGACCCGGGGCTGGATGACGTCGGCCAGCGCCCGGCGGGAAAGCTTGCGGCTCGGACGGTCGTCGACTCCGGCAACCTCAAGGGTATCCGCCGGATCGGATAGGGCCGACAGCGCGCAGCCGTACTTGCACTTGATGTCCTCGGCCTCCCGGGTCGGCGTCCGCAGGGCCATGGCGATGTCGTTGGTGATCTGATCCCCTGCGATGGGAATGACGGAGGTGTGACGGATGGCGCCCTGGGTCCAGACGGCGATGTCGGTGGTTCCGCCGCCGATGTCGATCAGGCAGATGCCGAGATCCTTTTCGTCCTCGGAGAGCACCGCGTAGCTGGAGGCCAGGGGTTGCAACACCAGGTCGTTCACCTCCAGGCCGCAGCGGCGCACGCACTTGACGATGTTCTGGGCCGCAGACACGGCCCCGGTCACGATGTGCACCCGGACTTCGAGACGCATGCCGCTCATGCCGATGGGTTCGCGGATGCCGTCCTGGCCGTCGATGACGAACTCCTGAGTGAGGATGTGCAGGATTTCCTGATCGGCTGGAATGGGCATGGCCCGGGCGGTTTCGATCACCCGGTCGACGTCGCTGGGCGTCACTTCCTTGTCCTTGATCGCCACCATCCCGTTGGAGTTGAAGCTCTTGATATGACTGCCGGCGATGCCGGTATAGACATCGCGCACCTTGCAATCGGCCATCAGTTCGACTTCCTGGATCACCCGACTGATGGTGTGGACGGTCTCCTCGATATTGACCACCACCCCCTTCTTGAGGCCGCGGGAATCCTGGGAACCCATTCCGATGACACTCAGCCGCCCCTCCGGGGTGATTTCCGCCACCAGCGCGACGATTTTCGACGTCCCGATGTCAAGGCCGACCACCAGATCCTTGTTGTCCCTGCTCATATGCCTACTTTCCCTTTCCTGCGCCAACCGCACCGCGCAGCGCGAATCCGTTGGGGTACCGTAAATCCACCACGGCCGGCAACGGATCCCGCTTGCCCACCGTTTCGCCATAAACCTCGATGAAGCGTGCCAGCCTTCCGCCCACCGGCGACTTGGGCTGCTCCCGTCCCAATTCCACCGCCATACCGTTTTCCAGGCGGAGTTGCCAGGACAACCGGGGGGACAGCTGCACGGCCACCGGTCGCTGGCCCAGGGGACGGAACGCTTCCCGCCATTCCTCGTAGCGTTTCAGCAGATCGGGCGCGGTCCCGACGGGACCATGCAGCACCGGCAACCGACCCGCCTCGGCGGGCGACAGATTGGCGGCGAAGACCTCGCCGAAGGTATTGACCATCTCGTTGTGGGCCGGCGCCCCCTCTACTTCCCAGCGGGCAGCCGGACGATGTTCCTCGACCCGCACCTCGAGCCGGGCGGGCCAGATTCGGCGGACCTCGGCGCGCCGAATCCACGGCAGCTTTTCCAGAGCCCCCCGTACGGCATCGAGATTGACGCTGAAGAAATTGCCCTTGAGCGCTCCCGGGAGCACCTGCTCCACCTCGAGGCGCCTGACATATTGCAACTCCTGGGCAAAGACCACCTCCCGGATGGGCAATGAAGGCACCCTCACCAGCCAGACCGCCCCAACCGCGAGCAAGGCTGCCAGCCCCACCAGAAACAGCAGGTCCGCCAGGGCATTGAGGACGTGGGGTTTGTTCCACATGGAGTGGCATATCAGTCGTGGGAAGCCAGTTCGAGGACCCGGCGCACGAGATCCGGGTATTCCATGCCGGCGACGCGGGCAGCCATGGGCACCAGAGAGTGGTCGGTCATGCCGGGAGCGGTATTCGCTTCCAGGAAGTAGTGGCGCCCTTCTTCGTCCATCAGGAAATCGACCCGTCCCCAGCCGCGTCCGCCGAGGATGCGGAAGGCCTCCAGCGCCTGTCGGCGTATGCGCTCCTCCTGTTGGGCGGGAAGGCCGCAAGGGCAGAGATATCGGGTATCGTCGCGGAGGTACTTGGCTTCGTAGTCATACCAGTCTGTAGCGGGCTCGATCTTGATGATGGGCAGCGCTGCGTCGCCGACGATGCCGACGGTGTACTCGCCTCCCAGGACTGCCTTTTCGGCGATCACGAGCGGATCGTGCCGGGCCGCCTCCGTATAGGCAGCCGCCAGATCGCCCCGCGCCTTGACCTTGGTCACGCCGATCGAGGAACCCTCCCGCGCCGGCTTGACGAAGAGCGGCAGGCCGAGGTCTTCCTCGACCTCGGCGAAGTCCGAAGCGGCCGTGAGGACGGCGTATTCGGGAATCGGCAGACCGGCAGCCCGCCACATCAGCTTGGTGCGGAACTTGTCCATGGCCAGAGCCGATGCCAGCACACCGGGCCCGGTGTAGGGGATATGCATCATCTCCAGAGCGCCCTGGATGGTGCCGTCCTCCCCATGGCGACCATGCAAGGCGATGAAGGCCCGGTCGTAACCTTTAAGCGCGTCGAGCGGCTGGTTGGCCGGGTCGAAGGGGTGGGCATCGATGCCCTGCCCCTGGAGGGCGGCGAGCACCCGGGATCCACTGTTGAGCGAAACCTCCCGCTCGGCGGACGTTCCGCCGAAAAGCACCGCCACTTTGCCGAATTCGTTCACGAATGCTTTCCTTCAAGCAATTTGCCGGGAACCGCGCCGATGGAACCGGCGCCCATGGTCAGCACCACGTCGCCGTCCCGGGCAACGTCCAGAATCGTCTGCGGCATGGCCGCGATGTCCTCGACGAAAACGGGCTCCACCTTGCCGACCACGCGCAGGGCGCGGGCGAGGGAGCGACCGTCGGCGGCCACGATGGGCGCTTCGCCGGCGGCATAGACTTCGGCCAGCAGCAGGACATCGACGGTGGACAGCACCTTGACGAAGTCTTCGAAGCAATCCCGGGTACGGCTATAGCGGTGAGGCTGGAACGCCAGCACCAGCCGGCGACCCGGAAAGGCTCCGCGGGCCGCGGCCAGGGTCGCCGCCATCTCGACCGGGTGGTGGCCGTAATCATCGATCACCGTACAGGAGCCGCCCTCAGTCAAGACCACTTCGCCATAGCGCTGGAATCGCCGGCCGACGCCCTTGAACTCGGCCAGGGCTTTGATGATCGCAGCGTCCGGTACTTGCACCTCGGTGGCGACGGCGATCGCCGCCAGGGCATTGAGGACGTTATGCATGCCCGGCAGGTTGAGGGTAATGGGGAGGCGCGAAACGCTGCCGTTGACCCTGACAGCTTCGAAGTGCATCTGGCCTCCTACCGCCCGCACGTTCTCGGCATGGACGTTGGCTTCCGGGTCGAGGCCATAGGTCACGATCTGCTTGGGGACCGCAGGCAGGATGGCCCGCACGTTGGGGTCGTCGGCGCAGAGCACCGCCACACCGTAGAAGGGCAGGCGGCTGAGGAAATCGACGAAGGCCGCTTTAAGACGCTCGAAGTCGTGGCCATAGGTTTCCATGTGGTCGGCATCGATATTGGTGACCACGGAAATGACCGGCGACAGATAAAGGAAGGAGGCGTCGGATTCGTCGGCCTCGGCCACCAGGAAATCTCCCTGACCCAGCTTGGCGTTGGCGCCGGCCGCGTTCAAGCGGCCGCCGATGACGAAGGTGGGGTCGATGCCGCCTTCGGCCAGAATGCTGGTGACCAGACTGGTGGTGGTGGTCTTGCCGTGGGTGCCCGCGATGGCGATGCCCTGCTTGAGGCGCATCAGCTCGGCCAGCATCTGGGCGCGGGGAACGACGGGAATGTGGCGCTCCCGGGCCGCCTGCACTTCGGGGTTATCCGCCTTCACTGCAGTGGAAACGACCACGGCGTCGGCACCGTGAGCGTGGTCGGCGGCGTGACCGACGAAGACCTTCACCCCTTGCGCCTCCAGCCGACGGGTGGTGGCACTGGCCGCAAGATCCGACCCCGACACGGTGTATCCCAGATTCGCCAGCACCTCGGCGATGCCGCTCATGCCCGAGCCGCCGACGCCCACGAAATGGATATGTTTGACCTTGTGCTTCACTTGGCGATCTCCGCGCAGAGGTTGGCCACCGCTTCGGTAGCATCGGGCTTGGCCAGGCTCCTGGCCTTCTCGGCCATTTCCAGAAGCTGGCTGCGGCTGTAGTTGCGGATCAACGCCACCGACTCCGGCGTGAGCTCGCCTTGAGGCAGCAGGAAGGCGCCGCCAACATTGACCAGGAATTTGGCATTGCCCGTCTGGTGATCGTCCACGGCATGGGGAAACGGCACCAGGATGGCCGGTACGCCCGCCGCGGCCAGCTCGGCGATGGTCAGCGCCCCTGCCCGGCAGATCACCAGGTCGGCCCATTCGTAGGCACCTGCCATATCCTCGATGAAAGCCACGCAATGGGCGTGGATTCCCACTGCCGCGTAATGGGCCTTCAATTCGTCCAGATGCTGTTCGCCGGCCTGATGCACCACCTGCGGCAGTTCGTCGGCCTTGAGTTGCGCCAACCCCTGGGGGATCACCTCGTTCAGCACCTTGGCGCCCAGACTGCCACCAATGATCAGCACGCGCAGAGCCCCGCTTCGGTCCCGCAGCCGTTCGGCGGGGGCAGGCAGCGCAGCGATCTCCGGCCGTACCGGATTACCCACCCAGGAACCCTTGCGCAAGACATCCGGAAAGCCGGTCAGGACCCGGTCGGCGACTCCGGCCAGCACCCGGTTGGCGAGGCCGGCCACGGAGTTCTGTTCGTGCACGACCAGCGGCACGCCCAGGAGGGCCGCCATCATGCCTCCCGGAAACGAGATGTAGCCTCCCATGCCCAGGACGACGTCGGGGCCGACTGCGCGGATGGCCTTCAAAGCCTGCCAGAAGCCCTTGAGAAGGTTGAGAGGAAGCAGCAGCTTGCGCAGGATGCCCTTGCCGCGCAAAGCCGAAAACCGAACCCAGGCCATCTCGAAGCCGCGCTGAGGCACGCGGCGGGCTTCCATGCCTTCGGGATTGCCCATCCAGACGACCCGCCAACCGCGCTCGCGCATGGTTTCGGCCACCGCCAGCGCCGGGAAGATATGGCCGCCGGTGCCGCCGGCCATGACCAGGAGGGTCTTGCTCACAACCTGCCTCCGCGCATCAATTGGCGATTTTGGCTACGGCCGCGCGAAGCGCTTAACTTGCTGCGCAAGTTAGCCTGCGCCGAAACAGGCAGGACAAAGGTGGTCATAGTTTTCCACCGCGCATGAGCTGCCTGTTTTGTCTCCGGCCTCGCTTCGCGCTTAACACCGGCTGCGCCGGGTTAGCCTGTGACGAAATCGCCGATTGATGGATCAGCGCCGTCGTCTTCATAGCTTGCCTCCGCGCATCAATTGGCGATTTTCCCAATCCACTCGGAGCAGGATGGCCAAGGCCACGCAGTTGGCGAGGATGCCGGAACCGCCGAAGCTCATCAGCGGAAGCGTCAGGCCCTTGGTCGGGAGCAAGCCGGTATTGACCCCCATGTTGATGAAGGACTGGACCCCCATCCAGATGCCGATGCCCATGGCGACCAGCGCCGGGTAGAGGCGGTCCAGTTGGACGCAGCGGCGCCCGATGGCAAAGGCCCGCTGCACCAGCAGGGCGAAGAGGAGGATGACGACCAGCACTCCGGTGAACCCCAGTTCCTCGGCAATGACCGCCAGAAGGAAATCGGTGTGGGCTTCCGGCAGATAGAAAAGCTTTTCGACGCTGGCACCCAGTCCGACGCCGAACAGTTCGCCGCGGCCGAAGGCGATCAGGGAGTGAGAGAGCTGGTAGCCGCGACCGTAGGCATCGCCCCACGGGTCCATGAACCCGAAAATGCGGTCGCGGCGATAAGGCGACACCACGATCAACACCGTGAAGGCGGCGAGCAGGCCGACGAGCAGGACAACGAAGAGACGAGCCCGCAGTCCGCCCAGGAAAAGAATGCCCATGGCGATGGAGATGATGACGACGAATGCGCCGAAATCGGGCTCCTTGAGGAGCAGCATGCCGACCACGAACATGGCGCCGAACATGGGCAGGAAGGCTTTCTTGAGGTCGTGCATCACCGAAATCTTGCGCACCGTGTAGTCCGCTGCGTAGAGGACGGCAAAGAGCTTCATTGCCTCCGAAGGCTGGAGATTGACCGGGCCCAGGGGAAGCCAGCGGCGGGCGCCATTGACATCCCGCCCGATGCCCGGGATCAATACGACCGCCAGCAGGACCACGCCGACCAAAAAGAAGAGCGGTGCATATTTCTGCCAGAGCGCCAGGGGAATCTGGAAGGCCACCGCCGCGGCCACCAGGCCGATACAGAGGAAGACGCCATGGCGCAGCAGGAAATAGCTGGGCTGGTGACCGAAGGCTCGGCTACCCTCGGCAGTGGCGATGGACGAGGAATACACCATCACCAAGCCGGTAAACAGCAGCAACAGGACACTCCACAGGAGGACGAGATCGACCTCGGCCACTTCGCGACGGGGGGTGTCCAGGGCATCGAGCATCATGACGACAAGCCTTTCACGGCCTCGATGAAGGCTTCGGCGCGATGGGCGTAATTGCGGTACATGTCGAGGCTGGCGCAGGCCGGCGAAAGCAGCACGCAGTCGCCTCCCACGGCCTGGCCGGAGAGCCAGCGGACCGCGTCGGCCATGTCGGTGCACTGCCGCAAGGGGATACCGGCTCCTGCGATAGCCGCTTGGATGGCGGCAGCGTCGCGGCCGATAAGGGCGGCGGCGCGCCCGTGCTTCCGCAGGGCAGCTTGCAGCGGCGAAAAATCCTGTCCTTTGCCATCGCCGCCGAGGACGATGGCCACAGGCCGGCCCAGGCCTTCGATGGCGGCCAGGGTGGCGCCAACGTTGGTTCCCTTGGAATCGTCGACATAGAGGACGCCTGCCTTCTCGGCCACGGTCTCAACGCGATGGGGCAAGCCCTGGAAGGTCTTGAGGGGCTCGATCAGAGCGGTCGGAGTGACGCCGACCGCCTCGCACAGGGCCAGGGCGGCCATGGCGTTGGCGGCGTTGTGCAGGCCGGAGATCCTCAGGTCGGCCAAGGCCACCAGTTGCTGGGGGCCGCGGCAGATGCACACGTCGGCCAGGCCGTAGTCGGCAGCGCGGGGGGCGGCACCGAGCCCGAAGGTGACCAGGGTGCGCCCGCAACGGCCGTTGGCCATGGACCAATCGTCATCGCGATTGAGGACCATGACGCCCTTGCCCCGGAAGATGCGCGCCTTGGCAGCGGCGTAATTGGCCAGACTGCCCTCGTAGCGGTCCAGATGATCTTCGGAGACGTTGAGCAGGGTGGCGGCGGCGGCGTTCAGATTGTCGGTGGTCTCCAATTGGAAGCTGGAGAGTTCCACCACCCACACCGCCGGCAGCTTGCCGGCGTCGAGAGATTCCATCAGGGCATCCAGGGCCGACGGCGAGATGTTGCCGCAGGCCACCGCGGGCACCCCGGCGCCGTTGAGCAGGTGGGCGGTGAGCGCCGTGGTCGTGGTCTTGCCGTTGCTGCCCGTGATGCCGACGATTTTCGAGGCCGGCGCAAACTTGCGCACGGCGGCGGCAAAGAGTTCGATTTCGGAGATCACCGGCGCCGACGCGTCGGCGATCTGGGGTGTCGCCTTGGGCACGCCCGGGGACAGGGCGATCAGGTCGACGCCGGCGAAGGTCGCATCGACGAAGGGGCCGGCGATCAGTTCGGCCTCCGGCACGGCGTCGCGCAGGGCGCCGACGTTGGGCGGCGCTTCACGGGAGTCGGCAACCCGCACGCGGGCGCCCAGCCGGCCCAGCCACTTGGCCATGGCCAGCCCGGATTCACCGAGCCCGACGACGAGGATGCGCTTGCCCTTGAGTTCCATCATTACCGCAACTTGAGGGTGGAGAGGCCGAGGAGGACCAGCATGATGGTGATGATCCAGAAGCGGACCACGACCTGCGTTTCCTTCCAGCCTGACTGTTCGAAGTGGTGATGGAGGGGCGCCATGCGCAGGATGCGCCGCCCTTCGCCGTATTTCTTCTTGGTGTACTTGAAGTAAGTCACCTGCAGCATCACCGACAGGGTCTCGCCGACGAAGACGCCGCCCATGATGAGGAGCACGATTTCCTGGCGGACGATCACCGCCACCGTGCCCAGGGCCGCCCCCAGGGCGAGGGCTCCCACGTCGCCCATGAACACTTCTGCCGGATAGGCGTTGAACCACAGGAACCCGAGGCCCGCTCCTGCCATGGCTCCCAGGAAGATGCACAGTTCGCCCGCCCCAGGAACGTAGGGAATGAACAGGTATTTGGCATAGACCGCGTGCCCGGTGACGTAGGCAAAGAGCACGAAGGCCGCGGCCACCAGTACAGTGGGCATGATGGCGAGGCCGTCCAGACCATCGGTCAGGTTGACGGCGTTGGAGGTGCCGACGATCACGAAATAGGTCAGCGTGATGAAGCCGACGATACCCAGCGGATAGGCCACGGTCTTGAAGAAGGGCACGATCAGCTCGGTCTGCGCCGGCGACTTGGCGGAAAAAGCCAGGAACAACGCGGCGCCGATGCCCAGCACCGACTGCCAGAAAAACTTCCAGCGGCTGGCGAGACCGTTGGGATCGCGATAGACGACCTTCTTCCAGTCGTCGTACCAGCCGACGATGCCATACCCCAGGGTCACCACCAGCACCGTCCACACATACTTGTTGGTGAGGTCCCCCCACAGCAAGGTGGTGATCCCGATGGCGATGAGGATCAGCACGCCGCCCATGGTCGGAGTGCCCGACTTGACCAGATGGGTCTGGGGTCCGTCGGTGCGCACGGCCTGACCGATCTTCTTGGCGGCCAGCCAGCGGATGACCCGTGGCCCGGCGGCGAAGGAGATGATCAGCGCGGTCATCGCCGCCATCACCGTGCGCAGGGTGATGTAGTTGAAGACGTTGAAGAAACGCACGTCCTGGGCGAGCCACTGGGCTAGGGCGAGGAGCATTTACGCCGCCTCCTGATCGGTCTCGGCGCGCCGCGCCGGAGCGGACTCCACCGACCCGTTCGCGGGGACGGAGTCCTGGGCGGGGGCTGCGAGGGCATCGGCGACCCGTTCCATCTTCATGAAGCGTGATCCTTTCACGAGCACGGTGGCATGCGGGGTGAGTTCGGGCAGGAGTGCGGCCACCAGAGCCCCCACGTCGCCGAAGGATTGCCCCCCTTCACCGAAGTTGCGGGCCGCCAGGGGAGACGACTCGCCCAGGGTGTAGAGCCGGTCGATGCCCTGGCTCTTGGCATAGCCGCCGACCTCGTCGTGATACTGGGCGCTGGCGTCCCCGATCTCGCCCATATCGCCGAGAACAAGAATCTTGCGGCCGATGGTCGACGCCAGGACGTCGATACCGGCGAGCACGGAGTCCGGATTGGCGTTGTAGGTATCGTCGAGGATGACCGCGCCGTTGATTCCCCGCCGCCGCTGCAGGCGACCCTTGACTCCCGAAAAATCGGCCAGGCCCCGAGCCACGGCGGCCAGCGGAATGCCTGCCGCAAGGCAGGCGGCGGCAGCGGCTACGGCATTGCGGGCGTTGTGGCGGCCGGGAACCGCCAGGGGGATCGATGCCTCGCCCTGGGAAGAAACCAGGTGAAGGACGATGTCGAGCCCGTGCTGGCGCACTTCGCCGCGCACATCGGCGGGAACGTCGATGCCGAAGCTCAAGACCGTATGGTGACCGGCCACGCCACGCCAGTAGTCGGCATAGGCGTCGTCGGCATTGACGACCGCGATGCCGGCCTCGAGCAATCCGCCGTAGAGGGCACCCTTCTCCCGGGCCACCTCGTTGAGATCGCCCATCCCTTCCAAGTGGGCGCGCTGGGCGTTGGTGATCACCGCCACGGTGGGCGCTCCCAGGGGAGCGAGATAGGCGATTTCGCCGGGATGGTTCATGCCCATCTCGATCACTGCCGCCCGGTGGTGGGCATCAAGTCCCAGGAGGGTCAGGGGCAGCCCGATGTCGTTATTGAGGTTTCCTCGGGTGGCCAGGACGGTGTTGCCGAAGGCTGCCCTGAGAATCGCCGCAATCATTTCCTTGGTGGTGGTCTTGCCGTTGGAGCCGGTCACGGCCACCACCGGAATCGAGAATTTCCGCCGCCAGGCGGCGCCCAAGCGACCGAGGGCGAGCCGGGTGTCATCCACCACCACGGCCGAAGCGCCGGCCGGAACCCGCGCGGCGTCGGCCACCAGCAGGGCGGCGGCACCGGATGCCAAGGCATTTTCAAGGAAGTCATGGGCATCGAATCGCTCCCCCTTGAGGGCGAAGAAGAGTTGCCCCGGAGCCACGCTGCGGGTGTCGGAAGAGACGCCGGCAACGGCGACATTGGGGCCGACCCGATGGCCTCCCACCGCCACGGCGATTCGATCCAGATCCCAGTTCATTGTCCCGCCTCCGGCGAGGTTGTCGTCCGGGCGGCCAGGGCGGCCGCGGCGGTTTCGATGTCGGAGAAGGGCCGGCGCACGCCGCCGGCCTCCTGATAGTTTTCGTGCCCCTTGCCGGCGAGCAGCACGACGTCGCGGGGACCGGCGCCCCGGACGGCCGCATGGATTGCCGTGGCGCGATCCGGCTCGACTGTCGCGCCCGGGGCTCCAGCGCGGATCTCGGCAAGGATGGCATCGGGGTCTTCGCCGCGCGGATTGTCGCTGGTCAGGATCACCGCATCGGCCCCCTGCGTGGCGACCTCGCCCATGACCGGACGCTTGCCGCGGTCGCGGTCGCCGCCGCAGCCGAAGACCACGACCAGCCGTCCTCCGCGGGCCGCCGCCACCTCCCGCAAGGCAGCCAGGGCATTCTCCAGAGCGTCCGGAGTATGGGCATAGTCGACGACGACCAGGGGCTCGCCGACACCCCCCAGACGCTCGAGGCGGCCCGGCGGCGGGGTCAGGACGGCGAGGCACTCGCCGATTTCGCGGGCGGTAAGGCCGGCATCGTGGAGTACCGCCGCCACCGCCAAAAGGTTGGACAGGTTGTAGCGGCCCAGCAGTTCGGTATGCACTTCGACGCGACCATTGGGCACGACCAGAGTGAAGTTCTGGCCGCCGTCCGCGGCGGTCGGATTTTCGGCCCTGACCGTTGCCTCCGCGGCTGATTCACCTTCGCCAACCGTGTAGCCGAGGATGCGGGAGGCGATGGTTTTGCGGGCCAGCATTCGACCGAAGGAATCGTCGAGGTTGACGACTGCGGCCCTCAGCCGCGGCCAGGCGAACAGGCGCTCCTTGGCCGCCGCGTAGGCATCCATGGTGCCGTGGTAATCGAGATGATCGCGGGTCAGATTGGTGAACACCGCCACGTCGACCCGGGCGCCGTTCATGCGCCCCTCTTCTATCCCTATCGAACTCGCTTCGAGCGCGCAGGCGACGGCGCCGCCGCGATGAAACTCGGCCAGGGTCGCCATCAGGGTAGTCGCTTCCGGCGTGGTGAAGCCGGTCTCCTGCAAGCGCCCCGGCAATCCCGCTCCGAGGGTGCCGATGATGCCGCAGATGCCCGGGTAGCTGCGCGCAATCCACTGGCTGACGGTCGTCTTGCCATTGGTGCCGGTGACCGCCACCAGGGAAAGCCGCTCGCTGGGGCGGCCGTAGATTTCGTGGGCGAGCGGGCCGGCCAGGCCCCGCAAACCCGTACCTTGCGCCTGAGGGACCCGCCACGCCGCATCCCAGGCAAAGGCACCGCCCGGCTCCCAGACCACCGCGGCGGCCCCCCGCGCAATGGCATCCC
>Ga0268298_10001001_pt1 | contig 34829 bp, 33 predicted proteins | sample WWTPWeurt_MetaG_FD_194462 | JGI IMG/M metagenome (GOLD analysis project Ga0268298, IMG submission 194462) | Activated sludge microbial communities from WWTP in Nijmegen, Gelderland, Netherland - WWTP Weurt | ecosystem: Engineered > WWTP > Aerobic digester > Activated sludge | place...
GCATCGCGCAGAAACACGAAAACGCACAGAGCCGAGCCCCTGGCGCACGTCCCACCATGCGCAGGGCCTCTGGCTCAGTCGAGACACGGGCGGGCAATTGCAGACTCAGGGCACTAGAGCGGCACCCACACCAGTCCCCCGTCGCGCGCGTACACCGCGATGGCTTTGCCCAGAACGGCCGAACGCTGGACGAAGCCGAAGCTCCGCCCGTCCCGGCTGTTGCCGCGATTGTCACCGAGCACGAGGTAGGCATCGGTCGGAACTCGAGACGCCTCGAGCGGCGGACCGCCCGAGTCATCGCGACGAATGGCGTAGCCGTGGTGTTCCAGCCGGCCGCTCAACCACACCTCGCCTTCCCTGACCTCGACCTCGTCGCCCGGAACCGCGACCACGCGCTTCAAGAGCACGCTGCCGTCGTCCGGAGACGACAGCACGACGACGTCGCCGCGCTGCGGCTCCCCGAAGCGGCTGAGGTAGACGTTCGTGGCGGGGACGCGGAACCCGAACGCCAGCTTGTTCACCAGGATGCGGTCTCCCACCTCCACGTTCGGCTCCATGGAACCGCTCGGCACCCGGTAGTGGTCCGCGAAGGACGCACGCCCAATCAGGAGCACGGCGACTCCTGCAGCAATGGAGACCCAGCCGCGCAGGGCCTCACGGACCTTCGAACTGAACCGCATGCGACCAGAACCGGCCACGCTCATCGAACATTCCCAGGCCGCGAGTCGGCGTCGGGTGCCCTACGCGCCGGGACGACGAGGTCACAGACCAGCGAGCGACTGCTCGGCACGCTCGAGAAGGTCGCTCCCCCGTTCCGCGTAGAGAGTCGTCTCGTACATCGCGATCGTCGGAGACCCGACGGCCCACTCGGTTCCCGACCACTTGTAGAAACCGATCCGCAAGTAGGATCCGGTATCCCAATTGTACGTGTTGAAGTCCGTGCTGGCGGTCTTGTCGACCACGAGCTCCCACGGCAGGTCGCCTTTTTTGTACCAGACCTGGGTCGCCGGTGCGTGGCTGCTGTCGAAGCCGAGCTTCCAGCGAAACACGAACTTGTGCCAGATGCCCGCCGCCGGATACTCGAAAATCCAATCCTTCGACGTGCCGTCTGGCGTGGTCGCTTGCGGTGCAGCACTCCACGAACGCTGCCAATACATACGGTCGAGCCCGCGATCGACGAACAGCGCGATGTCCGGCTGGGTGGGGCCATTCGATTCGGAGTGAGATTGGAAAACGAGCATGTCGTTGTCCGTGGTCGCGCTCGCGGTGACCCACTCGTCGCCTTTCGGCATGAACGCGAACGCCCCCCAAACCTCGTCACCCGGAAGAATGTGGGGCATGGGCCCCGCGTCGTTCCACACGAACTCGTTGCGGCAACTCACCGTGCCGCCCGCGTGGTCGCTGCGGACGATGCGACGGAGAAACACGTTCCGCCCGGAGCCATTGGGGTCCGGGACACGCTCGAGCCGAGCGCTCCCGTCGAGCGTGATCGTGCTCGCACCGTCGTACGACTGGCCTGCATGTGGGGCGACTTCGAGCGGAACCGGGAACCCCAGCTCCGGCAGCGGGGGTACCGTGACCCCGCCCGAGCCACCCGTTCCCGCGCTGCCTCCAGTGTTTCCACCGCCGCCGCCACCGCTACCGCCGCCCGTGCCCGTGCCGCCGTTGCTGCTGCCGCCCGAAGGCGAGGCTGAGCCCGAGCCCGAGTTCGGGCCCGACTCCGACTCCGAGGACCCACACGCCGAAAGCGTCGTGACCCACACCATGCACGACACACGCCCAGCGAAGGAACCCAGGAAGCTCACGGAGACCGAGCCTACGCGCCTGGCGCGGCGGGGTCGAGGGGCGTGCTTCTGCTCGGCGCCCCCGACCTCGTGCTGACGAACCTGCGCGAGTAGTGTCGGGGGCCGAAGCATGGACGAATGGGACTTCATCGTGCTCGTGCAAAACGGCAGCGAGCGCGCGCTGCAATTACACCGGCATGAGCCCGCTCTTGGCTTCACACCCCACGGACCAGGACAGCGCATCCGCTCGCTGACAGATTTGCCGAAGAGTGAGACGCCACTCCTTCGTTCAAACGCTGGAAAAAGGGAGAGTGGTCGAGCGGGGCTTCCGGACCGACTGGCCGAACCCGACCTTGGGCTACGTCCTCGAGCGCGTAGGAAATTCCATCTGCCAAATCCAGCGGGGCTCAGGTTACGCGCGTCGCGGTTGGAGGTCGAGAGTGGGTCGCGGCAGCCTGCTCGGGACAAGGACGTCATCTGCTCGTCGAGCTCCGATGCGGGCAACACGTCCGGCAGCGGCGGTGGTGGCAGCGGCGGCGCCAACGGCAACGGCACCCCTTGCGGCAAGATGTGCACCGCCTTCTTCTCGAGCACGGCGCTCGCGGGTCGACGCGTGACCGTTCGTTGGCCTGACCTAGCGTCCGCCCACCCAGTTCTCGACGACCAGCCCTTTGAACGACTTGAAGTCTGCTGGGTTCGCCGTGATCAGTCGAATGCCACAGGTAACGGCGATGGCTGCGATCTGTCCGTCCACGAACGGCGGTTTCTTTCCCGAGCGCTCGAGGCGCGCTCGCTCCTCACCGTGCCACTCCGCCGCACGCTCGTCGTAGGGGAAGATCGGCAACGTCGCGCGCACGACTTCCTCGAGGAAGCCCTCCAGTGCGGTCCTGCGCCTCCCCCGAGGAAGTCGCCGGACGCCGAATTGGAGCTCATGCCAGACCGGTGCGCATGTCGCGCACTCCCCACCATGTTCGGTCAACCGAGTCAGCACGCTCGAGCTCGGGACCTTCCACACGACCGCCGCAATCGTACTCGTGTCCAACAGGAATCGCGTCACAGTTTGACGCCTCGACCCGCATCGCGGTCACGAAGTCCCTCCGCCCAGCTCGGCTCGACTCCCACCTGGCTCAAGTCGGTATCTTCGCGAAAGGTCTCGTACGCCGTCATGAACGCCACGCGATCACCGCGCATGCGGGCGTATCGCGCGGCAGACATCACCACCGCGACTTTCTTCCCTCGCCGCGTGAGCTCGATGTCTTTCCCGGCCTCGACTTCATCGACGATCTTGGCGAGCTTCGCCCGCGCACTCGCCACGGTGTAGCTCTTCGACATGCTCCGATTGTACATCCACATGTACATCTTTTCGACGGCAGGCCAGCCGCGCTCGGCATTGCCGCTTGCAGCGGCAATGGCGGTACGCGGATTCGAGCGCCGGAACTGCCGGGCAGTCCGGGCGGGGTGCTGACGCCGCGAGCGACTGATGCGCCCCCAATCAGCGTCGGCATCGCGGCGTTCGAGGCCGGACGCGTCTTCGGAATCGCTTCCGAGGCACGACACGGGTAGTCGGAAGAGGCCATGAGCAAACCCAGCCCCAGCGTCGATGCCTTCGTGAGCCGCGCCAAGACGTGGCGACCCGAAATCGAGAAGATTCGCTCGATCCTCTTGGCCTCCGGGCTCGAAGAGGAGCTGAAGTGGGGAAAACCCTGCTTCTCGTTCGAGGGCAAGAACGTGGCCATCATCCAGCCCTTCAAGGCGCATTGCTCCCTGATGTTCTTCAAGGGTGCGCTCTTGAAGGACGCTCACGGCCTCTTGCGCAGCCAGGGTGCGAACACGCAGTCCGCCCTGCGCCTCGAGTTCACCAGCGAAGCTCAGATCACGAAGCGCGTGCTCGGTGACTACGTGAAGCAAGCCATCGCGGTCGAGAAGGCCGGGCTCCAGGTCGACTTCAAGGCCAAAGACGAGCTCGTGCTCCCGGAAGAGCTGACGCGGGCCCTGAAGAAAGACCGCCGGCTGGCGAAGGCCTTCGAAGCGCTCACCCCGGGGCGACGGCGGTTTTACGTGGTGCACTTCACGAGCGCGAAGCAATCGGAGACGCGGAGCGCGCGGATCACGAAGTGCGTCCCCAAGATCCTCGCCGGAAAGGGCTTGAACGACTGACCGGTCAGCGCCGACGCCCCGAGCCCGGCGTCGGGATCCCGACCGGCCACCACGGATCGTGGTTGGGCTGCCCGAGCACGCCGCGGACGTAGTCGACGAACGCACGCACCTTGGCCGGGACGAAGCGGTGATGCGGGTAGACCGCGTACACGCCGCGTTCGCCCACGGACCAATCGAGGAGCAACGGCTCCAAGTGCTTTTCGTGGTTCGGCGGCAGGCCCAAGCTCGGAATCAGCGCCAAGCCGACACCCGCGCTCGCGGCGGCGACCAAGGTGTCGCCGCTGTTCGTGAGCAGCTTGGGCTTCAGTCGGACCTTCGTGCGCCGTCCGTTGCGCTCGAAGGTCCACTCGTCGAGGAGCGGGGGCTCCTCGAACACCGCGAAGTGATGATGCGCCAGGTCGGACGGCTTCCGCGGCCGCCCGTGTTTGCGCAAATAACTGGGTGCGCCCCATACGCCCACGTGGGTGACGGCCAGCGGTCGCGCGATCAGGCTGGCGTCGATCGTGTTCGTGATGCGCAGGTACACGTCGATGCCTTCGTCGACCATGTCCAGCGTGCGGTTCGAATGTCGGAGCTCGACTCGGACCGACGGGTGCGCGTTCATGAACTGGGTCATCAGCGCGGAAAGGTGGCGGTTGAAGTCGAACGGCGCGGCGACGCGCAAGAGCCCGCGGGGCTCGGCCGCGAGCCCGCCGATCGCCGCCTCGGAGTCGTCGAAGGCCTGGAGACATTCGAGGCAGCGCTCCAGATAGACCCGCCCTGCTTCGGTGATGCTCACGCTGCGCGTGGTCCGATCCAGGAGCCGAACCCCGAGCCGCTCCTCGGTAGCCGCGACGTGCTTGGTGACCGACGCGCGTGACATGCGCAGCTCGCGGGCCGCGGCGGCGAAGCTCGAGCGCTGCGCCACGCGCGCGAAAACCTGCATCATCTGCAAGCGGTCCACGGCTGGAGATTGCATTGTTTCCGTTTCGGAAACGATCCATTTCGACCCGCGCGGCTACTGGGACGCGCTCGCCGCGCGTAGAGTCTCGCGAAAGGGGAGAAGAACACATGAGCATCGAAGCACTGCGCGACCTCGTGGCGCAGCTGAGCGCCTCCGCAACCGCCCTGGCCGTCCTCGGGGCCGAGCTCCAGGCGCGGGCGGCGGGAAAGACCCTCCATCCGACGCTGAGGCCGCACATCGACGACCTCTTGCGAGAGGCCGGCGCTCAGGGCGCGCTCGAGGGAACTTCTCCCGCAGAGCTCGCTCCGCTCATCAGCGAGATCCGTCACTTCTGGCAGCTCGACAGCGACTTCCTCGAGGGGCCGGAGCGTGCCCCCGGATGGACCTACACCGATGCCGCGGTGCTCGAGGGTGGAGGACAGGCGACTGAAGGCTTCGTGCACGCACTCGGGCGCATCGCGCCCGGGCTCGATGGCCTCGCCGCGAGCCTCGAGGCTCCGGACGCTCGCTTTCTGGACGTCGGGACCGGCGTCGCGCGCTTGTCGATCGCGATGGCCCGCAAGTGGCCCTCGCTCCGGGTCGTCGGCGTCGACACCTGGGCCCCGTCGCTCGCGGTCGCGCACAAAAACGTCGCCGACGCTGGCCTCGGGGAGCGAATCCAACTGCGCGAGCAAGCGGGTGAGGCTCTGGACGACGAGAACGCCTTCGACCTGGCCTGGATTCCTGCGCCGTTCGTGCCGCCGCACGCGCTCGGTCGCCTCGTCGAACGCGTCCATCGCTCGCTCAAGCCGGGTGGATGGCTGCTGCTCGCGAGCGCGAAGTCGGGAGACGACCTGCGCGGTGCAGCGCTGCGCTTTCGGGTCGCGCTCTTCGGTGGTCGCCCGACGACGCAGGAGGAAGTCGAACGTCTGCTCGCCGACAAGGGCTTCGCGCAGGTGAAGACGCTGCCGAGTCCGCCCCGCGACTTCAAAATGGTCGTCGCCGCGCGCCGGGCCTGAGGCGCGGTGGGGCTCACCCGAGGCCGTCGTACGTGAGACCGTTGCTGGCGCGGATCGCACGCGCTCGCTCGAGCGCTGCGTTCGTCTCGGCGTCCTCGCCGCGCGCGATGAACGCGGTCGCCAGGTCGTCCCAGACGTCGCGGAGCTCGACGACGAAATTGCTGCTTCCGACCAGAACGCCGTTCGCGAAGTAGGCGCCGCTGTCGGAGGCCGGCAGGATGTCGTACGTCGCGTCGTGCCGGTAGGCGATGACGTCGACCCCCACGAGCGTGTCGCCGTCGACGCGATCGCCCGCCCCGAGGTCACGGAAACGCCGCCCGTCCGGGAACCCTTCGACGCCGAGCCGGCGTCGCTGAGCCGCCTCTACTCCCGCCTCGCCACGTTGCTCGAGCTCCGCGCCGCGCGAGCACGCTGCCGCATGGATCCCAAGCGGCTGCCGAATCGCCTTGATCCCGGTCTCAAAATTGGATAGTCCAACCGGACTAACCAATCATGTTGGCAACCGGCGAAGTCCCCAAACCCAAGTCCCTGAGCCTCGCGGAGGTCCTCGGCGCAAAGATCGTTCGCAACGCCATCCCGGCGACCGCCCACCTGCCGACGGAGCGTGACCTCGCGGCGGAGCATCGAACGAGCCGGGTGACCATTCGTGAGAGCATCGCGAAGCTCGTCGAGTGGGGCCTGCTCCGGGTGCGGCGCGGATCGGGCATGGTGGTGCGGGAGCGGAGCTCGTGGTCTTTCGCCGCGCTGCCCCTCGCAATCCGAGCCATCGACGAGCCCTCGGCGCGACAGGCTGTGATCCGAGATCTGCTGGCGCTTCGCCGCGCGCTGGTGCTGCACGGAACCCGAGTCGCTGCGGGACGCGTGAAGCGAGGCTCACTGGGTACGGCCCGCGCTGCAGTCGCGCACGCCAACGAGGAACGCTCGCTGGCGGCGTTCGTCGCGGCGGACATCGAAATCATGCGCAACGTCCTCACCTCTGCCGAGCTCTGGCCGCAGCTTTGGCTGATCAACGACATGATGCAGGGCTACCCCGAGCTCGCGCTTCACACCTGGCCGAGCCCGCGTGTGCCAGACGACTACGTCGACGTTCACGAAGAGTACTTCGATGCAGTCGAAGCTGGCGACGCGGGGCGTGCCTGCGCCGTACTGGAAGACTACCTCGTGCGACTGGACACCATCCTGTGCGAGTCGCTCGGCATGTCCTTGGAGGGAACGTGAGCCAACTCGCCCGGGTGCTGCTGTTCCCGCTCACGCTGTTGCTCACGGTCGGCGGCGGACTTTGGGCGCTTGGCCAAGGTGGCTCGGAGACCGCCGTCGTCGCCGTCTTTGCTGGCCTCGCCGTGGGGGCGGCGGTGCTCGGGGAGCGCTTCTTGCCCTTTCGGAGCGAGTGGCGCGTCGCTCGCGGCGACGTGCTCACCGATCTCTGCCATGGGGTCGTGACCAACCTGCTCTGCCCACCGTTGGTGAAGGCAGCGCTGATCCTCCTGCTCGCTCCCCTCACGGGCTCGTTCCGGTCGATCTGGCCTCACGGCTGGCCGCTGGTCGTCCAGCTCGTTCTGGCCGCGCTCGTGGCGGAGCTCGGGTCGTATTGGGGCCATCGCCTCGCTCACGAGCGAGACGAGCTCTGGCGTCTTCACTCGACCCACCACAGCGCCGAGCGGCTCTACTGGCTCAATGCCGGGCGCGACCACCCGCTCGGGCTCGCGTTGCTCTTCGGCTGCGAGATCTCGCCGTTGATCGCGCTCGGCGCGAGCGAGCACGTGCTTGCGGCCTACGCGCTCTTCACGGTCGTGGTGGGAGTGTTCCAGCACGCCAACGTAGACGTGCGCCTCGGCCCTTTGAATTGGGTGTTCAGCCTCTCGGAGCTTCACCGCTGGCACCATTCCCGCAACGTGAGCGAGGCGAATCACAACTACGGCTCGAATCTCATCGTCTGGGACGTGGTGTTCGGCACACGATTTCTCCCCGATCGCCCGCCGCCGGTGGACGTGGGGCTTGCGAACATGCCGGACTTCCCGCAGACCTACTTGAAGCAGCTCGCCGTGCCGTTTCGCTGGCGAACCGCGAGAACCCAGCCGACATCGTGAGCGGCACGCCTGCTCGCGACTTGAACGGCGACACCCCGGCTCAGATGTGTGCGAAGGCGCCGACCAAGTGAGGTGCGCGCGAGGAGCCTTCGTCTCGCAACCGGGGCGCGAGGTCCAGGCGCAAAGCGGCGTGGATCAGCCCGAGATGACTGAAGGCCTGCGGGAAGTTGCCGAGCAATACACCATCGGCGAGGGAGACATCATCGGCGAGCAGCCCCAGGTGGTTCGCAGCTTGCGCGTGGGTGCCGAAGGTCTCCAGCGCTTCGTCCAGGCGCCCGCCGAGCGCGAGCGCTTCTGCGAGCCAGAAGCCGCACAAGGTGAACGCTCCCTCGTCGCCGGCGACGCCGTCCGCGAAGCTCATACGTCGGGAGACGGACAGAGCGAAACGTTCACCTCGCGCACCCTCCGCCATCACACCGTCGTCGCCAACCACCAGGCGCGGGGTCTCTCGTGCGTAGTCGAAGCGCGGGTCGAACACGATTTCGATCTCGGCTTCACCGCCCGGCGCGTCGATGCGTCGGTGAAGCTCGTGCATCGACGCGCGAGGGTCCCGCGATGCAGTGAAACCCTCGGACTCCCGTACCGAACGTCCGGTCGGCGTCCGGTGCTTCACTGCTCGCCGGCCGCGGCCAAGATCCTCCGCCAGCCGTCGGGCGACAGCGCATAGGCCGTCACCGAACCGCCGGTGAACCACGAGCTCGTCCCTGGATGCAGGAGCGTTGCTAGCGATGCGAGCAACGCGGGCAGCGCTGCCCGGAGATCGCCGCGCACCGGAGTCAACTCCTCGACGCTGTTGGCGTAGCGTCCAGTGTGCCGCAGCGCGGTCGCCAGCTCGCTTGCGACACCCCTCCGGCCACGGCCCTGCTCGGCGGCCCCCAAAACCGCGAGCAGCAGCTGGTGCGTGCGCGCGTGCTCGCGGCTCGCCGGCTGACACCGGGGTCTTTGTCCGAGCGCAAGCTCGAGCAGCGGCGCGACGAGGTCCACGCCGGCTCGAAGCGCGTTGCCTGGCTCGACCAAGCGCGGATTCACGTCGATCACGCGGGGCCCGGCCGACGTGAGCACGACGTCCAGCGACAATGCGCCGTGCCACACGAGGTCCTCGCCGAGACGTTGGACGAACCGCTCCACGTCGGGAAGCGCGACGCTCTCTTTGTTGCAGGCGCCGCCGCGGGCACCGTCGCCGGTGCGCAGGTTGGCGTGGAACGCGAGCGGTCTCCCGTGGTCGAACAGCGTTTGGACCATGGCGAGCGGTCCGCTGACCTGTCGCTGAATCAGGACGCCTTCCGCCGGAAGCTCGCGCTCCTCGAGGGTCGACCCCAAGGCTACGAGCGCGCCGCGGTCTGCGACGCGCAAGACACCGCTCGTGGCGGTGCCGATGGGCATCTTCACGAATACTGGGAATCGGTCGACGTCGAGGAGGGCGCCGACCGAGTGGACGACGTGCGCGTCCGGTGGGGGATGCCGAGGCGATTCAGCGTGTCGTGCGCGGCGACCTTGTCTTGGACCGCCCGAAGCGCGACGAAGCCGGGTACGACCGTGCGCACGTTGGCCAAGCGCAGGCGCTCGTGAGCCAGGGACAGCACCGCGACTTGCTCCTGCGTCGGGAGCAAGACTTCGTAGCGATGAGCGTGGTAGACTCCAATCGCCGCGTCCAGCCAGGCGAAGGGGTCGATGCCGAACGCGGGAACGCGGTGAACCGTCGAGACCTTGCGCGTGAACCGCGTGAGCGCGAGCGAGTTCGGCGCGAGAGCGCCCACCGTGTGACCCAACGCGGCGAGCCGCGTCGCCACCTGCCGGCTCGTCAGGCCAGACCCGTCACTCAAGAGCACGCGCATTCGATGGCGGCCTCATGCCACGCTGGTTGCTGCTGGACAAGCCGAGCTTCGGCGCGTAGGGCGAATGAACCGCCAAAGCGCACCGGTCCAAGAGCCCGCGCCGGCAGCGTTTCGGGTTGAGGGCAGCTCGAGGGCAGCCTTGACGAAGGCGGACGTGTGTCCCGCGCAGCGCTCGACGCGGGGAATCTCTGCCTGACAGCGCCTGCCGACGGCCCAGCCAAGGTTCGTGAGCTCGCTCATCGAAGCCTCACTCTTTTCCCGAACCCCAACACCATCTGTTCGGGCACACGCACACCGATGCTGGCAACAGGCGGTGCCCTCGCCCCGAGCCCGTGTTCGGAGAGCAGGCGTGTGATCTGAGCGCGTGTGCTGGCGACCTCGGCCCAGCGCATCGGACCCGAGCAGTGCGGGCAGGTCTCGACGTCGGCAGCGAAGACGTGTGCGAGCAGCCAGGCGTCGGGGGTCTGGGTTTACGTCGGGCTCGGTTTGCGTGCGGAAAACCAGAGCAGGCGACCGAGATAGAGCGTGAGCAGGGGAAAAAGGACTGCGATGATCCGAGCGTAGAGCACGTTCTTCGCGTCCCACTCGATGCGCTTCGAGAGCGGGTAGATCTCCTTGCCGTCCACCGCCATGCTCTCGACGAAGACCGTCGGCTGCGGGTCGATGCGTGGGCGCTCCGGATTCTGTCGCGCTCCGCGCTCGATGTGGAAGCGAAGCTGGGCCCCTTGGCGCGAGGCAGCCCTGAGGAATCCGTTTGGATCGTCGAAGTCCTTGAAGCGCTCGACCGAGATTCGGTACCGCAGCGCATCGCCGGCGAAGTGGAGCTCCACGAAGGGCTGCTTGTTGCTCGACAGGACGTCGATGGAGGTCGGGCTCGCCACCATGACCTCGAAGCTCTCGGGCGTCAGCGGTCGGTGGGTCAGGACGAAGTAGATGGCGCCGATCGATACGGCCACGCCGCACGCGAACGCGAACAGAAGGCGGCCCGGAGACATGGGTGGCCAGCAGACTACCTCGACGGCCGGCGTCCCGCGTCACTTGTCGCCACCCCGTGACCGGCTCTGTCCCTGAATCGCTACGGCGGCGCCTTGATAATCGCTTGGCTCTGCCTCGGTGTGGGGCTGTTGGTCGCCATGGGCTGCGCGCCGACGACGTCGGCCGCCAAGCCCCCGCTTCTGACGTCGAGGCAGAGCCCGCGAGGCGCGCGATTCCCCGCCCCCCTCACCCGCTGAACGTGAACTTCTCCCCGTCGAGGCCGACTTGGATCGTCGTCCCCTCCGCGTACTTGTTCCCGAGCAGTGACTCCGCCAGTGGATCTTGCACTTGCTTCAGGATGGCCCTGCGGAGCGGGCGTGCGCCGAGGGCGGGCTCGTAGCCCAGCTCGACCAGGCGAGCCTTGGCCTCTTCGCTGAGCTCGAGCTTCACGCGGCGGTCGGCGAGGAGCTTCTCCAAGCGGCGCAGTTGTATGTCGACGATCTTCCGGAGGTCGACCTTGGTGAGGGCACGGAAGACGACGACGTCGTCGATGCGGTTCAGGAACTCGGGGCGGAAGAACTCGCCGAGCTGGCCGACGAGCACGTCGCGCAGAGCCTCGCGGCCGTCTTCGGATTCGAAGAGCTTGGGATCGGTCTCCAAGATGCGCTGGGAGCCGATGTTGCTCGTCATGATCACGACGGTGTTGGAGAAGTCGGCGCTACGGCCGCGGCCGTCGGTGAGGCGTCCGTCGTCGAGAACCTGGAGCAAGAGGTTGAACACGTCTTGGTGGGCCTTCTCGACCTCGTCGAAGAGCAGGACGGAGTAGGGGCGGCGGCGCACGGCTTCGGTGAGGAAACCGCCTTGTTCGCTGTCGGCGTAGCCGGGGGGAGCGCCGATCAGGCGCTGGGCCATGTGGCGCTCCATGAACTCGCTCATGTCGAGGCGGGTGAGGGCCGCTTCGTCGTCGAACAGGAATTCGGCGAGGGCCTTGCCGAGCTCCGTCTTGCCGACGCCGCTCGGGCCGAGAAAGAGGAAGCTGCCGATGGGCTTGCCGGGGTCACGCAGGCCGACGCGGCCGCGGCGCACCGCGCGCGCGATGGCTTTCACGGCTTCGTCCTGTCCCACCACGCGCTGCTCGAGCCGGGCCTCCATCTTCAGGAGCTTGTCAGCTTCGCCTTCGAGCATCTTGGCGACGGGGATGCCGGTCCAGATGGCCAGCGTGCTGGCCACGTCTGCCTCGCTGACGACGCGCGACCCGTCGAGGACGCCGGCGTTCCGGGCGGCCTCTTCGGCGGCGGTGTAGCGCTTCTCGAGGTCGGGCAGCGTCACGTGCTCGAGCTCGCCGAGACGAGCGAAGTCTTTCTTGGAGCGAGCTTCTTCGAGCCCCGCACGGGCGGCGTCGAGCTCGTTCTTCAGGGCGCGCACTGCGGCTACGGCGCCACGACGCGATTCGAGCTTGCTCTTCATCTCGGTGACGCGTGGCTCGAGCTCGGTGAGTTCCTGCGACAGCTTGTCGCGGGTCGAGCGCGTGGTCGCGTCGTCGGTACGCTCGAGGGAACGCAGCTGGGCGCGCAGCGATTCGGCGCGGCGCATGGCGGCGTCCACGGGCGCCGGGATGCCGTCGGTCTCGACGCGTTTCGCGGCAGCGGTCTCGTCCAAGAGGTCGATGGCGCTGTCGGGCAGGAAGCGATCCTGGAGATAGCGCTTGGCAAGGCGCACGGCCGAGTTGATGGCTCCCTCGGCGACCTCGACCTGGTGGCGATCTTCGTATCGGCTCGCGACGCCGCGCAGAACCTCGAGCGCGCCGTCGACGCTGGGCTCGTCGATGGGCAGCGTGGTGAAGGCCCGCAGGATGCTCGCGTCTTTGTCGGTGATCTTGCGCAGGCCTTCGGGCGTGGTGGTCGCGAGCATGCGGATTTCGCCGCGGAGGAGTGGCGACTTGAGGAAATCCCCCACGGCGGAGCCGGCCGGTCCTTGCCCGAACAGCTGGTCCACGCTGCGTGCCACGAGCACCGGCTGACCGCGTTTGTCGTCGGAGAGCGAGGCCAAGAGCGAACGCATGCGCTCGTCGACGTCGCTTCGCAAGCGTGTGCCCGCGACCAGCGCGGGGGCGTCGATCTCGAGCAGACGAACGCCGGCGAGGGTGGTCGGCACGTCTCCGTCGGCGATGCGTTGGGCGAGCGCTGCGATGACGGCGCCCTTGCCGACGCCGGGCTCTCCAACCAGGAGCGTGTTGTTCTTCTGGCGGCGTTCCAAGATCGTCGTGAGCCGGCGGACCTCGGCGTCGCGACCGATGACGGGGTCGAGGCGACCGCCTCGGGCGTCCTCCACCCAGTCGTGGGTGTACTCGCCGACCTTGCCAGCCTCGACGGGCCGGCGCGGTGTCCCTCGCGGCACCGAGCGCAGCGCCGACAGGTGGTTGCGCAGCGAACCCGGTGCGATGCCCATGGCGCCGAGGATCTCGCCGGCGGGACCGCGGATCTCCTGGGAGAGGGCGTTCAAGAGGTGGTCGATGGCGACGTTGCCCGCGCGCTCGCGCTCGGCTTCGCGACCGGCTCGCTCGAGCAGATCGAGCATGGCGGCGGACAGGTACGCGGGCTCTTTGCTCTTGGGCAGCTGTCCGAGCGCCCGCTCGGTGGCGGCCTGGAGCTCCACGACGTCCACCGACGCCGAGCGGAAGACGGCCACGACCCCCGGGTCGCGCTCGAGCATTCGCGACAGAAGGTGGAGCGGCAGGACCTCGGCGTGCTTGCGCTCGTCCGCCAGGGCCTGGGCGCTGGCGACGACGGCCTTGGCGTCGGCGGCGTAGCGTTCGAGCGAGAGCGTGGTGGTGTCCGGGCTGGCCATGTCCGGCCGAACTTATCGCGGCCTGGGCAGAACGGGGAGGTCGCCGTAGGCTTCGGCGGAAATGCCCGCCCGCGTCGTGATGTACCGCACCCCCTACTGCGGCTACTGCGTCCTCGCCAAGCGTCTACTCGTGTCCAAGGGGGTCGCGTTCGACGAGATCGACGTGGCCGGCGACGACGAGAAGCGCGAGTGGTTGCGCGAGGCAACCGGCCAGCACACCGTCCCGCAGATCTTCATCGATGGTCGCTCCATCGGAGGCTACACCGAGCTCAATCGACTCGAGCGGAGCGGAGAGCTCGACGCCCTGCTCCAAAGTGCCTGAGCCGAGAGCCCGAGAGCCCGAGTGCCCACGCTGTCCGAGCTTCCGTATTGGTTCCAGGTGGCGACCGTCGTGTCGCTCGGGCTCGCGTTCGGCAGCTTCTTGAACGTCGTCATCTACCGCCTGCCGCGCGGTGAGAGCCTCGTGCACCCCGGTTCGCGTTGCCCGAAGTGTGGGACGCCGATCCGAGCGTGGCAGAACCTACCCGTCTTCGGCTGGCTGCTCCTCTTCGGCAAGGCGCGCTGCTGCGGTGTGAAGATCTCTCCCCGCTACCCGTTGGTCGAAGCGCTCGGGGGGCTCGCAGCCTGGGCGGTGTTCGAGGTGCGGGTCGTGCCCCTCGCTGGCGATACCGTGTGGTGGAGGGCGCTGGTGGTGTTCGCGCTCTACTTCGCGCTGGCGCTGGGTCTGCTGGCCGTGGCGTTCATCGACCTCGAGCACATGATCGTGCCGGACGAGGTCACCTTCGGTGGAAGCGTGATCGGAATATTGTCCGTGCCGCTCCGCACCGAGGTCGGGTGGTTCGACGCCCTCGTGGGCGCCGCCGTCGGCTTCGTGATGATTTGGTTGCCGTTCGACGTCCTCTATCGGAAGCTCCGCGGCCGGCCGGGCATGGGCCTCGGCGACGCGAAGCTCACGATGCTCGCGGGCGCGTGGTTCGGCTGGCCGGGCGCCGTTTTCGCGCTCCTGGCCGGGGCGCTCCAGGGTACCGTCGTGGCCATCGTGCTCTACTTCACCCAGGGCAAGATCGAGGAGCCGGAGGCGGTGAGAGCCGAGCGCGCCGAGCTCCTCGCCGCCATCGAAAACGCGGAGACGGAAGCGGAGCGGAGGGAGCTCGAAGCCGAGCTCGCCCTCGATCCCATCGGTGAAGAAGCCGGCGAAGGTCTCGGTAAATCTCGCATGCCCTTCGGACCGTTCCTGGTGCTCGCGACCCTCGAGTTCATGCTCTTCGGTCGCGTCATCGTCGACACGTACCTCGCGTACGTCTGGGGCGGGTGATGCAGCGCGCACGTCATGCGAGTGTGAGGTGGTGGTTGGGGAGCGCCCTCTCGCTATGCGCCTGCTCTTCGAGCCTGCCGGCGCCGCCGCAAGGCGCGCACCCCGCCGAAGCTGCCATCGTGGAGACCGTGGAGTACCCGCCACCGCCCGCGCAAGCGGAGTTCGTGCCACCGGCGCCGGACAACGAAGCCTGCGTGTGGCTCGACGGGCATTGGGATTGGGTATCGGGTCGTTGGGTCTGGCTCAGCGGCGAGTGGCTCATCCCTCCGCCGGGTTGCTTCTTCGCTCCCACCTCGCTGAACTGGCCCGAGTCCGGATCGCTCCAGCTGCTCCGCGCGCACTGGTATCCGGAAAACGCCGACGAGCTCAGCGCCGACCGCGCGCGCAGGGCTTGCCCCGAACCAGTGCCCTGCGGACGCGCCGCACAGAAGTACCGCCCGCGCGGCGGAAGCTGACGCTTCAGCGGAGCTCGAGCTCGGCGATGCCGCCGCCGCGCCCGCGGTGTTCCAGGATGAGCACGCGCACGCACCAAACGTCGCTGGCGGCGAGCGCGAGGTCGCGACTCTGCCCCAGCCCGAGGTCGATCTCTCGGGAAACGCTCCGACCGCCCTTCCGGTGGAGCTCGACGCGCACGCGGCGTGTGTCGAAGTCGAGCCATGGAGCGTTGCGCGCGGCCTGGATCCGCAAGCCCTTCACCTGGCGTGGGCCAGGCAGCTCCAGATCCAGCCAGGGCGCCTCCCCGGTCGGGGCCAGCCACTCGCTCTTGGCATCCCCATCGAGGGCGCGTTCGGGGGCGTAGTCTCGGCTGCGCTCGGCCTCGACGAAGCCGCTCGCCGACACGCGGCCGCCTTTCGAAAGCGCGAGGGTCGGAAGGCCAGCGCAGGGTGCTGCCGAGGCGAAACGCAGCACCTCACGCACCGGTCGCTCGCCTGCCATGACCGTCACGCCCATCACGGCGCGGGCGAGGTCGGATGCACCGAGCGGTGCTTTCGCGTCGGCGGACGCGACGGGGAGACCTTCACCATCGACCTCGAGCCAGAGCCGACCGCCTCTGCCTTGCACTCGACGGCGCAGCGATTCCAGCGCGGAGAGCGGGTCTTTGCCTGGACTCTTCTGTACGATGTCCGTGAGAGACGAGCTCGCGACGAGTGCATAGAAGGCGAGCTCGAAGCTCGGGCCGTCACGGAGCACGATGGCATCTTCGGCGCCGAAGGTCCGAGCGTGGCGCTCGGCACGGGCGAGGAGCTCCGATTCCCCTCGGCGGACCGGAAGCAGGCCGCCCGCTGCAGCGAGCGAGAGCGCGGTCGCGACGATGGCGAAGGATGGCGGACGCTTCGTCTCCGCCTCCGGCGTGAAGAGCACGGCGAAGACCAAGCACAGAGGCAGGGCCCAGAGCGCTCGCGAGTCGGCGCCCTTCGAGAGCGCGACGAGGCCGAGCTCCACGCCCAACGCGATCCAAAACATCGCAGCCCGCCCGGCGCCTACCCGGCGCCGGCCGCGCCAGGTCTCGAACGTTGCGGTCGAGAGCAGCGCGATCATGGACGCGTGCGCCAAGAACGCGAGAGTTTCTTGCTTCGGGTCGGCGCTCGGCACCCAGGCCTGACGCAGGAGCTCGACGGACCGCGGCATCGTCGCAAGGACCGCCGCGAAAGCCGCCGCGCCGAGGATGCCGAGGGCCGCGTGCTCGAAGCGAGGCGCCCGTCCGACGCCGAGCTCGGATCGGAGCGCCCACACCAGGCAACCTGCCAGCGGCAAGGTCCACGGCACGATGAACGCTGCGACGAGCGCGAGGCCCGCACCGATCCAGAAGCGCGCGCGCGGCGTCGCGCGTAGCCTGGGTTCGGCGGGGAGCCAGCTGGCGAGCGCGAGCAGTGTGATGCAAGCGTGATCGCCCAGGGAGAACGGGACAGCGGTGAGCCGGCGTGCTGCCGCACACGCAAGGAACCAAACCGCGAGGCCGAGCGCGCGCGTGAGGTTCGCCGAGCGGCGTTGGCTCGCGAGCGCGATGGCGAGCACTTCGAACCCGAGCATCGCGGTCGAGCTCGTCATTGCGGGGAGCCCCCGCCGAGAGAGATCACTTTCCGGTCGCCGCAGGTCGTTCCTTGGATGCTCGACTTCACGGAATAGCGCGGGCGACCGAGCACTTCGCTCGCGTAGAGCAGCACCGGATACGCTGGCGCGACCAAGCAGTAGCGTCCGCCCGGCTCGAGACGAGCCAGGACCCGGGCGGGGACGGAGCGCTCGACCAGAAAAGCCAATGGTCGCGGTCGCGCATCCGGATCCAGGAAACGGAGGTTCGACACCAAGGCCACGCTCAGGAACGACGCGAGCAGACACCAGCGATACGCCTTCTCGAAGGGCGAACCGCGCAGCAGCCAGAGGTTCAGCACGATCGAGACCAAGAGCCAGTAGAGGTAGTAGCGAAGCTGGTGGGCGGCGGGCGACGCACAGACCACGAGCGTGAGCAGCCCCATCGTGATCCACGCTGCACGGCCCTCGCGCCCGCGCCGCCGCCCGAGCCAAACGAGAAACACGATTTGGGCGAGCGCCCAGGGGCCGAAGTAACCGCCCATGTGATGCGTCGGGCTACCGGGCACCGACGTGGCGTCGACCGTCCACATCCCGCGACTCGGGTCGAGCTCACCCACTCCCGAGAGCGAGACCAACCAGCGCAAGGCATTGGGCCAGCGCGTCATGAGCTTCGGACCTTCGTAGGCCGCCAGTGACAGCGGATCCTCGGAGAACAGGCTGGGGACCGACATGGGAAAGAACGGCGCGCCGAACCGGAGCGCGTTCTTCACGTACGGGTACGACGAGAGCACGAGCCCGAGGGCGGGCGCCCAGAGCCAGCGCCTCCGAGTTCGGTGCATCCGGGCCACACCCAGCGCCAGCGTGAGGAGCACCAGCAGCGCGATGGGGGCCGTTTGGAACTTGGCGTTGGCGGCGACGACGGCACCGCCAGCCGCCAGCGCGACGTCCCACGGGTCGAGCTCGTTCCGTGTCCACACGCGGAAGCACCCGAGCACGGCGCTCGCAGCGGCGAGGTTGGCCGGCAAGTCCACGTAGCACGCCGTGGCGTGCAGCTGCACGATGGGTACCGTCACGAGAGCGAGCCAGGTCAGCGCGCGATCGAGCTCGAAGCGGCGGTGTGCCAGCTCGACGAACACGAACACGGAACCCAGCGCGACCCAGTTCGCGGCCTGCACCTGACCGCCTAGCTTCCACGCAAGACCCTGCAGCCACTCGATGAGCTTCGGATACGAGAGGTAGAGAAGCTCCAGGTGGTCGTCGAGCTCGAGCGAGTCGCGCGGAACGATGTCCCACAGGCGTCCGGCGTAGGGCAGGTGGTAGGCGAGCCCGTCCCAAGAGTCGTCGGGGCGCAAGAGCGCGCGGGCGCACAAGAGCACGCCGGAGGCGAGCGCAAGCCAACGCACGAGCCGGAGCTCGAGTCGCGCTCGCGACCAGAGCCTCGCAGCCCCGGAGCGAACGCTGGACTTCGACTGCGCGCCGGTCACCCGGCGAACTACACCACAGGGGCAGGCGAGCGTGCCGCGCTGCGGATTTTGCGCGAATTTGCTAGCCTACCTGCCGTCCATGACCCTTCGAACCAATCGCGACCTGTATGCGTTCGTGACGGAGCTCGTCGCCCAACGCGAACAGGTCAGGCCACTCGAAGACTACTTGCGTGCGCTCGACAAGGAGCTCGCGCCCTACGCTCGAGGAACCTCCCTGAGTCTCGATGAGCTCGCGCGCGTCCTCGAGCGCGCCCTGGACACACCGGTCTCGGCCCTCGAGACGCGGCAGCGCGAGGCCGGCGAGGTGAACGAATACGCTTCGGTGCGGGAGGTGCTCGAAGGCCAGATCGAGGACCTCCGCCAGCTGTCGGCGAGCGGCCGCCTCGCCGACCCCGAGCGCTACTTTGGCATCGACGCGCCCAGCGGCGCTCGCTGGTACAACTTCGACGTCGCGACCTACCTCGAGTGCGGCGTCGAGGGGAGCTTCGGCGGCTGGGATCCGGAGAGCGCGGGCTCGGGTCGAGTACTCGTCCCGGGAAAGGTAGCCGTCCTCGACGACGAAGGGCGCATGACCGCGGTGGACGCGGCCGACCTCCAGCACCCGGAGGTGGTGATCGAGCGTGTGACGTGGGAAGACGTCGAGAGCCTTCTCTCGGCGGGTTGCTCCTACGAGTGAGGAAGCGCTCCGGCGACGGAGCTCCTCGGGGGCGGCTGCCCGTGCCTGACGGCTCGCGGGTTTGCGTGTATGGTGCCGGCGCTCATGACTGCTCACGTGTTTCGCGAGTACGACATCCGCGGGGTCGCCGACCGCGATCTCTCCGACGACCTGGTGAAGAAGATCGGGCGCGGCCTCGGCAAGATGCTGCGACCGAACGACGTGGTGAAACCTCACCCGCGCATCGTGGTCTGTCGTGACTGCCGGCGCTCCGGCCAGCGGCTCTTCGACGCGATGGTCCATGGCTTGACCGAGGCCGGCGCCGACGTGGTCGACATCGGCGTCGGGCCGACTCCGCTCATGTATTTCGGGGTGCACCACCTCGACGCCGACGGCGGTGTGATGATCACGGGCAGCCACAATCCCGGCGAAGACAACGGCTTCAAGATCATGAAGGGCAAGGCTTCGTTCTTCGGGGCCGACATCCAGAAGCTCCGGGAGTTCGTCGCGACCAGCACCGACCCCCTCGGCCCACGTGGGTCGCTCGAGACGTGCCCAATCGACGAAGCCTACCTCGACGAGCTCCGCAAGCGCGTGCGCTTGCCCAAGACGGACATGGGCGTGGTGATCGACGCGGGCAACGGGTCGGCGGGCCCCTTGGGGCTCCGCGCGCTGCGCGACACCGGGCTCTCGCCCGTAGCTCTCTTCTGCGACATGAATGGGGCGTTTCCCAATCATCATCCGGATCCGACGGTGCCCAAGAACCTCGAGGCGCTGATCGCCAGCGTGCAGCAGCACGGGGCGCGGGTCGGCATCGCCTGGGACGGCGACGGAGACCGCCTGGGCGTGGTGGACGCGACCGGCGAGATCGTGTGGGGAGATCGCCTGCTGGCACTCTTCGCGCGGAGCATCTTGAGTGAGCGCAAAGGGGCGGCGGTGATCGGCGAAGTGAAGTGCTCTCAGACCACCTACGACGACATCGCGCGCCACGGCGGCCGCCCCATCATGTGGAAGACCGGGCACTCGCTGATCAAGACCAAGATGAAGGAAGAGTCGGCGGTGCTTGCCGGTGAGATGAGCGGGCACTTCTTCTTCGCCGATCGCTACTTCGGCTACGACGACGGCATTTACGCGGCCCTGCGTCTGCTCGAGATCCTGGCGCGCGAGAACAAGACCGTGGTGGAGCTGCTCTCCGACATGCCGCAAGGAGTGAGCACGCCCGAGCTTCGCGTGGACTGTCCTGACGCCATCAAGTTCGACGTCGTGCAGGGCGTACGCGAGCGGCTCCGGGGCAAGGGGGAGCTCACCGAGATCGACGGGGCACGCATCACCTATGCCGATGGCGCGTGGGGTCTCGTTCGCGCGTCCAACACGGGTCCCGTCATCGTCGTGCGCTTCGAGGCGCCCACGGCGGCCCGGCTCGGCGAGGTGCGCGCCGAGGTGGAAGGAGCCCTCGAGGACTCCAAACGCGAAGTCGCGGGCCGCCGTTCATGAGCGCTCCCAGCGAGAGCGGTGCCGTCGAGGCCTGGACCGTCCAACGCGTTCTGTCCTGGGCCACCGAAGATTTTCGGGCGCGAAGCTTCGAGAGCCCTCGGCTCGACGCGGAGCTCCTCTTGTCCGAATCCATCGGGCTCGACCGCGTGCGGTTGATCATCGAAGCCAAACGGCCGCTCTCGCCCGCCGAGCTCGCCAAGTTCCGTGAGCTCATAAAGCGCCGCCGCAGTGGGGAGCCCGTCGCCTACATCCTGGGCCGCCGCGAGTTCTTCGGGCTCGTGTTCCGCGTCGACTCGCGGGTGATCATCCCCCGACCCGACACCGAGGCCCTGGTGGAAGTCGCGCTCGAGCGGACTCGCTCGCATTCGATGTACGGCCGTATGCTCGACCTCTGCACCGGCTCCGGCGCGGTCGCCGTGGCGTTCGCCAAGCAGCGACCGACTTGGCGCGTCACCGCGAGCGACGTTTCGGCCGACGCGCTGCAGCTCGCGCAGGAGAACGCGCTCCGGCTCGGCACGATCTTCGGCATGAGCTTCTGCGCCGGCGACCTCTTCGCAGCGCTGGCCGCGGAGCAACGTTTCGAGCTCGTGACCGCGAACCCGCCGTACATCCCCGACGCGGAGCTCCAGGCGATCTCGCGGGAGATCCGCGAGTTCGAGCCCGCTCTCGCCCTGGTCGGCGGTCCCGACGGCCTCGACGTCGTCCGGCGCGTCGTGGCCGGGAGCCGTGCGGTGCTCGAACCGGGCGGCGTGCTCGCGGTCGAGGTCCACTACGACCAGGCGGGGCGCGTGCGCCAGCTGTTGGAGGCCGAGGGGTTTTCGAGCATCGAGACCCGCCGCGACTACGGCGGGCACGAGCGCGTGGTGAGTGGCACGGCGCCGGCAGGTGGAGCCGCGCCGGACCGCACGCGGCCCGCTCAGGGTCCGGTGTAGAGCACGAGCCGCGCGCCGAGAGTGGTCGCGTTGAGCTTCAGCGTGCGGCTGAAGAGGTGTGTGTACTCGATGTTCGGGCCGAACGAGAAGATGCCGAAGCGCACGGGTTCCCAGAAGCCGCCGAGACCGACGATGCTCAAGGCGCCTCCGTCGGCGCGCTTCTCGTCGCCCGCCTTGAGCGTGGTGCCGCCGATACCGAAGTTGGTGTAGACCCCGAGGTCACGCCACGTGCCGCCAACCGACCACAGCGGGAAGGTCTCGACGCGGAAGATGACGCCGAACGCTGCGGTGTCGAGATCGTTGGCGGAGTAGCCGGCGGCCCAATAGCCCACTGCGAACGTGAACCAGTCGCGCAGCGCACCACCGAGCCACAGGGTCTGGGCCTGCCCAATGCCGACGCCAGTGTCCGCGACGTAGCGGTCGTTGTCGATCTTCGACGCCTCGTTCGGATAGCCGTAGGCGCTGGCGGCGAAGACGCCGACGGACAGGCCGGCCGTGAAGTCGCTGCGGCGCTCGGCCTTGCGCCCGAAGTCACCGTCCCATTCATTTTCGACGGCGGCGGCGAGGCTCGGCGTGGCGAGCACGAGAAGAAGGGATGAACCGACCAGCGCGCGTCTCATCTGCCCCCACCGTATCTGCCGTCGGGCTACCCTTGGTCAAGGCCTTGCAGACAAAAGGCCTGCAGCTTTCGCTGCCTCGGGCGGTTCCGCGCCTCTCACGCTACGCTCCGTTGCCCATGGCGCGCGTCCTCGTGGTCTTCCCGCCGCTCCGGGTCTCGGTCGACTTCGTCGACTACCCGTACTTCGCGGACCTGGGCGCGCTGTCCGCCGCTGGCTCGCTCCGCGCGAGTGGCCACGAGGTGTACGTGATCGACGCGTTCGCCCGGCCCGGCTCTGGCGTTCGGCCCGACGGCGACGGGGAAGTGCGGCTCGGGGTCGACCTCGATGACGAAGCGCTGTCGATGCCGAGCGACGTGGTGGTGGTGGCCTACACGCCCTTTCATCGGCCGCCCGCCCGTGAGCCCGTGCTCGGCGATCTGCTCTCCCGTCTGCGACGCGCCGCTCCGGACACTCCGCTCGTCCTGGCCGACGCCTATCAGAGCGGCCAGCACTACGTCGACGCGCCGGGGGCGGAGGTTCTCGCGTCGTACCCCGAAGTCGACGTGCTCCTGCGCTTCGAGGCGGAGCGATCACTCCCGGCTCTGGTCGAGCGGCTCGCGCGGCACGGCCGCCCGCCAGCGACCGAGGTCACTCCCGGCACCGAGCCCGAAGACCTCGACGCGCTCGCTTCCCCGGCCTGGGACCTGGTGGACGTCGAGAGCTACTACCGATTCCAACGCGAGCTCGTGGCCGCGCTCGGTCGCCCGAGTTGGGCCTTTCCCATCGAGGAGCCCTCGCTCCCCATGCTCACGTCGCGGGGTTGCCCGTACCGCTGCATCCATTGCTCGTCGAATCCGGGTCTCGCCCCCGGAGCGCCGAAGCGCCAGCGACGGCTGTCGCGCGCGGCCGTGGCGCGTGAGCTCGAACGTCTGGCGGCCCTCGGCGCCAAACGCGTGCACGTGCTCGATGAGCTCGCCAACGTCAGTGCCCGGCACTTCGACGGGTTGCTCGCCGAGCTCGAGGCGCGGGGGCTCGGCTGCGAGATCCCCAACGGGTTGCGCATGGATCACCTGGAAGACAGCCACCTCGCGCGCCTTCGAGGCCGGCTCACCACCCTCAGCGTGAGCGCCGAGAGCGGCGTGCAGCGCGTCGTCGATGAGATCGTGGACAAGGAGCTCGACCTCGCTCATCTCGAGCGCATCGCCGAGCGCGCGAAGGACCTCGGTCTGCCTCTCTTGGTGCACTTCATCATCGGGCTTCCGGGCGAGAGCCGGGAGGAGATCAACCAGACCCTAGAGGTCGCCCTGAGCCTGCACGAGCGGTACGGAGTGACGCCGAGCGTGCAGTTCGCGACGCCGCTTCCGGGCACCCGGCTCGCCGCGCGTTCGCGGGAGCTACCCGTGGTTTCGGACTGGGGTCCGCGGTTTCAGCGCGTCCCGAGCCCGACCCACGCGGAGGTCACGCCTCGAGAGCTGGGCGAGTTCAAACAGACCTTCGATTTCCGACTCTCTGCCATGCAGGGGCCGAAGAAGGTCATCATGAACGTGACGTACCGCTGCAACAATCGCTGCACGTTCTGTGCGGTGGGGACCCGCAGCCAAGTCGACGGCAACTTCGAACGGCAGAAGCAGCTCCTCGACAAGTACCGAGCGCTCGGCGTGCGCCTGCTCGATCTCGACGGTGGCGAGCCCACCCTCTACGACAAGCTCTTTTCGCTCGTTCGTCACGCCCGCGCCATCGGCTACGAGAAGATCAACGTCACTACCAACGGTCGTATGGCGTTCTACCCGGACTACGCCCGGCGGCTGGCTCGGAGCGGAGTGAGCTCCATCCTGTTCAGCTTGCACGGTCCGACCCGGCACCTGCACGCGGCCAACGTCGGCGTTCCGGAGGCCTTCGACCAGACGCTCGCGGGCATCGAAAACGTTCGGCGTGCGGCGCCGAGGGAGCTCGAACTCGGTGCCAACGTGACACTCACGCTCACGAATCACCGTCAGCTTGGCGAGCTCACGAAGCTCGTGTTCGAGCTCGGGTTGCGCTGGCTCAACATCCAGTTTCTCACGCCCTTCGGTCGAGCTACGAACACGGTCGCTCCCGACACTGCCGAGGCCGCGCGCGTCGTGATGCAGGTCATCGACGCCTGGCACGACCGCATGAAGCTCCAGGTCGTGAACCTGCCGTGGTGTTTCCTACCTGGCTACGAGAGCTACCTCTCGGGAGATCTACTGAAGCTCGAACGCCACATGCTGTTCGTGAACAACGAAGAAGTGAATTTGTTCGAGTATCTGCGGCAACAGCGGACCTACGAAGCCCAGTGTGCGGGCTGCAGCCGAAAGGTGTTCTGCGGCGGGTTCTACCGGCTCGACGACGTGCCCGAGCCCGAGTGGTTGATCAGTCCGGAAGACCTGGTTCGGCCGGTCTCGATGACCGTACCGACCGCGTCCCGCTCGTGACCTGGCGTGGCTCACGCGCCACAGATCGCACGGCTCACGGCGTCATTGTCGCATCGGTCGTACGGTCCACGCCCGTGAACCCCGTGCAAACCCCAGGGGTCGGGCGCGGCACGCGCATTGCACTCCAATCAGGTCGGAGGACAAAGCCGTGAGCCGACCAAAGCGAGAGCGTTCGTACTCCGGAGCAGCTTGGGAGCCGGTGCAACCCGGGCCGAGCCAGGTCGTGCCCCGCAGGGGCTACCTCCTCTTGCGAGACCCCCACGGTCAGAAGTCGACCTATCGCCTGTCCGGTACTGGTATCTCCGACGTCGTGGAGCAGAAGCTGCGCGCGCGTTGAACGCACGGGCGGCTTGGCCGACGGGGAACTCGGCTACGCTGCACGGCGATGGCGCCCGCGCCTCGAACCCCTGCCCTGGTCGCCATAGTTTGCGTCACGAGTCTCGCGGGGCCCGCGCTGGCCGAGTCGCACTCACCCGCCGCTACCCAGCCCGTTCCGTTGCGCTACGACACCGCCGAGTCGCTGTTCGTGATCGGGTCGACCGCGTACGTAGCGGCCCTATTCCAGTTCTCGGTGAACGCCCAGGTCACGCGGACGTGTCGGTTCTGCGAGCCGCCGGCGTTCGATCGCGCCGTGCGCCGCGCCCTGGTGACCGAGAATACCAGCACGGTGCACGTGATGAGCGACGTGGCGGCGTTCGGGCTCGCGCCCGTCTCGGCGTTCGGAACTCTCACCTGGGTCGCCGGGCACGATGAGCGGGGCGATGAAGCGCTCGTGAACGCGCTGCTGGTGACCGAGGCGGCCAGCACCACGCTCGCAGTGACGCAGGTGACCAAGGCCGGGGTCGCGCGCGAACGCCCGGCCGTCCACTTCGGGCAACATGGACCCGAGCGCTACTCCGCGGCCGAGCGCAACGCGTCCTTCTTCTCTGGCCATTCGAGCTTGACGTTCTCGCTGGCGGTCTCCTCGGGCACCGTGGCCACGATGCGCGGCTACCGCGCGGCGCCGCTGGTCTGGGGCGTGGGTCTGCCCATCGCCACGTTCACCGCCTACGCTCGGATCGCCGGAGACGCCCACTACTTCTCCGACGTGCTCGTCGGCAGCCTCGTCGGTTCCGGCATCGGGTTCGCTCTGCCCTGGTTCGCGCACCCGCGAGTCAGCGAAAAAGAAGGCATCGCATGGCAGCCGCGGCTCATCCCCCTGCAAGGCGGAATGGGCGTCGGCATGGCCGGCTCGATGTGATCAGGTTGCCTGAGGCAATCCGGCAGGTTCGATCCTCACGCCATCGGGCAGCTGGACGTGGGCGGGCCAGCGACGGAGCGCATATATGGCGTGGAGCGTCGCGGCGATGAGCAGAGCAGCGTTGCCCTGATGAGCTGCGCCGAACGTCACCGGTACGTGGAGCAGTACGGTCGTGATTCCAAGCGCCACTTGCGCGCTGGCCGCGAGCACGATGCCGTCGATGGCTCGGCGCGCGTGCCGCGCCAATCCCAGCCTGCGTGCCCCCAGGGCAAGGCCGACGGCGAAGGCGAAGACCGACACCCCGAGCACCCGGTGCTGGAACATGACCGTAATGACGTTGTCGAAGCCGTTCCGCCAGGCAGGGGCCATGGCCAGAAGCCCCTCGGGCACCCATGCCCCCGCCATGAGTGGAAAGGTCGGAAACGCGTGACCCGCGTGCAAGCCCGCCACCAGACCACCCGAGAGAGCCGTGACGGCGACCAGAAGTAGAAACCCTCCCAGAACTCGGCTGAGGCCGTCGAAGCCCTCGGTGACCAGGTAGCCTCCGAGGGTCTGCTCCAGCGCAATCCACGTGGCGAAACCGAACAGGAACAGGCCGAGCCCGAGGTGCAGGGTCAAACGGTAGTGACTCACGTGAGGAGCGTCGACCAGACCGCTCGCGACCATCAGCCAGCCGACGAGCCCCTGGAGCCCGCCCAACACGAGCAAGACGAAGAGGTGGCGGAGCAAGCGCCGACCGAGCCAGCCCTTGTACAAGAAGACGGCCGTGGGCACGGCGACGACCAGGCCGATGCTCCGCCCGAGCAAGCGGTGAAAGTACTCGGGCCAGAAGATGCGCTGAAACCCGGCGAGGTCCATGTGCGGGTTCAGTGAGCGGAACTCGGGGCTCTCTCGGTAGAGGGCGAAGGCACGCTCCCAAGCAGCGTGGTTCAGCGGGGGGACTGCGCCTACGATGGGTTCCCAGACAGTGATGGAGAGACCCGAGCGGGTGAGCCGCACCACGCCGCCTACGACGATCATGGCGAGCAACAGGCCGACACACGTCCAGAGCCACACCACGACCGGGCGCCGCGCTCTTGGCAGTGTGGAATCGGGCGTGACGCTCATCAGAAGGACCTACCGAGGACGCCGAGGGCGCGTATGCTTTGCCGCGGAATTTCCGGGCGTCAAGCCGCGAGCATAGAGTGAACATGCGAATCATCGTCGTCGGCGGGGGCATCGCCGGGCTCACTGCGGCCCACGCCCTCGGAGCGCTCGCCTCCACGGAGGTGTTGCTCCTCGAGCGCGAGGACCAGCTGTTCTTGCACAGCTCCGGGAAGAACGCGGCGATCTTCAGGCCTGTGGAGCTGCCCCGAGCAGTCGCCGAGCTCGGCGTCGCGAGCGCGCGCGTGCTCGATTCGCTCTTCTCCGGGCGGAGCGGCTGGCTTCGCGCCGATGGCCTACTGTTGACGGCGCCCACGCGCTCGCCCCTCGAGCCTCTGGCCGACGTGTCACGTGAGGTCGGCATCGACGTCACGTGGCTCGGTAGAGACGAGCTCGTCTCTCGCGCCCCCGTCCTGGCGGGCGGCCGCGCCGAGCACGCGCTTTGGGTTCCCGAGGGCGGAGTCCTCGACATCCACGCCATCCAGCTCGCTCTCACTCGTTCGGCGCGTACGGCCGGAGTCGAGCTTCGTCCAAGCCGGGCGGTCGAGCAGATCGTGACCCAGAACGGGCGCGTGGCGGGAGTCGTGTGCCAGGGAGAAACGCTCCACGCCGACGCCGTCGTGATCGCCGGCGGGGCCTGGGCGAGCGAGCTCGGCGCGAGCGCGGGCACGCCGCTTCCGCTCGCGCCCGTGCGCCGGCACCTGGTGATGCTCGAGCCCGACACGCCGCTCGCTGCTTGCGCGCCGACGGTGTGGGATGCCGAGCTCGGCGCCTACTTCCGCCCGGAGTCGGCCGGCGTGCTCGCGAGCCCCGGGGACGCCGAGCCTTGGCGCGCCGAAGCGCCCGCCGCCGATCCTCGAGCCCTCGAGCTCTTGGCGGAGAAGCTCTCGTCCATGGCGCCGGGGCTCGCCAGCGCTCGGGTGCGGCGGCACTGGGCCTGTCTTCGAACCTTTGCGCCGGACAAGGTGGCGGTAGTCGGCGCCGACCCGCGTCTGCCGGGGCTGCATTGGTTCGCGGGTCTCGGCGGGCACGGGCTCACCGCGGGTGTCGCCATGGGTGACGTGTTGCGAGCGGCGATCGCCGAGATCGACCATCCACTGCTCGCTCGGCTCTCGCCTGCGAGGTTCATTTGAGTCACACACCGTCCGACGAAGCACCCGAAGATGCCGAGCTGGTCTCTCGCTCGGACGAACGGCGCGCACGAAAAGCGGTGGAAGAAGCGCTCGTGCGCTTGGCCCGTGACCTCGTGCGCATCAGCGACAAGAACCTCGAGAAGCTCGGGCTGCCGGAAGAAGTCGTGGACCTCGTGCGTGACACGCGCGCCATCAGCAGTCCGCGGGCTCGCGAGCGGCAGCTTCGCACGCTGCGCAACGGGTTGCGCGACCTGGCCTGGCCCGCGCTCCGAGCCCGACTCGACACGTTGCTCGTGCACGGCGTCGCACCGGAGCGCGAGCTCAGTGCCGACGAAGCTCCCGAGCGCGCGTGGGTCGTTCGCCTCGTGGGTGAGCGGGACCGGGGGATCGACGCGCTGCTCGCCGAGCACCCGGAGCTCGATCGCAGGCATCTTCGCGATCTCGTGCGTGCGGCCGGGCGTGGATCGCCCGAAGCTCGGAAGCGGGCCGAGGAGAAGCTAGCCCACACGTTGCGCATGGTTCTCCGTCGAGCTCCGCGCTGAAGTCACGGAAGAGATCCGAGCACGACGCAGCGCCAACGGGCCGAACTCCGAAGAGGCGAGGCTTGCGCACACTTTGCGTGGGGGTTCTCCGTCGAACCTCGCCGCGAGTTCCGGCCCGCTGACCTCGACCCCTCGCGATGGACCGGAGCCTGCCAATTCGCAGAAGTGGTACGAGACGATTGTGAGAGATCCACTCGCCGTTGCCACCGCTTTGGGGCTCACGCCAGAGGCCGTTCAGCAAAGACTCGAGGCGATGGAGCTCGACGCTTCCGCGCGCGCTCGTCTGGCCGCACACGTCGAGGGTGCAAACCGCGCGGTCGGGCCGTTCCTCGACAGGCTCTATCGGCACTTTTTCGAGTTTCCGGACACGCAGGCGCTGATTGCCAGCGACGCCCAGGTCGCTCGCCTCAAGGAGCATCAGCGCCGCTACTTCGGCGAGCTCTTCGGAGCTCCCACCGATTTCGAGTACGTCCTCCGGCGCCTGTGGATCGGCGTCGTGCACCACCGCGTGCGACTCTCCCCACGCTGGTATCTCGCGACGTACGCCCACTTCGTCTGTGAACACATCGACTGGCTCCTCGAGGCTGCCGCGAGCCCCGAAGCGGGCAGCGACGCCGTCGTCACTCTCCTCCGCAGCGTGTTCTTCGACGCGAGCTTGGCGCTGGATGCCTATGGAAGGAGTGAGGAGGCAGCGCTCTGGAGCGAGCTCCGCGAAGCGTCCGCCACTCGAGTTTCGTCTTCCCCCGCCGCACGTTCGACCGGTGTCACGGCCACGCCCCCGGCGGCCGTGGGCTTCAGCTATTCGCGCATCCGTCTCACGGGAGAGAGCACGGCCGAGCGCAGGCGGTTCATCGGCCTTTCGCAAGAGGACATCCGAACGCTGCGTGGACTCGAAGAGCTCATTGCCCGCGAGGTGCCGGGCATCCTCGACGACTTCTACGAGTTCTTGTCGAAGGTCCCCGAAATGGCCGCGCTGGTCCCGCCGTCCGTAGTGGAGCGCCTGAAGGCTCAAGTGCGGTCGTATTGGGTCGAGCTCGCCCGCAGCAGCTTCGAACGACCTCACGCGGCCTCGCGCATGCGCATCGGTGTGGTCCACGAGAAGATCGGCGTGACCTCGAGCATGTACCTCACGGGTCTCGCGCGCCAGGTTGCCCGCCTCGTGCAGGCATTGCTCGCCGAACGCCCAGGCGACGCCGCAGCCGTCCGGGCCCTCGTGCGCGCGGTGTTCTTCGATCTCTCGTTCGCCATCGATGCGTACCTGGAGGCGCGCGCCGACACGCTGCTCCGCACCGAGGGCTACGCCAGCCAACTCGTGGCGGGACTCGCGTCCGCCGTGGCGGTGGTGGACCGCCAAGATCGACTGCTCTCGGCCAATCGCACGCTGTTGTCGCTCACGGGAGGTGACCCCGCGGTGCTCTACATGATGCCCATCGAGCGCATCGTGCCAGTCCCCGAGGTGCCGGCGCTCGTGCGCAGCATCCGCGAGCAGCGCTCCAGTCAAGTCGTGGGCATGGGTCGGCTTGGAAGCCGTAGCCTGAAGCTCACCGCCATGCCGCTCGCGGGTGAGCCGGGGCTCGAAGGCTCGGTCGCCATCTTGATGGAAGACGTCACCGACATTTTGCGCATCGGCGCCGAGTTCCAAGAGGAAGCAGATCAGTTCCGGCGCTTGGCAGATGCCGTCGGGTCGGTGATTTGGGAGATGGATCTCGACACCGAGATCATCACGGCCATCAACGCGGCTGCAGTGGACGTCACCGGTCACCGGGACGTGCACTTCTTGGGTCGACCGCTGGCCTGGAGGGAGAGCGTAGCCGAACCGGATCGCGAGCGCTTCCTGCGCGTGGCACGCGCCGTTCGACCCGGGAGCCAAGCGGAGCTCGACTACCGCATGCTCCGGGCCGACGGACGCGAGATCTGGGTGCGCTCTCGACTCGGTTCCGTGCCACGCGGCGACTCGACGCATCTCGTGGCCTCGACCATCGACATCACTCAGTCTCGGCGGACGGAAGCGCTGCGACGCGAAGCCTTGGGCAAGACGGCGGGCGGCGTCGCGCACGTCGTGAACAACAGCTTGACGGGCGTGATCGGCTTCATCGAGCTGTTCGCCGAAGAGAACGGTGGCCTCGAAAGCGCCCCGCTGCTGCGGGAAGCCTTGGACGCAACCCGCAAAGCTTCGTCCATGGCCACTCGCCTCCTGGCTTTCGCTGGCCGTCAGGTCCTGCGGCCCACGCCGGTCTCACTCTCCGACGTGGTGAGCGTGGCGCTCGGGAGAATTGGCGCGCTGCTCGGTCCGTCCGTGCGGATCGAAACCGATCTGCCCGAGGTGTGGGAGTGCCGGGTGGATCGCGAGATGTTGATCACTTGCCTCGAATCACTGGCGGACAACTCACGCGAGGCCATGGCAGGCATGGGCAGAGTGCGAATAGAGACGCGGAACCGGCCTCGCGGGAGCTTCCCTCCCGCCGACGAGCATGGTTCCGACGAGTGGGTCGAGCTCGTGTTCTCCGATTCGGGAAGTGGAATGACCGAACACGTCAAGAGCCATGCCTTCGAGCCCTTCTTCTCCACACGCAGCTTGGCCGAAGGAACCGGGCTCGGCCTGAGCATGGTGTACGGATTCGTCGCCCAGAGCGGCGGGCACCTACACATCGACAGCACGCCGGGCGCGGGCACCGCCATCGCTCTGCGCTTCCCGCGCGTCGAGCCGGGCAGTCTTCGTGGTCGCGGGCCGAACCCCGTGGTTCTGCTGGTCGAGGACGAAGACAACATCCGTCACATGACGGCCACCATGCTCCGGCGCATCGATTGCCGGGTTTACGACACGGGCAGCGTGGATGAAGCGCTTCGCCTCGCGTCCGAGGTGCAACCAGACGTGCTCCTGACGGACATCGTCTTGGGTCAAGGCACGGATGGGGTGGCGCTCGCGGTCGAGCTCCGCTCCGAGCGTCCCGACCTTCGGGTCGTGCTGACCAGCGCGTACGCAGCCGGGCAGTTCGACACGAGTGCCCTGACCGATGGATTCCAGTTCCTGGCCAAGCCGTTTTCTCTGGCGCAGGTGCGGCACTGCGTGGACATCGCGACTCGCGGTGCGCTGGCGCAGCCGCCGTTCGTCCACTGACGTGCGCGCGTCCGCGTCTCTCAGCCCACCTCGACGTCCACCCGGAGCCTCTTCTGCGTCCCTGGTTCGAGCACGAACAGGTCCGTTCCGTGATTCAGCGCGTCGGCTCCCGCCGTCCAAGGTTCGAGGCACACGAAGTCACGACCGCCCAGCGTCCACACCACCCAGCGCCCGTAGTGGGAAGTCGCGTGCACGTGAATCGAGCGCCCGCTCGGCAAGACCAAGCTGGCGCCGTTGGCCCCGTGGTCGAGGAGGTGCAGGTCCACCTCTTCTGCCGATAGATCGATGCTCCCGAGGAGCGCGATCTCGCGCTTGGCCACGTTGTCCCAAGCGCGCGTGGCGCGAGTGGGCAAGAGTGTCCGCGGCTTGTCCGTCTGGGGAACGCGGAAATAGGGGTGGAGCCCCAGCGCAAACGGCAGGGCGACGCTGCTGGAGTTCTCCACGGTCTGCTCGATGGAGAGCTTCGGACCCGCGAGTACGTAGCGAAAAGACAGCGCGAAATCCCATGGAAACGCGTCGCGGGTGTCCGCGCTCGAAGTGAGCTCGAGCACCGCTTCACGCCTTCCGGACGTGACGACGCGCCACGGCAGCGTACGGGCGAAGCCGTGCTGCTTCATCTCGCCGCTGAGGCCGCGCCAGTCGAAGCGGCCGTTCGTCAATGGGCCCGGCGAGGGGAACAGGATCGGAATGCCACCTCGCACGTTCTTGCTCGGGTCGACCAGGGTCTCCTCTTCCAAGTAGAGCACTTCTTCGCCGTCGACCACGAAGCGCGTGACCAATCCGCCTCGCGCGGGGGTGATGAGCACACTCGACTTTCCGTCGACCAAGTTCAGGGTTTCCACGGGCTTTCCCATTTCAGAACTCACCTCGCATCCCCACCTCGAAACCTTTGGCTTCGCTCGCCGGCGGCGGGCGGTTGGGATCGGTCGGGGAGATCTCTACGCGCGAACCGCTGTTCACGATGAGCAGGATCCCCGGTACGGTCAAGCCGATGCCGATGGGCAGCGTGATGAGCCCCGCGGTCAGATAGCCCTTCTTGTCGTCTTTGGAGGCTCCAATCGCCGTGAGCGCTGCACCGGTGAGGACGCCGGCGCCGCCGAACGTGGTCATCACGATGCCTCCGGCGAGCTTGCCCGTCTTGGTCGGGTAGGCGCGGGCGTCCAGACGGTCTCCCTGCTCCCGATGCTCGCGCAAGTCGGGCACGTCGATTCGTTCGTTCCGCTCGAACCAGCTCTTCTCGTGGAGAAAAGTGAACGGCACGGCGGGGTCGACCCAGCGCTGGCAAGGCGTCGTGCAGAGCTTTCGATCCTCGATGGTCACGTCGTATTGATGGTCCGGGTTCGCGGAGAGGAACGTGACCTTGAGTGAGCCGGGGGGCCCGCGATCCGCGAGCTCTCGCGGCAGCGGCCACAGGAACACCTGCACGGGAGAGCGGCACTCGGAGTGAGCTGCATCGTCGGTAGACTCCTTGCACTTCTCCGGGACCCCTGCCTCCCGCAATACGGATTCGGCGCTCTCCGTCCCGATGCCCGCGCTGCTCGAGCCTCCGAGCGTGGCGCCACCCGCGGCGCGCACCGCGCCACCCACTCGCAGCTTGAAGGCGCCGATCGAGAGCGCACCCACGACGTGACTCGCGCCCGCGCACGCGGGATCTTCGCTCACTTGCTTGTCCCAGCCCCGGAGCTCGAGCTGACCGCTCACGGTGGTTTGTACCGCGAGCCGCCCTTTCCGTTCGAGCTCTCCTTCGAGTGCCACCGCGCCGAGCGGCAGCTTGGCATAGAGCTCGTCAGCGCTCTGGATCTCGATCACGTCGGTGGTGGTGGTCGTGCGCCGCCAGCCGTAGGTTCCTCGCACCCGACACTGAGGCAGGATCTTCATCTCGCAGCCCGCGAAGCTCACTACGACTCCGCCTTCGCGGAGGCGCGCCTCGAGGTGGGCCTTCTCCGACGCCGGCCACTCGGTCACGAGCGGGTTCTCGGCGCTCTTCGCGACTTTGCACTTGGCTTGTCCGGTCGAGACCTCGGGGGCATTGGCCACGGGGCGCTCCCCTCCGAAGAGCGGGCCGCCGCACCCGACGAGGAGCGCGCCGAGGATCAGGAGCTCGCGGCGGGCGCCGCTTCTCACCATGGCCCGGGAGTCTACCTCATCTTCGCCGAACGAGCGCATGGGCGCTCTTTCAAGCTTATCCTCCGCGAGCCGTAAGAGTAGCTTGGGAACGATGAGACGCCCCTCGGTTCTGGTCTCCGGAGCGCTCCTCCTCGCGTCGCTCCTCGCTTGCAAGAAGTCGCCCAACGAGGTCGTCGATGCCGAGTGCGGCAAACGCTACAAGGGTCAGCCCGACCTTGCGCAGAGGGTCACCCTCGCCCAGAGCTGCTTCAAGGTCTACCGGCAGCAGACGTTCCTGCGCGACAAGAACTACAACCCGCGCACGCGCGGAAAAGACGGCTCTGCCGAGAACGAGACCTTGCACTTTTCCACGGTCCTGGGCGAGATCGAGTCGGTCTGCGGCGACGCCTCGGCCAAGGTCGAGCAAGAGGCGGGCTGCAAGAAGCTCTGCAGCGACGTCTCGGACTCTCGCCTGATCTTCCCGCACTTCGTCGTGGACGCCGACGAGACCAAGAATGCCTCGACGAGCGACCTCCGCGGTGTCTGCGCTCGCAACTACGGCGTCTACATCCCCAAAGAATCCGGCGGAGCGGCGCCCAGCAACGTGAGCGTCACGGAGTGAGCGCGAGCCGCTCAACGACGAGACTTTTTCGCGGCGCCCGCTGACCTGTTGGCGGGCTTCCCGGCGCGAGCCACCTTCGCTGACGGCAACGCCGGCTTCTTCGCAGCAGTCGTCGCCTCAGGCTTTTTCGCTTGCGCTGGATGCTTGGGCTTCGCCGTGGGGTTTTTCGCCGCGGGCTTGGTCGCCTCCGCTGCGGGCTTCTTGGGCGCGGGCTTGGTCGCCTGTGCTGCGGGCTTCTTGGGCGCGGCTTTGGCCGGGTTCGCGGCAGCGGGCTTCTTCAGCGCGGGCTTGGTCGCCTGTGCTGCGGGCTTCTTGGGCGCGGGCTTGGTCGCCTGT
>Ga0268298_10001002_pt1 | contig 34823 bp, 25 predicted proteins | sample WWTPWeurt_MetaG_FD_194462 | JGI IMG/M metagenome (GOLD analysis project Ga0268298, IMG submission 194462) | Activated sludge microbial communities from WWTP in Nijmegen, Gelderland, Netherland - WWTP Weurt | ecosystem: Engineered > WWTP > Aerobic digester > Activated sludge | place...
GGGTTTGTTCCAATTCCTTCTTCAAACCTACTGCCATACGAATATTGTTGGTTAGACAAAACACCGCTTTGAGTAGAGAGTGTTCCTTTACCTTCTTTACCTGTTCCTTGCCAATTGGCTGTTGCTGTTCTTTTCATAGTTTTTGTTATTTGAGGTTAGTGTATGTTAATATTCTGATGTAAAATGAAATTCAATATCGGGATTTTTTTCTTGTGCCATTTGCAAAGCCCAGGCACTTTCAGCTAAGAATACAAAATTGTCTTCCTTGTCTTTAGCCATGTGTTGAAATTTATCGTCAACAAAGGCCTGTAGTTTTTTCTTGTCTCTACAAGTAACCCAGCAAGCCTTATGTAAATTAAGCGATTCAAAATTACAAGAAGCACTGTATTCGCTGTTTAGTCTGTATTGTATCACTTCAAATTGAAGCGCTCCAACTGTTCCTAAAATTTTTGATGCATTGCTCATTTTGGTAAATAATTGTGCAACACCTTCGTCGGTCAATTGTTCTAAGCCCTTAGCTAATTGCTTCGATTTCATTGGGTCGGCATTAATTACATAGCGAAATAATTCTGGCGAAAAACTGGGAATTCCTTTAAAGTTTAATTTTTCACCTTGTGTTAAAGTATCGCCAATTTTAAAATTACCGGTATCGTATAATCCTACAATATCGCCCGGATAAGCAGCTTCAATAATGGTTTTTTCCTGAGCCATAAAAGCTGTAGGATTCGAAAACTTAAGTTGTTTGTCTAAACGAGTGTGATAATAATTAGTATTACGTTCAAACTTACCGCTGCAAACGCGCACAAATGCAAGTCTATCGCGATGGCGAGCATCCATGTTAGCATGTATTTTAAATACAAATCCCGTAAATTTTGATTCTTCAGGCTGTATGGTTCTAGCATCGGTGTCACGCGATAGGGGAGTTGGAGCAATTTGTATAAAGCAATCGAGCAATTCACGAATTCCAAAATTATTCACGGCACTTCCAAAAAACACCGGCGATATTTTTCCTTGCAAATAATCTTGCTTACTAAATTCAGGATACACACTAAGCAATTCAATGTCTTCACGCAATTTGGTTGCATAGCGTTCACTTACCATTTCATCAATTTTAGGATCATTAATGTCCTTAATTTCAAAAGTGTCCTTTTCTAATTTTGATCCACTGGGTTGAAATAACAATAAACTTTTTTCAAACAAAGAGTAAACTCCTTTGAAGGTTTTTCCCATGCTGATAGGCCAACTTAGCGGACATACATTTATCTTAAGTTTACTTTCAATTTCATCCAGTAAATCATATGGATCGCGTCCTTCACGGTCGAGTTTATTAATAAACACTATTACCGGAGTATTGCGCATACGGCAAACTTCCAATAATTTTTCGGTTTGACTTTCAACCCCCTTTACGCAATCTATCACCATTATTACACTGTCTACTGCAGTAAGCGTACGGTAGGTATCTTCACAAAAATCCTGGTGACCGGGAGTGTCGAGTAAATTAATTTTTACTCCTTTATAGTCGAAACCCATTACAGAGGTTGCCACCGAAATTCCACGTTGGCGCTCAATTTCCATAAAATCGGAAGTCGCAGATTTACTATTTTTATTTGATTTTACGGCACCTGCAGTTTGTATTGCTCCACCAAAAAGCAATAGTTTTTCAGTTAGGGTAGTTTTACCGGCATCGGGGTGGCTAATAATACCAAAGGTTCGGCGTCTTTCAATTTCTTCCTTATCGCTCATCACTTTTTTTTAGTGCGCAAAGATAAGTAAATAGGTGGGAGATTAATTAACGATAAGGTGGTCCTGAAATCCAACCCACAATAGATTTACGAACTCCTTTGGTAACGGGAGTTACACGATGTAATCCAAAGGAAGGAAAAATAATGGCGGTTCCTTTTTCTTTGGTTGCAGTAAAAATGTTTTGATTAATCATAAATTGTAATTCTCCACCTTCGTATTCATCCGGATCAGATAATTGCACGCTAATACTGAGTTTTCGATTACTTACATTGCCTGTTCCAAAATCCATGTGCCATTCAAAAAATTGTTGAGGTCCGTAGCTTGCCAATTGTAATTCGGTTTGAAATCCCGTAATTTCAAATTTGTATCGATTCGAATTTGCTTGAATACAGGCAGCCGATAATTTATCATATACCCATTCGTTTCCAGATGGAGCAATAAACATTACTTCCGATTTTCGAAGATCATCACGTGTAATGCGTGTGTTGTCGGCATTTACTTCAGCCTCTTTTACTAAATTGGAATCCCATAGCGATAGGATATTTTTTACTTCAACCTCATTAAACAAGTTTTTGTACCAAACATAATCTACAAAATCAAGATTGTATTCTTTGCGAACTATAGGAGGTAGTGAACGAAACGGACGAATTATAGCCATAATTAATCATTTGGTTAAGAAAAACAAGGAGGCAATGGCAAGTATTGCAGGAATTGATTGAATATAGAAAATTGATTTTTGCACTGTTGCAGCTCCATAAACTCCGGCAATCGTAATACAACTAAGAAAAAACACAGCTATATTTTTACTCCAACTCACATCTGAAATGAGTAACGACCAAATTAAACCCGCTGCTAAAAAGCCATTGTATATTCCTTGATTGCCGGCCATTGCTTTCGTTTTTTTGAAAAAATCGGCATCAAATCCTCTAAAGGTTTTAGGTCCTTTACTAGTCCAAGCAAATGTTTCTATGTATAAAAAATACAGGTGAGCAAACGCAATAAGTACGATTAAAAGTTGACTGAGGACTGCCATTTGTTTTGGTTTAAAAGCAAGAGCTGCTAAAGTATAAATTTGTTTGACACAATTTATATTGATTCATTTAATGTAGCTATATGAAAAGCATTTGCTACAGTTAAATTAATTTTCATCGTAGGATATTAATTATTAATCAGATGGCTTATTATACTAAGTCTAAAAATAATTGAAACACAGCACTTAGCAGTTACTTTAGTTAAAGTTAAAACCATGGGGGCGGGGGGACACTATGAAGGTAATTCTAAACATATGGAATTTTATTTCGTCTATTGGACAAAATGCGGGTATACTTGAACCTGAACAAAAGCGACTTAAAATTACCAATCAACTCAATTTTGTTGCCCTTATTTTTTACCTCATTTTTAATACTGTCTTTTTAGTATTTGATATACATTTAATTCAATTCGACTATTATTTAACAGGATTATTATTTGTTGCTGTATTCGTTCTTAATTTAAAACAGAAATTTATTTCCGCCAGACTCTTGTTGTGTATTAGTTTGTATTGGGGATTGGTGAATATTATTATACTATACGGTAAAACGCTTGAAGCAAATTTGTTATTGTTCCCTGTCATGTTGGTACCATTTTTCATTTTTGACATGACACGTACGCGTTTAATTTTTGCCATGCTTTTGATGCCTTTTCTCTTTTTTATCTTTGGAAGTTTATCAGGGCTTTTCACACTCGAAGCATATGCAGTGAAGGTTGATAACATTGAATGGGTGCAACGAATGATACAAATTTCTTCAGTAATCGCCTTTTCAATAGTGATTTACTTTTTTGTGCGCTCTAATCAAAGTTCTGAGCAGGCAATGGAATCGAAGAATACTTTGTTGCAACAGCAGATTCAAACAATTTTTGAAAACTCATCCGATGCCTTAATGATTATCGATAACAAGAATGGACAAATTAGCGATGCCAACCAATTTTCGGTAGAGCTATTTGACTGTTTAAGTAAGGATAGCTTAATTGGTAAAAAAGTTTCACATCTGATGAAAAATAAATTATCGGATGTTGAATTACAAAGTTATCGTGAGCGATTCATACAAGAAAAATCGATGAGCGGTGAAGTTGAATTTACTTCTTTTAAAGGAACTACTTTTTGGGGCGAGGTTAAACTGAAGCACATTGAAACTAAGCAACTTTCGTATCAATTGGTTCGAATAGCCGATATCACGCAACGCAAAAAGCAAGAGGCACTTATGCAGGATTCTATTCGTGAAAAAGAAATTTTGATTGACGAAATACATCACCGAGTAAAGAACAATTTAGCGATAGTTTCTAGTTTATTGCACTTACAATCGGGTAAAATTAATGATACAGGACTATTAGAAGTATTTGAAGAAAGTAGAAGGCGAATTCAATCTATTGCCCTTATTCATGAAAAATTGTATCATTTTGAATCAGTGGAAATGATTGATTTTGGTGAATATTTAGAGTCGCTAACGACTACCATTCATGCTGCTTTTTCTACCAATAATTCAGGAGTTGATATTCGCTGTAATTTACAGGAAGTGCATCTAAAATTACATCAAGCAATTCCATGTGCTTTAATACTAAATGAATTAATTAGCTTGCTTTGTAAACAATCAGTTCAAAAAGGCAACGGTATAGAAATTAGAGTAAGCTTAACAAAGGCGAATGCTCAAATCTGCATTAATATTGAGCAAAACAACAGTACATCAATTTCATTAAACAGTGAGCTTTCTGATGATTCTCTTGAAATTACCTTGGTGCATGCCCTGGTAAATCAACTAAATGGAAAGTTTGTTCAAAAAAATGATGTAGGAATGCACTATGAATTAACTTTTGAAGTGTAAAAGATGAAAAAAGTACTACTCGTTGAAGACGAAGCTATCATTGCACTTTCTACAAAAAAAATGCTCGAAAAAACCGGTCTTTTTGAGGTGTCAATTCTTGATAATGGTCCTGCAGCAATAAGCTTCTTAAAGCAACAGCCTCCTCAAATTATTTTAATGGATATAAAAATTGTTGGAGTGCTGGATGGCATTGAAACTATGCATGAAATTCGTAAATTTTCGCAGGTTCCGGTTATTTATTTAACGGGCAATTCAGATCCTAGAGCGCGGGTTCGTGCAAAAGCTACAGGAAATTCAGACTTTCTTACTAAACCGGTTGAAATTTCAGACCTACTACAAAGCATCTCTATTTTACTTGATTTACAATAGCCACAATTGATTTATTTATTTTTTATCGGCTAAAAAATAGACTTCGTTTTCAGTAAGAAGTATTCCTGAATCGAGCAAGTGTTGTATCACTAAAATGCTTTGTTTTTCCTTTTTGTGTTCCATTAATTTTACCAATGATTTAAGTGGAAGCTTCTGCGTTTGTAGGAGGGATGTAATTTTATTGGTCAAAAGTGTAAACATTTCACTTGTAAGATTAAGTGTTTTATTTTTTGCTAAACAAACATCGCATACTCCGCAAAATCCTGCTGTTGATTCTCCAAAATAATGCAGCAGCATTTGACTTCTGCAAAGTTTTGTGCTTTCTGCATAGTGTATTACGGCGTTTAATTTTTGTGCAGCCAATTCAAAACGTTTACTTAATACTTCTGCAGATATCGTTAGTTTTTTCACATCAACCCTTGCTCGGGTAAAAGTAAGCTGCGGTAAGAAGCTTTGAGGAAAATAGCTGATTACTTTAAGTTTATTTAAATAGTTTAATTGTTTAATGATGTCTTCTTTTTTTTGCGCGGTTCGTTTTGCTAATTCAGTTTCACTAATCAAAATAAATTCATCAAATGCTCCGGAATACGAGCGTAATATGGTTTTAATAAGTATATCCAAATCTTTATTCGCTACCTGAAAATCAAAAAGCGCTTGTTTATTAAGTAATATTTTGAGTTTGGCGTTGGTTTTAGAGGAATCACTTAAACTTAAATATTCTTCTTTTTCTAAAAATTTAAGACAGTTAAAAACATGGTTCGCTTTTAAATTAAAGGTATTGCAAAAATCAGCACTATCGAAATCAAATGTTATTTCAAGCCCTGATCCAATCGCAAGTTTGTAGTAATTACAAAGTGCCTGGTATACTGATTTAATTTCGCTTACGGTAGGAAAGCCTTGTTTTAATCGATGCATGCTTTCGTTGGAGTCAACTGATTGAAAAAGCACAATTCCATATGATTTATTGCCATCTCTTCCTGCTCTTCCTGCTTCCTGAAAATAGGCTTCCAAACTATCCGGCAATTCTAAATGTACCACAAATCGAACATCCGGTTTATCGATACCCATACCAAATGCATTGGTACATACCATTATTCGGCAATTGTTTAACATCCAGTTGTTTTGTTTGGTATCACGAACTTGTGGTGATAATCCTGCATGGTAGTAATCGGCGGTTATGCTGTTTCGTTGTAAAAAAAGAGCAATTTCTTGCGTACGTTTTCGATTGCGTGCATAAATAATTCCTGCACCTTTTAAACTAGTCACTATTTTAAGCAATCGATTCCATTTATCTTCTTCTTGTAAAACTATATAGGCAAGATTTTTACGTTCAAAACTTGCAATAAAAACCTTACTGTTTTTAAAATTGAGTTGTTGTTGTATATCCTTAACAACCTCAGGTGTTGCCGTTGCTGTTAAGGCAAGTATTTTTTGTTGAGGTAAAAGTTCACGAAGTTCGGCAATGCGCAGATAGGCAGGTCTAAAGTCATATCCCCATTGCGATATACAGTGCGCTTCATCAATTGCCAAAAAACTAATTTTCATTTTGCTCAAACGAACCTTTACCAATTCACTGCTTAATCGTTCAGGAGATAAATAGAGAAATTTTATTTTTCCGTACACACAATTATCCAACAATACATCTATTTCCTGTTTTTTCATTCCCGAATACACAGCACATGCTTTAATCCCGCGTTTGGTTAGATTATCAACCTGATCTTTCATTAAAGCAATAAGTGGAGAAATAACAACACATACACCATCCATTGCAAGGGCCGGAACCTGAAAGCAAATTGATTTTCCTCCTCCGGTTGGTAATAATGCGAGCGTATCAGTTCCATCCAGAATAGACTGAATAATATTTTCCTGCAATGGTCGGAAAGTAGAATGACCCCAATAGTGTTTTAAAAGCTGATGTATGGATTGCATTTGCGACGAATATACAAAACAAAATAGCCCGGAAATAATGTCCGGGCTATCGCATTAATGAATGAAACTTAGTTATAATCCAAATCCATAGTAGGCTCTCATGCCATTAGGATATACACCTTCAATTAAAACACCGCCTTTTTTGTTTTCTAAAATACTAGACAAGTCGCTGAGTGAATCAACCGGTTTTTTATCAATGTTAACGATGATGAAGTTTTCTTTGATACCCGAATTAAATAATTTACCGCTTTCGAGTTTTTTAATTTTTAAACCATTAGCGATATGAAGTTTCTTTTTTTCTTCCGGTGTAATTGTTTCAAAGGTAGCTCCTAATAAAGAAAGTGTTTCCACTTTTTCTTCTTTGGTTACCTCGGTTCCTCCGTTTTTGTTTTTCAATACCAGGTCGGTAACTAGTTCATTACCTTCGCGTAAATAACTTACCGAAATTTTATCACCAGGTCGGTAATTACTAACTTGTTCTTGTAATTCGGCTGAAGTATTTACTTCCGATTTTCCAATTCTAACAATTATATCGCCTTCTTTAATACCTGCTTTTTCTGCAGCTCCATTGTCGGTAAGTCCGGCAACATACACTCCCTTTTTGTAGACTTTAATGTTTTTTTCTTCCGCCAGTTTTGAATCTAAATCGCGTATACTAACTCCAATAAAGGCACGTTGAACGGTTCCAAATTCGAGCAAATCGTTCATTACTTTTTTTACAATGTTTACAGGTATGGCAAAGGAATATCCTGCATACGAACCAGTGTTGGAAGCAATAGCTGCATTAATACCCACTAATTGTCCGTTGGTATTAACTAAAGCACCTCCACTGTTTCCTGGATTTACCGCGGCATCGGTTTGAATAAAACTTTCAATAGGATAAATACCTTTTGAAGGATCGTTTTCTAAAATATTAATGTTTCGACCCTTCGCACTAATAATTCCGGCAGTTACAGTACTTGTTAAATTAAATGGATTTCCAACTGCAAGCACCCATTCACCTATTTTTACATCATCTGAATTTCCGTAAGTAATAAATGGTAAATCTTTTTCATTAATTTTTAGAAGAGCCAAGTCGGTTGTAGGATCTTTCCCAACTACTTCTGCTGTATAAGTGCGTTTATCGTTGAGTGTAACTTCAATTTTATCGGCACGATCAACAACGTGATTGTTGGTAGCAATGTAACCGTTTTCAGAAATGATTACTCCAGAACCACTAGCCATTTGTGTTTGAGGAGGATACATTCCACGACCTCTATCACCAAACAAGAAATTATGAAAAGGATCATTAAAAAAGAAATTTGAGTTGAAAGATTCCTGTTGAAACTCTGTTTTAATATTTACAACTGCATGTACCGTTAATTCGGCAGCTTGCACAAAATTTACAGTACCATCAGGTAATCCACCCACTGAATTCACAACCCTAACAGGTGTAGAATTTGCATTAATGTAGGATTTTTTCTCGGGTTCAATTGCTTTGTAAATTCCAACCCCCAATACGCCGCCAATTGCGGAAATCAATAAAATACCAGCTACTTTTTTCATTGAGTTCATTTTTTTTAAGTTTAATAGTTGAATCTGAAATCAAAAATTATTCCTCTTAAATTTAATGCAAGTATAACGAATGGGGCAATCGCTTATTGCAGTTGCAACGTGGGTTCTGTGTTAATTAATGTTAAGCTGCTTTAAGTAAAAATAACTACATTTGTGTCAGTTTTGGGCGGGGGGTAATTCGTAAAAAAGATGAACGAAAAGAAATCTAAAACACTACTTTTTATTTTAGGAATTTCGCTTGGTGTTGTAATCGGTGCCGGTGTTATGCATTGGGCAAGTCCAGCGGCGCCTGGTTATAAAGAAGTTTCAGAAAATATGGTTGAACAAATTGTGAATAAAGTATACGGTTTGTTATCGACCCGAAAATCATCTCAAGATACACTAATAGCCGAAGTTTCTGCTGCTGACAAAATTTCAAAAAATGAGTCAGACAAACCACAAGAAACAAAAAAGCAAGTTAGAAGTTTACCCGATTCAACACAAAATTTAATACAGGAAACGTCAACAATTATTGATACCTTGATAAATGATACTACTCAAGTAGCTGGAATTATAGCTGTTCCACTGAACGATGAAATTATTGTAAAAAAGGATGAACTTTTGGCCAATAAAAGTGTGGAATTAGTGAATCTCGATTACCTCGCAACCAAGCAAGGTCAGCGATACGACTCTACTTTGCAGGTAATTAGTGGAATTAAAGATAATACAAAACTTGTTGAGGCCCGTTACATGTATCCGGTTGAATTGTGGAAATCACCAATAAATTATAAGGGATTTAAACTGAGCCATGCTAAGTTGATTTTATTTGGAATTAATGCTGATGCGCCACTTAAGCTTTATTACTTTAATGAAACGGTGTATTTAAAATGTGCAGATCAATTTTACAAATTAGACTATTATTCGGATTACAAGCCTTTCGAACGTATTGCGAATCAAGTTGTAATTAGTCAGCTTACCAAGCAATAATACATAACATGAAATTGGAGTTTGAAAAATACCATGGTGCGGGCAATGATTTTGTGATGATTGATGACCGTGACCTTAATTTTCCGGCGCGCAACGAAGTATTAATTCGCCACATATGCGACCGTCGTTTTGGTGTTGGTGCCGATGGTTTGATTTTGCTACAAAAGCACCCAAACTACGATTTTAACATGGTGTATTTTAATGCCGATGGCAAAGCTGGTTCCATGTGTGGAAATGGTGGACGATGTGTGGCAGCTTTTGCAAAAAGTTTAGGATTAATTGAAAATGCTACACATTTTATGGCTAGTGATGGGCTACACGAAGCTATTTTTTCGGATAGTCAAATAAGCTTAAAAATGCAAGATGTTGCTGAGGTTGAAAAAATAGGAAGTAATTATTTTTTAAATACAGGCTCACCACATTTCGTATGTTTTGTTGAAGATGTAGAGAAATTGGACGTATTGAAAGAAGGAAGAAAAATTCGTTACAATAAACGATTCGCAAAGCAAGGAACCAATGTAAATTTTGTAGAGGTAACAAAGTCTGGATTAAAGGTTAGAACCTATGAACGTGGTGTTGAGGATGAAACATTGAGTTGTGGAACCGGAGTCACTGCTGCAGCTTTAGTAGCTTGTATAAAAGGCATAAAAAAAAATGCAAAACAATTTATAGTTCACACAAAAGGAGGGAAATTGAAAGTAAGTTTTACTTCACAATCCCACCAAACATTTTCAAATATATGGCTACATGGTCCTGCAGCATTTGTTTACAAAGGATTTTATTATTTTTAAATAAATGTTAAAAGGAGAGAAGTGCTATTTAAGAGCCATTGAGCCTGAAGATTTGGAGACACTGTATCTTTGGGAAAATGATCCGGAAATATGGCATATGAGCAACACACTAGTGCCTTTTTCGAAAATGGTTTTGTCTGCCTATATTGAAACCGCTCACCTCGATATTTTTACAACGAAACAAGTTCGATTTATGATTTGTTTGCCCGATAATACTCCTATCGGTTGCATCGATTTGTTTGATTATGAACCATTGCACAAACGAGCAGGTATTGGCATTCTCGTCGCATCAGCAAGCAACCGGAATAAGGGAATAGCTTCGGATGCATTGAAAATAATGAAAAACTATTGTAAACAAACCTTGTTGCTTAACCAGGTATATTGCAATGTCGGTGTTGGAAATGCGAGCAGTATACAACTTTTTGAAAAAAGCGGTTTTGTAAAGAATGGTCTCAAAAAGGACTGGGTACTTACTTCAGATGGGTATACAGATGAATACTTTTATCAATGTATACTCACTTAAATTGCAACTAAATTGAGCTTCAATTACACAATAAAAATGTTCCCTTCTCTGAACTTTCTGCAATTTATTCCGTTATTTGTTCAATTCCAACTTTCGGATATTTACTAAGTACCTCCAATTACTTTTTGCAACATGTCGATTCAAATCAGCATTCGGAATTTGCTTTTATTTATTGGCCTAGCCGGAATTTTAGTTGCATCGGTTTTTTGCAATCAAGCACCCGAAAAAAAAGCTCCTCAATCGCTTTTTTTAAATCACAACGACACGGTAAAATATGTTGGTATAACTACTTGCAAAAAATGTCATGTAGAAATATATGAATCCTTTATTAAAACCGGAATGGGTAAAAGCTTTGAACTTGCCAGCCGTAAGAAAAGTTCAGCTAAAATGGATAAGCATACGTTAATATATGATCGATTTTCTGATTTTTATTACCATCCATTTTGGGAGAAGGACAGTTTAAAAATTATGGAATTTAGGTTATCGGGTAAGGACACTGTGTACAAACGAATTGAGAAAGTTGATTACATTATTGGCTCAGGACAACATACCAATTCGCATTTATACAGTACCAATGGATATTTGCGACAAATGCCCATGACCTACTATACGCAAAAAGCTACATGGGATTTGCCTCCGGGATTTGAAAATGGTTTTAATACGCGCTTCAATCGTGTAATAGGGTTGGAATGTATGACTTGTCATAATTCTTATCCTAATTTTGAAGAAGGTGCTGAAAATAAATTCTCTGCTTTACCTAACGGAATAAATTGTGAAAGATGTCATGGTCCGGGAAGTTTACATGTGCGTGAAAAAATGGCCGGAAACCTTGTCGATACAAGTAAGGCAATAGATTATACTATAGTTAATCCAGGGAAATTACCGGTTGATTTACAATTTGATGTATGTCAACGCTGTCATTTGCAAGGCAATGCAGTACTGAAAAACGATAAAACATTTTATGATTTTAAACCCGGGGAAAAACTAAGCGATTATATAACTGTGTTTCTTCCGAAGTATAAAGGCGAAGAAGATAAATTCATTATGGCATCGCATGCTGATCGATTAAAAATGAGCCAATGCTTCTTAAAAAGTACTGCGCTGGTCAATGATCAACAATCATTGCGTCCATATAAGCAATCGTTAACTTGCGTTACTTGTCATAATCCGCACATTAGTGTTACCCAAACCGGAAAGGAAGTATACAACAACGCTTGCAAAAACTGCCATGCTTCCGGAAAATCCACACATGATTGTAGTGAGCCGCTTGAAAAACGCAATAAACTAGTGAACAACAATTGTGTAAAATGTCACATGCCCAAATCTTCAACCATCGACATTCCGCATGTAACCACCACCGATCATTACATTCGTAAGCCTTTGCCCGAAAAGGAAGTACAAGCCACAAAACAATTTTTAGGATTATATGCTATAAACGAACTCAAACCTCCGAAAGAAATTATTTGTGAAGCTTACATCAATCAATTTGAGAAATTTGATAATAATCCGATGTTACTCGATTCGGCCGAAAAATATGTTGACGACAAAAGTAATCGCTCATTGAATAAGAACTTTGACCTTTATGTTCGCTTACAATTTTGTAAGAAAAATTATGCAGGTGTGTTGAACTATGTTGATAGAATAGGGAAGGATATCTTGCTAAAAAGACAAAATTCAATTTTTAAAAAATCAATGGACAATAAAAACGCTTGGACACTTTATCGAATTGGAGAATCGTATTCGAATTTGAACCAATCCAACGAAGCTGAATCATTTTATTTGCGGGCGGTTGAGCTAGCTGATCAAAATCTTGAGTTTAAGAATAAATTGGGAAGTGCTTTGGTGAGTAACGGAAAAATTAAGGAGGCACAGAAAATTTTTAGTAGTATTATTAAAAATGATCCCAAATTTGCGAGTGCGCTATCGAATTATGGATATACTTGTTTGTTGCAGAACAACATTGCGGAAGCAGAAATCTATTTTGATAAAGCCTTAAAAATGGATCCAGATTTGGAAATTGCCTTGCTAAATAAGGCGGGTGTTCTGCTATATTCAAAGCGTTTGAAAGAAGCAAAAATAATTTTAAATCGAGTTATCAAAAAAAATCCAAGCAATCAAAAGGCTAAGGAATTGGTAAAAGAACTGTAAAACTTGTGGCGAAAAAAAAGAAAAAGTCTGGTTTAAAGAAACTCTTAATTGCTGGAGCAATACTTGTTTTGATTGGTGGAATTGTGAGTTCCTATGTTGCATACACAACGATTTATAAACCGAATGTAAATTTAAAGGGTAAAAAATCAACCTATATTTATATTCCAACAGGTGCAAACTTTGAAACTGTAAAATCACTTTTATATACGGCCAATTTAATTGATAACCGAAGTACATTTGAATGGCTTGCTGAACGAAAAAATTATACGCGTAAAGTTAAAGCCGGAAAATATTTTATCAATACGGGTTTAAACAACAATCAATTAATAGATATGCTCCGCTCGGGCATGCAAGAACCGGTGAGAGTTACATTTACTTTTGCAAGAACTAAAAGGGAACTAGCGGCACAAATTCACGAACAATTGGAAGCAAACGAAGAAGTACTTTTGAACTTGCTGAATGATGATAGCTTTCTTAAAAAATATAATTTCTCGAGTGAAAATTCACTTTGTTTATTTATCCCAAATACCTATGAGTTTTATTGGAATACTTCTGCCGAAAAATTCATAGAAAAAATGGCCGCTGAGTACAAAAAGTTTTGGACAAATGAGCGAAAAAGGAAAGCGGAGCAAGTTGGTTTAACTCAGGCAGAAGTTTCGGTTCTTGCCTCCATTGTGCAACAAGAAAGTTTTATTGATGTTGAAAAGCCAATTATTGCAGGAGTTTATTTAAATCGCATTAGGATAAAAATGCCCTTACAAGCTGATCCTACTTTAATTTGGGCTGTTGGTGACTTCTCAATAAAACGAGTAACGGGGAAGTATTTTTCAATTGATTCACCCTATAATACCTATAAAAATTTAGGATTGCCGCCAGGACCTATTTGTCTTCCCAGCAAAGTGAGCATTGATGCAGTGTTGAATTTTAAAAAGCATAATTTCATATACTTTTGTGCTCGCGAGGATTTTTCGGGTTATTCAAATTACGCCAGTAACTATGAGCAGCACATGCGCAACGCTCGAAAGTATCAGAAAGCACTAAATCAGCGTAAAATCACAAATTAAATCCTAAGTAATTCCTTAATTAACTGTGTAATGGACACAATTACAGCGTGTTAATTAGTTTTACACAAGTCTACTTTTGCTTCAAAAAATACCCGGCAAAATTTTAACTTTGAAAGTTTTATAAAAGCTCGTTTCCAGTGCAGTTTTATGTAGTGGATATGCGCAATACTTTAATTACTTATTTTAAAAATGGCAGAACCAAAATATAACGAAGACAGTATCCGCACGCTCGATTGGAAAGAGCATATTCGACTGCGGCCCGGAATGTATATTGGAAAGCTGGGTGATGGCTCCTCACAAGACGATGGTATTTATATTTTATTGAAAGAAACCATCGACAATTGTATTGATGAATATGTGATGGGTCATGGTAAAAATATTGACATAAATATTAAAGACAGAACTGTTAAAGTACGCGACTATGGGCGTGGAATCCCTCTCGGAAAATTAGTGGATGTTGTTTCAAAAATTAATACCGGTGCCAAATATGATTCTGAAGCATTTAAGAAATCGGTTGGATTAAATGGGGTGGGAACTAAAGCTGTTAATGCGCTTTCAACGAATTTCAAAATACAATCCATTCGTGATGAAAAAAGTAAGGAAGCCGAATTTGTGCGTGGTGAGTTAATTAAGGAAAGTAAGATTGAAGACAGTAGCCTTCGAAAGGGCACCTTGGTTTCGTTTACACCCGATGAACAAATTTTTGGGAACTACCATTTTTTAAACGATTATGTTGAAAAGATGTTGTGGAATTATGCTTACCTCAACACCGGATTAACATTGAATTACAACGGAAATAAGTTTTTTTCCGAAAATGGTTTGCATGATTTATTATCACAAAATTTGAGCGGTAATATTTTATACCCGATAATACATTTAAAAGGCCACGATATTGAAATTGCCTTTACCCATGGAACAGCTTATGGCGAAGAATATTATTCATTTGTAAACGGACAACATACTACGCAAGGAGGAACTCATCAAGGTGCTTTTCGCGAAGCAGTGGTAAAAACTATCCGCGAATTTTACAAAAAGGATTTTGAAGCTGTAGATGTTCGAACCTCAATTGTAGCAGCCATTAGTGTTAAGGTGCAAGAACCTGTTTTTGAATCTCAAACTAAAACAAAATTAGGTTCACAAGAAATAGCTCCCGGAGGAACCTCTGTTAAAACCTTTATTGGCGATTTTGTAAAAACCGAACTCGATAATTTTTTACACAAAAATCAAGAAACAGCTGAATTGTTGTTGCAAAAGATTTTGATGAGTGAAAAGGAGCGTAAAGAATTATCAGGTATTCGAAAAATTGCTCGTGACCGTGCTAAGAAAGCCAGTTTGCATAATCGTAAATTGCGCGATTGCAGGGTACATTACAATTCAGATGACGAACGCAGGTTGGAAACTACTTTATTCATTACCGAAGGTGATTCGGCTAGTGGTAGTATCACCAAATCGAGAGATGTGAATACACAAGGAGTATTTAGTTTAAAAGGGAAACCATTAAATTGTTTTGGTCTCACTAAAAAAATTGTTTACGAAAACGAAGAATTTAATTTACTGCAAAGTGCATTAAATATTGAAGATGGAATGGATGATTTGCGCTACAACAACATAGTATTGGCAACTGATGCCGATGTGGATGGTATGCACATTCGTTTATTGCTGATTACTTTTTTTCTGCAATTTTTTCCTGATTTGGTAAAAAATGGACACCTCTACATTTTGCAAACTCCATTGTTTAGGGTACGAAACAAAAAGGAAACAATTTATTGTTACAGTGATGATGAGCGTAAAAAGGCAATCGAAAAGTTAGGTGTGAAGCCTGAAATAACCCGATTTAAAGGTTTAGGTGAGATTTCCCCTGACGAGTTTAAAAATTTTATCGGAAAGGATATACGTCTCGACCCTGTTATTATTGGTAAAAATGCCAGTATCGAAGAAATGTTGAGTTATTTTATGGGGAAAAATACACCCGAACGTCAAGATTTTATTATTGGCAATTTAAAGGTTGAGAAGGATTTGGTTGAAGAACGTGTGAGCTAAGAATTTGAGGAAAAACTAATTTTTGAAATTGATTTAAATGAATACAGAAGACACCAACGAAAGCGAATTTGATTCAACACCCCGCGAAGAATTGCAGAACGTGATTCACGTTTCGGGCATGTATCAAAACTGGTTTTTGGATTATGCCTCCTATGTAATTTTAGAACGAGCCGTTCCCTATATTGAAGATGGATTAAAGCCTGTACAGCGTCGAATACTTCATTCGTTAAAGGATTTAGACGATGGGCGATACAACAAGGTTGCGAATGTTATTGGGCATTGTATGAAATACCATCCGCATGGCGATGCAAGTATAGGGGATGCTTTGGTGCAATTAGGACAAAAAGATTTATTAATTGATTGCCAGGGAAACTGGGGAAATGTACTTACAGGAGATTCGGCTGCAGCACCTCGTTATATTGAAGCACGACTATCAAAGTTTGCGTTAGACGTTGTATTTAATCCCAAAACTACCATTTGGCAATCATCGTACGATGGTCGAAATAGAGAGCCTGTAACTTTACCGGTAAAGTTTCCATTATTGCTGGCACAGGGAGTTGAAGGAATTGCAGTGGGACTCGCTTGTAAAATTATGCCACATAATTTTATTGAACTCATTGATGGATCAATTGATAGTTTGCGAGGAAAAAGAACACACATAGTACCCGATTTTTTGGGTGGTGGAATGGCCGATTTCAGCAATTACAATGATGGTTTAAGAGGTGGTAAAATCAGGGTTCGAGCTAAAATTTCTCAGCTCGATAAAAAAACGTTGGTAATAAGCGAAATTCCATTTGGAACTACTACTACTTCCCTTATTGATTCAATACTTGCTGCGAATGATAAAGAGAAAATAAAAATCAGAAAAGTAGAAGACAATACTTCCGACACAGTTGAAATTGTCATTCACCTTCCTGCCGGTATATCGCCCGACAAAACTATTGATGGCTTGTATGCTTTTACTGATTGTGAAGTTTCAATTTCGCCTAATGCTTGTATTATAGAAGACGATAAGCCACGTTTTGTTGGAGTAAATGAAATGCTCAAAATTTCGACTCAAAAAACCTTGGCTTTACTAAAGCAGGAACTTGAAATTGAGCTAGCTGAATTAGGTGAGCAATGGCATTTTTCTTCGCTTGAAAAACTATTTATTGAAAAAAGAATATACCGCGATATTGAAGAGTGCGAAACCTGGGAAGCAGTTATAGCTGCAATTGACAAAGGATTAAAGCCTCATAAGAAAAAATTTAAACGCGAAATTACAGTTCAGGATATTGAACGATTAACTGAAATAAAAATTAAACGTATTTCAAAATTTGATTCATTTAAGGCCGATGAATTTATCAAAGGCCTTGAAGACCAGATGAAGCAAGTGCAAAATTATTTAGATAACTTAATTGAATTTGCAATTGAATATTTTAAAAATCTGAAAAAGAAATACGGAAAAGGTAGAGAACGCAAAACAGAAATTAAATCATTTGATACCATTGTTGCTTCTAGAGTTGCGGTAGCCAATGAAAAATTGTACGTAAATCGTGAAGATGGATTTGCCGGATATGGATTAAAGAAAGATGAGTTTATAGCCGAATGTTCCGACATTGACGATATCATTGTGTTTCGCGAAGATGGTACCATGACTGTAAGTAAAATTGCTGATAAAGCCTTTGTAGGAAAAGGAATTGTGCACATTAACGTATTTAAGAAAAACGACGAACGCACTGTGTACAATATGATTTATCGCGATGGAACAAAAGGTGCCGTTTTAATAAAGAGATTTAGTGTTACCGGTGTTACTCGAGATAAGTTATACGATTTAACTAAAGGAAATAAGGGTTCGGAAGTACTTTATTTTACAGCCAATCCAAATGGAGAAGCCGAAGTGGTAACCGTCTTTCATAAAGCCTTGCCCGGAATTCGTAAGTTGCAATTTGATGTAAGCTTTGGTGATATCGCAATAAAAGGAAGAGCTTCTCAAGGAAATATAGTGACTAAATATCCGGTTCGAAAAATTGTTTTAGCCGAAAAAGGAGTGTCTACGCTCGGAGCTCGAATGATTTGGTACGACGATACTGTGCAACGACTAAATACAGAGAGTCGTGGGCAATATTTAGGCGAATTCAGTGCCGATGATAAAATACTCACCATTATGCAAAGTGGAAATTATAAGCTGCATAATTTTGATTTGGAAAATCACTTTGAAGAAGACATGATTTTGATTGAAAAACTCAAAGCTGACAAACCTATTACCGCTATCTACCTCGACGGTGAAAAAAAGGAATATTTTGTTAAGCGATTTTTAGTTGAACCAAGTGATAAAAAAGTTCTTTTTATCAGCGAATTTGAAGGATCTCAACTCGAATGCGTTTCAACAGATTTATTGCCAGTTTGTGAAATAAAGTTTTATAAAAACAAAGGCAAAGATATCGCTAACGAAAGCATTAACTTATCTGAATTTATTGCTGTAAAGGGCTTGAAAGCAAAAGGAAATCGATTGTCGCAATATAAAATTAAAGAAATCAATTTAGCCGATCCTATTCCTATTCTTGAAGAACCGAAAGAAGAAGAAAAAGCAGCGTTTGATTTGGAAAGAATGGAACGCCTAAAAGCGATTAAGGATAACCTTGACGAAATGGACAGTCAAATAAAACTTGAATTTTAATACAGTACATTAAGAATCTTAAATCAACAATCTTTTATAAATAACCCAAAATCCCAATCCCTAAAATTAAATGAGAAAATTAGTTCTAACACTAGCTTGCACAGTTTATACTCTGATAACCTTTGCACAAACTCCTAAAAATATGGTACAACGCAGCCACATGCGTTTTCCCGGCAAGGAGCTAAGTAATATTTGCGGATACGTTGATTCACTTGGAAACGAATATGCTTTGGTAGGTACATCAACAGGTATGACTATTGTTGATGTTACTAATCCCGATAGTATTTTTACAGTAGCCAGTTTTATTGGACCTAACTCAATTTGGCGCGAAATTAAAACCTGGAAACAATATGCCTATGTTACTACAGAAGGAGGCGGGGGTTTACAAATTATAGATATGCGTAATCTTCCAGGAACAGTATTACCACAAAAAAGCTGGACTCCAACAGTTTTCGGTCAAACGCTGAATAGTATTCATGCATTGCACATTGATTCCGGTTATGTTTATTTATACGGAAGCAATATTGGAAACAAAGGAATTGTTATTGGTGATTTAACCGATCCATGGAATCCTGTATTTGCTGGAATTTTTGATGGTGGTTATGTGCACGATGGATATGTTAGAAACGATACCGTTTGGGCAGGACAAATATATGCCGGTACATTTTCGGCAATTGATGTTAGCAATAAAGCTAATCCCGTTGTCTTAAACACACAGCAAACTCCCAATGCATTTACCCACAATACATGGCTTTCCGACAACAGTAAATATTTATTTACTACCGACGAGGTGAACAATTCTTATTTAGCATCGTACGATGTAAGTAATGTAAACAACATTATTTTTTTAGATAAAATTCAGTCGCAATATCCCGGTAGCCTCTCTATTGTACACAATACACATATACTAAACGATTATGCAATTACTTCCTGGTATAAAGATGGTGTTGTTATTACAGATTGTCATCGCCCGCAAAATCTTATAAATGTAGGTTATATTGATGATGTCCCTGCTAGTGGTGGCGGGTTTGAAGGAGTATGGGGAGTGTATCCATTTTTGCCTTCAGGAACTATAGTTACTTCTGATATTGATTCTGGTTTGTATGTATATACTCCAACTTATGTAAGGGCTTGCTACCTTGAAGGAGTGGTTAGAGATAGCCTTTGCAACACTTTATTAAATAACGTAAAAATTGAATTAATTGGTACCTCAGTTCTAGATAGTACCGACTTTACAGGAAATTACAAAACCGGAACTCCTGACTCGGGTACTTATACTGCTCAATTTTCGAAAGCTGGCTACATTACCAAAACGGTTCAGGTTTCACTAAACAATGGGGTTGTAACAGTAGTTGATTGTAATTTATTGAGTAATTCAACTGTTAATTTATCGGGTTTAATTTCAGAATTTGGAACGGGTGCATCCATAGCAGGTGTGAATGTTGAATTTTCAAATTCAAGCTCAACCTATTCCTTACTTAGTGACAATAGTGGAAACTATGAAAATTGTGCAACCGTTGCCGGACAATATGATTTTACAGTAGGTAAATGGGGCTATGAAACACAATGTTTTGATAGTTTAGTTGCTTTAGCATCGCCTTCAATTAATGTAACAATGCACGAAGGATATAGCGATGATTTTAGCTTTGATTTTGGTTGGACTGTAAATACAACGGCTACAACAGGAGCTTGGGTTAGAGATGTACCGGTAGGTACTACATTAAATTTCCCAAATGATGCTAACCCTGGAAATGATGTAACAGATGATTGTTCGAATAAAGCTTTTGTTACCGGAAATGCGGGTGGACAAGCAGCTACAGATGATGTAGATGGAGGATCTACCACTTTATATTCGCCAATTTTTGATTTGACCGGTTATATTTGGCCGGAATTACAATATTCACGTTGGTTTTTTAATGCCGGTGGAACCGGAGTTCCCAATGATTCATTGCATATTTCATTAAGTAATGGTATAACTACCATCGACATTGAAAATGTTACTATTAATACTCCGGGTGCTTCAACTTGGATGAACAAAAGCTTCCCACTTACTGGATTAATTCCATTTACATCAACCATGCAACTTATAGTTAGAACAGCGGATGCAACACCGGGGCATATAGTTGAAGCCGGTTTTGATAATTTTAAAATTATTGAAACAGGTGTAGGTGTAAAATCGGTGTCTGCTATAAATGATTTATTTAGTGTAAGTCCTAATCCAAGCAATGCCGACTTTATGCTTCAATTGCCAACATGGGAAGTAGGGGCAAAGAATTATCAAATTAAAATTACAGATGTTGCAGGAAGAATTGTTGAGACTATAAATATGCAACAATCAAACACTCGATTCGGGGCTGCTTTGTTACCGGGGATTTATTTTGTAACACTTAGCTCCGAAAAACAAAGCAATACACAGCGTATCGTAAAATATTAGAAGAGAGAATTTAAATATACTATTACATGATAGTAATCATAAGCTATCTGTATTTTAAATTGCGAGCGTACGACCAAAGATTTTTTAAGATATTTATGATAAATGGCTGGTGGTTTAAGCTGATTTATTAAACTATTTAAAGTTTTTACCACAAGGAGTGCAAAGTTTACATAAAGGACACAAGGATCGATTTTTAAATAAAGATACTTGTGTCCTTTTTTCTTGGATTGCGAGCTATTTGAGATGAACAATCAAATACCTAAGTTGTACAATTTAACAAGGTTAGTTAATATAGATATTATTGAAAATAGGAACAAAATATAATTAATCCAACTTCTCAAAAACAGAATTATTGCTTTTAAATTCTGGTACAATCTCCTTCATTTTAGCCACTATACTTTGGTTGTTTTGAGAATCAAATAATTCAATTAATTCGTCGGTTTTTTGCTTTATTATAGAGTAATCAGCCGGGGCAATCTTGGCAATCAGTAATTGTGAATGATGCGTTTTAAGCGTGTTTTCCTTTACGTTTAATAATTCTTCAAATAGTTTTTCGCCCGGTCGCAATCCTGTATACACAATTTGTATATCCTTATCAAGTGTAAGTCCCGATAGGCGAATCATTTTATGAGCGAGGTCAACTATTTTTACTGAATTGCCCATATCAAAAATAAATATTTCGCCTCCTTTACCGGTTGCACTTGCTTCTAAAACTAATTGGCAAGCTTCGGGAATGGTCATAAAATAGCGAGTAATCTCGGGATGAGTAATGGTAATAGGTCCACCTTTTTCGATTTGTTTTTTAAATCGTGGAATTACAGAACCATTGCTTCCTAATACATTTCCAAATCGTGTGGTAATAAATTTTGTTTCACTTTGAGCGTTTAACGATTGAATATACATTTCAGCAATTCGTTTTGAAGCGCCCATCACATTGGTAGGATTAACAGCCTTGTCGGTTGAAACCATTACAAATTCTTTAGCCTTGTATTTTACGGCCAAATCGGCTACATTTTTTGTTCCCAATACATTGGTAAACAAAGCTTCCGATGGATTATCCTCCATTAACGGAACATGTTTATAAGCTGCTGCATGAAACACCAAATCGGGCGAATAGGTGCAAAACACATTTTCTAAACGTTGTAAATTACGTATATCTCCAATCACAAATTCAGCTTGTTGATTTTTTGAATAATCCGCTAATTCCATTTCTAAATCGTAGAGGGGCGATTCAGCCTGATCAAGTAAAATGAGTTTTGAAGGAGCAAATTTTACAATTTGTCGTACCAATTCGCTACCAATAGAACCGGCTGCACCTGTTACCAATATTGATTTTGAACTAAGAATAGATTTTATTTTATCTAAGTCAATTTGAATAGGATCGCGTCCCAATAAATCTTCTATTCGTATTTTTTTAATTTGCTTAAAACTTAATTCACCGTTGATCCAATTATTAATAGGAGGTACGGTGAGTACTTTGGTACTATTGGCAAAACAGATTTCTACAATTTCCTGTCGAATAGCTGCTGAAAGATTTTGTACTGAAATAATAACGTGCGCAACCTCGTTCTCACGCAGTAAATGAGGCAATTCATCGCGCATGTAAATACTTACACCTTCAAGCTTTTTCTTGTTTTTTGTGCGATCGTCATCAATAAATGCCAGTACTTTATATTTTGTTCCGGCATCCCTATCAAGTGTTCGTTTGGCAATTATTCCTGCTTCACCGGCACCGTAAATAATTACGTTAATTTTATCTTGTAAGCGCCCTTTTTGATTTAAGTACAAAAGTTTTACAAGCACTCGCGAACTTATCATGATAAAAATAGTACTCATCATTTCAATAAAAACAAGCGAGAAAGGAATCAAGAAAACTCTATTGTAAATGTAGGAACCGGTGTTTAATAGTATGAAAAACAAGGTCCCTAGACTTACATTGATAAAAATACGTTTTGCATCTTCGGTGCTGGTATAGCGGATAATTCCTGCATAAATTTTACTTGCTAAAAAAAAGATAGTTCTGGTAATGAGTACCACCGCAAAAACCATTGGAATGTCGTTTTTATCGGCAAGCGGTGGTTCAGTAAAATTAAACCGAAGCAAATAGGCCAATACAAGAGAAGCCGTGCAAATGCAAAGGTCAATAACTAAAATAATCCAACGGGGAATATTGTTTTTAAGTTCGAGCATAAAAAAAACAGAAGCCCAAATATAGAGCTTCTGTTTGATATGAGTCAGAGATTAGGCTTTGTTGCCTAGCATTAAACTATTTTTTCTTTCCGCCTTGGGGAAGTGTAGCACGTTGTTTTGCCATTTCCTCTAAACGCGCCTGAAACTTTGATTTAGGAGCTGCAGGCTTTTTCTTGTTTTCCTGAATTTTTGCATGAATGGCATCTTCATCAACCAACTTGCGAATAATCCATTGTTGCGCAAAAGTAAACATGTTTGCCAAAAAGTAATAATAACTCAAACCTGCAGAGTAATTGTTGAATACTCCAAGGAAAATAATTGGCATTAAATACATGATCCATTTCATTTGTGCCATTTGTGGGTTATTGGCACCACTAAACTGATCGTTCATGCGGGTATACATAATGGTTGAAATGGTCATCAATAAAGTAAATAAACTAACGTGATCTCCATATAAGTAATCGATTACAGGAACGTAGCCAAAAGTCCAAATACTATCGTAGGACGATAAATCGGTAGCCCACAAAAATGATTGCTGGCGCAATTCTATACTCGCAGGAAAAAACCTAAACATAGCAATAAGAATAGGCATTTGAAGCAACATCGGTAAACAACCACCCAATGGATTTACACCTGCCTTTTTATAAAGTGCCATTAATGCCTGTTGTTTTTTCATAGGCTCTTCTTTGGCATATTTTTCATTGAGTTCATCCACTTCCGGTTTAAGCACTTTCATTTTGGCAGTACTCATGTAGGCCTTATAGGTCAATGGCAACAGTACCACTTTTATTAAAATAGTAAGCAACAAAATAATAATTCCGAAATTGATGTTAAATCCACTCAAGAAATTAAAAACAGGAATTACAGCAAAGCGATTTACCCAGCCAAAAATTCCCCAGCCCAAAGGCACTTGTTGTTCCAGGTCCAAGCCATATCCTTTTAAAGTACCATAGTGGTTAGGACCAAAGTATATGTTCATTGCAAACGATTCGGAAGCTTTGTGTTCGTATGGAATTGTAAAACTTGCCGATAAATCTTTGGTGTATTTTTTAGAATCAGGTAATCCAATGGTTTCAATTTCAGTTGGTTTTTCAAAACCTTTTTTAGCAATTAAAACCGAAGTAAAGTACTGTTGCTTAAATGAAACCCATTGCATTTTTGTTTTAAAAGATTCTTTACCATCTTTTGCCTCATTCAAATAATCCACTTCATCCTCAAAATGCTTATAATAAATAGTAGTTGCGTTTTGTTCGTTAGTATGGCTTTTCTCGTGTTTTAGTGCGCGTAATTTCCATTTTAAATTTAAGTCGGATGTATTACTTGCAATTAAATCTTGCATACCTACTGTATTGATATTACAATCCATCAGGTATGAATTTCCTTTTAAACGATATTCAAATTCGAGGTATTTGCCAGGTGCAGCCTGTAAACGCATGCTTAATTTGTTGCTATCGGTACCATTTACAGTAAACGAATTCCCAACCGGAGTAAAATACAGTGTATCGGTACTAAAAACGCGATTTTGAGCAATAAAGCTTAATCCAAAGCGCGATGAATCTTCGTCGCAAAGGAGCAATGGCAATGAATCGTGGGTTCGGTATTTTTTTAATTGTACCGAAACTATTCGACCACCTTTGTTCGAAATTCCAACTTTTATTAATTCATTTTCGATATAGCTAATTTTTCTTTCACCTGATGCTGAAGCTATGAAGGGGCCATAAGTACTTTTAAGAACTTCATTTTTAGTTGAGTCCGAAATAGTAGTAGTATCGGCAATAGCTGCAATTACAGCATCTTGCAACACTGCCTGTTGTTTCTGTTTGCTGGCTAATTTTTGAACAGCTTCAATTGAGTCTTGTTGACGTTTTTGAGCGGCAATTTCATTTTCGGTAGGAGCGTTGTAAATACTAAATCCAATTAAAATAGCACCAATTAGTAATAATCCAATTATCGAATTCTTATCCATTTCACGTTAAAAATTAAGGGCGCAAAGATATATTATTTTATGAGCAGTTTACTATGACTTTTATTCAGAATCACAAAATTGAAAGTGAATGTATACTTTTCAATTACCAGAATTTGCTAACTATTTGAATAGTTATTATCCGCTTCGTGGGTGCAACTTTGGTTGAAGACAAGTCGTTAGATTAAAAGAAATATAATGGCTCCAATAACGGCTACTATACCTATAATAAGCGCAGCAATGGCAAAGCCTCTTTTTCGTTTATATTTTTCGGGATGCTTTTGAATTTTAATTAGGCTAATAATTCCGAATACTATACCAAGGCTACCTAATGGTATACCCGCAACTATTAAACCCGTTAGCGAGGATAAAAATCCAAAAAAGCCAAGCCATTCCATTTTTAATGGTTTTTCGCTTTGAGCTGAATTACTTTCTGTTTTCGGATTTTCCTTTACGTAATCTGCTTCTTCTTTTTTAGGTGTAGGAGCTGCTTCTTGTTTTACGTTTTTAGATTCATTCGCATAGGTAATAGTTTCAACATTGCTTCTCTCTACCAGTAAGGTTGGGCCATTTTGATTGCTGCAATTTTTATACTTAACATCATTACCGGCAATATCAATTATAATTGCTTCAATTTTTTCACCCGATTTTAAGGTGATGATATCGCATTTTCCAGCGTATTTATTGCTTTTCTCGAATAAGTTTTCCGACTTCTGAGGTAGGATTGGTTCATCGGTTAGATTTACAGAAAGTACGGGTTCTACTTGATGATATGCTAATTCAGAAGCATCAATATTTTTATCAGTTGGTGTTTTGTGCGTGAGTTGCTTTTGGCTATCTACTTTTTTATTATTTCTATTAATATAATAACCGTCTGAATATCTACGTTTTTCAACTTGACAAGAAGTAGCAAACAAAATAATAATGCAGAAAAGCAAAAAGGTATGTGTGGATATAGTTTTCACGATATTGGAAAATATAAATAGTAAGAAATTAAAAAATTTTTCTTTTCAAATCTACTAAATTGTAAACACAAATGAAATTAATAACCTACTGTTGTATGAAACAAAGAGTTGTTCTTACAAGGAATTAATAAATGAGAGCAAGGCTTCACAGTCATTCTTGTTGAGCTGTTTCACATATTCTCTGGATGCTAAAGCTTCGCCACCGTGCCACAAAATTGCCTCCAATATATTGCGTGCTCTACCATCGTGTAAAAAATTTGAATGACCGTTTACTTGCTTTGTTAAACCTATTCCCCACAATGGGGCGGTGCGCCATTCATAGCCATTGGCTTTAAAGTCGGGGCGATAGTCCGCTAAATCAGCTCCCATATCGTGTAACAATAAATCGGTATAAGGAAAAATTAACTGTCCGGAAACACTGGGAAATGCCATATTTATTTCGGTACGCACAAGTGGTTTGTGGCATTTATCGCAACCGGCTTTACTAAATATTTTTTCACCCCATAAATTATTTGCATCAGAAACCATGCGGCGAGCAGGCACACTTAATGTGCGAGTATAAAATACTACTGCATTTAAAATACTATCGCTTACTTCGGTTTCATCTTGCAAATTATCGTATTGTGTTTGGCCAAAACTACTTTCAGCAGGAAACAAGGAATTGGTAATACCCATATCTTCTGAATAGGCACCGGCAGTTTGTTGTAGCAAATCGGGTGCACCTGCTTTCCATCCAAATCGGCCAATGGTGGTTTTATTCTTAGAAATGTTCCAAACATAGTTCACTTTACCACTTATACCATCACCATCTATATCCATTTCATCCGTCCAGCTAAGTAATGTTTGATCCGAAATTGCTTGCAGTAAGCCTAGTCCAAATACAGGTGGAGCAACCCTTGGAGAAAGCATTAATCCTGCAGGTGCCGGTATATAGGTGTTTTGTAAGCTGTAGGTTGGACGTCTCAAGTTTACAACTTCGCCATCTGCTAAAGCAACTTGCTCTTCAGTGTAAACTATGTTAATTGAACCTTCGCTTGGTTTACCAACTACAGAAGCTGTTTGCAACTGCCCTCCAAAACCTGGAGCAGCATTGGGTTCGCCATGTGGTCCTTCGCCAGGAATACTGATTCGAAACAACATCGAAAGCAATGGTTGGCCCGGCAAGGCAGGTTTACCACGACCATCAGCAATATGGCAACTGGCACAAGACACATTGTTGTAAATGGGACCAAGGCCCGGTCGTATAAAAGACGGTGCTGTAACAAACGAAGCTTCAAAATGTGCATCGCCAGTTTCATGCACTTCCATATCGTGTTCGCTCATTCCAGAAAAAGGATGTGTAAAAGCACCACCCGATTCATCAAACACAGTATTGCTGCCACCGGCATAGCGTTTATCTAGTTCGTCCTCGCTAAACTCATTGTATTTACGGCAGCCTACAGCAAAACTTACTACCAATAAAGCAGCTAAGCAGTAGTTACTCTTTGACCGTATTGCTTTAAGCATGGTTAATCTGTTGGTAATTATTCAGTTATAGTTTGTTGAACGAAGGGTAATAATTCATCTTCCAGTACGGCTTTTAAATCGCGTAAAGCTTGCTGTACAGTAGCTAATTGATTTTGTTGCGAAATTATGGCTTCGCCAAAAGGAATAGTAATTAAATCAAAGGCATTAATAGCATTCACAATTTTTTGCTGCACCTTGTTATCAAGCGAAATATTGTTTTGATTTACCCAATTGTTAAGTCCAATACCATTTTCAGTATAGTTACCATTATAGGCATTTTGAACACTAATAATGTTGTTTTTAAAATCGGTTATGGAGTTTTTACTAAATTGTGATTCTTCAAGCTTGGGATCTTGTGCAGCCAATGGTTCCTGAATTTTTCCATCAGCAACTTCTTCGCAAATACCAATCATAGCATTAACGAGTTCTTCAACCGCAGCACGTTTACTTGCATAAATGTTTCCGTTACTGCCAGCTTGAGTAAATTGAACCAAGTAATTGCCCGGTTCAGTTGGTTCCCAGGTTTTACGCAATTTCGTAGTTAAGCGTTTAATATAATCTGCCAAAGCAACTAAATATTCGTGTTCGCGTACGGTAAAATCGCCCGGAGTTTTTGATCCGTTCGCTCCAAATAATAAATATTCCATAGGATGAAAACCCTTTAGAGTAGTTTGTGTGCTATCTAAAAAGCCTTGACTAAATACTTGATTACTCGCTAATAAAGAATCCAAATCTTGTTGGTTTACAGGCCAGTCGTCAATCGCAGGGTCAATGTCTTCGGTGGCAACCGGTCCAAATAGAAAAGCTTCACTTTGTTCCCAAGCAGCACGTGTATCTTTCCACAACTGTTTGCAAGCCTCTAAATCGATGCTTGTATTTGTACTATTAAAGGACATGATTTTACTGTGTAATTGATTCGCTTTTTGTTCTAAGTCGCTATAAGTGGCATAGGCAACTTTGTACGAAAATTCAGTCAACACCTCAGGAATGTTGGTTTGTGTTTGTTCGCTAGTTTCGGCCTTACGGCAGGATAGGTGTAAAAAAAGAAGCGCAGTAGCTAGGGGTGCAAATTTAAGTTTCATTTTATGGTTAGTGAGAGTTGATTATTTTGATGGCTAATGGGGATTTTTTTTAAGGGTACAGAAGCGGGACCGGTTTTTACTTCACCGTTAAGTCCAAATTGGCTTCCATGTGCATTGCAAACAATTCCGCTACCTGTATAATTAACAGGATTATTTTGATGTGTACATTGCAAATAAATAGCGCTAAAAGAATCACCTTCTTTAAGCACTAAAATATCGTGTTCGAGTTCAACTACACGGATTAATTTTGCTTCTTTTTCAGATAAAAAACTTGCTTTGTCAATTACTACATTTCCGTTTGTGCTTGTTGTTTTTAGCACTTGTGTTGTGCTGCAAGCGCTCATACCAAGTATACTCACTCCGGCAGTTGCAGCCATGCATGCAAGGCAAGTTTGTTCAATAAATTTTCGACGGTTCATGTAGTAAAAGTTGAAGTAGGTTTAAAAACTATAGCCAATTCCTAAATTAACAAAACTTCGGTTGGTTAAATATTTGGGTGCAACCGGACTAGGATTAATTACCAAAGCAGGATTAGGTTCACCGGTAGTTTGATATTCAAAATCGGCTTTCACAATAACACCTGGAAGTGGTAAAAAGGCCAGGCCAGCAAACAAATAACTTTGTTTGTACTGATCGTTTTCGATGGCATTACTAGGAATGGCTGCATTTAAATCGAAATTTTCGTACCGAACAAAACTGATGAGTTTTTTGTTTTTGTACTTGGTTTTTTCCAACAAGTTATAGCCGGCTTCTGCATAATATCCCATCATTGCTGAAGGAACATTTTTAGCATAAGCAATATTTAGAGCATTGGCATCCGGAATTTGAATAGCAGCGAAAAGGGCAGAGGCATAGAATCCCGATTTTCGGAACTGAATATTTGCTTCTTCCAAAGCAACCGGAGTTCCGAAAGCGCCTGAGTTAAGTCGCAAACTATCAGCTTCTCGTGGACTTAATCCAGCAGATCCACCGTAATAACCCGAAACCTGTATTCTGAAATTGCCCACATAATATAACAATGCACCGGTTACGGCCAAATTGGATGCAGAGGCATCCTTACCTTCAAATCGTCCTGATCTAATTCCTTTTCCTCCTTCAAAATTTGCTGAATTAAGTCCATTCATTAATGCAGCCGAATAATTTAATCCGCTAATGGCTGGTATATTTCCATAAATGGAAAGTCCAAGTTCGCGCCAGGTTGAAGGAATTAATTTAGTTTCAAGACGTGGACGCGCAACTGTATTAAAGGTGGTAGGTAAGTGATTTTCATTAATGGTTCCAATACGCGGAATAAACAAACCGGCAGCGATGTAATTATTGCGGTTTATATTAAACTTAATAAATGCTTGTTCCAATGAAATTTCTCCTCCGGCTTCACCGCCTTCAATTTTTGCATCTTCTATTTCAGTTTCCGAAAAAAAGCTAATTCGGTTATTAAATTTGTGTCCAATAAAAATTACATTTCGGGTTAAATTAACACTAGCATTTTTACGATCAATATCGTTACGATAAGCAGCTTCACCATAACCTCCAATTAAGGTGCTTACATCCTTAGCAACTAGTCCAGCATTTAAAGAATCTTCCTTAGTTAATACTTGAGCTGAACTGTTAATTGTAATTGATATACAGGTAATTAAAAATAGTTTGTAGAGTATTTTTTTCATTTGATTTTAGACAATGTTTATTTAGACTAAATATAAATAATGGGACAAATGTACTTCCAAACTTTTGAAAAGCAATACCTAAATTAGGGTAATTTGAAAAAATTTAGTTTAGAGATAAATTTCAATTTTGGCATTAGAGTGAAATCAAGTCTTACTGGAAATTATGCGGATATTTTATAGTTATATGCAAAGGGCTCATGGAGATTGTAGCTAAGTGACGTTGAACAAAAATTGCTTTTTAATTTGACAGTTTGCCAATAGAATTTCGTGACAATTGTGTTTGTGTTTTTGGTAACTTGACACTTGAATTTTTGACGTGACATTCGCTCGCTGACACTTGTTGCGTGACTTGCACTCGTGGACATTCAAGCCTAGACTTTTGTTTCGAGACATTTTTGCATTGACAACTATTTCGTGACGTTCACTCTTAGACAATTTTATTGACATTTGTGTTGCTCGGTTTTTTCAATGTGGACAAACACAATTGAGCGGACTGTAATAGAATTTTGTTCAAAGCAATTTTTGTAAAGTGTGCAGTAAATTCGAAAATTTGTGCCGGAGCCCTCAGCATATAACAGCGTGCAAGCGAGATGTCTTATTTTGGGCAGTCTGAAGGTTTATTAAGTTTGAAGCTCGCTTGAAGTTCCTGCAAGAAAAAATATTGCAATATATTTTAAGGTTGAAATTTGTGTAACTTTATTGCAATATTTTTGACGACAAGACAGTGCAACGAAAGCCCAAAATAAAACACCTCGCCTGCACGCAGAACGTTATAAGTTAGCGGCATCGAGCTCCGAAATCAAAATGTTCGTTTTGCAGTTTGAAGGCATTTTTATAAATTTACAGCATGACAAACACTTCACTTAAAATAGAAATCAATTCTCTTCCAAAGTCGCTTCGTGACGAAGTAGCTGATTTTGTTGCGTTTCTCAAAAAAAAGAGTGTAAGTAAAACTCCTACTCTTAAGCAAAGACAGTTTGGATTCGCAAAAGGAAAAATCAAACTAGCAAAAGACTTTGACGAGCCATTAGACATGTTTAATGATTACATGTAATGGCTTTCCTTCTTGACACTCACGCTTTTCTTTGGTTTGTTTCAGGTGACAAACAACTGCCTGAAACCATCAAATCTAAAATTATGGACATAAACGAGTCCTGCTTTTTGAGTGTTGCAAGTCTTTGGGAGATCACAATCAAAAGACAAATTGGTAAACTGACACTTGACATTTCACTCGAAGAACTTTTTGAATATGCCGACAGAAATCAGATTGAAATAATTCAAATTACTTACGACCATTTAACAACACTTTCAAATCTTCCTGGACATCACAATGATCCATTTGACAGACTAATTGTTGCGCAAACCATTTCAGAAAAATTGACACTTATTTCACGTGACAAAGGACTGAAGAAGTATAAGATTAAACAACAGTGGACATAAAACCGCCTACTTATAACAGCGGCTTAGCGCAATGTATTATTTGGGGCGGAAATTAGGTTAATTAGCTTTGAAGCTCGCAGAAAGTTTGTGCAAATAAAAATATTGCAATATAGTTTTCGGTAGAAATTTGGTTAATTTTATTGCAATATTTTTGACAACAAGACTGTGCTATGATAGTCCCAAAAAAACACCTAGCTTGCAAGCAAACCATACTATCCAAAGATCCCCGAAAAACACCTACTCAACAACTAACTTCCTAACCTCAATCAACTTATCTGAAAAACATTCAACAAAATAAATTCCTTTTGGCCAGGAACTAATATGTATTTTTTGTGAAATGTTTGCCGATTGATTCGACTTTGAAATTGAATAAACCAATTGTCCTAAACTATTTTTAACATCAATTCTTTTTACTGAACTTGAGTTTGCTTCAATAACTACTTCTGATTGCGCCGGATTTGGGTAAATATGCATAGGCGCATCCTGACTCAAATTTCGAATATTGGTAAGTACAATTGATATAGGGAAAGATGATCGAGTACATCCATTGGTATCGGTAATTTGCAAACGATAAAAACCACTTACTAGCGCAGTATAACTAGCTTGATTGGCGCCGGAAATTACGGTATCGTTCAGTAGCCACGCATAAGTAAAAGTTCCAAAAACATTAGCAGTTAACAAGCTACCTACAATCGAAAAGTTAGGATAAGGGGGTGGTAAAAACACTTGCACAGCAACCAGGTTCGAAGTATCACTGCATCCATAAAGGTTAGTTGCCAAATTAAAATAACTACCGCTTGAAACAACTTGTAACAAAGAATCGGTTTCACCTACAAGTAAATTTCCATTTCTAAACCATTGGTTTAAACCATTATAATTGGTATTGAGTGTTACGGTATCCCCATCGCAAAATGCTAAAGATCCCGAAGCTGTTACAGTTGGAGCTGCTAAAGAGGGATACACATGTATAGTATCGCTCGTAAAAATACTTTGTGGTGCAACTCTTAAAATAGCATAAATTAGTTTTAACCTTCCTGTTATGCCCGATAGTGTTGCATAAACCGTGTCGGTGGAGTCGTTGCCTGAAAAACTAATTGTTCCTAAAGGGTCATCAGGGGCAGATAATCCTGTGTCTTCATCCCAAACTTCAATGGTGTAATTTTCATTGTTGAGTTGCAAGGCTGGAATCGCGATTGTTAAAGGTGGATTGGTATTCGTGTAGGAGGGATGCGAATCGAAAACTGTCGCACCGGATTGATTTTTTATCAAAATATATAAATCAGGAACATCGATAATTCCGGCATTATTAGGAATACTATCAATTTTAACAGAAGTTAAAAAATAAGACGCAGTTGTATCAGCAATAGATACTTGTGCAACCACATAATCTCCAGGTTGTGTATAGGTCACCGGAAGTGGATTTTCGAGTAAACTTGTATCACCATTTCCAAAATTCCAATGGTAATAATCGCCATTTGGCAAATTATTAGAAAAGCTTACTGTTAAAGGAGCACAGCCCGAAGAATTAAGCATTGAGAAACTATTGTTAGTGTTTGAAGCAGGTTGTACAACAAGCTGAGTATTAAAATTAAATGTTTGATTTCCTATAAAGGCTACCGTTGCAACAACTGTAACCGACATAGGATAAGTTCCTGCGAGCAAAGGTGTTCCATAAAAACGCACACATCCGTAAATTGATTGAGCCGGATTGTAGTTACAACCGTTCGAAGCATGGTTGCACGACCACTGCAAACCCAGTGGCAAGCCATTAATGGATTGAATTAAAAAATTAGATATTGTTAAACCCAATGTATCGGTAATTAATACAAAGGTTACATCTTGCGTATAATATTGATTTACAGTAGCAGCTAACAAGGGGTCGGGATGCAATCCGGGTTGCGTTTGGCTCGAGTCAATTACACATTGTGCTTGCGAACTAGTTATTGTAAGTGTTATAAGTAAACAAAACAATACCGAAAGTTTGGTAATAAATTTCATGATATACTGTAGGTTAAATAAATAATTAAAATGGTTTCATGAACTTTCATCTCATGAAAATAGTCGGTTAAAAATAACTTTTAATCTGAAATCATAGTTTGACTTGGGAAACTTTTTTACATTAGTACACCAAAATAGTGTTATTAATTGTAAGAAAGTAATTGTATGAAGAAAATTTTTGCCTGCTTGTTGGTTTGTATTTCGTTTAGTGCTTCTGCACAATTTGCAGCTTTAGGTTATAAAATGACCGATGATTATGAGCGTTTTTTAAAATCCACAACTTATGTAGTACTTACCGATAATGCAGCATATGATACTAATATTGTACATGCCGTTAAAAAATACTGGAAAATCACTCCCTATAAATTCATCAATTATAAAAAGGATTTAAATAAAAAACTACGCGATAAAAAGGCTTCCTTTTTATTGTTAGTAAATATGAGCACCGAAGAAGCTGAAGATTTATACAATTGTTTAGCTCTTGTTAATGGAGGAAAACCCGCACTTGCTTCATACGAATTTATTGATATGCTGGCGTATAGCCCAATCAATCATTTTTTAAACGAACAAGTGATGTACAATTGTTCGTATCGAGTATCCAATATGGTTCAAACCATACTTCAAACACTCGAAGTAGTGCAAAAGGAACAAATTAAAGGTGATTTGGAAAAGGTAAGAACACAATTAGTAAAATATTACCGTACCAAAGCGGGTGTAGTTAGTAAGCGCATTTTGTTGGTTTGTCCTGATATGATTGGAAAAGATATGGATGAAGAAGATTTTAAAAAGAATTATCCATTTAAAACAGAGTTTTGTAAGAAAGAAACTATTGAAAAAATGATTGCTAGTGGAGATTCATCTTTTTACTATTTGCAAGTGAATGCCACAGCTTTAAAATCGGTCTTTATCATTGATCCATTTTCAGGTGAAATCGTTT
>Ga0268298_10001003_pt1 | contig 34816 bp, 36 predicted proteins | sample WWTPWeurt_MetaG_FD_194462 | JGI IMG/M metagenome (GOLD analysis project Ga0268298, IMG submission 194462) | Activated sludge microbial communities from WWTP in Nijmegen, Gelderland, Netherland - WWTP Weurt | ecosystem: Engineered > WWTP > Aerobic digester > Activated sludge | place...
GGCCTGGGCGTTCCCGGCGTGGTTTCCAAGGACACAGACCTGGTGCGTGTTGCTCCCAACTTGAACTGGGAAAATAGACACCCTTTGCAGGATCTCGGACTTCTTGTGCAGAGGGACATTCGTTCCGTGCTTGTGAACGATGTGAACGCAGGTCTTATGGGAGAACTGGCGCGCATGCAACACAAACCGTCGATTGCCATTGCGTTTTTCTGCGGTACGGGAATTGGCGGAGCCATTGCCATAAATGGCGAACTGGTTCTTGGTCGCGATGGAGGAGCCGGTGAAGTGGGGCACATCATTGTCAGAGATGGTGGCAGAAAGACGGACAGTGGTTTGAGAGGAAGTCTGGAGTCTTACATTGGAAAATGGGCTCTCAATAAGAGAGTGGATCGATACATTGGAATGAAAAAGAAAACAGTCCTTCGCGACCTGATTGACTACAATTTGCGAAAGACTCCGATCAAATCGTCCAGTTTGAAAAAGGCGTATGAGAAGGGGGACGGTTTCGCGCAGGCACTCATGAACGAGTATTATTGCAAGTTCCTGGCAGTCGGGATTTCGCAGGCAGTCAACATGCTGAATCCGGACCTTGTGATCCTGGGAGGCGGAATCATGGAGGCCATGGGAGTGAAGCTTCTCCCCCATGTTCAAAGCAAGCTTGCCATGCGCTGCATCAATCCACTTCCACAGATTCGCCTAGCAGAACTGGGAGACATGGCAGGTCCCATGGGCGCCGCGTACCTGGCACGGAAAAAACAATGATACGAGATATACTTTATTCTATAATATACTCCGGGATAGGCATCTATCTGGTTCTGATTGCCCTTGGCTTTTTGCACCGGGGGGTACTCGGGGAAATGACAGGCGCTCGCAGGCTGGCTGCCTGGATCATGGCGCTTGGATTTCTTGGTCTGGGCGGACATCACGCCTGGCAATACTACCGATTTTCGAGCCCTGAAGGCAGACAAATCCTCGAGAAGATGAAGGAAACGGAAGGAAATGTAATCATCGGCAGTCCGTAAGATCGGCCGATAATCAAAGCAATGGCACGCTTCTGCCTGCTATGGCTCATTCCATTTGTTCTTCATGCTGGCCCGGCTCTGCGCGTGCTCGAGGTCGATTCATCTCATTTTCCAAACGTAGAAATACTGGCGGAACTGGGCGAAGGAGAGGGAACACCTCAATTCACTCTGCGCGATGGCGCGCCCATCACGCCGAGCATCACTGCCTCCAGGAAAGAAGCGGATCGTCTGGTTCTGGCAGTCGTATTTGATGCGACCGGATCCATTCCGGCGGCGGACTATCGTCGCGCTCAGAACGGTGCTGGCGTTTTCTTATCCAGTCTCACAGAAAGCGATCGCACTGCCCTCTTTCAAATCAATGGCGGAAGTATAAACATCAGCGGATTTGTTCCTGGCGGCAAAACGATTTCCGAACAAATAGCGCAAATGAAACGAGTCGGCAGAACGACTCGCATTTTTGACGCGCTTCACAGCGGTATCAACGCGGCGCGAGAAGGAATCCTTCGCAATCAAAACACGGAGAGCTCAAGCAAGCAAATCGCAAAAGCGGCCGTCTTACTGTTTACAGATGGCCGGGATGAAGCGAGTTATCTAAACGAACAGGATTGTCTTGAGCTGGCTGAACTGGGAACAAAACTGCGAGTTCCCGTCTACACTGTGTTATACGGACATCCGCGCAATCAACGCGTCTTCCAGAGACTATCCATGCGCACGGGCGGTAAGCTCATTACCATGCTTACGCCTGACACAATGCGAAATCTTTCCAGGTCCATTCGACTTCTCAAAGATGAAACGTTTCGCCTTTCTTACAAAGCACCGGAGGGTGCAGGGCCGCGCAACATTGTTCTATCTGTAAAAAGAGGAACCACCATCGATGAAGATACGGCTTCTTACAACGCTCCATCCGTATCGATCCCACATTCAGAGGGACCGTGGTACAATTCCATTCCATGGGGCAATGTATTGCTCGGAGTGCTTTCTTTTCTCTTGTTCGTGGCCGCTGTTGTAGCTCTGATCCTTGTGCTGAAACAAAAGCATGACGCGGCAAAAGCCACGAACCCGGCAGTTGTTTCTGCTTCCGATTCGCCAACGGCGCATGTGAAGCTTCCCGAAGGCGAAACAGAGAAAGTAGATATTGTAGAAGGAATTCCAGCAGAGGACATGCCTCATCCTGCTGTTCAGTATTTGCGCGAGAACGCATATCGATCTTTGCAGGAGGCACTCCGCGGAGCACCTCGTTATGCTGCTGCTTCTCTGATTCGCATGAAAGATGGAATGTCGCGAGAGTATGATCTCTTCCTTGAAAACACGGCCCTTGGTTCGGGCAGATGGGCCAGCATTCGCGTAGAGGATTCAGGAGCGGCTAAAGTTCACGCAAAGGTAAAGCGTGTGGACAGCCGTTATGTGTTATACGATCTAATGGGTGGTTCGAGCGTTTTCTTGAATGGAAAGAAATTACTTCGCCCTCGCGGCTTGCATGATGGCGATGAGATCAAGCTCGGGCGCTCTGTGTTTCAATTCCGCGGAAAAGGCAAAGGTAATGCCGCTGCGCCGGATGATCGAACAGAAACAGTTCAGGGAAAATCCAATCCCGCTTCTTCGATGGATTCAACTCAAGCCATGATTTCAGACGGAAGCGAAGATCCGGCGGATTACTCGGATACTATGCCTGAAGAAGATCTGCACGATTCTGATTTTCTGCAAAAAGCAGAGTGACCTACCGTCAAGATTCGTAAGGGTCCATCAATCTCGGATAGGATCCAAGCAGTTGCAGCGCAACCGTGAGAGGGCGAGCCAGTTCTATGGCGCGACCCACATTCGTTTCAGATTCCACTCCCTCGAGCCCTACAAAGAATTTGCACGCGCTTGAGTCTCCCGGAATCGTCCGCGATTGAATTCTATTCAGGTTTACTCCCAGGTCATGAAAGGGTTTGAGGAATCGAAAAAGGCTTCCTGGTGAATTGTCCAGAGTGGCCACAAGGCTTGTGTTTCCTCCGGACCCCGAGTAGTTTACTGGCGCATGCCCAATCGTAAAGAATTGCGTAATGTTGGGAACGCTATCCATGATTGGAAAATGCAGAACGTCCAGACCGTACTCGTTTGCGGATTCGCGCGTTGAAATCGCAGCAAGCTGAGATCCCGCGGCGGCCATCGCGGCGGCCTCTGACGTGCTGGCAACTGGTTGTGTCCTGACTGCTGGATATGTAGAGCGAATCCACGCTGCGCAGTGGCGCAGAGCTGCATAGTGGGAGAGAATGGTCTGAATTGGTTGCCCGGATTTTCCCAGTAAAGCGTATCGCACGCGGATGCGCGTTTCTTCCAGGATGAAAAGATTGAATGAATCATCCACAAAAGCGTCCACAGTATCAAAAATGATTCCACCGGAGCTATTTTCGATTGGGACAACACCCATTCGGTCCGCTCCTTCTTTCACGTAGGTAACCAGATCTCCAATCGTTGGCTGTGAGACAGTCTCTGCGTCCGGATATCTTTGTCGTGCGACCAGGGAAGCAAAGCTTCCCTTCTTACCCAGGTATGCGACCGGCATATTGCCTGCTACCGTGCAGCGCGTCGCGCGTCAATTTCCATTTGGTTCCCTCATTCTTCCTCCTGAGTATTTCTGAGAGACGGTCTCTTCATTCCTGCCTCCCAGCCGAGCATTGCCTTTTTTCTGGTGGTTCCGTAGTGATACTTGTGGATGACTCCCATTTTGCGGATCACGCGATGGCACGGAATGAGAAATGCAATTCGGTTGTGTGCGATGGCGCTTGCCACCGCGCGCGTTGCCTCAGGTCGGCCGATCATTTGCGCGACATCTTCGTAGGAAAGTACGGAGCCGGAAGGAATTCGTAAGAGTGCCTGCCACACCTGGATTTGAAAGTTAGTACCATTCAACAAAACAGAAAGTGCGTCGGCTTTTTTGCCTCCGAATATCTGCAGGGTCATTTCGTCTGCCGCAACCACGTCTTCTCGAAATGTGGCTTCAGGAAAATCCTGTTTCCATTGATTCTGGATTCGCTTTTCGTCTTTTCTGGTTTCAATAAATTCCAGTCGGCAAATGCCTCGATCGGTGATGGCAAGCATGCAGAGTCCGAAAGGGCTCGTAGTGGTTCCGTAGCGAATCAATAGATTGCGGCCACCGGATTTTATTTCTCCTGGTGTCATCGCATCGCACTCCACGAGCAGATCATGCAGCCTTCCTGGACCGCTCAATCCTGCATCGAGTGCCGCATCGAGTATGCTTCGCGATTCTTTCAAGATTCTCAAGCTGTGGTCTTTTGTGATAAATTGTAGAAAGCGTTTTGGGCTGATCCCGACCCATCTTTGAAAGAGCTTCTGAAAATGAAATTCGCTAAGGCCAGTGTGCCGGGCGATTTCAGCCAGCGGCGGTTGAGCCGGGAAAACGGAATCGATGTAGCATAGAGCCTTCTCTATTCTCTGGTAGTCTGTGGATGCCTGTGTCATGTATTTGAGATTATCCGATTTCTTCCTCCGTTTCCACCCGGTTCTTGCGGTCATTTCTTTGACTCCAGTTCCCTTCTCCTGATTCCAGCATTTTTCTTGTAAAAACCGGGGTGTATGCGAATCTCCACTCATGCGGCTGCCTAAATCGGCTCTCTTGTTGCTTGTTATGGTTTCCTGCGCGTCCAGACCTTCCTGGGTCCACAGTCTTCCTGATCACGGGGGCGCACTTGGTCTTCGCGCGGTTGGATTGAATCTACCCGCTGGCAAATGGGTGCGCGCTGCAAAGAATCGTTTTCCGTATGCGCACAGAACCACCTATTCGGATGCGCGCGAACAAATTGAGATTTCCGAAAGTGGACGTTATGCGAAATTGCATCTATACGCAGCCGTCAGTGTAGACAACGAAGAGTTTATTGCATATGAAGAAGAGGGAACCGTAGAGCGTTCCTCCGGAAACTGGGTGCTGTTTCGCCCCGAAAAGAGCAAGACATACCAGCGCTCAGGTCCTCCCGTCAATGTGAAGATGAGGAGAGATCAGCCATACCCGTTCCCCGCAGTTTCCTCCATTCCGTTTCAGGAGGTTTCGAGCGGCGAGCCACTTCTCTATCTCGTCGATGAGTACCATGGGAAACCAGTTTTGACTCCTGCAGCATATGAAAGGCTGGGGAAGGTCTTTGATTTCGGGATCTTTCAGGGCTCGGAAACCATGTACGATTCGCAATCTCGACACTTTCAAGATTTCCGCTCTAAGCTTTTTGAGAAAAGTTTTCAGCCCACTCACTATTCTTATCAGGGCCCGGAGAAAAGCGAATAACGTTTGGTTTTAAGCTTTCTGGAATCTTTCCACTCCAGTAAATACTTCAGAACGCGATAGTCCATCCATCTGCGGTCCGGGAAGAAAGGATGCTTCTGTCCCAGCCATCCTAGATGGCCTCCGTGCTCCGTGATTTCTGCTGTGAGATGTTTGTAACCACTCCAGTCCGTTTCTTCCCAGGCGCCAGGGTGAATGAGCGGATCGTCGCGCGCATGGAGCATGAGCCCTGGAATGTCTATGCGAGAAACAAAGTTTCTGCTGGAGTATGAAGCATAGTAGTCAACGGCGCTTCGAAAACCAGTGGAAGGTGCCGTATAGTAGTGATCAAAATCAAACCAGGTCTTCACATTCTTGATTTCTTCGCGCGCACCGGCAATCTGATCAAATTTCCCTGACTCCACTTTCTTTTTGAAATCAGCCATGAACGCGTCGCGATAAATACGGCAGTTGTCAGAATCCAGGTATTCGCATGAAGCATATAGATCGAGTGGAATGCTGATGGCGCAAAAGACTTCCGCAATTCGGTCACGGATGCGAGTGCGAATTGGCTTTCCTTTACGTGCGATGATTTGCTGGTCTCTTTCTGATCGATCTTCTCCCATGTATTTTACTGTTAGATTGGACCCGAGGCTGAACCCGACGAGTGCGATGGCTCGCGAAACGTGTTCCTGCATGAACTTCAGCGCGGCTTCTACATCGATTGTTAGCCCACAGTTGTACGCTGTCCGCGCGAGAGTGCGTCCTGCGCCGCAGCTCCGCAGATTCATACGTACTACATGGAATCCAGCCGCGAGAAGTTTGTCCGTCATCTTCACGATGTAGTGCGAATCGGCGGAGCCTTCAAGTCCATGCACGAGGAGGACCGCCGGTTGGTCATGATCATGAAATCTGTGAACGTGAAGAAGCAGCTGGTCCCCGTTGCCATCGAGAGTCGGCACGACTGCAGTTTCATAGACGAGTCCGAGCACCCTGGGCATATACCCTGGCACTTTCTGCATCAGATGAGTGGCGATCGTTTGAAAGTGCGGGTTGCGCGCGAAGGCCGGAGCTTCAAAAGGGATCGGGTCCAATAGAAAAAAAATCCATTTGTCGCCTGCGCTGTCGAGTTTTTCCCTGAAAATGATGAGCGATGCTATCGATCAACTTGTGAAGTCCGCGTCGGCGAGGGACCCGGATCCTCTTGTGATTGCGGGACGGGCCTTTGCTTCCCGTTTGCTCGTGGGCACAGGCAAGTTCTCGTCGCCGTCCATTATGGCAGAGGCGGTCCGAGCTTCTGGAACGGAGATGGTCACGGTCGCACTTCGGCGCATTGATTTGAGTCAGAAGCTGGAAGATCAGGACCTGGTTTCGCATCTCGATCGGGACAGAATTGTCCTTTTACCCAATACAAGTGGCGCGCGCGATGCGGAAGAAGCAATTCGCCTGGCAAGGTTGGCGCGGGAAATGGGCGGCGGAGACTGGTTGAAGCTGGAAGTCACACCTGATCCAGTGTATCTGTTACCGGATCCGGTGGAAACGTTGAAGGCCGCCGCAGTTCTTGTGAAAGAAGGATTCAAGGTACTGCCTTACATCAATGCAGATCCGATTCTTGCTTTAAAACTTCAGGACGCAGGCTGCGTCACTGTGATGCCACTTGGTTCTCCGATTGGATCCAATCAAGGAATTCGCACAGCGGAAAGCATTCGCATCATCATTGAGCAGGCGCGCGTTCCTGTGGTTGTCGATGCCGGACTGGGTGCTCCTTCCCACGCAGCGCTTGCACTGGAAATGGGGGCACACGCAGCACTTGTGAACACGGCGATTGCCGTCGCGCGCGATCCCGTTCGTACCGCAGAGGCGTTTGCTCTGGCTGTCATTGCAGGCCGCGAAGGATTCTTGCACGGCCCGTCCACAGGTGGCGGCCACGACTGGAAGAAGGCAAGTGCTTCCAGTCCTTTGACCGGATTCCTACGTGACTAATCGTAGACGTCTAGCAGCTGAACTTCAAACATCAGAGTAGCGTTAGGCGGAATTGCGCCGCCTGCGCCGCGTTCGCCGTATGCGAGTCCGGGTGGGATGATGAGCTGACGCTTTCCGCCTACTTTCATTCCAACCACGCCCTGGTCCCAGCCTTTGATGACTTCGCCCGCACCCAGATCGAACTTGAATGGCTCTCCGCGGTCCACCGAGCTGTCAAACTTCGTTCCTTTCTGGCCGTTGTTGTAGAGCCATCCTGTGTAGTGAACTTTGACTGTTGTGCCGCTTCTTGCCTGCTTGCCTGTGCCGACTACCAGGTCCGTTGCTACCAGTCGATTGGATTGCGCGCACACCGCGCCCGCGCAGAGGACTGCTGCAATCGCGGAAGAGATGAGGATCTTTTTCATATGAGAGTCAGACTCCGCAAGCGCTTCCAGGTTTCAAATAAAAAGGCGTGTTCGGCGGGAAGCGGTAATGCACACCCTGCGTTGCACAACCGGCGCGAGATGCGTGCGTCCGTGCACGACTCGCGCCGGTGCTTCGACATCCTGTCTCCGCAATTGCGCAACACAGGGTGCGCTTCGGTCGCGTCCCTGGAACAGCCATCCTTTTGGGTGTCATGCTGTACAGACAACTCCGCTCGGACGCTCCGAACGCCGCTGTGGACCGCACCCGGACGCTGCAGCATAGACCGCGCTGGACCTTCGAGACTCCCAGGTTGTATGCGCGGACCGCGCTCCTTCAGGCTTCGCGTTCGCTTCGGTCTCGCTTTGCGAGACTGCTTCGCACCTTCCGGATCGCTGGCCGGGGTTGCTCGATTGAGCTCGGTCAATGCCGTATAACGGCGACCTTGCGAGAATGTTCACCCAATCAAGCGGATTTTCGCTTTGCCGCGATAGCTGCGAAACGCGGTATCCATCGTGAGAAGCGAACCGTTCAGAGATTCGGCGAGTGCAAGGTAGGTTGCATCGTATGCGCTGAAGTTGGTTTGAAGTTCGAAAATGCGCGGGAGAATGTGTGTGTGATCGTAGCGCAGGGCGGGGAAGGCCGTCAGGTCCTCTATTGCGCCCAGGGCGCGCTGGCGCGAGATTCGGCCGCTTCGCATGATTCTTCCAATGGCGGAGAGAGCTTCAATTTCAAGCAGGCCGGGGAATGCAATGTCTCCCGCGTTCTCGATTTCGCGCGGCAGGTTCAACTCGGGCGAAAGGCCCAGAAGATAGTCCACCACTACACTTGCATCAAGTACGGTCACGAACGCTCCTCTCTGAGCGAATCAATTTGCTGCTCGAAGGCCCGGTTGCTTTTCCTCTATGTTCGATTCTCATCGTCAGTTCTGCGATCGCGGGACGCGAAGCCAGGATTTCTAATTCATGACGTAGAAAGTCGGATAACGGCATTCCGGCAGCGGCTGCACGGGCTTTGAGCACACGGTGAACTTTTTCGGGCACGTGGCGAATTTGAATCATCGTAGACATGTGCCATGTATGCATTGCATGTGCAGCACATGTCAACCTCTAAATTGACATGGCCTTGCAGTGCCATTTCGTGTAAACGGGCGTGCCGGGTATTGTTTGATCCACGGATTTTCTTTGGTACACGCTCAAGGTTTTCCGGGATTCACCGAACTTCTGAAAGTCACTCACTCCCTGAAATAAAAAAAAAGCCCGGAGCTTTTGGCTCCGGGCACTCGTTGATGAGACGAGGCGAGGCAGGATGTGCGCTTGTTACACGCACGTGTATTTGTGTTCGCCTCATCTCAAAGCCGGTGGATTTCCTAACTACCGCAGTAGTTGAAGAATTCCCTGTGGTCTGGCGCCAGCATGCGCTAACATTGCTGTACCAGACTCAACGAGGATCTGGCGAGTCGTTAGATTCACCATTTCCTCGGCCATGTCAGCGTCACGAATTCGTGATTCGGATGCTTGAACGTTTTCATACGCATTCATGAGACCGCGCGCCGATTGCTCGAGACGGTTCTGGTATGCTCCCAGATCCGCGCGTTGCTTCATGATACGATCAAGCGCCTTGTCGGTCGCTCCAATCGTAGTGTTCGCCAGAGCGGGAGTGGAGAGGCTGACTGTTTTATTGTCAGCCGCTTTCATTCCCAGCGCTCGAGCAGTCATTGTTCCAATGTATGCTCGCTCTCTCTGGTTGGCGTTAGCTCCCATGTGAAACCACATGGATGCTTTCGTCGACGTGCGTGCGAAATCGCCCTGAAACAAACGGAATCTATTAAACTCCGCTTGTGACGCGACCCGATCCACTTCATCTACAAGCTGAGAGACTTCCACCTGAATCAGCTGGCGGTCTCCCGGGCTGTAGATCCCGTTCGATGACTGAATCGCCAGAACGCGTATGCGCTGAAGAATATCCGATGTCTGCTGTAAGAAACCTTCGGCGGTCTGGATGAAGCTGATTCCATCCTCCGTGTTTCTTTCAGCCTGACGAAGACCCTGAACCTGGGTCCTCATCTTTTCAGACACAGCCAAACCCGATGGGTCATCGCCGGCGCGGTTGATCCGCTGACCGGACGACAGCTTTGCCATCGACTTGTCCACGTCCTGGACATTGAACTTCAAAGCACGATGCGCGTTCACGGCGCTCATGTTGTGATTGATTATCATCCTGCACTCCTTTGCCTCAGCCGCAACTTGCGACCGGGAGAGGTTACACTCTCCCCCCGATCGCTACCGGCCAGCGATCGATGGGAGAATGGAACCCTCAGGATGTACTCCGATTACGCGCTCGACATTACGCCGATCGCATAACCGGAGTTATATGTTTAGCGGAGGAGCTGGAGCACTGATTGCGGGCGAACGTTCGCCTGGGCAAGCATCGCAGTTCCAGACTGCACGAGGATTTGATTCTTCGTGAAGCTTGTGGATTGCTCTGCCATGTCCGTATCGCGGATCCGGCTTTCAGAAGCTTGCGTATTTTCGTACGCAACCATCAGGCCTTTTGCTGCATGCTCAAGACGGTTGAAATAACCGCCCAGATCAGCTCTCTGCTTGTTTATGCGCTCAAGCGCTCCATCCAGGGTTCCAATCGCGTTGTTTGCGAGCTCTGCTGTGGACAGGGTGAGAATACCGCCGTCCTGGCGCTTGAGCTTCAAAGAACGTGAAGTCATAGTCTGGATGAACACCCGCTCACGCTGGTGCTGGTTGGCTCCCATGTGAAACCACATGGAAGAGGTTCTGGAACCTCTTGCAAAGTCGCCCTGGAGGAGGTTCATTTTGTTGAACTCCGCCTGCGATGCGATGCGATCCACTTCGTCTACAAGCTGAGAAACTTCGACCTGGATCATCTGGCGATCAGACGCAGAGTAGATCCCGTTCGAAGACTGAACTGCGAGCACGCGGATTCTCTGGAGAATGTCACCGACTTCTCCAAGGTACCCTTCGGTGGTCTGAATCATGCTCATACCGTCTTCGGTATTTCTTTCTGCCTGACGCAGCCCGCCGATTTGCGCGCGCATTTTCTCGGAAACGGCAAGGCCGGATGCATCATCCCCGGCGCGGTTGATCCGCATACCGGAGGACAATTTTTCCATGTCCTTGTTCACTTCCCAGTGCTGGAATTTGAGTGAGCGATTAGAATTAATCGCTGACAGGTTGTGGTTGATAATCATTCGTTTCCTCCCTGAAACGTGCCTTCACTTCTGCGGAAGTGGAGGCTGTGTTACCTTCCCGGTGCCAGTCCATAGCCCGGGCTTTATCTGTATCTACTTCAATCGGGAGGTTGGTTGAGTCGCTTAACGGTTCTGGACAAAAAAAACCGGCATCTCCAAAAAAAGTATCAAGGGTTTTCCAGAATGCTCCGAAAGGGCGAATCCCGCGGCTTTGCTGCCTCCTTGACCGGGCTGGCAGTCTGGCTGGTGTGGATGGACTTTGAAGATTCTAACTATATGTGGCAGCCTTCGCCGCGATTCGTCGAATGCGCTCATTCTCTCCGAGGCAGAACGGGTCCTGCATGGAATGGGGCATACATTCATTCGTTTTGACCTGGCCCGGCTTCCATACTTTGATGCAGACAGGCAATATGACGATACGCCTTCCCCCGTTCTCGAAATGAGGCAGACGGCGGGCGATTCTGATTTGATTCTAATTTCTACTCCAGAATACGCGCACGGAATTCCAGGCATTCTGAAGAACGGGCTTGAATGGCTGTTCTGCGAACTCACCAATAAGAAGCGCGTTGTTCTGGTGATAGGGGCAGCGCAGGGCCAGTGGGTCAAAGCACATCTGCTGGATGTCTTGCCAACCATGGATTTCGTTTTGCAAGAACAGGATATCTTTATGGTTCAAGGGTTGCGCGCGAAGATTCAGGCCAGCGGAATTACAGATCCTGATTTACAACACAAATTTGCCGAATTCCTGCAACAGGCGGTCCGTTAGGCGGCGTTCTCCACCGTTCCGCTAAAATGTGCTGAATAAACCCACGGATAGAGAACTTGATCCTGTCCCGGAGTTGGTAGTTCCGATCGCAGTGAGTGAACCCGTTGTTGAATCCACCGAGTAAGTAGTGATTGTGGAAAGCCCGCCTGCCCCATACGCGTATTTACCGCCTGGCTCGAATACGAATCCGAGCGGATTTGCGGGGGTGGTAACGTTAGTCGGCCCTGAGAGAAGTCCATTGGATTGCACCGTGAAAATGGAAATGTTCGATGAGCCAAAATTCACCGCGTACACAAAAGAACCAGATGGGTGAATCACTATGTGCTTGTTGGAAGTGCCCGCTCCGTAGGTCGCGAGTGAAGAGGATAGAACTCCGTTCGTAATGCTATGAACCGACACCTGGCCAAGAGTGGACAATGAAACGTAGGCAAAGCGGCCGTTCGGATGAATTACCATTTCAAAAGGCCCACTGCCTCCTCCTGTGCTCACGGTTGCGTTCAGTGAAAGGCCGCCATTCGCTGTGACTGAAAAGCAGCTAACGTTGTTTGAGTTGAAGTTCACGGAGAACAAGTTGCTCTGCGTTGAATCAAAAACAATTCCCTGCGGCGAAGTACCCGCTCCTGTAACAGAGGACTGCGTGAGCTGTCCAGTCATAGAATTTATGACCAGATTGGACAGATTGTTCAGCGCATAGTTGGCTGAGAATCCAAACTGACCACCCGTTGGAATGAGGATGGCCTGAGGAGAACCGCCGGCGATCGTTAGACTACCATTGGCCGTGGGTGCTCCGCTTATGGGGTCAACAATCAACTGGGTTATGTCGTTTGAGTTCTGGTTGCTCACGTAAACGAACCTGCTGTCCAGGGCAGAACCAACGGACGTTGGATAAGTGCCTGCAGCAATCGTCCCGACACTGGTCAATTGGCCTGTGGCCTGGCTGATTCTGTAGACGTTCAGGTTGTTTCCGGTCTGGTTTGCAGAAAACAGAAATCGTGCCAGGATGGTGCGTGAAAACAGCAGCGGAAGGGAATTCAGCGCGCAGGAGGAGTCCCCGATTTTGCACTGAGCCGGTGCCGAGCAGGCGAGGAGTTGAAGCCAGGCCAGAAGGAGTGTCCAGAGGATTTTTCTCACCTATTATTAACAGTTTTGTGCGCCTTCCCTTGCAAAAAAAATTTCGCATGACGGAGATGCCGCGGCCGGCCGAAATATTCCATGCCCTTGCAGACGAATCAGATCGGACCCAACTTGATTGTTTACCTGGACGGAAATATCGACCTCTCCCAGTCCGTTCTCATTGAAACCGAACTACTGAAGCTCATTGAGCAACACTCCAGCAAGAACCTCATCCTGGATTTCACCCAGGTGAGTGCCATGTCCTCCTCTGGCGTACGCGTTCTTGTGCTTTTGCGGCGAACTCTCAAAGAAACAAAACAGAAGCTTGCACTTTGCAACCTGGGCGCGCCCGTGCTGCGTATTATCAAACTCCTCGAATTAGATGGACGGTTCGAAATCTTTAACTCCCAGGAAGACGCTCTGCGTGCTCATGAATGAAATGCATGCCGACACTTTCGCAGAACGACAGGTTTGTTCTATGCAGTTTTCACGTCCCGGGCATCTTGAGCTATGATTAAGACACTCGTCGTAGAAAAGAATTTTCGTGGCAGTATGCGCGATGTTTTCTATGATCTCGCAGAGAACCCGAACTACTTTCCGAAATATTTCAAAGGGTTTGCCCCTTTTGTTCCAGGAATTCGAAAGATCACGCCTCAATGGACTGGACAAATTGTACCGGGCGGGGTCCGAAAAGTCGACTTGAGCGACGGTTCTTTCGTGATGGAGCGTGTCACAGTCCATGAACCTCCCAGGTTGCAAAAATACGAAATGGCGGAACTCAATTCCATGCAAAAACTGGTTTGCCAGAAGATGCATGCAGAGTATTCCCTGGAAGACAAAGGCGAATTTGTTCATGTGAAATGGACCTACTGGATTGAAACAGAAAAGCTTCTTCAAAAACCGTTAGTCGCCATTGTCGGTTGGGCCTTCCACAAAGCAATGCACAGGTTCATGGACGCAGCATCATCGCATGCCAGATAGGCTGCCTAAAAGGAAAACAAGACCGGAGTAACAAATGGAAAAGACATACTTACCGTTTTTGATCGTAGCCATTGTACCTTTGTTCTGGCTCATTCTTGTAACCGGGATCATGTATCTGATATCGTTTACCGGATGGCGTAATTTGGCCAAAAAGTATGCCAATCAGGGTGAAAATCCACAGACCGGTTTTCACTGGGCCAGCGTGCAAACGTCCTGGATTGGCAGATACAACAACTGCATCAATCTGGCCATCACTCCGCGGGGTTTGTTTGTGCAACCCTGGCTGCTCTTTCGGTTTGCTCATCCAGGATTGCTGATGCCCTGGAACATGCTCAAGCATGCTCGCCCTCGCTCTGTGCTTTTCTGGGATTTCGCAGAACTTGAATTTGATGATGGCAAAGATTCCTTGCTGGTGTATGCACCTTCTCGGATCTTACAGGCGCCAGGATTTCCCAGGCAAACGTGAAGGAATAGCACATGCAGATTCAAAGCAAAGAACAGGATCGATACATGCTGCACCGCATCGAAGGTGAGGTGGATCTCTATAATTCTGGGGTCCTTAAGAGTGCACTGATGAATGCATTTGCGGCTAACGGCAAAAACATTTTGCTCGATTTATCTGCGATGGTGTACATTGATTCCACCGGAATGTCCGTTTTGTTCCAGACTGCCACTCAATTGCGCGAAGCAAAGAAGGACCTCAAAGTTTTTGGCGCGACACCGGCCGTGATGAGCGTGCTGAGCATGGTGAATGTTCCAGGCAAGCTTCAAATCTGCCAGACAGAAGAAGAAGCGGCCATGTTCTTTCGCTAACCTATATCGGTTCCATTGCTTCCATTAGCAAATAGCTCTTCACAATGCCAAGTCCCTTGACTTCCATGGATCCTCTTTCGGAAAACTGAAATTTGTCTTTCAGTAGCATGTACGTAGATTCCGTGACCTGAATCTGGCCCGGAAGTCCGTGCGATTCCATGCGAGAAGCAGTGTTTACGCTATCTCCCCATAGATCATAAATGAATTTCTTTTTTCCAATTACGCCGGCCACCGCATCTCCGGAATTGATTCCAATGCGGAGTTCTAGAGGCAGACCATTCTCTTGTCTGTACTGGCGCACTACATCGAGCATTTCCAGGGCAAAGCGTGCTACGTTTTCAGCATGATGCGGATCGGGTTCTGGAAGCCCTCCCACTATCATGTAAGCATCCCCGATCGTTTTGATTTTCTCAAGTCCATGCTTTTCCGCCAGATCATCGAAAGCAGAAAAGATTCCGTTGAGGAGTTCCACTACCTGCACCGCGGGCATCTGCCTGGACATACTGGTAAAGCCTACGATGTCTGAGAAAAGTACGGTGCAGTTTTCAAATCGTTCTGCGATTGTATCCGGGCTTTCTCTCAGTTGTCGTACAATGGATCCAGGCAAAATGTTATTGAGAAGTCTTTCAGATTTTGATTGTTCAGCGTGCAAGTAACGTTCAGAGCGATCAAAAGTACTGTAAATATAAAATGCTATGCAAAACGTAAGAATTCCAAATCCGGCATTGATGGCGACTCTCTGGATCTGGATGTATTCAGGTTTCATCCACGCCAGAAGCGGAATCTGATCTCTAAAAAGTTCAAATCCTATAAAAGAAGAGAGCATTACAATGCAGGTTGCAATCATTAGCTTCTTCTGCTTTGCCGGGAAAACGAAGAACGAGACCGTCATGAGGGCCAGAAAAAAGAAATGAAGCGGTAGCACACTTCCCAGGAAGATCATTCCAAGTACGATTCTTCCCGAAGATACAACTAGAAACCAGAATCGAGCCGCCAGCAAATGGCCGCGGCCATTGAGAATGATCGTAACCAGAGGCATGAGTAAAGAGAAGGCCAGAGTGCCGCAGATGACAGACAAGGGAGCATGCACAAATAGAGTGACAGGCAAATTGAAAAGCGCAAAAGCAGCTGTGATCATGGCCAGAGCATTGAGTAGGACAATGTGCTTTACTTCTGAGCTGTGGCTGGCGTGAGTACTACCTGAGTATGCAATTGTATTCCAGAGCAGTTGGAGCATACACGGAAGAAAGGCGAAAGGCGTTGAAAGCGCATCTCAAAAAATTGCTGATTCGCTGTTTGTTCGTAACTTTTATTGCAGCTTCTGCTATTTCGTGTTCGTACTCCAACGCCTGTGATAGTGCTGACTTTACTTGCCAGCCGGCTCTGACCTTCCTGTTCACTCGTCTTCGTTGCGCGATCCGGGGAAGTTGTCAGATGTTCCTGAGTTCTCCTTTTCCAGGAGGAGCCACTTTTATTGGCATTTCAGGCGCAGACAGCGTTTGTAACAATGAGCCTGCTCGACCCATCCTCATCGCGACTTACAAAGCATTCATTGTCTCAAGCACAGTCCGACGTGCGAGTGTCACAGCAGGTGTAGGGGATGGGCAGATCGATTGGGTGCTCCAGCCCTCTACTGTATATACGCGCGCCGATGGCACACTGATCGCGCAGACCAACTCAAATAGCATTTTTACATTTCCGCTTGCCGCTTCTTTTTCGCCATCGCCGGGGGTGATCTGGACTGGCCTGGCAGGAAATTGGACTAACGGAGCGGCCGATTGTTCTGGTTGGACCGGAACTGCGACCACTGCTCTGATTGGAAACGCAAACGTGACTTCAAATGCGTCTATTTCGGCCGCAGGCAACAACTGCAACACAGCGGGCTATATGCTCTTGTGCGTAGAACAGTAGACATCGTTCGCGGTGGATTAGCCCGGTGGCACAGGCTGTGGTGGCGTTGGAGTTGCCGGTGCCGTTTTGCATGCGCGCAGTTCTGCGTCGCGCGCTGCAAGAAGCTTGTCCAGTTTACTGCGCTCTTCGGTTTCGCGCGCAAGATTTGTTTGTAGAGTTAAATTCTCTTTCTGGTACTGGCGGGCTTCTGCATCGCGAGTAGTGAATGCTGCAGCGGACTTTTTTAACTCATCCTGCGCACGCGCAAGGGATGATTCTGCGGCAGTGGCCCGGCGAGTTTGTTCACGTGCCTCCGCATCTTTGCTTGCAAGATCGCGTGACGTTCGGCTTAGCTCTTCTTCTGCTTTCTTTGCTTCCTTTTGCGATTCAACAAGTTGATCTGAAGTATTTTTCAGTTCTGCTTCTCGTCCTGCGAGGCTCTTCTCTGTTTTAGCAAGATTTTCTTGCGCGGCCTTCAAGCTGGCGTCGCTCTGGGCCAGTTTAGTCTGCGACTCTTTTAATTCCGCGTCGCGAGTGGCCAGGGCCTTTTCCGTTTTCGAAAGAGTTTCTTGTAAGACTTTTGCGCCGGCGTCTGCTGCATTCCATCGAGCCGTTGCGTCCTTCAATTCTGTTTCTCTGGTTGCCAGTTCAATTCTGGTATTGCGGAGATCTGTTTCCACTGTGACCAGGGATCTGTACAGGCTTTCGCTAAACTTCTCAAAGTCGATTTTCAAATCGCCTGTTTTTCGATCCACGAAACTGACGCTCCCAAGAAGGCGTTCGTATTCAATTTTCCTTTCGCGTTCCTGGTCCAGTTGCAGTTGTTTCTCCTGCAGTTTTTCTTCCATGGCGGCGGTTTCTTGAAGGTAATCCATGCTGACCAGGAGGATCGTGTTAAAGCTGAGGATGAAAATACCCAGGACCCCAAGTCGCGTAACGGTCTTCTTTCCGGTGGCCGGATCCGTTTCCATGAACCCGTTGAGAGTTGCGTAAATGCCGTACAGCAATCCGAACGCAGTGGAGATTGCCTTGATGAAGAACATGCTCAACTGTGCTGCCGTTTCGCCTGTGAAAATTAGCAGAGTCATTCCTGCGGCAAACAAGAAGTATGCAGTGATCGCGAATCCTTTGAACAAGCGTCTGAAAGATTTGTGCTCGCGGTAGGATGCGATCAAGACGTAGAGTCCTACTCCAAACAGAACAGTACTGAAACCGTATTTGATAATTTGAATGAATAGCTGATACATAACGTTATCCGGCGATTAAGAATCGAGGCGCCCTTTCGGGCGCCGGAGGTCAGTAACTTCCAATTCCGACCACTTTGGGTGTGGTGATGGTGGGGTGCCCTTCTGGAACCAGAATCGATACGGGGGCAGGCATTCCAATGGATGCGTCCTTTTTCGCGATCCAAATTTTGTACACCATGCCTTTGATGGCGCTCGATCCGTACCCCTGTCCATTGGACGGCGTTGCATTCACGCGAGTGATTACAATTGGATCCGCGTACTGCTTGATGTCATTGAAATCCTTCTTCAGGGAAAATGGTTTCACAGTATCGCGAAGGGTTCCTTTTTCATCCGTAACCAGACTGCCACCGGCAATGGAAGTGAAGCGGGTCGCGCATTCGTCCAGGCTCTTGCTCGTGCGCAATATGTTCACATACTGTTCGAGAACCTGTTTTACGTCTGCAGGCAGCTTCTCGACGGGGATGTCGTTTGCTTTTGTTTGTGCCATCAGCGGCGCTATGATCGCAACCAGGACAGCGAATACGATAGATCTCATGCACCTTAGACGCGGGTCGGTGTTCCATGGGTCAACAGGTTTCGACTAACTTCAAATATCGTTGCGAAAAAAAGCCACGAGAGCATGCTTCCCGGATGTGCGGACGATTTGCTCTTTTCGAAGAGAAAGAAGTGCTCGAAGGATTTTTTGGTTTTCAGATCGATTTGGATTTCGGGCCGCACTACGACATTCGGCCAACAGATCAGGTTTTGTCTTTTGCGCATCACGGAGCGTCTCTGATGCGATGGGCTCTGCTTCCGGCCTGGGAGAAATCAAATCAAGTCAGATACGCTACCTTCAACGCCCGGTTGGAAGAAGCGGCCACTAAACCTGCGTTTCGGTCGAGTGTAATTGCGAATCGACGGTGCGTGATTCCAGCGAGTGGATTCTACGAATGGAAGGATGTGGCAAAAAAGAAAAAGGATCGATACTATTTTCGTCGATTGGATGGAAAGCCTCTGGCCATGGCCGGTCTCTGGGATACGTGGAAAGGCGGAGGAGTAGAAATCGTTTCATGCACGATCTTGACTACGGAGGCAAATGAGTTGATTCGTCCGATTCATGCGAAGCATAGAATGCCTGTGATTCTCGATGCAAATGAAATTTCGGAATGGTTAGACCCTAACACACCATCAGACTCTTTGTTTCGCAAACATGCCACTGGATTTGCAGCGGGGAGAATGGAAACATACAAAGTGGATTCCAGGTTGCGCGAAGACGACAAACGCCTGGTGGAAAAATACGAAGAACCCGAATTGTTTAAGCTGTGAGAAGCACTCAGGTTGTAGTGAGTATGAAATCTTTGAACCCCTGAAGGAGTTCTCCGGATCCGGTGAAGAGTAGTTCGAGTTCGTCCGTTTCCAGGTTTAGAATGATGGGAGTCTTAAGCGACCGAGAGAATTCCTCTGCGTTCAGCTTGTCCGCTTGATCCTGCAGAAACTTATACCAGGTGGCCAGAATGACCTTCACATCTGCGATTTCACGTACTGGCATGGTGATTACTTTTTCTGCGCTCATGGGAACCCTGACATGGGATATTAGGAGAGTCGGATGTTGTAAATCAAAATCTGAGGCCCGCACTGACAAAGAACTGGGTTAGACTGAAATTTATGTCCGCCCGGTCCCGAATCGTACTTACCTGCGTTGGTCCGAGAATTGGATCCGGGCTTACCACGAAGGTGGAAATGAACTGAGAAGGAGCAAGAGCCAGAAAACCGCCGTTTCGCAATGTCACCCAGTAACCTCCCGTCGAATTTACGTTGCCCTGATATCTACCCATATACCAGTAAGATTGCGCGATGCCCGCGCGAACGAAGAAGTGATCTCCCAGGCCACGAACCACCGCCCCTTCAAGGCGTAGCATGCTACCGTATCCCGCGCGATGGCTGGTCTGAAGGCGACTGAATTGGTAAGGACTCAAATAGTATCCGTCTGTTCTCCATGTAGGTTCTGCCACAAAAGTATACGCTCCTCCGACTTCGTAGGACATGCGAGAGCTGGAAATCGGGCGAAAGCGATAGTGGTATGTAAAACCAAAGTAATGCACGAAGAAATTCCAGTTGGACTGGAAGTAGACTGCATCACTACGAAACTGCCGCACTGAAATCGGGGGAGTGTAGAGTCTCCCATAGAGAAGGCCAATGTAACTTTCTTCCGATATCAGATCTCCCAGACGAATGTAACCCTCCGAGGCAGGGATACTTCTGAAGTTTGAATGCTTCGTAAGCGAGAACACCAGTGGGTTGAGGGATGTTCTGTAATTGTCCAGCCCCTGGTCGAATGTGCCGGGATTCCTTTGACTCCCGACCCCGCTGATTCCAATCTCCACAGGGATTGCTTCCAGTCCGGGCGCGCTCATGATGAGCCACGCGACCAGTGCGCTCAGGCAAAATGCCTTGACCGGGTTGCCTCCCACGCGGCATAGAACTGCATCCGATTGCATCATGAATGAAATCATTTCTTACGTATCGATCCCCGTCATTTCGCTGATCCTATTTGCGGGGCTTTTCCTGACCATTCGATTCCAGGGCGTCCAGCTACGCGAATTGCTTCTGTCCATCAAGGTGCTCAGCGGTATGATGGATCAACCATCGGGCAAAGAGCAACATACAATGTTCCAGGCGTTCTTGCTTTCTCTCGCAGGCGTAATTGGGGGAAGCGTTGTACTTGCCGGAACTCACATTCTGGACTCTCGCACGTGGTCCTGGTTCTTAATCTTCGCCTTCATTTACGCACCCATTCAATTTAGCGTGGGCGCAACCCTGTCGCGCAACACTCGTTCGATTGCAGTGTTAGCCGCTCTAGCGCTCATCGGTCTTCAGGGTGTCTCTCAGACTTCTTATACGGCTTCGATTGAAATGCATCTCGCATGGAATCCGCTTGCAGTCGGTTTGATTGTGACCGCGCTTTCGGCTGGCATTGTTTTTGCTCCCGTGAGAATCGGGGCTTCCATTTTCGCCTGGTCCGGCCTTTTGTTTGTCATATACGTGATTCGAAACGCCTTTGTTGGTGGCCCAGGTTCTCTCCCGGGACTGTATTTTTCAACCAATCCGGTTCATATTTCTTCAGCTCTGCTCGCGGCGTTGACGTTATGCGAAATTGCCCGAGCCCCCTTCCTTTTTGTATCTGTTCGCTCGTCCGGAGCAAAGCCGGCGCTTGTGTCCATGCTTTCGGTTTTGCTTTCTCCTTTTGTGTTTGCGATCGTATTCTACGTGTTAGATGCGTTCATTCCTTCTGATGTCCGCACTATGAGTCTTGCGGCCATTGTGGGTCTGGTCCTCTGGACCGCTTCCTGGATGTGGACCATTCGTTCTTTTGTTCCAGGCTCAAAGGGCACTCTTCTTTCTTTAGCCTTCGCGCTTCTGCCACTTGCCATGCAGCACACTTCCTACTCCATGATGGTGGACATACTTGTGTTTGGATCCGCGGCGGGCGGTCTGGCTCTCGCATGCTTTACAGTAGAGGCGTTTCTTCGTAGCGGCGAAGCATCTCAATCACTCGCCGAGCTTCGCGAATCTCATCGTTGGGAGATCAGTAAAGATATTTATCTAATATTCTTAACGATTCTGCCTCAGAACCTTGTCTCCAGAATATTTGGCTGGATTGCAGCCACTCCTCTGCCTGGATTCCTGCGCGAACCAATCATCCTGGCATATTCGCGTGCATTTGGTGTAACCGTAGAGGAAGCCGCAAAAGAAATTCGTGAGTACTCCTCATTGAACAACTTCTTCATCCGTTATTTGAAACCAGGCGCTCGCCCCATCGAAGGAGACGAAAAGACCATTGTGTCTCCTGTGGATGGGACCGTTCTCAGGTTCGGAGACATCACAGAAGGGCTTCTCATTCAAGCAAAGGCCATGCAGTATTCGCTGCGTGATTTGCTGGAGTTCCCGGACTATCTCCAGGACTTTGAAGGCGGAAAGTTTCTGGTGATTTATCTGAGTCCCCGCGATTATCATAGAATTCATTTTCCAGTGGGTGGCACTGTTCCCGCTTTCGCCTATTCTCCGGGAGACCTTTTTACTGTGAACCCCGTTGCCGTGGAAAGATTGGACGCGTTGTTTGCTAAGAACGAAAGACTGGCCACATATATTCACAATCCGCGTGGCACTGTGGCTTTGATCAAAGTGGGAGCAACGAATGTAGGAAGGATTGTACTTGCATACGATTCATTTAAGACAAATCGCTGGTTCCGTCGTCCTGTGTTCAAACGTTATGCGACACCCGTGGAGGCGAAACGCGGAGATGAGCTTGGTCGATTTGAAATGGGGTCCACAGTGATCCTATTGTTCGGGCACAACAAGATAGACTTCTTACCAATCATCCAGGAAAAGAACAAAGTCAAGTTTGGACAGGGGATTGCAAAATGGAAATAGGCGCGATCATCATTACCATTGCGGGTCTCTGTCTTTTTGAGACGGTTTCCAGCATAGACAATGCCATCATCAATGCAGAGGTGCTTGGCACGATGAAGCCAAAGTATCGCCGATGGTTTTTGATTTATGGCATTTTCATTGCTGTCATCGTGGTCCGCGGCGCTCTGCCCTGGCTCATTGTGTGGGCCGTGAATCCAACCCTTGGTCCAGTGGGCGCATTCATGGCTTCGTTTTCGAATGATCCACATGTTGTGGATTCCATCCAGGCCTCTGCCCCCATTCTCCTGGTAGGCGGCGGAACATTTCTCATCCTGTTGTTTTTGCACTGGTTGTTTCTTGAGCCAAAGAACTATGGCCTTTATGGAGAGAGATACATTGAATCGCAAGGTGTCTGGTTTTACGCATTCGCGTCGATTGCACTTCTCGTTATAGTCTGGCTTGCACTGAAGAAGGATTCCATGATGGCCATGGGTGCGGTTACAGGCTCGACTGCTTTTTTTATCACCCACGGTTTTAAAGAGAACGCGGAGCAGGCAGAGCAGGATTTGCTTACTTCGCACAAATCAGACATTGCGAAGATCCTCTATTTGGAAATTCTGGACGCTACCTTCTCCATTGACGGGGTGTTAGGTGCTTTCGCTTTCACGTTGTATGTTCCATTGATCCTGATTGGCAATGGCCTGGGTGCCATTGTAGTGCGCCAGTTGACTGTTGGGAACATCGAGAGAATCAAGAAGTACAAGTATCTGAAAAATGGTGCTATGTATTCCATTCTCTGCCTGGGAGTCGTAATGGTTCTCGAATCCTTCGCGGTTCACGTGCCCTCGTGGCTTTCGCCGGTTGTGACGTTTGTTGTGGTCGGGATCTTTTTTGTTCGTTCTGTTTACGCAATTCGCGCAGAAGAAGCAGAATGATTCAGTAAGGCAAGCCGCATGCATTCGAAAGACGAACGTATGCGGAATGAAGATACGGGCCGAATTGTCCGGCCCAGCTCATTGTGTCATATCCACCATCCTCCACATAGATGAAGCGCATTCCCGCGCCGTATCCTGAGAAACTGGACGTAAGTGGATAAACGACATCCGCACCCATTCCCGGAACGGCATTCAGCATTCCAGAATTGTATGTTTGCATGGCGGCATGTGCCGCATTTCGGATTTCCACTTTCAGGTAGTAATTGATTCCAGTTACGTCCATGCGTTTTAGAAATCGTTCTCCGAAATAGACTGTGGGTGCGGTATCCAGAGTTCCAGGGGAAAACCCATTTGCTACAAGATCGATTTCCTGATACTTGCTGTCCGTGGAAAACGAAGTGCCGAATCCAGGGTTTGCGAAGCTAAAGTTGACGACTGCCCAACCACTTCCTCCGTTTAGAAGTGTGGTCCAGTTTGCAAGAGTTCCTGCCTGACCGCTTGAATTTTGTAATCCTGCGTCGCAGGATACATGGGGTGCGACGCTGCCTGGCCTGAGCAATGTGGCACCGGCGATAGCCGCAAACGTATCCGTCTTCGCGCTGTTATCCGGAAAGGCAGCAGCGCAGCTCACCAGGAACGCAAATGGGCCAAGCCAGAGACGCGCCATAGGCCACACCTTAGACCCTGCATTCTGGTTTGCGAGAAAAAAATCGAGCTAGAAGCTGTGCGAGGATGCCGGCTATTTCCTTAAAATCCTATAGCATCTGTGCGGGCGTTTATTTCGAAAATCCATGGGGACAGTTTGCGACGTGATTTCTTTTGCTACAAGTCCGGGAAGTGTATCCAGTTCGAAGGTGGTCAGATTGTTAGAGAAATATAGTATTCCGCCCGGTGAAAGCAGGCGGAATACTCTTCGGATCAGATCCGAGTGGTCCCGTTGAACGTCAAAACTTGCAGCCATCCTCTTGCTGTTTGAGAAGCTGGGTGGATCAAGCACCGCCAGATCAAAGCTCGAAGGAGGACAATCGTCTACAAAATCGAGCACATCTCTCTGGAGCACCAGATTGCCGTTCTTCAATGGAAGCAAATCACTTGCCTCTTTATGATCACGGTCGAACACAATTCTGGCCGCAAAGTCGTTTAACGTGAAATTACGCATGGCCCAGGTACAATATGTGCGAGAGAGGTCTACTGTGGTTGTGGAGGCGGAGCCGCCTGCTGCGCAGTACACACTGAAAGATCCGGTATAAGCGAATAGGTTAAGGCAACGCTTCCCCTTTGCCTCTTCGCGAACCATACCGCGCGTGATTCTGTGGTCCAGGAAGAGCCCAGGGTCCAGGTATGCGGATAGCTGGATTTGAAATTTCAAACCTGCCTCATGCACTACCTGTTCCATCCCTGCTGTGTCCGTTTTCTCGTACTGAGAGCTTCCCTTCTTTCTTTCGCGCATCCGAAAATCTATATGTGCGATGGGAACAGACAGAGTCTTTGCTATGATCTGACGACACAGGTCGATCCACTGATCGTGTTCATCTCCCTCTGCCGTCTTGCTGGTTCTATATTCTGAAACGATGATAAAATCTTCGTATTTGTCGATGCAGAGCGGGAATTGAGGAACATCACGATCGTAGATGCGAAAACAGGTAATTCCCTGTCTGCGGGCCCACTTGCCAATGTGTTTGTGCATTCGGATCAGACGGTTTTCAAATCCTGTGATTGCTTCTGGTGTCATTTTGATTCAAGATCGTTGCGGTCTTTTCCGGCGATCGCTTGACCGCGCAAAGCCGTTTGCCCGGTATTCCACTCATGAGGCTTCTTGCAATTTGTTTCTTTCTCACCACGACGGCACTTGCGGCTCGAGATCCGGAAGGGCTTCGTCTTCGCGCGTCGATTTTTGGCGGGGGCTACACTCCTGATTTGCAGGAGAAGTACGCGAATGATCGTCTCTATGGTTCCTTTGTGGCCGGCGGGATCGGGGCCAACGCACCCTGGAACAACAAGAATGCATCCGGGTTGCCGCTCGAAGCAGAATACTCTACCCATCCGTTTCATTTTGAGCTTGAAATAGCGTCCATTCACTCTCGCCCGGACTATGCGGGTGTTTCTGCTGTGAGCTTGACTTCGTCTACGATTCGTTACGATGTTCAGCAGTACGATACGACAAACGTAGAACTCAGCAGATTTACTCCGGTTCTTCTCGCACGTTACGATTTAACATCGCAAGATTCAGCGCATGAGATTTCGATCCTTGGGGGAATCAGACGCGTGGACACTCGAGCCACTTACGATTATAAATATGCCCAGAGGTTTACAATTTCGCAGTCCGGTCTCTCTGTCTCTGGATCAGTATACGGGCAGAGTTTTGATTTTCGTTCGCGCGGAGTGGGCACTGGTTTGATCTTCGGTGGCGACTATCGTTATCATCTTGAGAACGGATCGAACTTCAAACTCAGGCTTGCGCTTTTTTCTGCAGATGGATCCTGGTTTCAGAATAGAGAAACAGCTGACGTCAATACGGGTGGCTCTGGGAGCGGGCTCATTCGACGCGAAGACGGCGGCTATCATGTAAATGGCGTAGAATTCATTGCGGGATACTTTCATTCTGTTTCAGAGAACATTCGCATCTTTGCTCAACTTCGCACAGAGACTTCCGCTATTCGAGACAACAAAGTGCGTCTAACGCGCATCTCTCAGCCAACCGCTACAGAGTTTCAAAACTTGCTCATTGATTCTGCACTGACCTATCCCGGAAGCCATGCGAAGGATACGATGGGCGGACTTCAGGCAGGAGTAGAAGTGATCCTGTAGATACAAAGGTTGCGAAGCGACTAGAAGAATATCCAGGCAACCAGTGCGAAGATCGGGAGAAGGATGGCGGCTGAATATCCCATGTAGCCAAAGAAGCCGGGCATCTTCACTCCTCGTTCCGCCGCAATTGCTCTGACCATGAAGTTGGGACCATTTCCAATGTAAGTGTTTGCGCCCATGAACACCGAACCGCACGAAATAGCAGCCAGAATCGCGGCGCTTACATGCGTGCCATCGTGAAATACGAAACCAGCATCGTTGGCAAGTGCGAGCCCCTTGGCGACGGACAGAAAAGCGAGATACGTTGGCGCATTGTCTAGCAGAGAAGACAACAGGCCGGAAGCGAGGAAGAACTGCCACGGAGCACTGATGCCGAGCGATGTCGCCCTGGTCTCGAGGATATGCAGCGCAGGAATCATGGTCGCGAAGATGGCAGCGAATAGAAACATGACTTCTAGAATTGGCTTCCAGCTGAAACCGTTTTGCAGGCGTATCTCATGGCTCACTGGCATCGCCAGGAGAGAGACGCACGTTAACACTAGCATGGATCCTTCCTGCGGCCCAAAGTGAGGCCAACCGGAGACCGTTCGCAGAAAATAGCCGTGGAAGAAAATGGAAGCAACCACTCCTAACAGAAGAATCAGGTTCAGCACGCCGGATATGTGAAACTTCTCGGTTGTATCGTGGTGATGAAGATCGATTCCCTTTCCATCCTTTCGCAGAATGTACGCGTCGACTAGCCAGAATAAGGCGATCACGAGTGTAAGAACGAACAACCATTCTTTCCAGAGCTGAATGGTCCACAGGAAAGGAACACCCTGCAGATAACCCAGAAACAGAGGAGGGTCACCGAGTGGAGTGAGCAGGCCTCCAATGTTAGAAACCGTAAATATAAAAAACACAACTATATGGGCTGTCCGCTTTCGCCCTGCATTTGCGCGCAAAAGCGGACGAATCAGAAGCATGGATGCACCGGTTGTTCCAATCAAACTTGCAAATACCGAACCCACCACAAGGAAGCAGGTATTGACGAGAGGTGTTCCGCGAAAGTGTCCTCGAATCAGGATCCCGCCTGAAATCACGTACAACGACGCAAGCAGAATCATGAATGAGACATATTCCATGCATTTCTCAACTGTTTTCTGAATGAACGGTCCTCCCAGGATGAAAACAAGAGCGTAGACCATGGGAAAACAAAAGAAACCAAGAGAAAACCACCATAGATGGCGATCCCAGAAGTGATGGTTGATCAGTGGAATGATGGCAACGCAGAGCAGAAAGATCACAAACGGCAAAATCCACGCATTCGATAGGGAAATTCCGCCTTCTGCCATCAAATTAGAGTTGTCAGTTTTCGCGCATCGATGAGTCAATCTTAAAATGCACATTTTGCATCCGTAAGATCCGAATCGGCTCTTACTCAATTTCTTAAGAGGTTCAAAATGAAGAAAGTTTCAGGCTCAAAAGGCTTGGGCTCGTCTATCGCTCAGCGCAAGACAACTTCCGTACTGCGGAAGTATATGCCCCTGCTCCTTATAGTAGCGTTCTTTGCTCCCTTCTCGATTTTTGCGAGCGAAGCGGATCTTAAAATTCCAGATCTGTCATCCGTTAACTTTGCAATCGGAAATGGGAAGACCCTGCTTTTCGTAGGCATGGGTATTTGTGTTCTCGGTATGCTGTTCGGTCTGATGGAGTTCACTGCGATCAAGAATCTGCCAGTGCACATCGCTATGCGCGAAATCTCCGAGCTGATCTATGAAACGTGTAAAACGTATCTGCTTCAGCAAGGCAAACTGCTCCTGGTTCTCGAAGGTTTCATTGGCGTAATCATGGTGGTTTACTTTGGTTTCCTGCGCCATATGCCGGCAACTACGGTGCTCGTCATTCTGCTTTGCAGCTTGATCGGTATCGCAGGTTCTTACGGTGTTGCATGGTTTGGTATTCGTATCAACACGTTTGCAAACTCTCGCACCGCATTCGCGGCGCTTCGCGGTAAGCCATTTCCTAACTACGCAATTCCACTGAGAGCAGGTATGAGCATTGGTCTCCTCCTGATTTCAATCGAACTGTTCCTGATGCTCTGCATTCTTCTGTTGATTCCTGCTGAATACGCTGGTCCTTGCTTCATCGGTTTTGCAATCGGTGAATCACTTGGAGCATCTGCTCTGAGAATCGCGGGCGGTATCTTCACCAAGATCGCGGACATCGGTTCCGACCTCATGAAGATCGTTTTCAAAATTAAAGAAGACGATGCCCGTAACCCGGGTGTGATTGCAGACTGCACAGGCGACAACGCAGGTGACTCAGTTGGTCCAACTGCTGACGGATTCGAAACTTATGGTGTAACAGGTGTTGCTCTCATTTCTTTCATTCTGCTTGCAGTAAAAGACCCAACCGTTCAGGCATCTCTGCTCGTTTGGATCTTCGTAATGCGCATTGTGATGATCCTCGCTTCTTCCGGTTCTTACGGAATCAACGCATTGATTGCGAAAGCGCGTTACGGAAACGCAGACGACATGAACTACGAGCATCCGCTTACAGTTCTTGTATGGCTGACTTCTTTCGTTTCTGTCGCTCTGACATATGTTGTTTCTTACGTGCTCATCCCGAACCTCGGTGGTGATACCACGATCTGGTGGAAACTTTCTTCTATCATTACTTGCGGTACACTCGCAGGTGCGATCATTCCAGAACTCGTGAAAGTGTTCACGTCTACTGAATCCGGTCACGTGCGCGAAGTTGTATCTGCTTCTAAAGAAGGCGGCGCATCTCTGAACATTCTTTCCGGTCTGACTGCTGGTAACTTCAGCGCATACTGGATGGGAATCACGATCGCAGCTCTGATGGCTGGCGCATATGGAATCAGCACCATGGGAATCGAAGGACCGCTCGGCATGATGGCTCCTGCTGTTTTCGCCTTTGGTCTGGTAGCTTTTGGTTTCCTTGGAATGGGTCCTGTAACCATCGCTGTAGACTCTTACGGCCCGGTTACTGACAACGCTCAGTCTGTATTTGAACTTTCTCTCATCGAAACGCGCAAGGGCGCTCGCGAAGAGATCAAAAAAGAATTTGGATTCGATCCTCATTTCATCAAAGGAAAAGAATTCCTTGAGAAGAATGACGGCGCGGGTAACACTTTCAAAGCAACTGCGAAGCCAGTTCTGATTGGAACCGCTGTCGTGGGCGCAACTACTATGATTTTCTCAATCATTGTGATTCTGACAAAAGGCCTGCAGCCTGGTCTGCTTGCGAACCTCTCGGTTCTGCATCCACCATTCCTGCTCGGACTCATTGTCGGCGGCGCGGTGATCTACTGGTTCTCTGGCGCGTCCACGCAAGCAGTTACAACTGGTGCGCATCGTGCGGTTGAGTTCATCAAAGAGAACATTAAGCTCGAAGGCGTGGAAAAAGCATCCGTAGAAGACTCCAAGAAAGTCGTCGAAATTTGCACCATCTACGCTCAGAAAGGTATGTTCAACATCTTCCTCGTTGTGTTCTTCAGCACACTTGCTTTCTCATTCGTTGGAGAATACTTCTTCATTGGATACCTCATCTCCATTGCTGTGTTTGGTCTGTATCAGGCTATTTTCATGGCAAACGCTGGTGGTGCATGGGACAACGCGAAGAAACTCGTGGAAACAGAACTCCGCGCGAAGGGAACTCCTCTGCATGACGCGTCTGTTGTGGGCGACACTGTAGGTGACCCTTTCAAAGACACATCTTCTGTTGCAATGAACCCGATCATCAAGTTCACCACTCTGTTTGGTCTGCTTGCTGTTGAACTCGCAATCGAAACTCCGGACACAGTTCGTCTGGCTCTCGCAGGCGTGTTCTTTATTGTTTCAACTGTATTTGTGTGGAGATCTTTCTACGCGATGCGAATCGAACAGAAAGGCTAAATGGCGGATTCTGAATAGGACCTTCTTTTTGGGGAGGTCTGCAAAACCCGGGGTTTCCCCGGGTTTTTTTTTGGCCCGGCAACCCGAAATGGGTGAATGAGGATCGCATAATGGCGGTTTTGCGGCTAGCTAAAAAGAGAGACAGGCACCCGGCCACGCGATATCTTGTTGCCATGCGTTTTGCCGTGCTTCTGGTCCTGGCTTTCGTCAGTGCGTGCCGTGTGTCTACTGATTGCGCGAAAGGGGATCCTTCCTGCAGCGTGGGGGCGTTGTTACTTTCTGCCCAGCGGTCTTATCGGATGAAGGCCTTTTACGTCTGTCGCACTACGAATCTGGACACATATCTTGTGAACGCTGATATTGTTACGCCCGCTCAGTCGCAAGCGATTGGAGCTTCAACAAGCTGGATGCGAACAGATCTAGACGGGAAGTATTTGTACATTCAATCTTCTGGAAACAACGTAGACTGGTACTCCATTGATCGAGATACAGGCTTGATCGCGCGCGTGGGAACGTTTGCAATTGCTCTGGCCGGTAATTATGAACCCAGCCCTTACTACAAGAATATCATGGTGGCGTCTCTGGGTGCATCCAAGATGCGTACGTTCAGCATAGGCTCAGATGGAAGTCTGACGACTCTTTTCATCAACCAGGACCCGGGCAGCACCTCGCCTGGAAAATTCGTGTTTCATCCAACGCTTCCCGTTGTGTACACTCTTGAGACAAGCACAGTTCGAATTCAAGACCTGGCGGCAAACGGTGCGCTTACTTTTCGCACAACTGCGGCTGCAACTGCGACTACCACGAACATCGCCATCGATCCTAATGGGAGGTATCTCGCCGTTGCCAACAACGCCGCACCCGGAATTCAGCTCTATACAATTGATTCTACAGGAGGCCTGAGTGCTCCTTCGAGCGCCGCATTTACAAACATCAGCATACTTGCGTTTGATTCGACGGGGAGCTTTCTTATGGCAGGGAACACCGCACTGCCGGGTGTAACCACGGTGAACATTCCTGCCATGCAATCTGTACAGACTTTCAATACAGGCACTCTGCCCACCACCGTCATCGCAGACCGCGGCGGAAAGTATGTACTCGTTGGAAATCCCGCGCCGACTTTGTTCTCTCTATACCAGTTTACGCAAACTGGCGGATTGCCGTCTGTGAAATATGAGTTCGTTCCAACAGGCAACGTCACCGGGGTCGGAATGTACAGTCCCTACGGATTCTAGCTGGCGCGCTACGGACGCGAAGCCAGGCGATTTCGTGCCTCGGCGCTTACGAAGGTATTGTGCAAATCAAGCGTTCTTGCCTGGTCTATGGAAATCAAGTAGCGCGGCCTCATCCATCTGAGGATTGCCAGAACGCCCTCAGGCCCTTGTGGATTCTCGATCACGGAGAGTGGCAGTGCTCCCAGCATCGCCAGGGATACTGAATCCTCGTGGTTGCGCAACTCTCCCTCCGCAAACAAGTAAGAAGCTGCCGGTGCCTCCGGCAAAATTCGTTTCATCCGTTGCCACGACGACTCAGGGCTTGAAGGTGTAAGCAATGTAATGGACCCGGCGAGGAATATAGCTGCAAGCAGACTTAAGATCCAAACGTTCGAGAAACTCCACGGAGACTGCCCCTGGAAAGACACGCGTGCGAGCAGAAACGGCAAGAGAACTGTGAGCAGGTCAAACCTTTCCTGCTGGCTCACAAGATTGGCGGCGGCGTACGGAATCGCACAGAGTACCACAAGGCCGCTCGCACCCGTCACTGCATTGAACTTATCTCTATTGCTTTTGGTCTTCCATCCTCTAAAGAAGACGAAGATGGTGATTGCAATCCCCAGCGCCAGTGCAGTGAAATCGCCCTTCATGCGATCGTAACCAATCAACACATAGGAGAGATCGTTTAAGTCGAGAGAATGTAAGATTGAACCGGCAAAGATGCTGTGCTTCAAGCCAAAGGCAAAAGACCCACGCCGATCCACAAAAGGAAGCGTCTGCGAAGCTACATTGCTTGACGTATCTACAATCGCAGAACCCATCCCATGAAGCAACGCGCTAACCGAGACGCCAAGCCAGGCTCCCAGAGCCCAGAATGTGAAGCATGCAGAGAGAGTAAAAGCAAGAGCAGTGAGCGCACCCGTTCGCAAGCGATCCTTCCAGGTCCAATCAAACAAAAACGTCATGTAGATCATACCAAGGCCGCTCACAATCAAGCAAGGTAGAAACCCAGGTTGAAACAACAGCAGCGGAGGAAAAAACAACAGGGAGATCGCAACTCGGACTGTTAACCGCGTGGTGGGCGGTCCAGGAGAAAGTAAACCAGTTAAAACCAAAAACAAGAATCCGTATGACGGAAAATTGTCGTCGAGAAAACGTTCTACAAATTGGACCGCCGGCGTGAGAGAAAACAACAGGGTGCAGGCGGCGGCGCGCAAAGAATCGCGAGTCACTACGAATGCAAATGCGAAACACCCGAGAACAGCGAGGCATCCATAGAAAGCAAAATTCAAACGCATCGCATCGAACCGGGAAACCTCGGCCATCCCCTTTAGCAGCACGTAAGGCGAAAATCCGAGCAGCAATCCAGGATGAAAGGGTGTATGCGCATGCCAGCCCGCAGCTTCAAGCATCAGAAATGCGTCTACAGTATCTGAGTCGATCGAGTACAGTTGCTTAAATCTTAAATTGCACAGAATGACCAGAAGACTCGCTGCTATCAATCCTGCGGCAGCGAAGGTCTTCACTCGATTTGCCCCGCCGGGTGTCTCCATACATTTAAAGTCAAAAGAAAAAGGAATCAGTCAAGTCCATTCCTTCCCGGGCTACTCTTTGCACACGGTTCCGGGACTCGGAAAAATCTGCGCGTGGACGGATCGCTTACCGTTATGCGATTCTAAGACGCTTCGGCATAGGAGGTTAGGTGCTTCGTTCATTCGTGCGACGATTTGTCTAAAGTTGCTCCGCCATTTTTCGATTGCGGGTGCTCGCGCTCGCGAAAACCTGCCTGCGGATGAAGCGAGCATGACAGACACAAAAGCAAAATGGGTCGCCCTGATCATTCTATGTCTGGGAGATCTGATGATCGTCCTGGACACAACGATTGTAAATGTAGCACTTCCTTCTATACAAAGAAGCCTGGGTTTTTCAGAAGCAAATCTTGTCTGGGTAGTGAATGCTTACATGTTGACGTTCGGAGGATTTCTACTTCTGGGCGGACGACTTGGCGATCTTTTCGGACACAGACGTTTGTTTCTCGTCGGAATTTCTATCTTTACGATTGCGTCCCTCGCGTGCGGCCTTGCTCCCTCGCAGCTTTTGCTCGTAGCAGCCCGCGCAGTCCAGGGAGCCGGAGGTGCAATCGTCTCTGCTGTAGCGCTTTCTTTAATTATGGATCTGTTTCATGAGCCGGAAGAACGCGCGAAGGCCATGGGCTTTTTTGGATTTGTAATGGCCGGCGGCGGCAGCCTGGGTGTTCTCCTGGGTGGTGTGCTCACAGATTCGCTTAGCTGGCGCTGGGTGTTTCTCGTGAATTTGCCAATTGGCACATTGGTCAGTGTTCTTACACTACGCCTGATTGAGAAAACAGAGGGAACTCACCGGCCTCTCGATCTCCTGGGCGCTCTCTTGATTACTGCTTCTCTCATGGTTCTAGTCTACGGTATCGTAGGCGGCAATGAAATGGGCTGGCTATCCGTTCAGACTCTCGGGTTCATTGGGATCGGAATCGTTTTGTTTCTGGCTTTCCTCTGGCTCGAATCGCGCCTAACGTCACCTCTCGTTCCTCTGGGTCTTTTTAGATTAAGAAATCTTTCTGCCGCGAGTATGATTGGAATGCTATGGTCTGCGGGCATGTTTGCCTGGTTTTTTCTCTCCGCGCTTTATATGCAGCATGTGCTCGGATATTCCGCAATGAAAGTGGGCCTTGCTTTCTTGCCGTCTAACGTTATCATGGCGGCCTTTTCTCTCGGGCTCTCTGCCCGCATTGTAATGCGATTTGGAATTCAGGCTCCAGTGTCCGTGGGCATGGTGCTTGTAGCTGTTGGTCTGGCGCTCTTTTCGCGTGCTCCGGTAAACGGTGATTTGTTCGCGGACGTGATCCCACCCATGATTGTTCTGGGACTGGGAGCCGGTCTCGCACTCAATCCTCTGTTGCTCGCCGCCATGACAGACGTAGACGAAAATGATTCTGGTCTGGCTTCCGGAGTGGTCAATACAGCATTCATGATGGGCGGTTCCGTTGGGCTGGCCGTGCTTGCAAGTCTGGCAGCGTATGTGAGTGCCGGACAGAGCGCCGCCACAGGGAAAAGCGTGACCTTGCTTGCTGGTTATCAGTGGGCGTTTTTTGTGGGTGCTCTGTTTGCACTCCTTGCTTCCTTCATCAGCACGGCGCGATTTCGGATTCCAAAGTCCGGGGCAGAAGGATCAAAACCTGTGTCCCTGCACTGAACGGCTGCCATTCAACGAAAGTTGATGAGTAGCCGCCGACTACGAATAGGCATCCTTGCGATCCTGAACGTCGTGAATGATCACGAGACCCTCTCCTGGTTCCACTGAATAGAATATGCGAAATTTCCCCACACGGTATCTCCAGAAATCCGAAAGTTCTCCTTTCAATTTCTTAATATTCGGACCGTAGAAAGGATTTTTGCGAAGCTGTGGGTAAACGAATGCATTGAGTTTTTTTGCAAGCGCTTTGTGTTTCGGAGATGCGAGGGCTGTTCTGGCGAACTCCGTTTCTGCGATCCTGAATTCAGCCGACAATTCGGAACTTGCCTTTTTTCGCCGCAGCTGCGGAAGCTTTCAACCGCTTCACCAGCGGTTTGTTTGCCAGAATCTCCCCCATTTCCTCGTCAGAGGCGAAGTTGTCTTCCAGGATGTGGGATAATGTGGCCACTTCCATGAAATTGGAGATGGTTCTGTGATCTGCTTCTGCCGCGGATCTGATCATGCGATATGTTTTATCATCGAGGCGTACGGTAACTGTTTTTCCCATTGATTCGATCCTGTTCTAATGCATTCATTTGTATTCAGAAAAGTCAACACTATTCGGATCAAATCCATTGGATATTCTCGGATAAATAGTTGAAAATTCGG